>Ga0183096_1000079_pt2 | contig 181479 bp, 124 predicted proteins | sample Biomet5_FD_127791 | JGI IMG/M metagenome (GOLD analysis project Ga0183096, IMG submission 127791) | Microbial communities from bioreactor (seeded with sewage sludge) at LBNL, California, USA - Biofuel metagenome 5 (version 2) (version 3) | ecosystem: Engineered > Bioreactor > Anaerobic >...
TTTTATTGATTGAAAGATAATCGGTGTTAAGCTTTTAATTGTACCTTATGGAATTGAAATACATACCAACATACCAACATCGAGATTTATTTCAATTCTTTTAATTGTACCTTATGGAATTGAAATAAGTATTGAAAGATACGGGTAAGCAGATAGTTGGCCTTTTAATCGTACCTTATGGAATTGAAATCGGAATACTTCATTGACGAATAAGCCACAATGTCGGTCTTTTAATTGTACCTTATGGAATTGAAATTTTCCGACAATTCCCCAGCCTCATCAAGTTGACGAACTTTTAATTGTACCTTATGGAATTGAAATATAAGTTAAGTGCCACTAACGTGACGCCCACCAATGCTTTTAATTGTACCTTATGGAATTGAAATGGGTTATGCTTCCTATTTCTAGTTGGGCATCTAGTTCTTTTAATTGTACCTTATGGAATTGAAATGATTCAGTAATATTTTCTGATATTATTCCATCATCTCTTTTAATTGTACCTTATGGAATTGAAATCGTTTGAACTTATTGTTCGCCGGGCGTTTATTACAAACTTTTAATTGTACCTTATGGAATTGAAATTACAGTTATGCGGGAATGCGAATGCAGCTTATGCACTTTTAATTGTACCTTATGGAATTGAAATCATTTAATGCGTTTTTACAATCGGCTGGAAACAGACAATTACACCAATTATAATTATTCGATTTGCATAATTCGAATTAAATAATTATATTTGTATAAACATTCAATTTATGGCAAGAACAATAAACCCCTTTGTTGTAACCGGAAAGATAGAACCGGAATACTTTTGCGACCGTTTGGAAGAATCGGCACGGATTATTAAGTCCGTTACCAATGGAAACAATCTTGTCATTATCTCTCCACGTCGTATGGGGAAGACAGGCCTCATCCAATTCTGTTATGATAAACCAGAGATCAGAAAAGAATACTATACATTCTTTATAGACGTACTCCACACTTCGAGCTTGCGGGAGTTTACCTACCTGTTAGGGCGCGAGATTTACGAAACACTCCTCCCCCGTAGCCGCAAAATGGCAAATCTGTTTCTCCAGACCATCAAATCCATTAGTGGAAAGTTCGGATTTGACCCCGTCACCAACCTGCCAGTATTTAATGTTGAATTAGGTGATATAGAACGACCCGAATACACACTGGAAGAAATTTTCCAATATCTGGCAAAAGCTGATAAGCCCTGCATTGTATCCATTGACGAATTTCAACAAGTAGCAAAATATCCTGAAAAGAATATTGAAGCATTGCTACGTACCCACATCCAAAAGATGCGCAATAGTAACTTTATCTTTGCCGGAAGTGAACGCCACATGATGCAGGAAATGTTTTTATCTGCTGCCCGTCCCTTCTATCACAGCGCAGACATGCTGGAACTAAAGGCCATTCCGATAGAGAAATATGTGCCTTTCATTGTGAATCACTTTGAGAAGCGCAAGCGTTCTATTAATGCAGAAAACGTAGAAAAAGTGTACAACCTATTCAAAGGTCACACTTATTATGTTCAGAAAACTTTTAACGAAGCTTTTGCCGATACTCCGGAAGGGAAAGAATGTACACCTAAAATGATTCAGACAGCAATAGATAATATTATAGCATCCAATGATACCATTTTTCGCGAAATCTTATCCAATATTCCTGAAAAGCAAAAAGGATTGCTCTATGCCATAGCTAAAGATGGTGAAGCCGAGCGCATTACTTCCGCTCAATTTATTAAAAGGCATAGTTTGCCATCTGCCAGTTCCGTACAGTCCGCCTGCCAGAAGTTACTCGAAAAAGATCTGATCACAGAAGTAAATAAAGTCTACTCTCTGACAGACAAGCTTTTCGCTATGTGGATAAACAGAATCTATGGCAGTAGTCGAAATATTTGGTAAAAAGCTCTATCCTAAAAGACTTATCTTGTAATTAAGCTTTAAGAAATTAGTGATTAACAAAGTACTTTTCAGATTATTCTTTCCCCTTTTCCTGTTCCTTTTTGTATTTCTCTCTTTCCATCTTCAAGAGCTCTTCAAACAGTTTCACTGCTTGCTCCATTGAAAAGTGATTCACATTTTCAAGGTTTGAGACTACACCTATATTGGTAGCTGTTGCATTTGAATTTTCATAAAAGTTGTTAGTGTAATACAAAACATTCTCTTCGGTAAACTTTTTCAATCCGTCCTCTGTAACACCCAAAGCATTAGCTACTTGCTTCAACTTTTCATCATCCATTTTTTCAATCTGCTCCATCTTTGAAACAGCTTGCTTTGTAATACCCAATAAATTACCTAAGTCAGTTTGTGTCATACCACGAAGACGGCGTATTCTCTCAATTTTCCGACCGATATGCATGGCATTTGTATAGTCTTCTGTTTTCATAATAAAGATTCTTACTTAAATTTTATCTCTTCAATGATTATTTACTTTTTTCAATAGCTCAACTTTTTCCCTCTCACTTTGCAACAGTCGCTCATATAATTCAACAATTTTATCGATGGGATTAACTTGCAATGTAATCGCTGTTCCACCATCAGAAATAGTGGCATCCTTATAGCTGTTATTAATATTATAAATAGCCCTTTCAAGATCAAAGTCTCTGATAACCTCTGGAGCCACACCCAACACATCTGCTACTTGTGTTAGAAAACTATCTTCTATTTCGTCTTGTTTTTCAATCTTTGAGATTTCCTGTTGACTGATACCCAAATCAGCAGCCAAGGCTTCCTGCTTTACGCCCATGTACACGCGAATCTTCTGCAAATTACGCCCCACATGTCTTCTGTTTACTTTCTCCTTTAATTCAGCATCCATATCATCATTTTTTTAAGTGAATACGTGAAGCAAAGATAATAAGTTTCCACTATAAACTACTAAATCATAAACTAAAATGCTTGCATATATCAAATGTTTTGTCGAATATTGCCGTTCATGAGGAAGTACATAATTATACAATTACTGCTATTACTATCATGCAATTTGGCGGCCAAGTGTCCGGCGAAAGACTCTTTGACAACAATTGTATGCGGTAAGGTCGTCAATCAGACAGATATAACTCCAAAAGTAATAACCGTTATAGCCTGCGATCCACTTAGTGACAACGACAGGTATGCTTCACGCATTGATTCCTCAGGAATGTTTCAAACAACGTTCAATATGCTCTGGGGACACAGTTTCACCATAAATTATGATAAACAGTTTATCAATCTGTATGCCGCTCCGGAAGATTCCATCTATATTGAGATTGATGCAACCAAATTCTACAATGGAGAAAAAGGTGCTTTGTCTTTTAGCGGAGATAATGCTCGAAAAAACAAGGAATTCAGTCAGACTTTTGATGATCTTATACAAACCATTACTCCATCCTTTACCGATTTCACTCTTCCCCTTGATGACTTTATGAAGATATTCAATGACGACAACCGCAGAATAAGGGACTCCATTACGCATTATTGTCAGAAACAGGATATAAGTCAGTGGACAGAGAAATTGATGCAAAAGATGTCTCTTTACATCTTAGCCAACGCGGCCATAGATTACAAAGGACATAACAATGAAGAAGCTCTTGAATTTTACACCCAACCGATTTTTGATCTATACAACCCGGAGAACTTCGGGAATATGATGTTCTCCTATCATTTACAGGCTTTCATTAGTGCCTTGTTTCGCTACGACTCCCAACTAGCTGAATATACGCAGAAAGAAGATTTTACAAACGCTGAGAAGCGGGGTAATGAAATATTATTAGCATTGCCAAAATCACTAACCCGGGATGTCCTTCTCTATTACTTCTATAAAAGGATTGAAGGCGGCACTCTTGAAGTTGACAGCAACAACTTCTGCAAAAAGCTGGTATATAAGAAGATTTTGGCTCTCCGCAACCATCAAAAAGCGATTGAACTCCCTGAACTTAGCAGCGGAACAGGTGCTTTCTTCTGGAACCCCAAGGGACAGATTGAAAACGTGAGGCACTTTAATTTCAATCAGCTCATTAAAGAGAAATATAAAGGGAAGGTCGTATATGTAGATATTTGGGCAACCTGGTGCGGTCCGTGTCGTGCGGAAATGGCACCCGCACGAGAATTACACAAGCTCTTTCGGGGCAACAAGGAAGTGGTTTTCGTGAATATCTGCATGAAGTCTCCCCAACAAGCATGGGCAAAGGCAATGGCAAACGGAGAGATTAACGGCGACAACTACTTCTTCGATGCTGATTTGTCAGATGAAGCGGCGGCCAAGTTGCTTTCAGGTGGCTATCCCACTTTTATTCTCATTGATAAGAATGGAAAGATCAGAACCCGTAAGGCTCCCCGCCCCTCTGCCATTTCGCAAGTTTTTGAAACGATCAATAAGTTGCTTACAGAAAAGTGAATAAACTAAGAACAGCTGCAAATTAAGCTATCTATTTCCATGCAAAATGCACTAATTATTTGCAGCAAGCCATATAAGCAGCCTTTATGCACTGCAAATAGTGCAATTATCGGGTAAATTTGCACTATTTATAGTGCAAACTACTATATTTGCAGAAAACATACAGCATTATGGAAAAGTTACAAGCTAATTTCGATGCGATGCTACGCTCCACACCTACCGCATTTCATCGATATATGTTCAACCGCATTAACTGGGAAAACCGTTTATTAGGCTTAGTAGGGCCACGCGGCGTAGGTAAGACCACACTAATGTTACAGTATGCCAAAGAAAAGCTAGATAGGAATACGACCCTGTTTGTCAATGCCGACGATCTGTATTTTTCCTCTCATCATTTAATAGATTTAGCTGATGAATTTGTGAAACGTGGTGGAACACATCTCATCATTGACGAAATTCATAAATATAAAGACTGGGCACGTGAATTAAAACTAATGTATGATTATCATGCGGATTTAAAAGTATTCTTTACCGGATCTTCCATTCTCGACATCCATAAAGGATCGACAGATTTAAGCAGACGCGCCATTGTCTACTCCATGCAAGGTCTCTCGTTCCGTGAATATTTAAACATGTTTCATCACATCGAAATTCCAGTCCATACACTGACTGATATCATACAACATCAGGTTGAGATACCGGAAAAATTCCGTCCATACGCATACTTTCAATCTTATTTAGAGCAGGGATATTATCCTTTTTCCCAAGAAGATCAATTCAACATACGTTTGCAACAAGTCATAAATAAGACGTTGGAAATTGATATTCCTCAATATGCAGAAATGAGTGTTTCAACAGCACGAAAACTAAAACAATTGCTTGCAATCATAGCCCGGAGCGTACCGTTTAAACCTAACATAAGCAGTATTGCCACAATGTTGGGAGTAAGCCGTAACAACCTGTCCGACTATTTTCTTTACTTGGAAGAAGCCGGATTGATAGCACAGCTACGTGACGGTACAGGGGGCATCAGAGGGCTTGGAAAGGTGGACAAAGTATATTTAGACAATCCGACTCTTATGCACAGCCTTGTTCATGAGACTTCGGACACCGGAAACATAAGAGAAACCTTTTTCCTAAACCAGACAAGAGTCGAACAAGATGTCATTACATCCTCCATCTCAGACTTCCAAATAGCCGACTTTATCTTTGAAGTAGGAGGAAAAAATAAGAAACAAAAACAACTGCAAGGAAACGAAAAGGGCTTTGTGGTAAAAGATGGCATTGAGCAGGGTTACATGAATATAATCCCGTTATGGCAATTCGGGCTTAATTACTAATCATTTAAACACCCTAGTGGAATAACCTTTACTCCATCCTCACGAGTATAAGCTATTTCCCTGCTTCCAGCCGCAGACTAAGCAAGTCATCGGTCGATTTTGATATAAACCGCACCTATCTATTTTTAATAAAATATTAATAAATTAGTTAATAAGTTGCAATCATATAGTAACGTCTTTGTATCACGTTGTGGATAATTTTGCGCCCAAACCTAATATATGTTTTTTATGAATAGACTCAGTCAATTATGGTGGAAGGGCGTATTGCTGCTTTTTACCGCTGTATTAGCATCAAGTCCGCTTCGAGTTCATGCTGTTGATAAAATACCGGCAGTAACCGTAACCGAACAAACAGGTACAAAGATTCTGGTAACCGGCGTGGTGGTTGATAAAACAGGCAGTCCTCTGATAGGCGCCACCGTCCACGAAAAGGACAAGAATAACGGTACTGTTACCGATACGAATGGAAAATTCACGTTATCTGCTCCTCCCGACGGGATACTTGTAGTTAGCTACATAGGCTATCTGAATAAACAGATCCCTATCAAAGGCAAATCAATTCTTAAGATAGAGTTGGAGGAAGATGCAGAAATGCTTAATGAAGTTGTTGTTGTTGGTTATGGCGCACAGAAAAAAGTCAATTTGTCAGGAGCTGTCGATCAAATTAGTATGGCACAACTAGAACAACGCCCCATAGTAGATCTGGCGAAAGGTTTACAGGGGATGGTTCCGAATCTTAATATTGATTTCGTTAGTGGGGAGCCGGGCAAAGCTCCTAATATCAACATTCGTGGAGAAGCTTCGATCAACGGAGGTTCACCTTTAATATTAATTGATGGGGTGGCTGCAAGTGCTGAAGAAATGAACCGCCTTTTGCCGGAAGACATTGAAACTCTTTCAGTTCTAAAGGATGCTTCTTCTGCAGCAATTTACGGAGCACGCGCTGCTTTCGGAGTCATTTTGATTACTACAAAACAAGGAAAAGGAGATCGTATTCAAATAGATTACAATAACAACTTCTCATGGAAACGTCCTTCCTCACTGACTGATAAGACTTCTGATCCTTATATCTACCTGAAATTGAAAAACATTGCAGTGCTGAATACTCCCTGGAGTTCGGGACATGTCACCGATGACGAACATTTGGAGTGGGCACGTCAGCGTTCGGATAATCCGGACGGTACTGAGGCCATTCGCCTGAACCCATTGGATAAAACTCAATGGGACTACATGGGGAACCGCAACTGGACAAACTATTTTCTCGATAAAAGTACATTCAGCCAAAGTCATCAGGCTGCTATATCCGGAGCAACACCAAATACCAAATTTTATTTATCCGCAGGCGTTGATAATGAAGACGGAGTTTTCTCAGGAGTGGTGAATAACGACAAATACATCCGTTACAGCATGCGTGGCAAAGTCAGTTACAAGGTTTTCGACTGGCTATCCATTTCCAATAATACTTCTTTCGTTTCAACGACCCGTAAGAAGCCCAGCTATTACAACCTGAATGATTTTTATGATGCCGAGCCTCATGATGTCGATGTAAATCCGGATGGAACCTGGGCTAATACTGAACTAGGAAAAGCGTTGGCACAGTTGGTTGACGGCGGAGAAGAAAAAACGGTCTATGACCGGCTACAAAGTACCTTCTCAGCAGAAGCGGGGTTTTGGAAAAGAATGCTAACATTGAATGCAAATTTTACGTTTGAGAAAGGACATCAAGATTATGACCAATATAAGGTAAAGTATCACATTGGTTACGGACCGGATGACATTCGTGAACAGGGAGACAGCCGTGCTTATAAAGCTAATACTTCCGACCTCTATACCGTACTGGATTTATATGCAACTTTCAATAAGACATTTGGCAAACATGCCTTAACAGGAATTCTTGGATTCAATCAGGAATATAATCGCTGGAATAAGTTCTCCGCCCAACGCAACGACATTATATCAACTTCGTTACCATCTATTGCTTTGTCATCAGGCGAACAGTATGTGAATGAATCCTATAAGGATTGGGCTATCCGTGGATTGTTCTTCCGTACCAACTATATCTATAATAACCGTTATATCTTTGAGATTAATGGTCGCTATGACGGGACTTCACGTTTCCCTAAGAATAAACGTTTTGGATTCTTCCCGTCAGGATCGGTGGCATGGCGTATAGATTCGGAACCATTCTTCCAGCCGCTACTCAATATTGTTTCTCAATTTAAACTGCGTGCATCCTACGGTGCTCTGGGTAACCAATTGGTAAGTGAATATGGATATATTCCTTCTATGAGCTCACAGTTGGGAAGCTATTTAATAGATGGAAAATTACAGCAAACAGTTACAGCACCGGGCTTAGTTTCGCCCGATTATACTTGGGAACGGGTAAGGACATTAAATGGAGGGGTTGATATAGGATTCATCAACAACAAACTGACCGCTTCTTTTGACTTTTACCGCCGCGATACCAAAGGCATGCTCACCCTGGGGAAAGAGTTACCGGGAGTTTTAGGAAAAACAGAACCTAAAGAAAATGCAGCAGACATGAAAACAATTGGCTGGGAATTATCTTTGACTTACAAAGATCAATTTCAGCTATCGGGTACGCCGCTTAACTTGAGCGCACGCTTCATCCTATCAGACAACCGTTCGTGGATTACTAAATTTGACAACCCAAACAAAAACCTGAGCCAATACTATGAAGGACAAAGACTTGGTGAAATATGGGGGTTGCAAAGCGACGGTTTCTTTAAAAACAAAGAGGAAATAGCAGCACTGGATGAGACGGATATTATTCCCTGGGGGGCGCTTGACATTGTAGAAGGTTGGCCTAAATACAAGGATTTGGACAATGACCACCGCATAACAAAAGGAACAACGGTGGATAAGCCGGGGGATCTCAGTGTCATCGGCAATTCTTCACCCCGCTTCAGATTCGGGTTCAATTTGAATATGGAATGGAAGGGAATTGATGTTTCGGCATTTTTGCAGGGCATTGGTAAACGTGATTATTATCCGCTTAGCTATTTGTACTGGAGCTTTTACCAACAACCTTATACGGGAGGACAAGTCCATGCCTTTGATTTTTATCGCGGCACGACAGATAGTGATGTGGAAATGGCTAAACACTCCCAAGCCTATATTAATGCAGGGCTGGCAGACCAGAACCTGAATGCCAAGTATCCGGTATTCCAGGCCTGGTTGGCAGATAAGAATCTCGGAACCGGTATCAATGCAATGGGACTTGCTATTCCTCAAACCCGCTATATGTTGAATGGTTCCTATCTGAGAATTAAGAATATAACGTTGGGATATACCTTGCCATCGGTGTGGACCCAAAAGATACATATCAGCCGGCTACGTATCTACGCCAGTGGCGACAATTTATTTGAGTGGAGTGGCTTAAAAAAATACTTTGATCCCGAATCTGTGACTGACGAAAGTTCTTTTGGATATGTGTATCCTTTCAATCGCCAATATTCATTCGGTGTAAATATCACATTCTAATTCTATAAAAAAAAACTTATGAAAAATAAAATTTATATGCTGTTGTGTATGGCAGTCTGTCTGATAGAGATTTCTTGCAACGACTCTTTCATGGAACGCCAACCCCATACGGAAATAGGTGCCGACAGTTATTTCAACACAGAAGAGGACTTGAAAATGTATTGTTATGGTCTGATGAATACTCCCGGCTACGATTATATAGCTGATGCCGGCACGGACAATCAAGCTACTACTGACAATGTGGAAGTTAAAAACATGATGACGTCTGCAAATCCGACTTCCACCACGATAACAGGCGGCTGGAGTTGGGAGCGTTTATATAACATTAATTTTTTTCTCGATCATTGCGAAAAAGCATCTGTTCCTGCTGACGTACTTGCCCACTATCAAGGCATTGCCCGCTATTACAGAGCGGCTTTCTATATGGATAAAGTAAAGCGTTTCTCTGACGTACCCTGGTATGATAAAGTTTTATCCACCAATGATAAAGATTTATATAAACCCCGGGATAAACGTGAGATTGTCGTTTCCAAGATATTTGAAGATTATAAATTTGCTGCCGAAAATGTAAAAGCCAACCAACCCAAAGGTGCCATTGACAAATGGATTGTACTTGCCACTATGGCCCGACATGCATTATATGAAGGAACTTATCGCAAATATCATAGTGAATTGAATTTGCAAAGTACAGCCGAAACTTATTTAAAGATAGCGGCGGATGCGACTGCGGAGCTAATGAAAGACGGTGGTTTCAGCTTATATAACACCGGGCATCCCGAAAGTGATTATTATACGTTGTTCAATAGCTTGGATTTAAGCACTAATCCCGAAATGATTCAGGCGCATTACTATGATAAGACTACCGCAAGTAATGGATTTTGGGCATACATGTTTGGCAATTACATTCCTTGTCCCACAAAAGACTTGGTACAAGCCTATCTGATGAAAGATGGCTCCTATTATTCATCACAACCCGGATACCAGACAAAGATGTTTGTTGAAGAATTCAAAAATCGTGATCCGCGAATGTACCAGACATTGGCCTATCCGGGTTGGGAGTTGATTAATAGCATGACTTATGCTCCGGGAGCAGGCATATATGTGCAAAACCTAAATAAAAACTTTTCAGGATATCATCAGATTAAAGGTTTTATCAATAATAAGGAAGAGGAATATTATTTAAGTATTGATTATCCGGTTATCCGCTACGCCGAGGTTTTGCTGACTTATGCCGAAGCTCAGGCCGAACTTGGCAAGCTGACTCAAACGGATCTGGACAACACAGTTAATTTGCTTCGTGACCGTGCAGGAATGCCTCATTTATCATTGAATCCGGTAGTTGACCCGGTATTGCAAAGTGCATTTCCCAATATTCCACCCATATTATTGGAAATCCGTCGGGAACGACGTGTTGAACTAGCTTTTGAAGGTTTCCGCTTTGATGACCTGATGCGCTGGAAAGCAGGGAAACTACTGGAAAAAATACCGGAAGGACTCTACTTCCCCGGCTTGGGGAAATACGATTTAACGGGCGACGGCGTGGAAGATATTTATCTGATACCTTCTTCACAAAGTATTCCGGCTGATGCCGACAAAGAGAAAAACTCATTAGGCGAAAAACTGATTTATTATAAAACAGGAAGCATTGATGATCCAAGTGCTACTGTTTATCTGAAAGAAACAACGAAAGGAGATATTGTGACTGCAAAAAATATGGGTACCTTTGAGGAACCAAAATTTTACTATCGCCCCGTGCCTAAGCATGAAGTAGAATTGAATCCTAGCCTTGCACCGCAATTATTCGGTTGGGAATAATTTATATCTCGTATTATATGTATAATTTTGACAAATAATAGATTAACCAAGTAATTATAAGATGAAAAAGATGAATCGTATTTTAATGGCTACTATCTTCCTGATAGGCAGTAGCCTGCTTACAGCCAAGGAGCCGTTGAAAGGACAATCAAAAGATGGCTTCACTTTTGCCTTTCTTACAGATGTACATCTGAACAAAAGTAACAGAGGCAGTGGAGACGAGGGTCTTCGCATGGCATTAGCTGATGCCAAGAAGAATAAAGCGGAAATGATTCTTTTCGGAGGAGACAATGTGGAGACGGATGCATTGAAAGATGCCGAGCAGACAGCGGATTCTCTTCATAGCCGCTTTAAGAATATTGTGAGTAAATGCGGACTACCAATCTATTTCACTATGGGTAACCACGACCGCTTCTATCGCAATAACGGGACGACAGACAAGTTAGGATTTAAATTATTCGAGAAGTACTTTGGCCCTTCTTATCACTCATTTACAGTAAAAGGAGTACACTTCATTGTGTTGAATGGTCTTTATCCTTCGGCAAGCGGCCCTTATTCCGTGAATGATGCACAGTTGGAATGGCTAAAGAAAGACTTGCAGAAGACCGGAAAAAAGACTCCCGTTGTCGTCTCCATACACGTGCCCTTACTCTCGCTATATTATCCGGTAGTCGAAGGCAACTTCAAGGGAAATGATATGATTATGAATACAAAACAAGTATTCGAGGTGCTGAATGATTATAACGTCAAATTGATTCTTCAAGGGCACCAACACATCTACGAACAGATACAAGAACGCTACCGCTGGTTTGTCACCGCCGGTGCCGTGTGTGCAAATTGGTGGAATGGACCCTTCCTTGAAACCAAAGAAGGATACTTATTGGTACATGTAAGCTCTAAAGGAAACTTCAATTGGGAATACAAGACTTACGGCTGGGACGCGAAAAAGAATCACTGAGCATTTTAATCAAAATGCAAAGAGTGCATCAAAAGATTTAATAAAATCTTTTGATGCACTCTTTTTTTATACGGAATTAGAATCGTGTAATTATACAGTATTAAACATTATATGGTTTAATTTAAGTTTCGTTTTTATTTCTGCTTGCTTATGATTTCAAGGCATACATATGTTAATAAGCATAAAAAACAATTCATTCTAGAATAACAAGAATCTATCTATACGGCTTAATAAAAGACATTTCGCTAATATGCAATAGTTGATGCGAAAGTTATATTCACGTTTGTTTTGTTTTTTTGCACATAAAAACAAACTGATGTATAAAAAACACATATTATTAATTTATAAATTTGTTTTTGTGAATCTTAAATAACTAAAACTTTAAACACACAATTAAGTATGGCTACCATCGCACTCGACATTGGGGGTACAAAAATAGCAAGCGCTATTTTCTTTTCCGACGGCAGAATGTTCTTCAACCGGAAAAGGCTTCTTAAAAAAAGAAGCGGAAATGATGTGGGTAATCTGATCGTAGAAATGCTTGTCAGGCTTCTGGCATCAGCCCGCAGAAATAATATTCCTATTGACAGTATCGGAGTTTGCGTGCCGGGGCTGTACAATTCACAGACCGGGAGAGTATGGGTTCCTAACATCCCCAGATGGAAAAACTATCCCCTGTATGAGGTACTCCGCAATGTAGTGCCACCGGAAATTGAAATATATATAGACAGTGACCGTATTTGTTATATATATGGTGAGATATGGCAGGGCGCAGCCAAAAATTGCCATAGTGCGATATTTATCGCAGTGGGTACAGGCATCGGGGCAGGCATTGTCATTGACGGACACGTATTGCACGGTGTGGGTAACATTATCGGAGCTATGGGATGGCTGGCATTACAGCCTCCATACAACCACGAATATGACGCGTGCGGCTGTTTTGAATATTACGCTTCCGGAAACGGCATAGGCGCGCGTGTACGTGACGCAGTGCGTGCGGACAAAACCTACAAGGGAAAATTGAGGCAAAAACCGATTAGTAGAATTTCAGCATACGATGTCTTCAGTTCCTACGAAGAAAAGGATTCTATAGCCGTTGCCGTGTTAAGTAAAGCCGTTGAAATGTGGGGAATGGGAGCAGCCAATCTGGTAAGCCTGCTTAATCCGCAAAAAGTAATTTGGGGTGGAGGGGTCTTCGGACCAGCCTGTATGTTCATAGAAGACATTTATAAGGAAGCCTGCAAGTGGGCCCAACCGCTTAGTATCAAACAGGTTGAATTTGTTCCCTCACAGTTGTCCGGCAATGCAGGACTTATAGGCGCAGCGTATCTGGCTATAAAAAATCAGTTGCATGAATAATTATACTACAAAAAAAGTATTTGTTGCGGCATGTATCGGAATGTGTTTTTTTGGCATATCAATGATTACATTAGGTTCCGTCCTACCCATGCTTACGTTCAAGCTGGGATTAAACCATCTTGAAGCTGGCGGGTTGGTTGCCTTTCTGCCTATCGGATTATTGGCAGGCTCTTTAATATTCGGACCGATTGTGGACCGTTTTGGATACAAAACGCTCATGTTGGTCAGTTGCCTTGTCGTACTGTTCGGACTGGAAGGCATCGCTTTATTTAGGAGCATACCTCTTCTAAGGTTGTCTATATTGGGAATAGGATTGGGAGGAGGTATCTTGAACGGAGAAACAAACGCTTTGGTTTCGGACCTGTCGGATGACAGGGAAAAGGGTGCCCGACTCAGCCTACTCGGAGCATTTTATGGCATCGGAGCGTTGGGTATACCTACACTGCTCAGTATTCTTTACGGGCATTACCCTTTTGAAACCATACTGCAGGGAATCGGTATAATTATGCTGGCGGGAATCGTCTATTGCATGACGACAGCGTTCCCTCCACCGAAACAGCCCCAAGGATTTCCAGTCATGCAAGGACTGAAACTGCTGAAGGAAAAGAGTCTGGTTATTTTTAGTTTTATACTCTTCTTCCAGAGCGGTGTTGAAGGAGTATGCAACAACTGGACAGCTCTCTATCTGCAACAGGTCACGCTCATTCCTGACAGTCAAGCATTAATGTCCCTGACCTGTATGGTAACGGGGCTTACTGTAGCACGGCTTATCTTGACGGTAGTATTCAAAAAGATAAAAATGGAAAAGGTGCTGTTTTTCAGCTTGTTTATAGTATTTGCTGGTTTCGGGATATTGACTTTTTCATCTGGATTTGTACAGGTTGCGACGGCAATGGTACTGGTCGGTGCCGGGCTGGCATCAACTTTTCCGGTCATATTTAGTATTATCGGAAGCAGTTATGCTTCGCTATCGGGCACGGCCTTCAGCATTGTGCTTGTTGTCGCTCTTGTGGGACAGACGTTGTTGAACAGCCTGATGGGAATCTTGTCACAGTTATACGGAATCGGCACATATCCCTTTATGATGATGATTTCCGTCATCATCATAGCATTGTTGTTTAAACGATCACTTAATATCAACTTTAAAAAATAGAAATTATGTTAGCATTGGAATGGTTGGCAAATGCCCGTGGCATTATGCAAAAAATTGAAGACACCCAGTTGGAGAACATTAAAAAAGCTGCTACCGCAATGGCGGACAGCATTGAAAAGAACCATTGGGTACATACATTTGGATGTGGTCATGCCACAATTCCTGTTGAAGAAATGTATCCACGTATCGGCGGATTTGTAGGGTTTCATCCGATGGTGGAGCTGCCCATGACATTCTTTACAGGTATAAACGGGCAGATGGGCATTCATCAGTTCCTCTTTCTGGAACGTGCCGAAGGTTATGGCAGAGCCATTATGAAAGCATACAACTTTGACAAAAACGACTGTATCTGGATTTTCTCACACACCGGCATAAACAATGTGAATATTGATGTGGCGTTGCGTGCCAAAGAATTGGGTATGACAGTCATTGCATATGGTTCAGCGGCAGAAGCTAAAGGGAAAGTGACCCGCCATCCAAGTGGCAAGACACTCTTTGACATCGCGGATATTGTAGTGGATTCCTGCGTACCGGTGGTTGACGCATCCGTTGTATTGAAAAACCATCAGGATAAGGTAGGACCACTTTCCACACTCGGTTTTGTAACTCTGGTATGGATGACCATTACCACTGTAGCTGAAATATTGGCGGACAGAGGTGTTAAATTGTATATCCATCCTTCTCATAACGTACCCGGAGACACCACTGCACAAGATCGTCTGGACGCCTGCCTGGATGAATACAAAAAACGGACATCTACGCTTTAATCGCAACATACCACTTGTAATAACTTCAATATGATAGCGAAACAGCAACATACGGATCTGATGACAGAAAACTATGGGAACGTAAGGTCCATAGCGTACGAATACGCCATTCTGCCATGGGGTGCTACCGAACCTCATAATTATCATCTGCCTTACATGACGGATTGTTATCTGGCCCATGATGTGGCGGTGGAATCGGCAGGTAAGGCATGGTCGAAATACGGAGTCAGAGGAATGGTGCTTCCTCCCATCCCGTTGGGTTCGCAGAATCCGGGGCAAAGACAGCTTCCTTTCTGCATACATGCCCGTTACGAGACACAAAGGCTTGTATTGACAGATATTGTAGAGTCCCTCCATTTTCAAGGGATGCGCAAGTTAGTGATCATGAACGGTCACGGTGGTAATAACTTCAAATCCATGATACGTGACCTCACAGTAGATTATCCCGACATGCTTATAGCAAACTGTGACTGGTTTGCTGTAGAACCTCGGAAAGACTATTTTGAGGAAGAGTTGGACGATCATGCAGGTGAACAGGAAACTTCTGTCATGCTTCATTATCATCCTGAGCTAATTGATCTTAGTATGGCTGGCGGTGGAGAAAGCCATCCATTCAATCTTTCTTCATTGAATAAGAAGGTGGGATGGGTACCTCGAGACTGGTCAAAGTCTTCTGTAGACACAGGTGTGGGGAATCCCCGCAAAAGTACTGCGGAAAAAGGAGATAGGTACATCAGCGTGGTGACGGACAAGATAGCCTTGTTATTATATGAACTAGTCTGTAAAGATCTCTATTAAAATTAATTGGAAATACGATAATGCCTATGGAAAAACTGACGTAACGGAAAAATGAGCTGGATTCCAACTGCATTTGGGAAATAGAGTTATATAAATGGGGACAATTGCAAACAGTCCCGAACACTTTAATCTAAATTATTTTTTAGGTATGAAAAAAAATAAAACATTTTTTTTAGTCAGTATGCTGATTCTGACTGTTTCCTTCAGTGGAAGAGCGGCAATTGCAAATCCTACCGTTGGAGGGAGCAGTATCATGGAAACAGCTCAGCAAAATATCACCGCCAAGGGTACTGTTACAGATGCTTTGGGTGAACCGGTTATTGGAGCCAGTGTACTTGAAAAAGGTACTTCGAACGGTGTAGTGACCGATCTGAATGGAAAGTTCACACTTTCGGTGAAAAATGGGGCTATTTTAGTCATCTCTTTCATTGGCTATAAAAGCCAGGAAATGAAAGCAACATCCAATTTGAAAATCACTCTGACGGAAGACAGTGAACTGCTGGAAGAAGTGGTAGTCGTCGGCTATGGTGTACAAAAGAAGAAATTAGTTACAGGAGCTACCGTACAGGTGAAAGGTGAAGATATTGTCAAACTGAACACACCTAATGTGCTCGGTGCACTCCAAAGCCAGGCGCCCGGTGTTGAAATCACTCAAGTCAGCGGTTTCGTGGGCGACGGATATAAAGTGAATATCCGCGGCCTTGGTACCAACGGCAACTCCTCACCCCTTTATGTCGTGGATGGTGTGGTAGGTGGAAGCATAGACGGATTGAGTCCCAATGACATCGCTTCCATGGACGTGTTGAAAGATGCGGCCTCAGCGGCCATTTATGGTGCGCGTGCAGCGAACGGGGTCATTCTTGTGACTACCAAGAAGGGTAAGGCTGGCGTGTCCGAAATCACTTACGACGGATACTACGGCATCCAGAATCTTTACAAGATTCCCACTGTGTTGACTGCACAGGAATACATGTACATTCAGGATGAGAGCCGTGTCATTAATGGATTTGCACCCAACAACTGGGCGTCTTTCCTCCCGGATCGCGATCTAAATGCTATCAATGAGGGAACCTGGAAGGGTACTAACTGGTTGAAGGAAATCCTGAACAAGAACGCTGTCACCCAAAGCCATTCGCTGAACTTCACTACCGGTACAGACCGTTCCACTACTTCCATCGGCGTGACGTACATGAGTCAGGAAGCTACGATGGGCGTACCGAGTGCGATACCCCACATGGACAGGATAAACGCGCGCATTAATACGGAACAAAGCTTTTTCAAGAAAGGCAACTTTGACATCCTGAAAATCGGTGAAACCATGAAATATAAGTTCCAGACAATGGATGGAACCGTGCCACGTGACGATATTTACTGGAACACCATCCACAATATGCTGGTGATGAGTCCGCTGATGCACCCTTACAAGACAAACGGCAGCTATTATCTCTATGCAGACCAAGAAACCGACGGGTATTCATGGGACGTTTCCAATAACGCCAACAAGAATCCAATTGCCAACATGGACTATAATGGCAACCAAAACCAGAGCAAGAGCCACTACCTGCAATCCAGCGTCTATGCGGAGATACAGCCCATTAAGAAACTACGTATCCGTTCGCAGTTCGGCTATATGATGTCGGCATCCACCTACCGTTCTTATGTTCCGGCCTATGAACACCTCACCTCCACACTCTATGCCGAAAAAGACCGGGTGAGCCAATCGTCAAGTATGAGTTACCGATGGACATTGGACAATACCGTAAATTATATTTTTGATATCGGAAAGCACAACTTTGACGTCATGGTCGGACAGAGCCTTGAGAAATCAGGCTATGGTTTGTCCATGAGTGCGGCAAGTGCAGGTTCTTCCTACACCGACTTTGAACACGCCTACTTGAGCAATACACAGAAAGATGGTATTCAAAGTTTGTCCGGAACTCCCGACACCCAAAATGCTAATTCTTCGTTCTTCGGCCGTGTGAACTACAATTATGATGAGAAATATATGGCATCGGTCATTCTTCGCGCAGACGGTTCATCCATATTCCCACGCGGTAATCGCTGGGGTTATTTTCCCTCGTTTTCCGCGGGCTGGGTCATCAGCCAGGAAGAATTCTGGAACGTAAGGACTATCAACTTTCTAAAATTGCGCGTATCATACGGACAGAACGGTAACAATCGTATATCCGCTAATCAACATCTGGCATTGATTACTACCGACGGTGGTACCAGCCGTTATGGCAATTATCCGTTCGGAAACAATATGGCTGGTGCAGAAGTGGGTGCTTATCCCATGCGACTGACCAACCCGGACATCAAATGGGAAACACAGACTATGATCGACGTGGGTATTGACGCACGATTGCTGCAAGATCGACTGAGTGTGGAGATGGATGCCTATCAGCGTTCCACAGTGGACTGGCTGACTACTCCTGCCATTCCCTCATATTGGGGCTCGGGAGCCGCCTACGTAAACGGCGGTAATGTGAAGAACACAGGTTTTGAGGCCATTCTGCGCTGGAACGACAATATCAACAAGGACTTGTCATATAACGTGAGTTGGAATATCAGTATCAATAAGAACGAAGTGACCAAGCTTTCCACTTCCGACGGCGTGATGCATGGAAGCAGCGGTGTACTGTGGGGTACTGCTGACGAGTGCTACCGCATGGAAGTAGGTGAGCCAATGGGATTCTTCTATGGTTACAAGACTGCTGGCGTATTCCAGAATCAGGAGCAGATAGACAATTATCAGGGTGCCAAGTTGGGTACTCCGCAGCCGGGTGATTTGATTTGGGTAGATGACGACGGCGATGGAAAAATCACTGCTGCCGACCGTACCAAGATCGGCAATCCACATCCCGATGTTACAACAGGTTTTTCATTCAGTATCAATTATAAAGGTATCGATCTGTCGGTGAATACCTATGGTGCATTCGGCCAGCAAATCATGAAGAGCTATCGCGACTATGCTTCTTCACCACTGAACAACTTCACCACCGACGTATTTAAACGTTGGCACGGCGAAGGCACGAGTAACAAGTTTCCGCGCCTCTCCAACTCCACCCACACCAACTACTCGTATGTATCGGATTTGTATGTAGAGAACGGAGACTATTTGAAAATCAAAAACGTCACGCTAGGTTACAATCTGAAATACCTGTTTCCGAAGCTTCCGGTGAAGCAGGCTAAAATCTATGTTACCGCGCAGAACCTCTTCACCATCACCGGTTACAGCGGCATGGATCCTGAAATCGGTTACAGTGCAGGCGACTCTTGGACGAAAGGTATTGATCTCGGTTTCTACCCAAGCGCACGCACTTACATGATGGGTGTCAATATTAACTTCTAACACATGGATACAATGAAAAAAATAGAATTTTTATTCCTGGCTACGCTCTTTGCAGCTACTGCCTGCGATGATTTCTTGGACACCGATGTGCTGACGAGTAAATCGAGTGAAAATTATCCCTCTACCTTAGAGGAAGCTGACCAGATGCTGACTGGCATCTATTCACAACTACTGTTTCAGGATCCGGAAGTATCGTCACAATACTTCATGGCCACACTGGCTGGCGATGAATGTTTGGGCGGGAGCATCATTGGCAGCAACTGTATGGCTGCTAACCTGATGAAATACACTGACCTGAATAAGTTCAACGGATATGGCGAAAGTGGGAACTGGGTGCCGGGCGTATGGCAGCGCAACTATAAGATTATATATCGTGCCAACGTGGCATTGCAGGCTTATGAGAATTTTACCGGCTGGACAAGCGCTACGGAAAAGAACCGTCATCTCGGTGAAACCTACTTTCTGCGTGCATACGCTTTCAATGAACTGGTACAGATGTTCGGTCCCGTACCCCTGCGTACAAGTACTGACATGAACTACATACCCCGTGCTTCTGTAGAAGAGGTTTACGGATTGATTGCTTCCGATCTGAAAAATGCTATTGAACTGCTGCCTGCGCAAAACTATGTGGGTGCATCTAACAGCATGGCAGGACATGCCACCAAGTATGCCGCCGAAGCTATGATGGCACGTGTGTTTCTTTTCTATACGGGTCGCTATGCCCAGACAGAACTACCAGGCAGTATCTCCAAACAGCAAGTCATCAGTTGGATTGACGACTGTGTGAACAATTCGGGGAACCGTCTGGTATCTGACCAACGTAATATCTGGTCGTACACTAATGCCGTAACCGAGAAGAACGAGAAGGGTTACCGCTACAATTATGCTGTGAACAACGGTCTGCAATGGGAAGGGCTGAACTGCGATGAAACTCTCTTTGCCAACAAGCACAACTTGCAGAGTGACTGGACTTATACTTGGTGGTGTAATACCGTGGCACAGTTCTTTTCACCGAGCGGTGACGATATTGATAAAGAGCAGAGTTATCCTTTCGGACAAGGCTGGGGTGCAGGTCCCGTATCTCCTGCTTTTGTGAACGAATGGAAGGAATGGTCAGACAATCAGAATTATATCAATGCGGATCAAACAGAAGACCCGCGCCTCACAGGTTCGGTATGGTCTGTTAGGGCAATGGATCCCAACAACAAAGGCAATGTGCTGATAGATGCAAAGCTGACCCCCGACGAACCGGATTATACCGTATCGAAACGTTACTGCGAACAAACGGGCTATTACGAGAAAAAGTACATCAACGTGCTGGCCTACGACGGATCTTTCCGTTCGTTCGGACTGGTGATGTATCCCGATATTGCCAGCAGTGTGGCCTCACAGTCACAGTCGTTGAGCAATATCGCTGACTTCATCACTATTCGTTTTGCCGACGTACTGCTAATGCAGAGTGAACTGAAAGAAGATGCTGAGGGGCTGAACAAGGTACGTGCCCGTTCAGGACTAGCTCCAGTAGCTTATTCCCTGAAGGCTATTCAGGATGAACGACGTTATGAGCTTGCCTTTGAAGGCATCCGCTGGTACGATTTACTGCGCTGGTCGGGACCGTCGCTAGACTTCGCAGGTCAGGCCCTGAACAAGCAGAAGGGCTTCCAGATTATTAACGAAGCTGTGGTGAAGCAGATGCCAGACTTTGACTATGCCGTCCGCCTGAAAGAGACACAAGGCTATTGGTATATCCCGCAAAACGAGATAGATCTCAGCAACGGTTTGATAGAGCAAAATCCAGGATGGGGTGCTGAAGGTTTGTATACAGGAAAATAATAAAAGGACTAATAACAGAAATTTATGAAACAAAAATATTATATCTTGCTGGTGGTGGTTTCATTCCTTGCTACTTCCTGCGACCCGATAGAAGACCTGTCGCTACGGGAAAAATTTGAAAAGACGGGGAGTCCTATTACGCAGGCAGAATTGGATGCCGCGATTTCCATTACACAGCCCATTGACGGACAGGATTATAAAGTGGTGATACAAAACAGCCGTACGGATGTGCCGGGTGCATGGCATGTACAAACCTCAGTCGGGGAAAAAATCATCGGTACTGATCGTGACACGATTGTGTATGACAAGAACAAAAAGTATGAGATTTACTATACCGGGCTTTCGGAAAAGCAGACGGTGACTTCTTCTGTATTTACTGTGTCAGTCAGCGATCTGCCGGTTGACGAATACGAAACCTTTATCTGTGGTGCCGTACAAGGAAATGCTGCCGGAGCCAAGAAAACCTGGACTTTCCAAAGGGCAGAGAAAGCGGTATGCTACAACGGTATGCTGGCTCAGTGGCAATACTCCAAACCTTTTACGCCGGGAACAGGCCAGTGGGGAAGTGTTGATCTCACGGATATACAAGACCAAACGATGACGTTCGAGTTCAACGACTCGAAACTGACCACGTATGATAAGGACGGTAACGTGATGGGTACAGGTCAGTGGGCGAGTAACCACAATGGCACAAACAATAATCAGGTGGCCGGCGAATTATACACCACCACAGCCATCATTGGGAGCTCCTTAGCGTGGCAGTCCTTCACCAAGGACAAGCCATACTGGATATTGCGTATCAGCAATGATGAGATGGTGCTCATCCGACCAAGTTTGTACATCATCCCTGAAGAACCGTGGGATTATGACGCTTCATATTACTTTTTGAAACCAAAAGAATAAAAGGTAGAAGTATTCCGACTCTCCTCCTCCTTGTGAGGAAGGAGGGTCAGTTACTCTGACTATCATTCCAAGATACATTTCAGATTCCCTGTTTTACAATCACTCTAAAAGGAATGCGAAACAAATTAGAAAAAACATTAATTTAAATAGAGAACTGGTATGAAAAAAATTCTGTTTACACTGTTGACAGTTACCGTCCTACTCGCAAGCTGTGGAAAAGATAATTATGTACCCGGTCAGGGCGTAGACCCCGGAAAAGACAAAGAGCCCGTCATGGCAGATCGTGTGGAGGGGCGAGTAGCCATTGCCTACGTCACCTATTATGGGACACAAACGCCCGATCCCACTTACCTGACCCAAATCAACTACGCCTTTGCCGAACCTTACATGGAAAACGGCGAATACAAAGGTTTTGGACTGCAAGGAAACGAAAACCGCTTTCAGCAAATCGTCAACTTAAAGAAGATAAACTCCAAGTTAAAAATCTTCATTTCCTTCACTAATAGCAAGGAAGATCCCCGTAGCGGATGCTTTTCGCAATTGGCAAAGAGTGCCGACTACCGTAAGGCATTTGCCAACGATTGCAAGAAATTCCTTCAAAAATGGGGCATAGACGGCGTGGATATGGACTGGGAGTTTCCTGGACTATCCTGGAGTGGCGATGACAATGCATATGACATCATGGTAGATGTGGACAATCACATAGAACTGATGAAAGAACTGCATTCAGCATTGGGCGGTTACGGACTGACCTACGCCGGCTACTGCTTCGACAAGACTGAAGTGCAACCTTCTGGCGACATTGCCCCGTCGGTAATAGGCTACCGATATATTGACATCGCCGCTGTGGCTCCTTATGTGGATTACGTCAACATCATGACTTATGACCTCGATGCAGCTGACGAAGGAGGCAACCACCAGTCCGCCCTATACGACCCCAAGGCCTATTCGGACTGTACCCGTGCCGTACAGGCTTATCTGGACGCGGGCATGTCACCGGACAAACTGGTACTGGGCATTCCGTTCTACGCCCGCCACTCGTTCGGAGCATCAACCCCCACAGCCATCAACTACAACAAAGTGTTACTACTTGATTCTTCCTACAAAATAGACAACTGGGACAATGCCGCCTCCGTGCCATACATCACGTACAACGGTACCTACTACGCCGGCTACGACAATGTCCGGAGCATCGGTATTAAAGGTGAGTGGCTGTTGATGAAAGGAATGAAAGGGATGATGTTTTGGGATTATGACGGAGATGACAGTAATGGTACGTTGCGCAAGGCGGTATGGAATGCGGTAATGAAGAAATCATGATGATGTAAGATTTAAACTCTCAACGGATAGCTTCCGATACGATTTTCCATGCCTTCCTATTCTGCACTATTTACACTTAATTTCCAAGATATTGAAGACAGCTTTTCTCATCAATGATTTTTTTTCTTGATGGTTTTGCCATTGATCCCATGGAACAGGTGAATCAGAGGGAAGAAAACATAAAAAAAGAGGGTACGCCAAAGCAATGTATCCTCTTTTTTTATGTTTTCTTCCCTAAATACCCAATTAAACAGTCTTCCTAAACCATACAAGAGTAGAGCAAAATATCATTAAACAAGAGTATATCAATATAATCCCGTTATGGCAACTTAGACTTAATTATTAGCTATTCAATCATATAAATTTAAAGATAATAATTATATTTGCAGCACTAAGATAAAGTAAAATAAAGAAAGATGAAGAATAAGCTATTTTTAATACTGAGCCTGCTGATAGCCACCTATTCATATAGTCAGAGCAGAAAAAACTATATCAAACCTATTGACAAAAGCGGATTTATTGTCGACTCAATTCTGAGCTTAAAAGGCAACATTATTTCGTATTTACTTGCAGGTACGGAATTTGATATTGAGAAGAGTAAAGTTTCATATATTGAGCATTCACTACTCGGGCATATTGATATCACCGATGAAGCAGAAGCCAATGCCTCTGCAACGCCCATACCGGAACCTGAGTTTTACGGAGAAGCATTTATCTGCAACTTTGACGACAACACCTATGTAGAAATGGAAAGAGCCATTGGACAGGTTAAGACTAAAGAACAGATATGGGGACCAGAGATGAAACTATATGTAAAACCTTCCAGTTCACCTGCCAGAGTTAGCAAGGGACATTTGGAAGTAATCATTCGAGTACCGAATATTGAAGATGATCCCTATTCTTTTATTAAGATTTCAAAGTTCTCTACAAGCGTTACCAGAAAATTGTCTTTAGCAAGACAAAACGATTTGACTGGCAAAATAACATACGGAGGCTACAACAATCAGGAAATACCATTTAAGGCTAAGAAATATGGACAATCATCCTTTCTTCTCAGCTTTAATGCAGACGAAACCGGAGAATATTGCATAACAATTAGCAACCCGAACAAGATTGATGGCAAATTGGCTTTATCTTGTTTTGGTGTTGATGAATACTAGAATAAGCCAAACTCCACAAAGCTTAAATTCTAAACAGCAAAAAAACAGGGCTCTTACCTTAAATTGCACTTTTGATAGTGCAGTTTAGGAATAGATTTGCACTTTCCACAGTGCAAATCGTTGTTATTATATCTATCCCATCCCTTCTGTTCAAGTTTTACTTCACTATTCCTAACCAAAACATTCACAGTAAAGATCAACCTTTCCATGATAAAAGTCAACGTACTTTTTTCCCCTACCCTCTTAGAAGTTTCTAATTTCGCACAATCAAGATATTAAACAACAAAACCGATTAGCCTATGGGATAAAAACCAACTCGTGCAGACGAAACATAAACTTAAATTTAAAACTATTACAAAAAGGCACAACAACCTTATTCATCTAATTAAATAAAAAAACATGAATTTATATTCTGGAAAAACAAGTAGGAAAACGAACTCCGTCCGCCAAATCTTTTATGTGATGAGATTTTGCCTGTTGCTCTTATTAACAGGCGGGAGTGCGGCATTCGGAGCTACTACCCCGGCATCGGTTCAGCAAATGCGGGCCCTTTCGGGAGTGGTAAAAGATAGTCAGGGAGAACCTGTTATTGGAGCTAATATTATGGAAAAAGGAACAACCAACGGAACAATCACGGACATAAACGGGATGTTCACGCTCAGGGTATCACCCAAAGCAGTTATCAGGGTTTCATTCATAGGCTATACGGAACAGGAAATCAGTGTAGGCAACAGGAGCAAACTGGAAATCATCCTGAAAGAAGACACCAAACTGATTGACGAGGTAGTGGTGATAGGATACGGTGCCGTGAAAAAGCGTGATTTAACCGGCTCGGTAACGTCGGTCAAAAGCTCGGACGTACTGGCCGCCCCAACCAATAATGTGATGGAAGCACTTCAAGGTAAAATCGCCGGAATGGATATAACCAAAACTTCGGGACAGGTAGGTGGGGATGTCACCATTTTATTACGTGGTTCGCGTTCTATTTATGGCAGTAACGAACCGTTATTTATTATCGATGGAATACAGGGGAGCTACAATCAGGTCAGTCCCTCGGATATTGAGAGTGTTGATGTGCTAAAAGACGCTTCTTCCACCGCAATCTACGGTTCCGCAGGTGCCAACGGCGTTGTTATCATCACGACCAAAAGGGGAAAGGAAGGTAAGGCTACGGTGAACTTTGATGCCTATTACGGATTTAGCGATTCACCCAACTACAAACACGGAATGACAGGGGATGAATGGATGGCTTATCAAAAAGAGGCGTACCGATATAAAAACGGAGATTATCCTTCCGACATTTCAGCCTTATTGGGTAATCAGGCTTACACGGACGCATACAATGCCGGCAAATGGATTGACTGGGTGGATGAAGTTTCGGGACACACGGCTACCAATCAAAAGTATAACCTCTCGGTCAGCAGTGGCACGGAAAAAACAAAACTATTTGCCTCCACCTCTTATGACAAGGAAGAAGGCTTGCTGAGTAATGAGAATTTGAACAAATATGCTTTGCGCCTTAATCTGGACCAGCAACTCTTTCCCTGGGCAAAAGTGGGCTTTACGTCCAATATTGTTTATCAGGACTTAAACTCGGGAGTCAAAAACACTTTTACTCGCGCACTATCGTCCTTTCCCCTGGGTGATGTCTACGACGATACGGGTAATATCAACCACGAATATATCACCGGACAGTATTCTCCGATGGGGGATTTTATAAAGGACCAATATGTAGATAATACCCGCTCCACTTACGTGAATATCAATGGATATATGGAGCTGACTCCTGTAAAAGGTTTCACATTTACCAGCCGGATAAACGGAACATTGAACAATTCCCGCCAGGGACAATACTGGGGAAACGAATGTAATGCAAACCGTCCGAGTTATGCCGGTTCGCCACATGCTTCCATCACCAATAAAAACACCTGGAATTATACGTGGGAAAACATTCTTTCGTATAATACGATCCTGACTAAAGTACATAATTTAGGAGGTTCTTTAATCTCTTCCTGGAATAAGAATCAAACGGAGAGCAATATGGCTGCCGCCAGCGGACAAATGGTGGACCGGTGGTCTTTCTGGCGATTGGCTTCGGGAGCTTCCCAGCATGTGGAATCTGATTTTGCACAAACCCAGAAGTTGTCTTTTGCTTTCCGCCTGAACTATTCCTATAAAGGTAAATACCTGTTCAATTTTTCGAACCGATGGGACGGAGTTTCCCAATTCTCCCCCGGGCATAAATGGGACGCTTTCCCGGCGGGTGCTGTCGCCTGGCGAATATCCGATGAAGCATTCATGAAAAGTACCCGGCATTGGTTGGACAACCTGAAACTAAGGGTCAGTTACGGTATTACGGGTAATTCCGGTGGAACAGATGCTTATAGTACAACTACACAAGCCTATGTTTATACGGCAAACGGGGTTTCGGTTGACGGAAAGATCGTTCCGTTCACACAATATACGGGAACGTATGGCAGTTCGGATCTGGGATGGGAGAAATCATACAACTGGAATATCGGTCTGGACTTCGGAGTGTTAAACAATCGTATTGACGGATCGGTGGAATGGTTTAAAACAACTACAAAGGGACTGCTTTTTAAGCGTACCCTGCCGATTACCAACGGATTGACCGGATGGGGTGCTCCCCTGTCCATCTGGCAAAATATTGCCAAAACCAGTAACCACGGCGTGGAAGCAACATTAAACTCGCATAATGTTCAGACGAAGGATTTTACTTGGAATACCACGTTGTCCGTCACCTGGAGTAAAGAAAAGATTGAGAAGTTGCCTGACGATGATTTAATCGCCGAAAACTTGTTTACGGGTCAACCGATCAATAGCATTTATGGATATAAATATTTAGGAATCTGGGGCAGTGACACTCCGCAGGAAACGCTAGACGCTTACGGAGTAAAACCCGGATTTATCAGGATTGAAACGGTGGAAAAGGATGGTGACGGCGGAATACATAAATACAATACAGAGGACAGGCAGATTCTGGGACATACCAATCCGAACTGGATCATCGGATTGAGCAATTCCTTCACCTACAAGAACTTTGATTTATCCGTATTCGCCATGGCACGCTACGGGCAGACCATTAACAGTGATCTGCTTGGATATTATACCGCCCAGGAAAGTGTAACCACCAATCAACTGGCCGGAGTTAATTATTGGACGGAAAGTAATCAGGGGGCTTATTACCCACGACCCGGAACCGGAGCGGAACAAAGTACCGTGTATCCCTCTTTAAGGGTACGTGACGGTTCCTTCATTAAGATTAAAACCATTACACTGGGATACACGTTACCGGGGAACCTTTCCCGTAAGGCTCTGATGCGGAAATGCCGCATTTATGCTACGGCTTACAATCCTTTTATTTATGTAAAAGACCGACAATTAAAGGGCACGGACCCTGAAACAGACGGTTCCGATTCATTCCCCACCTACCGGCAGTTCGTTTTCGGTATTAACCTCACATTCTAATTAAAGTAAATGACAATGAAAAGTATATCTATAAAAATCGTTTATTACACATTCCTGTTGTCCGCCCTGTTTTTACACTCCTGTTCCCTTGAAGAGAGCAATCCGGCAGGTTTCACAAAAGGTAATCTCTCAACTTCCATTGAGGGATACGAAACCTTAATCAACCAATGCTATTTTGCTATGGAAAGGTATTTCTATGGGACAACCGACTGGATGTCACTGACGGAAGGAGACACCGACCTCTGGACTTATAAAGCGAACCAATCCACAAGCTACACACAGTGGTTTTGGTTTTTTGCAGGAACTTCCCCAAATACCACCTATACCAATAATTGGTGGAACGGGACATACGACGGAATAGGATCGTGCAATGAAGCTATTGAATTGGCAGATCATGCGCCATACAGTACGGAAGCGGAGCGTAATGCAAAGGTTGCGGAAGCTCACTTTTTAAGAGCAATCTACTATTTCAATGCGGTGGAACAGTTCGGTGGAGTGACGATGCTAACCAAACCGGAAACCACAGTCAATTATTCCCCTGTCCGTACCGACCCGATGACAATTTACAAGGAAGTCATCATTCCTGATCTGGAGTTTGCGGCCGAATGGTTGCCAATAGGTACTTACGCCACTACCACAATGCCAACCCAAAAATCGGCACTTGGTTTTCTGGCCAAGGCGTGCCTGCAAACCTACGAATATGGAAGCACTGAATACTTGCAGGAAGCATTGGACACTGCGCTGAAACTGATAGCCGATTGTGAATCAGGGGGTACGAAATACAACACCTACATGTATCCTTCTTACAATGAAATATTTGAGGAAAGCAATAATTGGGAAAATAAGGAAGCACTCTGGAAACATCGGTGGTATGCAGGAGCGGATGGGCACGGGTCAAGTAACGGTAACTATAAACTGAACCGTAATGACGAATGCTTTTTGTGCGACATTAACAAGTTTGGCGCCCGTGAAGACAATCAGGAAACCCGCCTTACCTGGGAAGGCAGTATCAGTGGACGTTTTATGCCGACACAACATCTGTTAAGTTTATTCGTACAAAATGACGGTACCTTAGATCCCCGGTTTCACCAAACCTTCACAACTGAATGGAATGCCAACAAGGATTACACCTGGGATAAAAATGCCGTGAACATGTACGACAAAAACGAAAGCGTAACCGGACATCCTTTAAGCAAAGGAGATCTGGCCATTAAATTCATCATGCCCCAGGACAAGGATTACCTCACAGAAAAGCAGAAAGAGCATGAGTCCGGTTACTTATTGGTTGACTATAACGAGGTATACAGTGATAAGAGCAACAAGGTGAACATGAACTATGCTTATGTCAATGCTGTTGGGAATTACAAGAGCGACGGAACAAGTGAGAATCTGTTCCGCTACTACTATCCTTCATTGAATAAACATAACAGTAGCCATTATTACGTAGCCAACGCTTCCAAGAAAAGAAACGGTAACTTAAACGCTACTTTTATGATGCGCATGGCGGAAGTTTATTTAATTGCGGCGGAAGCTGATCTCTATCTGAATGGAGGTTCAAATGCCGCCAAATACATCAATAAAGTTCGTTCGCGTGCAGGAGCAAAAGCCTTAACAGGCACGGTTACCATCCGAGACATATTGAATGAAAGGGGACGTGAATTATGCGGTGAGTATTGCCGCTTTTATGACTTGAAACGGACAGGGATGTTTAAGGATTCGAACTATTTGCAGGAAACTCATCCCGATCTGGCTCAATTCTTTAACCCCAATTATGCCTTACGCCCGATTTCCAGTACTTACACGGCGACCATCGTCAACAGAAGTGAGTATCAGAATCCCGGATACTAAAAATTTAGGAGAGTGCGTCAAAACTCCCAAAATCAGAAAAACACCCCCGTCACAGATACTTGTAGCGGGGGTGATTTCGTTAAAAAGAAGGTTTTGACACCCCCTCAAATTAACAGACTAAAGTACAAAGTTAATGAGCCTCATCCTTTATTTTCTTCATATATTCCGTAGGAAGCATACCATATTGTTTTGCAAAACATTTCGCAAAATAAGAAGACGAGTTAAATCCGACCATATCCACTATCTCTACAATTCTATATTTACCTTCACTCATCAGCTGGCAAGCCCTTTTTAAACGAATTGTTTTCATAAAGTCATTGGGAGTCATACCGGTAATACTCTTGATCTTTCTAAAAATGGACGTCCTACTCATACATAATTCACTCGCCATCGTTTCAATAGCAAAATTAGGATCGGCAATATTCTTCATGACGAGATGCGTGCATTTATGCATAAACTCTTCATCCATAGAGCTATGGGAAACCACATAATTTTCAGACAGCATGCTAAAAGTATACTTCTGCTGTAACAATTCCTGCTTTTTTAGTAAATTAGTTATCTGGCCTAATAGAAACGACGGATAAAAAGGCTTCTCAATATATGCATCTGCTCCAGAGTCCAAGCCTTGCATCTTACTTTCCAAATCGGTTTTTGCTGTTAATAAAATCAGCGGAATATGGGAAGTGTTTATATCCGACTTTATTTTCCTGCACAATTCGATTCCATTTATGCCGTCCATCATAATGTCACAAATAATTAAATCAATATAATTCTTATCCAAGACTTTCAGTGCCTCACTACCATTTGATGCGGAAAAGACGGTATAGTCTGCATACAATATATTATTCAGGACATTCAAAAGCTCCTTATTATCATCAACGACCAATATGGAATGGCTCTTTTCACCAGCCGCTTCAAGATTGTCTCTTTCCTCTGCTAATTCCGGTGTAGATTCCTCCAAGACATTATGATCTCGAACATCGTCCATAGTAGTACTAGGTTGCAGAGCATCTACCGGAAAACAAATCAACACTTCAAGTCCAGACAACCGCTTTCCACATTCAGAGGAAGATATGGTTCCATGCATTAATAAGACCAGAGATTGCACTAAATGCAACCCTATGCCCACTCCTCCCTTATTGTCATCACCCTGATAAAAAGCTTCGAATATTTTGGAAGATTCTTCAAACGCAATGCCTTTCCCGTCATCCGACACCGTTATAACAACCTGATTGCCATCCAATTCTGCTGTAACCAGAATAACAGACTTGGCAAATCTCAGAGCATTATTCAGTAAATTACTGATGATTTTGGTTAGAGCTTCTTTATCAATCAGTACATTCAAATTATGGGGCATGACATTTACCTCTATACTTATACCCTTATTAACCGCATCCAAATGAAACATTCCGGCAACCTTATTAAACAAATCCTGTAAATCACAACGTTCATAAATAAGTTTATAGCAACCGGAATCCACTTTTTTAAAATCGAGCAGTTGATTTACTAAATTATAGAGCCGCAACGTATTGGAATGAATAATTGAGAGATATTCCCCGCACTGGTTATTTAGCTTAGTAGATTTAATGATATACTCTACCGGAGCAACGATTAGACTTAAAGGAGTTCGTATTTCATGTGCTATATTAGTAAAGAAATCAACCTTAGATTTATACAACTCTTTTTCTGTTTGTGCTTGGATATACTGAATTTTGCGCCGATACCTCTTCCTGGAGTTCAGATACAGGTACAAAATCAGGCTAATGAACAAAAAGGCATACAGCGTAACAGCTATGGATGACTTTAAGAAAAAAGGTTTGATTTCTATATTTAAACGCGCTTCGCAATTACTCCATTTGCCGTCATTATTCGTTCCCTTAACGACGAAAGTATATTCACCCGGTGGAAGGTTTGTATAATTGGCCTGAGCATTCAATCCGGTGGTTATATGCCATTTCTTATCAAATCCTTCCATCTTATAAAGATATTGATTAGTCTCCGGAGACAAATAGCTTAAAGATGCAAAATCAAATTCTATGAAAGACTGATTATAACCCAGTACAACCCTATCCGTATACTCTATCGATTCTTGTAACGGTGAATTTCGCAAATTAGGAGAGACTGACTCATTATGAATACGCATATCAGTAATTATAACTGGAGGATCATACTGATTCTCCATCAAAGTTTGTGGATTAAAATGACAAATGCCATCCAAAGTACCCAAGAGAACCGTACTATCTCTGGCAATTATTCCACTCCCTTGAATAAAATTATCATCCGGTATACCATTATTAATAGTATATATAATAGACCTGTTGGAATCAGGAGTCCAACAAACCAATCCTTTTATGGTAGAGATCCATAAATCTTCATCGTATATCAGAATAGTTGAGATGAAATTATTGGGAAGTTTTAAATTGGGATAGCGTACGAATTGATCTTTCACCTCATCATACCGGCATAACCCATATCCGCCACTCCCTATCCACAACCGCGCCTTTTTATCAATGGCAAGTGTTGTCAAATAGTTTCCACAAATAGAATGATCATTCTTCGGATTATACTGAAAAGACTTAAACTCTTTTTTTCTTAAATCATACCTAAATAATCCGTTATTTAAAGTAGCCAACCATAACCGCTGCTTTTTATCTTCTACCATTTGAGAAACCCTGTATGGAAAAGCAAGGCGTGTAAACTTATCAGTTCGCTGATCATAATAGCATAATCCCACAGAAGTAGAAACATAGATACGCCCGTCACCCGTCTTATATAAGGAAAAAACTTTGGAAGAAGGTAAAGAATGGGGATCATTAAGCTCATAAGTAAATATTCGATGAGTGTGTTTAACCAAATCAAAAATTTCGAGTCCCCGCTCATAAGTCGCAGCATAAAGTTTATTCCCGTCTAATAAAATGTCATGTATACAATAATAGAAAGTATTGATATCCGAAGCTATTTTGAAAGGAAGTACTTGCTTTTTACCGGGATCGAGAAAATAAATACCGTTATTATCCGTCCCGATCCAAAAACGCCCGTTACTGTCTTCACGAATCACATTGATAATATTCTTTAAGTAACTATCTTTTAGTGACAGCTTATAATTTTCAAACCGATTAAGAAAAGGAGCACAGTATTCTACACCACTAAAGAAAGTACCAAACCACAACCCTCCTTCCCTGTCTTTATAAGCACTATAAACAAACTTACTCGTGCTATTACCTAATTGTTTATTCGTCAACGTATCATATGATAAACAGTTGCCGCATGTTTTAAAAAAGCAAAGTCCATTATCGGAAGCAATTAATAAAACACCTTTCTTATATTCAATTATATCATGAATATGATATAGTATGTCCGGAACATTCCTATTATAGCAACTTACAAAGTTATCATTTCCCCTATCATATCGTTCAATGCCATGTTGAAACGTACCAAACCATAAGTTACCGGCATAGTCCTCTGTGATTCTCAGTATGGAATTATCGGAAATTGCACCCGCTTTACCCGTCGGTTTATAAGTTTTGAACCGGTTCGTTTGTTTCGAAAAAGAGCAAGCCCCCTTGCTGTATGTTCCAAACCAAAGCATACCCGTATGATCTTCACAAATACAGTAGACATTATCTTGCGAAATAGATGAAGGATCCTTTTCATCATGTTTATAGGAGATAAGATTATCTTCTTTGGACAAATAACGAAAAACGCCACTAGTACAAGTAGAAATCCAAATATCCCCATTACTATCTTCCATAATATCATTTATCCGTGTATCAATGCTTTCTCCTTTCCTTGTCTTTTTAGAAAAGTGTTCAAAAGAATCAGTCTTAGGGTTATAGATATCAACCCCTTGATCAAGTCCTATCCACAAGCGCCCCTTTCTGTCTAAACAGAGCTCATATATATTATTACTTGAGATGGAATTAGGGTGACCTTCCAAGAATTGATATACTTTGCTCTTCTTCCCATCGAAACGAATCAGGCCATTATCACTGGCAAACCACATATAACCTATTGAATCTTGAATAACCTTATAAATTCGATTAGAAGGTAACTCATTTGAAATATTGTACCGTATGAACTTATTATTAGCAACAAGGCTCATATTCCCCACAAAAAGTAGTAAACTTAAAAACCAGTATTTCATAGGATCATTAAGGATTAACATTTGTTCACTCCAAAGGTACAACTTTAATTTTAATAAAAGCTCTATTGGTATGCTTGTGCTGTTTTTGTGTACTACATTACTATCACTTCAGATGGACGAGAATTAACTTTGTCGCATATTCAATTAGCATTTTTAATATAACTAAAGAATAAGCAGGATCTATAAACACTCTATACTAAATGCAAGAAGTTAAACATAAAACCAAATAGCCTATGGAATAAGAATCAAGTCATTGCAATCGAAGCATAAATTAAAAATTAAAACTATTACAAGAAAAGATTAGTAACCTTATTCATCCAAATTAAACAAGAAAAACATGAATTCATTTTCTGATAAAACAAGAATGAGGAACAATTCTGTCCTCAAGTTCTTTTATGTGATGGGATTTTGCCTGTTACTATTAACTACAGGCGGAATTTCGGCATTCGGAACCACCCTCGAATCCAATCAGCAGATACGGACTATTTCGGGAGTTGTAAAAGATACTCAGGGAGAACCCATTATTGGGGCCAATATTAAGGAAAAAGGCACAGCCAATGGAACAATCACGGATGTAAACGGAATGTTCACGCTCTGGGTATCAGCAAAAAGCGTTATAAAAGTTTCATTCATAGGCTATACGGAACAGGAAATTACCATAGGAGATAGGAATAAATTAGAAATCATCATGACAGAAAATGCCAAGCTGATTGATGAGGTAGTGGTAGTAGGATATGGTAAACAAAAGAAAGCAACCGTAACGGGCTCTATCGCACAAGTTTCCGGTGGTGAACTAAAACAGTCCCCGGCGGCTAATTTATCCAATTCACTAGTGGGACGGCTACCAGGTGTGATTGCTAACAACCGATCGGGAGAACCGGGTAATGATTATTCGGAAATCTATATTCGGGGGAAAGGCTCGCTAGGTAATAACAGTCCGCTATACGTAATAGACGGCGTGGCCAACAGAGGCGGGATAGAGCGCCTCAACCCAAGCGATATTGAATCGGTAACGATTCTAAAAGATGCATCAGCGGCTATTTATGGTGCCCAAGCTGCAAACGGGGTAATTCTGATTACAACTAAAAGAGGTAGTGACTCAAAGCCTGTTATTACTTATGAAGGTAATTTCGGTCTTTCGGAGCATACCCGTACACCAAATCTGATGAATGCCTACCAATATATGATATATGATGATGAGATTAACGCTCATTTCGGCAGAACAGAGAAATATAAAGATGTAAAAAACGGCTATTTAGATGGAACAATTGATCCTTTACAATATGCCGATACCAACTGGATGGATGTTGTGTTCAGGGCTGCACCGCAAACCCAACACTCCTTATCTATAAGAGGAGGAAATGAGCGCATGAAATATTACATGTCCGGTGGATACCTGTATCAGGAACCAGGCTTTAAACACACCAATCTAAACTTCCAGACGGCCCAACTGCGCTCCAATCTTGATGCCAGCATAACAAAGGACTTCACCGTATCTTTGGAACTGGCCATGCGACAAGAGAATCGTCACAATTCCAATTATGATTCGGGCACTTTCTTCTGGGAAGCTTTCCATGCCTATCCTTTCCTACCGGCTTATTATCCTAACGGACTTCCCGGTCCCGGACTTTCCTGGGGAAACAACCTGGCGATTCTGGCTTCAGGAAAAACGGGCTACGATAAGATAAAAGATAACTTTATCAATTCGAAGGTGGCATTCAACCTAAAGATGCCTTGGATTCTGGACGGTATGTATCTGTCAGGATATGCTGCTTTCGACTCCCACTTCAGAAGTGAGAAAAAACTAATGGATATGTGGGATGCCTATCGTTATAATCCCTCGACAGGTGGCTATGACAACATTCGCCCGACAACAGGAGACGGAAACATTAATCTGACCCAACAATATAATGATAACCGCACCACGACTATAAACCTAAAACTGGGTTATGAAAAACGATTTGGCAAACACAGCATCAATGCTTTTATCGCTTACGAACAGAGCAAGGCAAAAGGCGATTGGTTTTCAGCTTACCGTCGCGATTTCCTCAGTAATGCCGTTGATTACCTGTTTGCAGGCAGCGATAACATGAAAGATAATGACGGTAGTGGTAGCATTTCCGCACGTCAGAATTTCTTTGGACGGCTGAGTTATGGCTATAAGGATCGTTATCTTGCTGAATTTACGTTGCGTCGCGATGGTTCGCAAAACTTTAGCAGCAAGTCACGTTGGGGGTGGTTTCCCGGACTATCAGTAGGCTGGCGCATATCCGAAGAAAAGTTTTTCAAAGATAATGTACCTTATGTTGACGAACTGAAACTTAAGGCCTCATGGGGAAAGCTGGGTAACGATTTGGTGGACCCGTTCCAGTATGTCAGTACGTATGATATGAGCGATGGAGCAGCATTCGGTCGGGATCCTCAACGGCAAAAAGGTTTCACGATAGGACGAGTAGCCAATCCCAATATCACTTGGGAAAAAGTGGAAACTAAAAATATTGGATTCGAATCAATCTTCTTCAACCAGAAGTTAAGTTTCGATTGTCAGTATTTCTATTCAATGCGTAAAGATATTCTTACACCAAAGCAAGCTTCCGTACCCGATTATACGGGACTCACTCTACCTGATCAGAATATAGGGAAAATTTCCAATCGGGGAATTGAAACCAGCATATCGTATAGAAACAGTTTCAAAAAGATAAAGTATTATGTAGGAGGTAACCTCACTTACGCTCATAACAAGATTCACTTTTTTGACGAAGCAGCTAATGTACCCGACTGGCAACGCCGTACAGGACATTCCATTGATTCATGGTTAATTTACAAGACGGATGGCATTTACCAGACACAAGAAGAAATTGATGCATCACCACATTTAATGAACACACAACCGGGGGATATTAAATACGTTGATGTGGACGGGGATCATTCAATAACGAGTAATGACAGAATCAGAATCTACGAGAGTCCCACACCTGAAATTGTATATGGCATCAATATGGGAGGTATGTGGAAAGGCTTTGAACTGAATGTACTCTGGACGGGACAGACAAGGGCCAAGCAAATGATACGGCCTGGAAGTGAAAACCGCGATGTGACTTACTTAAAAAACAGATGGATATCAGCAACTGAAACGCCAAATGCACGCTATCCAAGAGCTTTCAATCCAGATGACATTTTTAACAATTTAGATTCAGATTTCTGGCTAAAGGATGCTTCATTCATCCGTTTGAAAAATGTGGAATTGGCTTATAACCTTCCAGCTTCCTTACTTAAAAAGATGAACATATCCACTCTACGCCTCTATGTAAGCGGGTTCAACCTATTCTCAATAGATCACATCAAGATTCAGGACCCCGAAGGTACAAATGCAGGAGGGATGTATTATCCTCAACAAAGGATATACAACATAGGTGTGAATCTTAGTTTTTGACATAACAATAAAAAGAAGAAATATTATGAATAACAAAAAAATAAAACTGGGAATCGTACTTCTAGTAAGCTGCCTAACCTCATGCTCAGATTTTCTGGATGTACAGCCATTGGGAACTTTTAGCGAAGATGCTGTTTTCTCGGATGCAAAGTTTACTGAGGCTTATGTGAATCAACGATATGTTGAAATGCGAGACGGATTCGGTAACCTCGGTTTACGTTATATTTCGGACGAAGCTTATCATAATTTCAATTCTGGCAGTCCGTATCTTTACAATCGTGGAGAAGTAACTCCGGACCAGTCGGGAAGCTATGGCACGTGGGGCACTTATTTCACAGCAATAAAAAACTGTAATATCTTCTTTGAAAATATCGGCAAGCTGAAAGCCGATCAAAGTATGATAGATCGCATGACGGGGGAGATCACATTTCTACGTGCTTTCTTCTATGCGGATCTAGTATCCCGCTACGGCGGTGTACCAATCATTACAAAAGCTTTCGGGCTGGATGATGACATGATGCTGAAAAGGGATTCGTATGAGAACTGCATTGCGTTTATTGTCGGCGAGCTTGACAAGGCAGCCGCTCTATTACCGGTATCGTATGACGACACGAACTACGGGCGTGCAACAAAGGGTGCAGCCTTGGCTCTGAAGGCAAGGGTACTGCTTTATGCAGCCAGTCCCTATTGGAACCCATCCGATGACAAAGCAAAGTGGAAAGCCGCCGCAGATGCAGCAAAGGCTGTAATAGACTTGAAAGACGGAGGTAGTCCGGTTTATCAGTTAGACCCGGATTATAAGGGGATGTTTCTGAATAATCAAAGCAAAGAAATCATCTTTATGAAGCAGTTCAATAAAGAGCATGGACATTCTTTTGACTGGACAGACTCACCGAACGGCTTCACAGGCTGGTCAAGGACTTGTGTATTACAGGATATGGTGGATGCCTATGAAATGGAGGATGGTTCAATGCCAACAGAGGACCAATATACCAAAGGTACGCCCTGGTTAAATCGTGAACCTCGTTTTTATGCGTCTGTGGTATGCGACGGACAACAGTTTCGCGGACGGGAGATTGAGTTCTTTGTTTCTTCAACGGGTAATCGGGCCGAGTGTGGCATGGATAGTGAATATGGCATTGACGATTGGAATGCCTCGAAAACGCACTACACCATCCGCAAGTTTATGAACGAGAGTCTGCGCAATGCCTGGAATGACATTTGTAACCAACCTTGGATTTATATCCGTCTGGGAGAAGTTTACCTGAACTATGCGGAAGCAATGTTTCATTTAGGCGACGAACCGACAGCGCGTGAGTATGTAAATAAAATCAGGGAACGTGCAAGAGGTGGACAAGCGGATGTTCTACCGAACATCACAAGCAGTGGTGACGAGTTGTTGAAAAAGATACAGCACGAACGCAGGGTGGAACTGGCCTTTGAAGATCACAGGTTCTTTGATGTACGCCGATGGAAAATCGCCATGGAAACAGAGAACAAACCGGCCCGTAAGATTACAATTGTACGCGATGACCAGACTAAGGTGAAAACGTATAAGATTGAGGTTTTGCAGGAACGGAAGTTCTTCCCGCAACACTATTTATTACCTATCCCTAAGAGTGAGATCCTAAAGAACTCTCTCTTGGAACAAAATCCGGGATATAATTAAATTTTCCTCTATGAGGAAACTCTGGTTGCTCTACGAGGAAGGCTTGCTTTCTCGTAGAGCAATGGAACTTTCCTCGTAGAGAAAGTATTCAATGATATTTTTATATCTTTGTTTCACCGTTAGACCTTCATTCTTTATGATACTCAGTAAATAACACATTATGCTAAGAACAAATATTAAATATCTCATTTTTAGTTTTTTATTTCTTACAGTGACCGGAAACTTAAAAGGAGAGACCAAAAATCGCTGGACCATGGATGCCGATGGTGGAATTTCATGGACTATCGGTAAACACATTCCTCATTCAGATCACATAGAAATGAGTGGATTGAAGATTTCAGCTGTACTAAGATATGAAGTTGACGCAAATGGTTCCTTCCAATTAGATAGAAGTCTCATTTGGCCGACATTACGCACTATTCCGAACAATACGCATGCAAGTCTGATGCGACACTTCAATTGGAACATAATAAATATGATTACGGTCAATGGCTTCTCTCTTAAAAATGAAAAAGTAAAAAAAGTGTCTTTGCGTGGTATACTGTCTACAATAAGTGACTTCAACTTACCTGGAAAAGGGAAACTTGAATTGACCCGTATCCTATTTCCGTCGGTATCCAACCCTATATTCTGTGAAAAGTATATTCTGAAAAACAAAGGGGAATCTGTTCTCTCAATAGAAATACCGACCTCCCGTTCTGTCATCAACACAGCAGCAGAAAAGGGAATTGATGGTAGTTACAAATTGGTTTCTCAACTAGCCGGACAAACAGCCAAACTATTGAAACCGGGAGAAGAACTTACTTTCAATGCGACCTTTACCGGCTACAAAAATAAGGAAAACGAAATAGAAATCAATATTGACAGGGAGCTGGAATCCCGGCAAAACCTAATTACGGAACTTTGGAGCCATCTCATCTTAGAAACTCCGGACTCCGTGCTCAACACCATGTTTGCATTTGCCAAGATACGTGGAGCAGAAAGCATTTATGCGACTAAAGGTGGACTACTTCACGGACCGGGTGGAGAGGCTTATTACGCAGCAATATGGGCAAATGATCAGGCGGAATACATCAACCCCTTTTTCCCTTTCCTGGGATACACCACCGGAAATCAATCGGCACTGAACGCTTACCGGCTCTTTGCCCGCTATATGAATCCCGAATATACCAGACTACCGAGTTCCATCATTGCAGAAGGAACAGATATATGGGATGGTGCAGGCGACCGTGGGGATGCTGCAATGATAGCTTACGGAGCCGCCCGTTATGCCTTGGCCAGAGGGGATAAAGATGAAGCAAAAGAGCTATGGGGACTGATTGAATGGTGTTTGGAATATTGTAAAAGGAAACTAAACCAAGACGGGGTTGTCACTTCCGACTCGGACGAACTGGAAAATCGTTTTCCTTCGGGTAAAGCGAATCTATGCACTTCTTCACTTTACTACGATGCCCTTCGTTCCGCATCTTTTTTGGGAAAAGAGTTAGGAAAGCCTGCTTCGCAAATTGCAAAGTATAAAAAAGAAGCAGCCGCCCTTCGCCAGAATATAGATCACTATTTTGGTGCTCAAGTGGAAGGATTCAACACCTATCAATACTATAAAGGAAATGAGGTCTTGCGCTCATGGATATGCATACCTTTGACCGTGGGAATCTATGAAAGAAAAGAGGGAACAATTAATGCACTGTTTTCCCCACGGCTATGGACTGAAAACGGATTGCTGACACAAGCAGGCGGTAAAACATTCTGGGACCGTTCCACCCTATACGCATTAAGAGGGGTATATGCGTGTGGTGAAACAGAAAAGGCAACTACTTACCTAAAGCATTACTCCATACTACGATTGTTAGGCGAACATGTCCCTTATGCTATTGAAGCCTGGCCCGAAGGTAATCAACGTCACCTATCCGCCGAAAGCGGATTATACTGCCGGATAATAACAGAAGGACTATTTGGGATCCGTCCGACAGGCCTGCGATCCTTTACGATGACCCCACGATTGCCCAAGAATTGGGATCACATGAACCTCCGCAATATCCGTGCTTTTAACAATACCTTTAATATAGAAGTAAACCGTATAAAAAACAAAATAGAAGTCAAAGTAACTTCCAATCATAAAACAATCTTGCGCCGAAAAATGGATAAAGATCAAGCAATTACCGTTAAGTTGCCGAATCGATAACATTAAAGAACAAGAGGATACGAATGGATAGACAGAATAATTAGTTATTAAACTCCTAAAATAAAACATTATGAATAAAAAAGCACTTTCTTCTTCTCTGCTTGCCTTACTCGCTTTCTGTGGCATGCAAGCTCAAGAGAATTTTCAATTGAGATCTCCTAACGGAAAGGTCGTGACTCAAGTTACCATCGGAAAAATAATAAACTATTCCGTATCCCAAGGAGAAGATATCATTCTTTCCCCGTCCCCCATCTCAATATCGCTCACCAACGGTGAAACTTACGGCGTAAATTCCAAACTATCCAAGAGTCAGACAACCACAATTGATCGGGTGATCCATACGGATATCTACAAAAAGAAAGAGGTGCGCGATCATTATAACGAACTGACGCTGAAGTTCCGCAACTCATTCAACCTGATCTTCCGGGCATATGATGATGGCATTGCTTATCGATTTGTATCAACTTCCCGGAAGCCATTTGAAGTAAAATCAGAGCAAGCGGCGTTCAATTTTCCTTCCGACCGGAAAGCGTATGTACCTTATGTCAAGAGCAATGCCCAGACACTGGAACAGCAGTTCTACAACTCGTTTGAGGATACTTATCAGCATATCAATCTTTCCGAGTGGGACAGCAAGCGTTTGGCTTTCCTGCCTCTCGTTGTGGAATGTGATCATGGTAAGAAAGTGGCGATTACGGAGGCTGATCTAACCGACTATCCCGGTATGTACTTGCATAATGGGGATGGCGGCACATCATTGAAAGGTGTCTTTGCCGGTTATCCGAATGAAATAAAACAAGGCGGGCACAATGAATTGCAAGGCATCGTAAAATCGCGTGAAGGGTATATCGCCCGATTTGATAAAGGAGGTGCGTTTCCTTGGCGTACACTGGTTATTTCGGAAAACGATTATGAACTGGCTAATAATGATATGGTGTACCGGTTGGCCTCAGCTCCAGACAAGACGATGGATTACAGTTGGGTAAAACCGGGCAAAGTGGCTTGGGACTGGTGGAACGACTGGAACTTGTATCATGTTCCTTTTAAAACCGGGGTAAACAACGATACTTATAAATATTACATTGACTTTGCTTCTTCATATGGCATTCAATATGTCATTCTGGACGAAGGCTGGGCGGTAAACAAAAAAGCGGATTTGTTTCAGGTGGTCCCCAAAATAAACTTGAAGGAACTGGCGGCATATGCTGCAAAGAAAAATGTGGGATTGATTCTTTGGGCTGGTTACTGGGCGTTCAACCGTGATATGGAAAAGGTCTGCAAGACGTATTCCGAAATGGGTATCAAGGGATTCAAGGTGGATTTTATGGACAGGGACGATCAAGTCATGGTTGATTTCCACCGCCGTGCAGCAGAAATGACCGCCAAGTACAAACTGATGATCGACTTCCACGGAACGTATAAGCCGACAGGGTTGAATCGTACTTATCCGAATGTGATTAATTTTGAAGGGGTACATGGACTGGAACAGATGAAGTGGGCACCGGCGGAAATTGATCAGGTGACTTATGATGTGACTTTCCCTTATATCCGCATGCTTGCCGGTCCCGTGGATTATACCCAGGGAGCCATGCGCAACGCGACCAGGAGCAATTACCGCCCCGTTAATTCGGAACCGATGAGTCAGGGTACACGTTGCCATCAGTTGGCCGAATACGTGGTATTCGATTCTCCGCTGAATATGATGTGTGACAGCCCTTCCAATTATATGAATGAAAAAGAGTGCACGCAGTTTATTGCAGGTGTGCCGACGGTATGGGATCGCACCCTGGCATTGAACGGGGAAATCTCCCGTTATCTGACTATTGCACGCCAGAAAGGTGAGGTATGGTATGTCGGCTCGTTAACCGATTGGAACGAACGTACGCTTACACTTGATCTTTCTTTTCTTGGCAAGGGAAAATATGAAGCTGAATTATTTAGAGATGGAACCAATGCGGACAAAGTGGCTCGCGACTATGTAAAAGAGACGGTTGCGATTCCTGCAAATGGTAAGCTATCCGTTCACATGGCTCCCGGTGGCGGCTTTGCCATGAAGATTTATCCGGTGCAGTAAATAAGCACCGGTCAACTCTACAATACGAGGGTGTGTAAAAACCCACTTTTTAACGAAATCACCCCCGCTACAAGCATTTGTGACGGGGTAATTTTCTGATTTTGGAAGTTTTGAAACACCCTCATGAAATAGTAAATTCCCGAATAGATTACTGAATAAAACAGAATTATCTATTCGGGAATTTGCTATATATGTTCATATAAGTATGATCAATCATTCATTAATAGAAAAACAGGCCTAGTGAATGACTCGTCACAACCTTAGCTTTTTATTTCTTACTGCACAAAAGTGGAAGGCAAAGCCAACAGTTGGTATTGTATAGTCTTAGCCAAACGATAATCGCCTAGGGCATTGGGATGCAAGCGATCCATATCTTTATTGTGAAAATATTGCCAATGTGCAGGTTCCATGGGATAAAGTCCGCTGAGAGAATAAAGGTCAATCAAGGGAACAGCCCAGTTGGAAGCCGCTTTACGCAATGCCTCCACATAATCGTCAATATACAAACCCTGCCCGTTGCAATAACGCTCATCCGGCTGGATGTTCTTGGCATTGAATTGTGCAAAAGAGCGGTGGATAGGAGTCATGATAATGATTTGTTGCTCGGGAAAGTTTTTTTTCAAATAGGCCATAGCTTTATTAATACGCCCGCAAAATGTGGTATCGTTCATTATCAACGTACGGTGTTTACGCATCACTTCCTGACCATTGAAGTTAGTCTTCTCCATCGTCTCAGTATAAAATTGCCCCATAGGAACACCATGCATATAATCGTTCGTACCGGCAAAAATGAGAATGGCATCTACTTCTTTTCCTTTAGTATCGTGCAACTTGACTGCCTGACGGTAGATATCATTCCATTGGTTGCCACTAATTCCATAGACATCGGGCTGTATTCCAAGCAATTCGGAAAGATATTCCCAATAGATGCAGGTGGTCCCCACCCTCCGTTTGTCAGTCATTGAATCGCCGAGGAAGGCGACTTTCTTTCCCTGCCATTGGCTATTCAATGTTTTTTCATTCTCTTTTACGACAATTTTCGGGGCATCTTTCACCGTTACTTGCTGTGCATAACCGTTACTATTCCCTGCTAACCAAAGTGCCAAGGCACATAAAACAATCTTTTTCATGATTTTATTCTAATTACTTTTGAAGTTTGTTTTGCAATAGTTGCTGAGTATGGAGAAGAAGTTCTTCCCCTCCAATCGTTCCATGACCGGGTATCACCCAATGTGCATCAGGATAACGGGCCATGACTTTTGCAATGGTTGACGGCCATTGGCTAAGAACCGCATCCGATAAATTGCCTAATCCTTTAGCCTTCACATCCTTAACCATGCACCCTCCAAAAAGAATTTTCTCTGAAGGAACCCATACCACAATATTATCTGCGGAATGTCCTCCACCCGGATAATAACAACAAATATCCATATTTCCCAACTTTACGGTCAGAGAATCCTTAAATCCATAATCAGGCAATGGCAAACTCTTTTCGCGCGCGATGTCTATTGTCATTTGATTGGCATAGGATTTCACCCCCATCTCTTTCAGATAAGACAAACCTCCCATACAGTCACCATGCCAATGGTTCGGTATAAAAACGGTCAGATCTGCATGAAGTTCTTTCTTTATCCAATTTACTAGTAGGGCTGTTCGTTCGTCAGTTGCCGGGCTATCGAGCAATGCAGCTTTCTTCCCCTGAACTAAAATCAATCCGTTGCAGGGCACCACACCAAAATTCCCCATATCATCGTATGATACATAAAAATAAGCATGATCTGATAATTTCGTCACTTGCATTCCCTGAGCAATAACGTTCTTCTTACCCATCACTTTTTGTGCACTAAGTATAGCACAATGAAAGCAAAGAATAACTCCCACTAAAAATAAGTTTTTTTTCATACAAAATACATTCAATAGTTTATCCGCTTTCAAAAATACAAGATTTATTTATAGACCCCATATTTCATTCATTCTTATCAAAACAATTAACGAATTAGCACTTATGAAACGCCACCCGTGGATCTCCATTGGCGAGATAAATGATACCGCAACGCACAAAGCCGCATTTCCCCAATAATGATTGCATCACTATATTATCTGCATGAGTATCCACACGGATATTCGGGCAACGATCATAACACCAATCCAGGCAGAAACGTCCCAATCCCTTAACCTTTCCTCCGCCAGCCAGCCGGTGCACCACACCATAAGGTTCATTGTTCAGCCAATGCCCACCTTCAATATAATCATAAGTGGGGTCCTTTTCCTGAAAAAAGCAGAAGGTAGCAACCAGTTCCTGTTCATCATCCACATAAACATAACTATTGCCCGCAGAAATATCCTGCTCCAACAGCACACGCGAAGGATATCCGTTAGTCCACTGATGCATGTTACCTGTGCTTCGCATAAAAGAGCGGGCGTAATCAAATAATTCCATCTGACGGTCTACATCGGCCAGAGATGCTTTTCTTATTTCCATAAAAATTATATTCCAAGTATAGATACTATCCTGTTTTCAGGTACAAAAATAAAAAAGCAAAAGTATATTCAATAATTATTATACTTTATTTAATTCATTATCAATTATCCCACCTGCATGCGAGTCTTATTAACCGTAAATTAGAAATCGGGAACATCGCAATTTTTCTAAAACACTTTTTCTAAATTTCAAATAATTGGTTACTTTTGTGACACAAGTATGAAAGTTTCATCCTAACAGAAATTTTTATTGGTTCTGACCTTATAAACTATCACTGAAAAGCAATACTATGTCTATGTACAAATACATTATACTGTTATTATACCTTTATTTACCTCAAGTGGTTTTGGCTTACGGCTTGAAATTCTATAGCACCGATCGTCCTATAACCCTACGTACATCTTATAAGGTATTCGACCAGATTCATCCGGTCTTTCAAGACCGGATGAATATAGAATTTGATATGGCATTGTATCCAGTAGCCGAAATAGGTTCTGTAATACGTATAAAAACCGGAGATAATTCTAAAATATTCAATCTATTTTTCGATATTCATGGTAAAGATGCGCTCTTCCGGCTAAATCAAGAGGGCAAAAGCGTGCTGATATCCATGCCAGTTGATAAAGCTGAGATGACTAAGGATCACTGGTTCAAAGTAAAAATATCTTTTGTACTGAATCGGCATGAAATCACCCTAAAAGTATATAACCAGGAAAGGACATGCCATGGAATACTCCTACCTGATAAACTAACTCCAGATATCGTATTTGGTAGAAGTGACTATATCATAGATGTGCCTTCGATCGCCATCAGACAACTAAAAGTCAGTGGAAAGAAGACCTATACTTTTCCATTGAATGAAACTAAAGGAAACGAAGTACATGCCTCCGATGGACAAATATATGGAAGAGTAGATAATCCGATCTGGCTAATTAACGAAGCTTACCATTGGCACAAAGAAACGAATTTTACTTCCAGCCAGGAAGCCGGTAACTGTTTCCGTGCAAAAACCAATGAAGTGTATTACTTCAACCGCGATACACTTTATACCTACCAAACATTAAGTGGGGAAAAAACAGCTAGAGCCTATGCCAACCCTTGCCCAGTACCATTATTTCTGGCTAGAAGTTTTATAGATGACAAAAGCAATAAACTATATATATATGAAGTCTATCACGAAAAGCCTAAAACAGGGCCTACCATCGCCAGTCTAGATTTGAAGACATTGACTTGGACAGCAGAAAGTTATGAACAACTCAACATGCAGATGCACCATCATGCTTCTTTTTTCGATGCGGAGCGTAACCGGGACATTATATTCGGGGGTTTTGGTAACATGCACTACAGTTCCAAGTTTTATACACTAAATACTACCGACAAGCGATGGAGGGGCTTAGACTCATTAAAAGGTGATACAATCTGCCCTAGGTATTTCTCAGCCATGGGATATCTTAAGGATAAACAGTCCTTGTACATATTTGGCGGAATGGGTAATGAATCAGGCGATCAGGTGGTAGGACGACGCTACCTGAATGATTTTTATCGCATCAACCTAAATAAAGGACAAATTACAAAATTATGGGAAATACCCGCCGAAAATATCAACACCGTACCAGCACGCGGCATGATCATGCTAAATGATTCTAGTTTCTATATTTTACGTTATCCCGAAAGCGTATCGCACTCCTTCCTCAAACTATACCAATTCTCTGTGAAAGATGGGAGCTACCGTATTCTGGCTGACTCCATACCTATATTATCTGATAAAATTACGACTAATGCACATTTATATTATAATGAAAGACAGAGTCAACTTCTAGTAACAGTACAAGAATCAAAAGACGATATTTCCTCTACACTAACAATATACTCCTTGATGTTCCCTCCGGTCACATACGATGAATTCACCGGATTGACATTCAATCATAGCCACCACTTTTGGATATGGTTAGCCATAATAGCGATGGTAATAATCGTTGCATTCATCATTTGGATCGTGAAACGCCGACATAAATCACACCAAGAAGAAGAAGAAGAATTCTTTATTATCCCTAAAATGGAAGAAAAAGAAGAACCGATAGATGAATCGAATCTATCCAGCTCTATTTACCTATTTGGCAACTTTTCAGTATTTGATCGAAAAAAGCGAAATATTACCTATATGTTCTCCCCACGTATCAAACAAATGTTTTGCTTGATTTTGGAGTACAGCAAGGAGGAAGGCATATCCTCAAAACTACTAAGTGACCTTATATGGCCAGGCAAATCAAAAGACAAGGTAAAAAACTCCCGAAGTGTAGCCATTAACCACCTTCGAAAAATTCTAAGTGAACTTGACGGCATAGAATTAGTTTATGAAAAGGGCTATTTTAAACTGATTCTTAACCAAGAAGCCTACTGCGATTATCTACGCTGTATGGAAATAGTTTCAGATAAAACAATAAGAGAACATCAAAAAGAATTTTTAACGATCATAAGTAGAGGCAAATTTCTGCAGTTCTTTGATGATCCCGCATTTGACCGCTTCAAACAGGATATTGAATTTCAGTTAGAAAACATCATTATGAAAGAATGTGAACCGGCTTTTAAAGAACACGACTATCAAACCGTATTAGACCTAACTCAGGCTGAGTTCAATATAGATCCGCTGAATGAAGTAGCCTTATCTTTCCATTTAAAAGTCCTTTTTATTCTGAAACAAAAGAATACGGCGATTATTTCTTTCCAACGCTTTATTAGCGAATATAAGCAAACCACTGGCAAAGATTACCCACAACCTTTCAGCTATTTCTGGCATTAAACGCAGTACCTCTGTGCATCCTTCATTTTATTTATCTGAAAAAGGTCATGTATAGAGTAGAAAGATTAATAAATCCCAGTACCAGACCAGTTTTTTTATGGGTTAATTCCCGTTTGATTAATAACTTTTTCAAGGAATTAACCCATTATTATCCCATCAACTAACCTCTCGTATCGTTCCTTTGTACAAAACAAGCGGTTCTTCAAGGTTACGCCTATTGATAAGCCGAATGTCTAATACTAATTATTAACCATTATTACTATCTAAAAACATGAGACTAAAAAGGATGCTGAGTCTTTTAAAACCCATGACCATACTAATTTGTATGGTATGCTTGGTAAGTTCCTGTTCTGACGACGACGAGAACACCGGAACACAGTTGTATGGAACGGTAACGGGTATTGTTACCGATGATTTATCTTCCCCTCTTTCTGGAGTTACCGTAACAGTAGATGATACAGACATCACAGCTACGACCAATACGCAAGGTACTTATAGCTTGGAGGATGTACCGGTAGGGACACATATTATCACCTTCACCAAAGAAGATTATCAGACCGTAAGTGTAACAGTAACCGCTGCTAAGTTCAATGAAGATTTGATGGCTACCATAAACCCCTATATGGAGTATGCAGCTGCTAAAATTCGAGGTATGGTAATGGACGCTAAAGCTAATGACACTCCACTAGCAGGAGTGACAGTAAGCATTAGTTCCCAAATAAAGACTACTACAAGTAGTGATGGTACATTTGAGATCAGCAACTTGCCTTTGGCTAATTACACCGTAACCTTTGAGAAAGCTGGATACGCCACTATTGTGAAATCAGCCCCGATAGAAGGATTTGTAGACGGTATCACGACTATCAACATTCGTATGGGTGACAAGGAAATCTTACGCAACCTCACCATTGATGATTTGAAACAAGCCGAAAAATGGTATTATAATGAATACCGAGGCGGACGTAACTCCGAAAGTTATCCGCACTGGGACTGGGCCTGCGACTACATGTGTACACTGAATTTCCAAGGCGCCTGGGATGAACAGAATGAAGGCACAACTTTACAAATTCGAAATAGCGCCGATGAACAGAAGACTAATCCGGCCGATTTGGAGATGTTTGACTCATTTGTATATGGCAGTAAAGCCGTTACATCCGACAACAATATCATGACCCTACAAATACGTACGCACAGTGCAAGTGATGATGCTCCCGTCTATTATGGCGTACAAGTAGTAGACCTGACAGAAGCAAATCCGCAGGCCAAGCTGATAGGTGGTATCAGAACGTTAAATTCAGAAACTTATGTTTCAGTTCCCGTTGACTTAAGTGAATATATCGGCAAGGAAGTTATTATCGCTATCGGAACTTTCCGACAACAAGCTGGTGACTATTGGAAACAATTAGTATTACGTCGAATAGCCTTCGCAAAAGAAGCAGTTGAGGGTTGGGGCTGGTTGCCCGGCACCGAAGTCCCAGGTTTAGAAGATTGGAAGATGACTATTGAAATGATCCGTTCTACCATGCCGCAAACTAAGACCTCCTTTACCGGCTTGAGCCCGATAAGAGGTAATAGAGACAACTACAAAGACGCTTATAGAAGTTGGAGAGACGTAGCTCATATTGGTGCGGAATGGTCATTTATGCCGATAAGGAAAGACCCGGAAGTATTCCCCTCCGAAGGATTCCTTATTAAAACCCGCGGAGGAAACAATGTTAGCACGACTGTTCCTGAATCTTATTTCTACGCCAAATTTGCCATCACTACAGGAAAGGATCAACTTACTTTCAAGACTCGCAACTTCAGTAGTAATGCAACTTTTTTCAAAATTACAGCTATTCAGGAAGATGGTACTATAACCCATTTACAACCAATATCGAATACAGCAGCCCAGGCCGAAGCTGCAGCCGATGGCTGTTGGAAATTCGTTCATCAAGATGGAGGTTCCAATAATCCCGAAGCATACGCCTCGTTTGTTTACGACTTGTCTCAATTTGACGGTCAGAACGTGGTCATTGTCTTAGGAGTATATAAAGGAGAAGCCAATGGAGACGAAAACAAATTGGTTATCAATTCCATAAGTTTAGAATAAACGAACTTTAACAAACAGTCCAGACGCTTACCGGCATCATTTCAAAATGGTGCAGGCAAGTAAATGGAATAAAAATAAATATATGAAAAAAATAATTGCATTAATTACTTGTTCTATTATGTTAATTGCTTCTTGTAGCAATTCGGATGATGCTGCTAACGAAAAAGGCGGAAAAAAAGATAATGCCGAATTGACTGCGGAAGAACGTTCCAAGCAAAATGTGGAGCATGCCATGGAGCTAATAGACAACGCAATAGATTCTTATTTCACCGGTTCGGGCATGACTATGTCACGTTACTACAATCCATATACCGGTTCTCGCTCTGACGAAGTAGGTAGTGTATGGATGTATACCAGCTCCATTGAGGCAGTAAATGCAGTACTACACGCACTGGAGATACAAAAAGAAAAAGGCATCACAGAATTGTATGATGCTAATTGGGACAAGTATAAAGAACTACTGTCCAAACTATACAGCAATGCTGATTATTATTTGGGTACTTATACACTGACATCATTTACACAAACCAAAGAATGGACGGTATATGGCGTGAATAGAGGTCGCGACAAAGGTACGGCCGAAGTAGAAGGCGTACTGAATGTATACGATGATCAGATGTGGTTCATCCGCGAATGTCTGGATGCCTACAAAGCTACCGGCGAAAAGCAATACCTGGAGAAAGCGGAATATCTCACCGAGTATGTATTAGACGGATGGGATTGCACACTGAACGCAAATGGGAATCAGAACGGCGGCATCACCTGGGGACCGGGCTATACCACCAAGCATTCTTGCAGCAACGGACCGATAGTCAGTCCACTAGTATGGCTACATGAGTTATATAAAGATAAATCCGATGAAATAACATACAGATACATTGCTCAAGACAAGGCGCGCCTGACTAAGACGGAAAAGAAAGCTGATTATTACCTGAATATGGCCAAAGCCGTATACGACTGGCAGAAGAGCCATCTGCTCACATCAGATGGCGTATATGATGATATGATGGGGGGATGCTCACCCAATTGTGATGTAGCCTATGAAGAAGTGAATGGAGTGAAATATCGCAAGAACACAGAGTTGAGAGACCGTGTAGGTCCGGCTATCTCCTATAATAGTGGAACCATGCTCTCCGGAGCAGCTGACCTGTATCGTGCTACCGGTGATGCCACTTATAAAAACGATCTGACCAATCTATCAGAAAAAAGTTTTAGTTACTTTACCAAATATGAAGCTTCCAAGCCTGGTCATTACAGCTTTGAAATTAGCGGTTTCAACAACTGGTTCAATGGTGTGCTAATGCGCGGTTATGTAGACTCTTATTCAGTCCATACAACCAATGCCGATTATATTAATGCTTATCAGGATAATTTGGATTATGCATATGACAACTACCTGTACAAGCACATGCTTCCCACTAACCTATTAGTGGGGTGGAGCCGTGAACAAGGACACAACAAAGTAGAAGGGATGTTTACTTTCACCTTTGCTGCAGAATATGCTGTACTGGCCCGATATGAATTACAAAAAAAATAATTTTAATATTATAAGCCATGAAAACCTTTTTCAAAACCCGGCAAGGATTTACATGCATGATACTAACACTATTATGGATACTCATTCCTACTGAAATCTTTGCACAGCGATCCATCAAAGTCTCGGGAGTCATAACAGACGAGACTAATGAACCCGTTATAGGAGCAGTTGTTCTTCTAAAGAATACCTCTGTAGGTACTACCTCCGATCTGGACGGACACTATTCAATCACCGTTCCTTCTAATGGAACCCTCCTCTTCTCTTATGTAGGCTTAAAGCGCGTAGAAGAGAAAATAAATGGGCGTACTAATATTAATGTAGTTCTGAGAACTGACGCTACTCTAATGGACGAAGTGGTGGTTATTGGTTATGGTACGCAACGTCGTGGTTCGGTAACCGGTGCGGTTGCCGGAGTTAAAGGTCAGGAAATGATTAAGACTAAAAGTGAGAATCCACAGAACATGCTTACCGGTCGTATACCTGGACTTCGCGTATGGCAGAAGAGTTCTGAACCGGGTACTTATAGTAACAGTTTCGATATTCGTGGTATGGGTAGCCCACTAGTGGTCATTGATGGCGTACCCCGTACGATAGAAGATTTTCAGCGACTAAATGCAACCGATATTGACGACATCTCCATTCTTAAGGATGCGTCAGCAGCTATCTATGGCGTGCGTGCAGCAAATGGCGTAGTATTAGTCACTACCAAAAAAGGAGGTGCTACCAAGACCCAGTTCACTTATAATGGTTCATTCACATTCCAGAAGCCTTCAAGTATGCCAGAATTAGCCGACCCTTATCAGACAATGACTATCTACAATGAAAAGTCAATGGATAACATCAACGGTGGTTCACTGATTTATAAAGAGGCCGATTTTGAAGCATTCCGTAATGGAACCCGCCGAACTACCGATTGGAACAATTTGCTATTTTCTAATGTTGCTCCCCAAACACAACACGACATCAGTATTTCCGGCGGTAATGAAAAGGTTACTTATTATATCAGTATGGGGTATCTCTATCAGGAAGGCATTTTCCGTTCAGGTGACTTGAACTATAATAAATTCAACCTTCGTTCAAATATTACGGCTCAAATAGCTAAAGGCGTGAAATTCAACATCAACCTGAGTGGTATTGCCGATGAGCGCAACACTCCTTATAATAGTTCCGTAGACATCATACGTAACTATTGGAAACAAGGTGTACTTTTCCCTGCTTACGCCGATCCTGAAAATACCATGCTCAATTATGATGGCCTGGATTTGGAACAAAACACCATTGCCATGATGACATCGGATATCTCCGGTCACCGAAAATACAAACAGAAATATTTTCAATCATCGGCAGGTATAACCATCGACTTTGGAGAATACGCCTCACAGCTGAAAGGTTTGACTGCAAAAGGAATGTTCAGCTATGACTACCGTATGGATAACAATGAAATCTATCGCAAGGAATACTACCAATATGCTTACGATGAAGACACAGGGGTTTACAATCAGAAGCTTTTCAATAACAGTTCTCCGAATAACCTCCGCAGAGAGTTCTATGACAAATCACAGGTACTGGGACAATTTACGCTAAATTATGACCGCACTTTTAATAATGACCATAAGGTAGGAGCCGTTATCGGCTGGGAAGTTCAGAAACGCACGGGAGACAACTTTTATGCGATGCGTAATCTGGCATTCTCTATGCCTTACCTATTGGCAGGTGTTACTGAAGGACAAGTAGGAGCCATGAATGGCGGAAATAATGATCTATATGAACAAGCCAACGAAGCTATGATAGGGCGTTTAAATTATTCATACAAGGACCGTTATCTCTTAGAAGGTCAGTTCAGATATGACGGCTCTTCTAAGTTTGCCAAAGGACATAGATGGGGATTCTTTCCATCGGTATCAGCAGGTTGGAGAATATCAGAAGAACCTTTCTTTAAATCAATTGAAGCTTTGGATTTCATCAATCAGCTTAAACTCCGTGCCAGCTATGGCATGTTAGGTGATGACGGAAGCTTGGAATATGACTGGGCCATGGGTTATACTTATCCCTCTACTAGTGGGAATTCAGAAAACGGTTATTTTAATCAATATGCACCCGGCTATGTATTTGGTAGCCAATTTGTTTACGGAGCAACTCCATTAGCTTTGCCGAATGAAAATATCACTTGGTTCAAGTCTAAGACGTTCGATATAGGTGTAGATTTTACAGCCTGGGAAGGTTTGTTGGGAATATCATTTGATTACTTTAACCGTTACCGCACAGGACGTTTTGCCCGCCGTACCGGTTCCCTTCCTACTGTAGTAGGTGCTACCGCCCCTCGTGAAAATTTGGATAGTGACCGCCAGATTGGTTTGGAGTTAGAGTTAACTCACCGTAATAAAATCGGAGATTTCTCCTACAACCTAAAGGGTATTGCTACTATCACCCGCCAGAAATACCTGACTGCATCTGAGAAAGGTCCTTGGGGTAATTCTTATGACAGATGGCGTAATGATAACCTAACTAACCGTTACCAAGGTGTTCAGTTTGGTTATACTTCAGCCGGAAGATATGGTAGTTGGGAAGATATTTGGAATTACAAAATATTTAAGGAAAGAGATATACTTCCTGGTGACTATAAATACGAAGATTGGAATGGTGATGGTGAAATCAACAGCTCGGATGAACATCCGTTCGCTTTTGACCAGACACCATGGTTAAATTTCAGTTTAAATGCCGGACTAGAATACAAAAATTTTGATTTCAATATGCTGCTACAGGGTTCCGCATTAGGATCTATGGAATATAAGGAACCTCTGTACTCCATTTGGGGAACCAATGGTGGTGGTACATTGACACAATATCTTGATCGTTGGCATCCGGTAGACCCGACAGCCGATCCTTATTCACCTTCCACCCAATGGGTATCAGGTTATTACGCTTATACAGGTCGTTATCCGCGCAATAACTCGTCATTCAACCGCGTAAGCACTGCTTATCTGCGTTTGAAAAGTATTGAAATAGGTTACACATTGCCCCGCATTGCTAAAATGTCAAATGTAAGTCTGCGTATTTATGCCAATGCCTATAATCTATTGACCTTCACTGGTGTGAAGTTTGTGGATCCTGAACATCCCGATGATGATCTGGGACGTATGTATCCCCTGAACAAGACTTATACATTGGGTATGTGTTTATCTTTTTAATCCAACAATAGACTAATAACATAAAATTACTAAATATGAAAAATAAAATAATATCCGCTTTACTATGCATGACACTCACCACTTCATGCGTTGATTTGGATATTCCTCCAAAAAATATCGTTACCTCCGAAAACCTTCTTTCCAGTGAATCAGGTATGGATATCTATATGGCTAGAATGTATAGCAATATGCCATTTGAAGATTTCAAATATATGGCACAATGGGGATTCAATTATGATGGTTGGCTGAATGCGACCGGTATTGAAGGTACCGGTGAAGCGCTGAACCGCGATGGCATTTGTCATGCTTTTACAGGAGAAGACCATGCTTACTGGGGATCGGCATTTACTTTACTTCGCGATGCCAACTATCTGATTGAAAATCTACCTGCATATGCCGGTTCTTTCCCTGAAATTACTTATAACCATTATTTGGGTGAAGCTTATTACGTACGTGCTACAGTATTCTATGCTATGGCTCGCCGTTTTGGTGGAGTTCCTTTAGTAACCCATGTCATTAATTATCCGGCATCATCTGATAAACTGGAAGTACCACGTTCCAGTGAAGAAGAAACTTGGGATCAAGTACTGGCTGATTATGATATGGCAGCCTCATTAATGCAACCCAAAAGCCCAAAAAGTGGCTATTCAAACAAATATGTCGCTTTATCTTTCAAAGCGGAAGCTATGCTATATGCAGGCTGCGTAGCTAAATATAATGAAACTGTTACCGGCCGTCTGACAGGCCTGGGAGAAAAGACAGGGGTACGCGTCATTGGTTTTGATGAAGACAGGTGGCAAGCTGCTTCAAAAAAATATTTTACTGAAGCATACAAAGCTGCATCAGAAGTAATTCAAAACGGCGGTTATTCTTTATACAAAAAGAAGTGGGCTCCAGGCGATAAAGAAGCACAGTATCAGAATATGGTAGATATGTTCTCTGACCTGACCAGCCCGGAAAATATTTATGTAAAAGAATACATCTATCCTACGGTAACTCACGCATATGATGCATACAGCGCTCCGTTTATCTTCCGTTCTCCGCTTGCTTCAGGCGTATGTCCGACTGCTGATTTTGTGGAACTATTTGATGGATTTAACCACTACCCTGATGGAACACTTAAGGTTACAAGCGGCAACTCAAATACAGAAGGTGATTATCTGATGTATAATTCTCCGCTCGATTTCTATAAAAATGCAGAGCCACGTTTGAGAGCATATGTTATCTTCCCGGGTGACATGTTCAAAGGCAAAGAAATAGAAATTCGTGGAGGTGTGTATACCGGCAATACTCCGGTAAGGCCTCTTTTTAAAGATTATTCTTATAACTCGGCAGCTGCTCTATATCAAAATCTTGACATCTATACCCAGAAGCCCAAAACGCTGTATCTGAGCCCGAGAGAAGGTAACAATCAGGAAATTGTAACTCTAGAAGATGGATCAACAATGACCGCTGCTGGTGCCAACGGACCGTTCTATGATAACGGAGAAGCTTGTTTAACCGGGCTGTACGGACGTAAATGGTTAAATCCCGATCCGTCGTTTACAGCCAAAGAAGGTAACTCAGCACAACCATTCATTCTAATGCGCTATGCGGAAGTGTTACTTTCGGCCGCCGAAGCTGCTGTTGAATTATCCATGGCGAATGCTCCCTCTCCTGATGGAACAAATATGCTTGCTGTAGCAACAAAAGCAATCAATGATATCCGCGAAAGGGCAGGTGCCAAATTGCTAACAGGAGAGCTAAGAGGAGATGTAGAAAGCAGAAATATTGTTCGCAAGGAACGCCGCAAAGAATTGGCATTTGAAAATAAGACAAAGTGGGATTTGAGGCGCTGGAGAGTAAATCATTACGAAGGTCGTGATGGTTTCTGGGGTGAGACCCGCGATAAGAATATGTACAGTAACCAGACACGCTACCGTTTCAGAGGTGTTTATCCATTCTACTCTACCAAAGAAAAGAAGTACTTCTTCGACGTTCATTACCAATGGGTCAGTCAAAAGACATTTACATACACAGTACTTGACTATTATTTCTCCATACCTTCCGGTGAAGTCTCAAAGAGTCTTGTAATAGATCAACAACCTAACAGATAATATAATGATTTAATAATTAGGAATATACAAAATATGAAAAAGATAAAATTATATAGTCTATTGAGCACAATGCTTTTAATGGCATCGTGTAGTAGTATGTTCGAAAAAGATAATTATGAGGAACCTAGTGAAACACTCTGGGGTGAAGTAGTTGACGTTGCCACAGGTGAACGGATATTGACCGACCAGGGAAGCGAAGGTATCCGCATACGTCTCACTGAATTGAGTTGGGGAGAAAACGTAACCCATAATCCAGATTTCTATTGTATGCCTGATGGAACTTTTCAAAATACAAAGATTTTCAAAGGGAATTATTATATTCGCATAGATGGTCCGTTCATTCCTTTGGTAAGAGAAAATACAGATGGCGTGCCCTTGGCTGATGAGTCCATTGAAACAGAGATAAAAGGCACTACCAAAGTAAAATTTGAAGTACAGCCTTTCTTGAAAGTCAGGATTGAAGGGGATCCCATGGTAAGCAATGGCGTTATCAAAGCTAAGGTCATTGTGGAACGTGGTGTATCGGAAGATATTTTCCGTGAAAAAATCGAACCGATGGGGAATTATAAAGATGAATATCAGAACGTCACTGATATCCAGCTTTTTGTAAGCTATTCTTCAACAGTAGGATATAGAGCACGTGACGAACGCTGGTCTAGCAGTATTGACTATTCAGGCGACAGTTTCAACGATTTGTTTGGTCAACCTGTAACTATCAAGTCAAATGGAACTATTCCTTCAGGACGTAAAGTGTTTGTTCGTGCCGCAGCACGCATCAATTACGACACTCCTGTAGGTAGTGGAACCAGAAGATGGAACTATAGTGAGCCCATGGAAGTATTGATTCCATGATAATCACATAAACGCTTGTTTCAGGAAGAGGTTAACTCAGGACATCATTCCATCAACCTCTTCCTTTTTTATTCACCTGACAAGGATAATTATCTAATTGAATCATACAAAAAACATAAAGTAACATGAAATTCAGCTATCTTATTGCAAGTCTACTGGTTTTCGGAATGAGTACCCTTTCTAACGCCCAGAATACGGATGGTGTGAAAACCACCTTTCAGACTTCACGTGAATGGAGACCCACCATTGATAATCGAACAGAAGCAGTAATGGTGTATGGAGTAGGAGGCAATCCATCCGATAGATCAGAAAAACCATCTTTTGAAGAACGAGTCAAGTCATGGAAAGAGAGAGGATATACCGTCCATTTTATGACAGGCATAGCTTGGGGAGAATATCAAGATTATTTTACAGGAAAGTGGGATGGTAAGTGGCATTTAGACGAAGGACAAGTCACACAGAAAGGGGATACTATTTGGCATGGATATATGGTTCCTTACATTGTCCCATCCGATAATTTTTTGAACTATCTAAAAGAAAGACATATTAAAAGAGTGATTGACGCAGGGGTTAAAGGCATTTTTATGGAAGAGCCAGAGTTCTGGGCAAGAGCAGGATATAGTGAATCCTTTAAAAAAGAGTGGAAGAAATATTATGGTTTCCCCTGGCAACCTCAAGACAAATCACCAGAAAATACCTATTTATCTAACAAGTTAAAATATCATTTATATTATAACGCTCTGAAAGAAGTATTCACATTCGCTAAAGAATATGGAAAGACAAGAGGGCTAGATGTAAAATGTTACGTTCCCACCCATTCATTGGTGAATTATTCTCAGTGGATGATTGTTAGTCCAGAAGCAAGCCTGGCATCATTACCTTGTGTAGACGGATACATTGCACAAGTGTGGACAGGGACCTCACGCGAACCGAATTATTATAATGGGAAGGCACAGGAAAGAGTCTTTGAAACAGCCTATTTGGAATATGGTTCCATGGAATCAATGACAGCACCAACAAAAAGAAAAGTGTTTTTCCTAACCGATCCTATAGAAGATCGTTCCCGTGATTGGAGCGACTATAAGAAAAATTATCAAGCTACCTTTGTGGCTCAATTACTTTATCCCAACATTGCCAATTACGAAGTAATGCCTTGGCCGGAAAGAATATATGAAGGATTATATCGTACGAGTGCCAACAGCAACAAGAAGCAACGTATTCCCCGTTTTTATTCCACACAAATACAAGTAATGATTAATGCATTAAACAAAATGCCCCTATCCCGTAATAAAGTGACCGGTAGCAGAGGTATTAGCGTCTTGATGTCTAACTCACTGATGTTCCAGCGCTTCCCTTCTCATAAGGGTTATAATGACCCACAACTTTCAAATTTCTATGGGCTGGCTTTACCTCTCTTGAAACGGGGTGTACCTGTAAAAACAGTCCACATGGAGAACCTGAAATACAAAGAATCACTAGCCGATACCAAAGTTTTGCTGATGTCTTACTCAAACATGAAACCTTTGGAACCAAAAGCTCACCAATATATAGCCGAATGGGTGAAAAAAGGTGGTGTGCTAATTTTTAGTGGAACCGATAAGGACCCTTTCCAAACCGTCAGAGAATGGTGGAACACCCAAGGCAACAAATACGAAACTCCATCAGCACACTTATTTGAGCAGATGAGACTTCCTAAATCACCTCAGGAAGGAGAATACCAGTATGGGAAAGGCACCGTCTACATCGTACACACCGATCCTAAGGCTTATGTATTGAAAGAAGGAGGTGATCATAACTTCATAGAGTTGGTAAGCCGTATGTATGAGCGAAAAGCCAAAGCCGGCAAACTCACCTTAAAAAACAATTTCTATCTTCAAAGAGGTGCATATGACCTCATCGCTGTCATGAAAGAGAGCGTAAGCGAGACCCAATATAAAGTAAAAGGATGCCTGATTGATTTATTTGATCCGAAATTACCGGTTTATGATTCAATACAGATTAATCCCGGAGAGCAAGCACTCTTATTAAATGTTGAGCGCATAAAGAATAAGAAAAAAGCTCAAGTATTAGCTTCGGCCAGCAAAGAATACAATGAACAAAGAGGTGAAAATTATTACAAGTATGTAGCTAAAAGCCCGGCTGAAACGACCAATATTTCAAGAGTACTTCTCCCGGTATGCCCTAGGAGTGTAAAGATTAACGGGAAGGAAACCTTCCGCCCTCAGAACTGGAATGCCCAAAGCAGAACCTATTTGATAGAATTTGAAAACTCACCTCAAGGGGTTTCCATTCAGTTTCATTGGTAAGAGAAATTAAAGAATAATAGATAAATATCCTAATTTAATAAGTTGAAAAATAATTATCAACGATATTCGTATCTTATATGCTTTCATACATTCTGCAGGAATACCGTACAAAGTAATAATAAATGTTAGATCACTTAAACACTGAAAAAATGAAATTTATTTATGTAATAGCATTAAGCACCCTTTTGACGGTCCAAACGTCTGTCTTTGCCAAGGCAAATGTGGTAGACTATGTAAATACTTTAATAGGAAGCCAGTCCAAACATTCTCTCTCTACCGGGAACACCTATCCGGCCATAGCTATGCCATGGGGCATGAATTTCTGGACCCCTCAAACCGGAAAAATAGGTGATGGATGGGTGTATACCTATGATGCCGATAAAATCAGAGGTTTCAAGCAGACCCATCAACCCAGTCCATGGATCAATGATTACGGACAATTTGCCATTATGCCTATAACCGGAAAAGCCGTTTTCAACGAAGATCAACGCGCCAGTTGGTTCTCACACAAAGCGGAGGTGGCCACCCCGTATTACTATCGAGTCTATTTGGCTGATTTTGATGTAGTGACAGAAATAGCCCCCACAGAAAGAGCAGCCATATTCCGTTTCACTTTTCCGGAAACCGACCAGGCCTATGTAGCCGTTGACGCTTTTGATAACGGCTCATATGTGAAAATAATACCTTCGGAGAATAAGATAATCGGCTATACCACCAAAAACAGCGGGGGTGTTCCAGCTAATTTCAAGAACTATTTCGTATTGCAATTCGATAAAGCTTTCACCTATACCGCAGCCGTAGTTAATAACAATATTGACACAAAAAAAAAGGAAGTTGATGATGAACATGCCGGAGCCTTAATAGGCTTTAAAACTCACCGGGGAGAAACTGTACACGTACGTGTAGCTTCATCATTCATTAGCCCCGAACAAGCTGAGCTTAATCTGAGAGAGTTAGGCTCCGATAGTTTCGACAAAGTGGTTGCACGTGGTCGCCAAAGCTGGAACAACGTTTTAGGGCGTATAGATATAAAGGACGATAATATAGACCATCTACGCACATTTTATTCTTGTCTGTATCGATCTGTTCTCTTTCCCCGAAGCTTTTATGAAATAGATGCCAAGGGGCAAGTGATGCATTATAGTCCTTATAATGGGCAAGTACTACCCGGATACATGTTCACCGATACCGGTTTTTGGGATACTTTCCGAAGTTTGTTCCCTTTTCTAAATCTAATGTATCCATCTATGAATGCCAAGATGCAAAAAGGGCTGGTCAATGCTTATAAAGAAAGTGGATTCCTACCCGAATGGGCCAGTCCAGGGCATAGAGATTGTATGGTAGGCAATAACTCAGCTTCCGTAGTGGCTGATGCCTATTTGAAAGGCCTCAGAGGCTATGATATTGAAGCCCTTTGGGAAGCTTTGAAACATGGCACACAGGCTGTGCATCCAAAAATATCTTCCACCGGCCGCTTAGGTTATAAATACTACAACCAACTGGGTTATATACCTTATAATATGGAGATCAAGGAGAGCGCTGCCCGAACACTGGAATATGCATATGATGATTGGTGCATCTATCAATTGGGCAAGGCACTAAAGAAATCTAAAAAGGAAATAGCGATCTTTGCCAAACGTGCCATGAACTATAAAAATCTGTATGATCCCCAACACAAACTAATGCATGGAAAGAATGCCGATGGAAAATTTCAAGAGCCGTTCAACCCGTTCAAGTGGGGCGATGCATTCACTGAAGGAAACAGTTGGCATTACACCTGGTCCGTATTCCATGACCCGCAAGGACTCATTGATTTAATGGGGGGAAAAGATGCTTTTAATGAAATGATGGACTCCGTATTTGTCTTACCACCTATCTTTGATGACAGTTATTATGGTACTGTAATTCATGAAATACGTGAAATGCAAATTATGAATATGGGAAATTACGCTCACGGAAATCAGCCTATCCAGCACATGCTATATCTTTACAACTACTCTGGCCAGCCATGGAAAGCACAATACCACATCCGCCAAGTGATGAATAAGTTATACACTCCGACACCCGACGGTTATTGCGGCGATGAAGACAACGGACAAACCTCAGCTTGGTATGTATTCTCGGCAATGAGTTTCTATCCCGTATGCCCGGGAAGTGACCAGTATGTATTAGGCTCGCCTTACTTTAAACAAATGATACTACATCTCGAAAACGGAAAGACGGTAACGATTTCATCCTCTTCTAATGCCAGAAGTCAATGCTACATTAACGTTATGACACTTAATGGCAAAGATTATAATAAGAATTTTCTCACGCATGAAGACCTAATGAAAGGAGCCAACATCTCTTACCAGATGACTGACCACCCCAATATGACCAGAGGAACTCAGGACAACGCCTTCCCATATTCTTTTTCAAGAGAATTTAAAAGCAAAAAATAACATATTACAGAAAGAAACTATACTTCATTATTACATAAGGAAATAATTATTTTAATAGGTAACATAAATATAAACAAGTAAAACCATCATAGATTTGAACATAAGAGACAAAAGAGAACTAGGCACAATTCTTTTGAATAGTTCCTAGCAAATTCAAAAGATATCCGAACATTATTTCTTATATTAGCTCGCAATAATTGCGATGAAAAAATAGTATGACAACATATGCTCCTTTTGCCCGTCCGCTTTACCTTATGGCAAAACCCTCCGGTGCCAGATGCAATTTAGCTTGTGAATATTGTTATTATCTGGAGAAGTCCAAAATCTATAAAGATGAGCCAAGGCAAATTATGAATGATACTTTGCTTGAAAAGTTTATCAATGAATATATCAATGCCCAAACCATGCCTCAGATACTTTTTACATGGCATGGGGGGGAACCTTTAATGCGTCCGTTATCTGTCTACAAGCGAATTGTTGAACTTCAAAAGAAATATGCCAGAGGAAGAACAATTGACAATTGTATTCAGACAAACGGAACTTTATTAACTGATGAATTATGTAAATTCTTCCATGATAATAACTGGCTGGTAGGCATTTCAATTGACGGACCGCAAGAATTTCATGACGAATACCGCAGAGACAAGGCAGGAAAGCCTTCTTTCTTTAAAGTAATGAAAGGCATTCAATTACTCAAAAAACATAATGTGGAATGGAATGCAATGGCCGTAGTGAATGATTACAATGCGGATTATCCTTTAGAATTTTACCATTTTTTCAAAGAAATAGAATGCAGATATATCCAGTTCACCCCGATTGTAGAACGCGTCTTTAACCATAAAGACGGACGACATTTAGCTGCCGTTGAAGAAGGAACAATAGAGGATATAGCCGACTTTTCTGTTTCACCGGAGCAATGGGGCAAATTTATGTGCACCATTTTTGATGAATGGGTACGCAATGATATCGGCAATTATTACATACAGTTATTTGATGCAACACTGGCAAACTGGGTCGGCGAACAACCTGGAATTTGCACTATGGCAAAGACATGCGGGCATGCAGCTGTAATGGAATTCAATGGGGATATTTATTCCTGTGATCATTTCGTATTTCCCCAGTACAAACTGGGTAACATTAATTCCAAAACATTGGTGGAAATGCTCTACAGTGAGCAACAGCAGAAATTCGGTCAACATAAGTTTACTTCATTACCAGAACAATGCAAAGAATGCCAGTATCTTTTTGCTTGCAATGGCGGATGCCCTAAGGACAGATTTACTCACACAAAAGCGGGAGAACCGGGATTAAATTACTTATGCCAAGGATATTATCAGTTTTTCAATCATGTGGCTCCTTACATGGATTTTATGAAAAAAGGACTCATGAATAAACGAGCTCCCGCCAATATAATGAAAGCCATCAAAGAAGGCTTAATCAAATAATGCCATCTGACAGTCAATATCTGCCAGAAAGGCTTTTCTGATCTCCATATTGCCACCGTTGTTCGATAGCCGAATATATATAATTAATACCAACGCAGTCTAAAAATCATCCTTGTAGCAAATCGTTCAAAAGAGCAAGACCTTCTTCGTACCATCTTCGTACCATCTTCGCTCCATCTCCGTGTCTGTTTGCAGTAGCTGAAGCGAAGAACAGCGAACAAAGTGCGAAGTTGGTAGTAAGGATTTCCTACCTTAAGGTATAACTAACTGATCCTGATAACCAGAACCCGGCTTGCGGAACATTGCCCAAATCAAAATAGTGAGTATTATATAGATTATTCAGATTCAGACTGAAGAGCAAGTCCTTGCAGGTATAGTTCAAGTTTAGATCAAGGGTGGAAAATGCCGGATACGGTTCATCCCCCACTTTCTTTAAATCCACATACCGCTCGTAAGTCCCCATGCGCTTTTGATAGCGGAAATACCATCCTGCGGAAAGGCCTTTCCAGATAGGATGGGTAAAACGGACAGTAAACTTATCACGCAAATAATTCAAAGCATAGATAGAGATCAGATTCTTAGCATCATGCTTTGAATGCATACGGGTATAATCCAATGCCAGCCGGCTGCTATTTCCTAAAAGTGGGAGGAACTGCCCCATGCTAAAGTCTACCCCCATCTCCAATCCCTGCGTATTGAGTGTGGAAAGATTCCAGGAAGACCATTTAGTTTCCGAAGGATCATCTTTTACCCAATCTATCATATCACGCCCCCATTGTAAGAAACCGGTAAGGTAAGCTCTCACGCGGGAAGTATTATATTTAAAAGCCAGATCCACAGACTCAGACCGTTCGGGTTTCAAACCTTCATTCCCGTTGTGGGTTTCAGTGGTATAATACAAGTCCGTAAATGTAGGCATACGGGTGGATTTACTCCACGAAGAGGATATGGAGAAATGGTCATCTGTTTTATAAGTGACACTAACCGAAGGAAAGAACATATATTCCCCGCTCAATAACGTGTTATGATTCAGCAATACCCCGGCGGAAACCACAAAACGATTCCAGTTGACCGTATGTTCCAGCGTCACACTGGTATTGGTACGGCTATCATACATCTTATACTTTCCATGAGGTTCGGACAGCGGTTTACCAAGCAGACTACTCATTATATCCTCACGCCGCAGTTCTCCTCCCAAACTCGTGGTTCCCAGTACGGACTGATAAAGAAAAATCAGGTTACCTCCATAGGTATCGTTGCGATGATAATTCCGCCCAGTATCGGTATTCTTAATCAAATCAAACTGATCATAATGCCTGTCCCAAAAAAGTATGGGAATCACTTTCAATGCAGAGCCAAATTCTCCTTTCAGAGAACCAAGGTAATTGCTGATACGCTCGTACTGATTGGGATATTTGGCTGAATAAAAGGTATTTGCACCGTAATGCTTATTATTGTAACCCAACTGCAAATCAAGTTTTGAGTCTTTCTTCAAGTGGAAACGGGTTTGCCAAAGCGCATTATAAATATCATAGTCACTGTTGGCGATATATCCGCCGGACGAACTGTAACCAAACGACATACTATTGGTCGTAATGCCCACCTTTGATGTCCCACGTAATTCCACTCCGCCCATTTGGTGCATACCACCTTCCAACTTGGCATATAATCTCTCACTGACCTCTTTCTTGGTGATGATATTGATTCCTCCCGAAAAAGCACTGGAACCGTAAATCAGCGCAGCAGGGCCGTGAATAATTTCAATCCGTTCAATATCAGACAAGTTAATAGGAAAATCAAAGCTATAATGCCCGGTCTGCGCATTCGATACATTAATGCCATTGAGCAAAACGGCATTTTCATCAAATGTTCCTCCCCGAATAGAAACATCAGCCTGTACCCCATGCCCGCCACGTTGAATCACATCCACATTAGCAGCATAAGCCAACAACTCCTGAATGCTTTGCACCGGTGCCGCGGCAATCTGATCTTTCGTAATAACTGTCACAAACTTTGCCGTCTGATTAATGGGAACCTCCACTTTCGCAGCAGTCACCATCACCTCATCCAGCTTTACTTGTCTGGTACTATCCTGTACCGTTTGCGCTTGTACAGGAGTAACGACCTGCAAAAATATCACAGCCAATAATAAAAGTCTCTCTATTTTAAATATTGATTTCATCTTGATTCTCTCCTATTAAAAATTAACGGGACAAAGTTAACCATTCTAAAGCCTTCCTCAAGCAAATTTATTTTTTTTCAGAATAGTCCAAATAGATCATCAAATAAAATACGATCTTTTAAAGATAAAAGCTGGTTGTTTATTGCCTATAAACAAGATCTTTTACATCATAAAAGATCTTGAAATGAGATTGATTATTTTATAATATTTCTTATTTTTGTAAAATCGTACATAAAAAAGGAATCTAATCATTATACAATGAAAACATACATTTCTCTTCTTTTATTATTCCTTATTGCATATTGTCCAGACGTACATGCTTCTTCCACACTGGACACCCTGTTTATTCAACTAGATAATCATCTAAGAAACAGAAATATATACACAAATAATAAAGAAAGCCAAATCAATAAATATCGCATAAAGTTAAAAGAGAGCAGATCAGAAGAAGATCACTATAACTTATGTATCAACCTTTTCAATGAATATAAATCATATAAATACGATTCAGCATACGCTTATGCCAACAGGTGCTTGCATATAGCCGAAAAACTACACAATCGAGAATATATCGTACAGGCAAAAAATGGAATCGCATTTTGCCTACTGTCATCCGGGTTATTTAAAGAAGCATTTGATGCAATGAGCCGTATTAACATGAAAAACATATCCATTCCGGGACGCATTTCTTATTATTCATTGTACAGCCGTCTATACTACGACATAGCTGATTACAATCATGAAGCTCCGTTCCAAAATGAGTACATAGAACAAGGTAGCAAATACACCGATTCACTGCTAAACCTACTACCATACAAATCGATTGAGTGGTGGTATGCCACAGGGCAAAAACAAATGAAAGAACGACAATATGATACGTCTATTTATTCATTCACCACACTACTCAAAAAAAAGGAGATAGATGCACATACGGAAGCCATTGTTTCATCAAGCTTGGGCTGGATGTACTATGAAGATGGAGAAATGGAAAATGCCTTTATCTATCTAATAAGAGCTGCCATCAGTGACATTTGTTCCGCAACTAAAGAAACAACAGCCCTCCGCGTATTAGCAAGATTATTGTACGAAAAAGGAGATATAAACAGAGCAAACAGATATGTTAGACTAGCCCTTGAGGATGCAAATTTTTATAATGCCCGGCACCGAAAAATTGAAATAGGATCCATCTTACCTATAATCGAACAAGACCGCTTTAATATCATAGCAAAGCAACGGAATATATTAATCGGCTTTGTATCAATAGTATCTCTTCTATGCCTTCTATTACTCATTGCCACAATAATCATCTATCAACAAGTAAAGAAACTTCGCTCGGCACGCCAAACGATTGAAGAGCGCAATTTGTTATTACAAAAGACAAACGTACAACTCTCCGAAGCAAACAACATAAAAGATGAATACATAGGATACTCTTTTTACCTAAATTCCGAATATATTGATAAAATCGAAAAACTATACAAATTAATAAATCGGAAAATACTGGCCAAACAATATGAAGATTTACGCATTTTATTTAAGGAGGCGGATTTAAATAAAGAGCGTGATAACATGTACGCTTCTTTTGATGAAACATTTTTAAAGATTTTTCCAGGATTCATTAGTTCATATAACAAATTATTTGCAGAAGCAGATCGCGTACGGGAAGATCATGATAAGTCATTAACATCTGAAATGCGTATTTTTGCACTTATACGCTTAGGAATATGCGAGACCGAACGTATCGCTAAATTCTTAAATTACTCTGTACACACCATTAACACCTACAAAACACGGGTGAAAAACAAATCTTTGGTATCAAACGAAATATTCGAGACCAAAATCATGGAAATTGCCCCTATTTTCTCTGAATAGAAAGGCAATAAAGCGTAATATTTCAATTATATTTTTGTGCGTTCATTAAGCCATTATATCACTACATATCAAGACTTTGACTAAAAGCAAATAGCTTTCCACGTAATACATCCACTATATATTTTTTTATTCCAGGACCTACTTCCTAAATTTGTATTCTCAATCGGAAGAAATTTCGATAGTCAATGCATTGTATAATAATTATTCACTTAAAACTACATTCTATGAAAGCATTAAAATCTTTGTATGCTTTATTAATACTGTCGCTTCTTACACCCACATGCTTCACTGCATGCAATAACACCGACGACGGTTCTTATGTTTCTCCTATCACCTTGGGAGAAAAGATCCAAGGAGAATGGATGTTGAAATCAGTCACACAAGTAGACGAAATCTCAGGAGAGTCTATTGCGTTAACCGATCAATTTGATTTTGCATCCTTCACCATCAGCTTAAAGACGGATGATGAAAACAATCCCACGACATTTAGCGTGGAAGGAAATGCTCCGGCAATCATCCCCATCAGCGGTTCATGGGATATGGGCTACCCTTATACCAACGCTGATGGAACAGCAAGTAAAATCATGCTTTATTCGGATGAATCGCATTCGAACAAAGTAACAGAACTGACAGTGACTTCGGTACCCGGAGCAAATAAAGTTCTGGAGTTTAAACTCACCCGGAAGACCAAAGGACAAGCCTTTGTGTCTTATGTATATCATCTGGAATCTATTACAGCTCAATAAAAAGGAGAACAAACCATGAAAAGAATTTTATTTGTTATCATCTCGCTTATGAGTTTTTTTTCACCTATTAATATACTGGCGGATGACCCGGTTGAATTGGGAGTGCCATCTAAATTTTGGACATTTCCAAAGATTTACACCATGGACGAAGAAGTCACCTGGTACTTTGACATGACCGACACAGGTTTCGATGAAGGTATAGATCTCTATATGTGGACATGGTCACCCACCGAACCTGATGCTGGTAACTGGGAAAGTTCATCAGACTTTGCAAAATTAGAGTATGTCGGAAACAATATTTACAAAACAACGATCATCCCTTTGGAGTATTATCGTAGAGCCAATCCTAATTTAACCATTGAGGATATTGAGGGAAGCGCCGGATTCTGGATGCGCTTAAAAACAAAAAACGGAGCCTACCAGAGCGGAGTATTTTCAATGAGCTGGAGTGTATCCGAATTAAAAGACTTTAAAGAAAGTGGTGAAGCTGTCACGTCATATCCCGCTAAATTTACAATGGACGATCCATTAAGCATTTTATTCAATATTGAAGAACTCACATTCAATGGGAAAAAAGGAGGCCTTTTAGATGTTAATTTTGAATCACTTCATTTCCACAGCGGACTGGATAACTGGTCAATCTTACAAGAAGCACAAATGTGGCTTCCGGAAATAGTGGAAAAGACAAAGTTAAAACATATCAGCGATAATATTTATAAGATGGACCTCATTCCCAGTGAATATTACGGGGTTGAAAGTGATTATCAAGCTGAAAACATAGCCTATCTTATAACCACTCATAACCCGGACTGGACGGGAACAACTCCCGATGCCCTGCTCAAGGCAGCTGATGTGGCTCCTTATCCGGATCCGTCTTTCTCTTATTTTCCTCAAAAAATCTGTGCATGGGATATTTTGACGCTAACACGCCAATGGAATGAAAAAACATCAGGAATCCTAAAATACACAATTACGGCAGGTAATAAAACGATTACCGGAGAAATGGATGGTAACAGAGATAAGCAACAAGCCCATATCAATCTACTCAAAGAACTGGCAGGACAAACCGATCTGACCAAAATCAGTTTGAAGATAGCAAATAAAGATGGCAGCACTCTGCTCACAACAGATATACCTCTAATACCTTTGTTTGAAGTCGAATAAGTTATAATCTATTCAAGATATGAAAAACAAAACCATCAATATGATTTACTCTGTTTTCATGATATTCATGATGATAGGATTCAGCCAAAGCACTATGGCTCAAAGCATTAAGGCGACAGGAAAAGTAGTTGACAAAAACAGTGAACCCCTTATTGGAGCAACCATACGGATAGAAGGGACGCAAAGAGGCACAATAACGGGAATAAACGGAGATTTCAGTATAGAATGCCCTAAAAACAGTACACTTGAAATTTCATTTATAGGTTATATCACACAAAAAATAACCGCCGGAACAAATTCCAAAGTAATGCTTCAAGAAAATGCCATTGCTTTGGAAGAAACAATCATAGTCGGTATAGGTTACGGAACAATGAGAAAATCTGATTTAACCGGTTCCATTGCTTCCGTCAGCGCCAAAGACATGAAACAAGGTGTCATTACCAGCGCCGAACAGCTATTACAAGGAAAAGTTGCAGGCTTGTCCATCGTTCAAAGTTCAGGTGCACCCGAAGCCGGTGCTTCCATCCGTCTACGCGGAGGTACATCCCTCTCCGCCAGCAACGGTCCTCTTATTGTTGTCGACGGTATTCCGGGAGTAGACATCAACTCCGTGCAACCATCTGAAATCGTATCAATCGACGTATTGAAAGATGCTTCCGCAGCAGCCATATACGGATCAAGAGGTGCGAATGGAGTTATTATAGTTACAACAAACCGGGCATCCGGTAATACCGAGAAAAGGAGTATACAATACAATGGATATGTTGCCATCGGACAAGTAGCCAAACACATGGATTTACTCTCCGCGAATCAATGGAGGGCATACGTGCGTGAGAATAGTGTGGCACAAGCCATAGATTACGGTGCAGATACCGATTGGCAAAAAGAACTGGAACAAACTTCTTTTTCACACTCACACAACGTAGCCATAAATAATTCCAAAGAAAGCAACGGATACCGTGCTTCGGTAACTTATCAGAACAACGAAGGAGTGATCAAACGGAATCGTATGAACCGCTTGGCAGGCAGTATATCCGGATATCAAAAAGGATGGGATAATCGTTTGAGAATAGACCTCGGAATCAATGCCAATTTCGACAGGTGGAATCCCATTGACAGTCGAATATTTGAACGTATGACGAATTTGAATCCAACTTTTCCGGTTAAAGACCTAAATGGAGATTTTGCGCAGATAGGCGGAACAAACACAGAAAATCCCGCTGAAATCAATACGGATCGTACTGACGATCAAAAACGCCACCGCTTCTTAGGATACGGAAAAGTGGAATTGGAACTGATAAAAGGATTAAAAGCCGTGACAAACAGCTCCTATGAATATCAATCAACCGGAACCGGAGAGTACAAACCAACTTATGCCGTGATGGAAGGTAAATCGGAAAAAGGTTGGGGACAACGAACACATGCTGAGTATACAAACAAGCAAATTGAGACTTATCTGAGCTATAACTTCAATATCACCCAAATGAATAAGATTAATGTTTTAGCCGGATATTCTTATCTGGATAACACCTACGAAGGTTTTGGAGCAACCAGAAGTGGGTTTGATACGGATGCTTTTCTCTATAATAACTTGGCTGCCGGTTCTGATTTCCGGGCCGGAGATGTCTACTCATATAAAGGAGAAGCTAAATTAGTCTCATTCTATGGCCGTACCAACTACAATCTTATGGGGAAATACATGATGACGGCCACTCTCCGAAGAGACGGATCATCACGTTTCGGAGATAACCACAAGTGGGGATTATTTCCATCCATATCCGTCGCATGGAGAATTTCTGACGAATCATTTATGATGGGAACAGCCTCCTGGTTGGATAATTTAAAGCTACGCGCCGGATACGGTGTTACCGGTAATCAGTCAGGGATAGGCGAATATAAATCGTTAGCCATACTTAGCGCAGATGGAGCTTCATATTATGATGCCGCATCCGACAGCTGGAAAAAATCGTACGTACAATCACAGAACGTTAATCCTGACCTAAAATGGGAATCAACCGCACAGATCAATATCGGTATTGATTTCGGGCTCTTCAAACGAATTAACGGAACGATTGAACTCTACCATAAAAAAACGAGTGATTTACTTTGGACCTATCCCGTTCCCCAGCCCCCTTACTTAGTTGGAACTATGCTTGCCAACGTAGGAGACCTTGAAAACAAGGGTATCGAGGTAAGCCTAAATGCAAATATCATCCGCCAAAGAGATCTAACATTGGATGCAAATGTAACATTCGCCTATAATGATCAGGAAATTACAAAATTATCCAACGATGTATATCAGGCTGTAGGATTACAGGCCGGGTCATTGCACGGATTAAGAGGAATGTCAGGCATGTACTCTCAAATCATTAAAGAAGGGTATCCGACCGGAGCCTTTTACGGTCCTAAATGCCATGGCATTGATGAAGACGGGAATTACATCATCAACCGTGACGAAGACGGAAACCCCGTCAATGAATATTTGGGAAGTGCGCAACCTAAATTCAACCTCGGATTAGGAATGAATCTTGCATATAAGGATTTTGACTTCAGTTTCGCAGGATATGGGATGTTCGGACAAAAAATATTAAATGCCACCCGTATGGCAATGTTCGACCCAACCCGTTTACCTGCACAAAATGTGCCCGATGATTTTCTCAAGAGCGGCATAACATCCGATCCCATTTTCTCAAGCTATTTTGTTGAAAACGGATCTTTCTTCCGCTTACAATCGGCAACATTGGGATATACTTTGCCCGGAGTAAAAAAGATAGGTCTTGAGAAAATACGTTTTTACCTGACGGGAGAAAATCTTTTCGTCCTTACCGGTTATAGTGGAATCGACCCGGAAGTAAGTATACCCGATAACGTACTGGATGGACCCGGAATAGACCGGTTCAATAGTTATCCCCGCCCACGTACATTTTCTTTAGGTGTAAACATTTCTTTTTAATTAATTCTTAAAACCGATTATCATGAATATAAAACTTACATCAGCCCTACTCATAACATCGCTCTTTTGGGGTGCATGTACCGATCTAAATGAAACTTTATACGACAAAGTTTCCATGGACGATTACGGGCAAACATCAAATGAAGTACAAACAATTGTCTCCGGTGCCTACGCCACATTACGCGGTTATGGTTCCGATACCCCCGAAGGGAACGGGGTCAATTGTTATCCAACGTGCGAGTATGTATTCTTTTTAGGTGAATGCGCTTCAGATGAAGCCTGTATCCCGACACGTGGTACAGACTGGTATGATGGGGGACGTTATCAACAAGCACAGTATCACACATGGGACGCACAAAACCTAATGATTTTGAGTACTTGGAGATATTCCTTCATCGGAATTTCAAAGATCAATGCGATTATTTATCAAGTAGATCAATCTGCACTGACCGATGATGCCAAAAGTAAAGTGAAAGCAGAGTTACGCGGATTGCGTGCCTACTATTACTACCTTTTGTTAGATGAATTTGGTGATGTACCTATTACCACCGATTTCACAGTATCAGAATTACCAAAGAAATCGACCAGACAAGAAGTGTTCAATTTCGTAGAAACAGAATTGACAGACATTATGGACCTGCTGCCTACCGGTGTACAATACGCTCGTTTCACTCAAAACGTGGCATATACACTACTGGCGCGCCTATACTTAAATGCAGAAGTATATACTGGAACGGCACGTTGGCAAGACTGTTTAAACGCATGCGAAAAAATAACAGGTTATACCTTGACCACCGACTACTTCGAGAACTTCAAAATAGAAAACGAGACCTCACCCGAAATCATTTTTGCCATACCTTACGATCATAAGCAAGGAACGGTTGGAAATTATTTGGCTTCCATGACTTATCATTATAATCAAAATAAAGTATTTACTGCTGACGCATCCTATCCCTGGTGTGGTAATGGAATCTGTGCCCAACCCGGAGTATACTCCTCTTTTGAAGAATCAGACGTGCGCAGAAATTCTTTAATGGTCGGTCAGCAAAAAAGTGCCAAAGACGGATCGGATGTTCTAATGGATAACGGAGAGCCATTAAATTATACGGAAGAGATAGTAGATTACGAAAAAGCCAAACAAAACGAAGGAGCAAGATTAAATAAATACGAATGGAGCCCAACCGATACATGGGAGAGAGACAATGACTGGGTTTTGATGCGCTACGCCGAAGTTTTAATGATGGAAGCGGAAGCCAATTTCCGCCTGGGATTTACCGCAACGGCTCTTCCCTTTATTAATCAGTTACGTACAAGAGCCGGATTAGCCGAATTAAGTACATTGACAGAAAACGATTTGGATCAAGAATGGCTTCACGAATTTGCATTTGAGGGATTGCGCCGGACTGTCAATATTCGTTTTGGCACATTCTTCGGATCTTGGTGGAGTAAGGACGCAACTCCTAAATACACGGAAGTATACCCCATTCCACAAGATGAACTTGCAAAAAACCCGAATTTGATACAAAACCCAAATTATAACTAAAAATACGTCAATTGCAAGCTCACTTAGTTTCTGTTTGAGAAGCAAATAAAATCAATCTGAAATACAGTATATGAAACAATTACTATTTTTCTGTTCTGTTCTTGCCTCCCTCCTACTAGGAGGGAGTTGCAAGGGTGGGAACGACTCATCCGATAATGAAAATGGAAAAGATTTGCCAGGTGTTCTTCCATCTTCAACTGTCACCAAGAGCAATCCGATGAAAGTGTATGTCCACTATATGCCATGGTTTGAAACCCCTCAGAGTTCAGGAAAATGGGGACAGCACTGGACCATGTCCGATTGCAACCCAGACAAACAAGATGCCAATGGAAAACGAGAAATTGCATCATATTACTACCCTCTAATAGGTCCCTATGCATCTAGCGATGCAACCGTCTTGAACTATCACGTTCTTTTAATGAAATATTCAGGAGTAGATGGCATCATGATTGATTGGTATGGCACTCAAGACAAGAACGATTATCCCGAAATAAAACATAATACGGAAGAATTGGTCAAAGCTATTGAAAGAGTAGGCCTAAACTTTGCAATCGTATATGAAGACGCGACTTTAGATGGATTGGATGATTCCGGTAAACAAACACAGGCACAAGCAGACCTGAAGTATTTGGAAAACATTTTTTTTAAAAGTAAATACTACACCAAAATAGAAAACCAACCTCTTCTGATGATTTTCGGTCCACAACAAATCACATCACCCGAGAGTTGGAAGAGTATATTTGGTAATTCGGGTGTTTCCACGTCCTTCATTGTTCTGAACGGTTTTTCTTCAAAGGTCAATAACAATAAGGTACAAAATGCCATCGGCGAGTTTTTATGGGTAAATCCAAAACCCGATTACTCAAACAGTTCCAATTACACATGCTACATAGGTGGAGCGATGCCCGGATTTCACGATTACTATCAAGCGGGCGGATGGGGAGACGGATACCCCACATACGATTCCGAGGATGGAGCATTATTCAACCGCCAGCTCGATTCGGCTCAAAAGGCAGACTTAGAATATTTACAAATAAGTACATGGAATGATTTCGGAGAAGGTACCAATATTGAACCAACTTTGGAATATGGATACCAATATCTGAAAAGTTTGCAAACATTTACCGGGACAAGTTATGAGGAGGAGAATTTAGAAGCCATATACCACTGGTACGAATTAAAACAAGAATACGCAAATGATAAGGGTCAAGCCAGCGAATACCTGACACAAGCTTTTTACTATTTTATAGCCCTACAGCCAGATAAAGCTATAGAGTTGATGAATGAATTAAAGTGATTAAAATAGATTATTACCTATGAAATTATACAAGATAAAAGTACTATTGTGCACATGTCTGTACATCCTTTTTGCGGCATGTGCAACAAACAGTCAAGAAAACACGGTGCAGTCGCCCAATGGAGAAATCATTCTGACTACCGGAGTCAGCCAGGACAAACCTTTTTACGAAATTAAACGGGGGAAAGAAATCATAATCAAACACTCAAATTTGGGTTTCAGATTAAAAGATGGCGATTTCAGTCACAACTTCCGACTCAAAAAAATAGAGCACCGTTCATGCGACGAAGTTTGGCAAGAACCCTGGGGACAGGAAGAAAAAGTCCGCAACCAATATAATGAACTGACCATGCAATTGGAGGAACAAAGCGGTTTGCACCGTCAGCTATACATTGTATTCCGAGTATTCAATGATGGCGTAGGATTCCGCTATATTTTCCCCCAACAAGAAGCCATGAAGGATTTTGTCATCATGGATGAACTAACGGAATATGCACTTCCATGGGACGCCCAAGCATGGTCCATCCCTACAAATGGAACGAAGTATTTTGAAGCATTATACAAATCCTCCCCCGTAAGTCAGAAAGATACGGTGTCCACCCCGGTAACCATCATGGCGAATGACAGTTTATATTTGGTCTTACACGAAGCAAACCTCACGGATTATGCAGGATTGAATCTGACTCCCGAACATCAGAATAAAGCCACTCTTCAATCGGCTTTAACCCCGTGGTCCACAGGTGAAAAGGTTTTCGCTTCAACTCCTTTTTCCTCACCCTGGCGTACAATCATCATCGGACGTAAGCCAAGTGATCTCATCCTCTCGCGCCTAATGCTTAATTTAAACGATCCTTCGCGCATTGAAGACACCTCATGGATAACGCCCGGGCGATACATTGGCATATGGTGGGGAATGCACATGGGAAAATACACATGGGGGCAAGGGCCCAAGCATGGTGCTACAACCGAAAACACGATGAGATACATTGATTTCGCAGCCAAGCATGGCTTTAACGGAGTGCTTGTGGAAGGTTGGAATTGGGGCTGGGACGGAGACTGGACCACACATGGAGACCAATTTAGTTTTACCCGCTCTTTTCCGGACTTCGACCTTGGGAAAGTAGCAAGTTACGCCTGCAGTAAGGGAGTGGAACTAATAGGACATCATGAAACCGGAGGGGCGGCCCGAAATTATGAAGCTCAGTTGGACAGTGCATACACACTCTACCATGATGTGGGTGTCCATATAGTGAAAACCGGGTATGTGAATCCATTGCTTGATAACAAAGAGCAACACAACAGCCAGTACGGGGTGAGACATTATAGAAAAGTGATTGAAACCGCAGCGCGTTACCACATCATGATTGATAATCATGAACCTTCCATGCCTACAGGATTGCAACGCACCTACCCCAATTTAATGACGCAAGAAGGAGTCCGCGGACAGGAATATGATGCATGGTCGCCAGATGGAGGAAACCCTCCGGAACACACTTGTATCATTCCTTTCACGAGAGGGATTGCAGGGCCTGTTGATTTCACACCGGGAACTTTCAATTTCACCAATCCCGTTCATCCGGGTACCAGAGTCCAGACCACCGTTGCCAAACAACTCGCACTATATGTTGTGCTATTCAGTCCTTTGCAAATGGCATCGGACATGATTGAGAATTACGAGAACCGACCGGAATTTTCGTTTATTACCTCATGCCCCACTAACTGGGCAAAAACGGTAGTACCCGATGCAGAAATAGGGAAATATGTAGTTGTAGCCAGAAAAGACCGGAAGAGCGAAAATTGGTTTTTAGGCTGTATCACTAATGAAGAGGCACGTCATATGCAGGTTTCATTAGACTTCCTTGATAAAAACAGTATTTACGAGGCAACGCTCTACTGCGACGGAGTAAATGCAGATTATCAAACAAATCCATATCCTGTCACAATCAGCCGGGAAAAAGTCAATTCAGATACAATTCTCAATTTACAACTGGCGAAGGGAGGAGGTGCTGCTATCCGTATAGAAAAACGATAGTCTGATTTACAAATACATTGAATTTTAAGTATAAAAACTTTTACTGAATATAATATCAAATATACACGGGTCTAACAATCAATGGGGCTGGAAAACTTCTTCCGGCTGATCAGTCGTAATCCTATAAACGTCATTCCGCCGTTAAATAAAAGGATTTCATAACCTACTTGATAGCCAAAGACTGTCTTCAGCCCCCACTCCACAGCATAACTCAATAAAGGAGCCATAATACATATATATGGCGTCAGCCGGTCACGCACCGATCGTTTACAGAAGAGTCCGAAAGCAAAGAGCCCTAACAACGGACCGTAAGTATAAGACACCGCTACATAAATGGTATTCAGAATATTAGTCTGCCCCATATAATTAATAAACAAAATAATCAGAATAAAGAGCACGCAGATAGAGAAATGCACAATATTCCGGATTAACCGGGCGTTTCCTTTATGATGATGCTCCATACCTAATAAGTCCACACAAAAAGAGGTGGTTAGCGAAGTCAATGCAGAATCGGCATTGGAAAAAGAAGCTGCCACAATGCCCAAAGCGAAACAAAGCAATGCAGGTATTCCCAGGTATTGTGAAGCGAGTAACGGAAGAATTTCATCGGAATGAACCGGCAAGCTGATATGAAACCGGACTGCAAAAGTCAATAACAGAATTCCGAGAACCAGAAAAAGATAATTCATCGGAATGAAACCGAAGCCGTAGGTCAGCATATTCTTCTGTGCTTCCCTCAAATTACGGCAGGTCAGGTTCTTCTGCATCATATTCTGATCCAAGCCCGTCATTACAATAACAATAAAAATACCACTCAGAAACTGTTTGAAAAAGTTTTGACGGGAATGCCAATCATCAAAAACGAAGATACGGGAATGCGGACTAGATTTCACAGTGGCTACAATATCAGACAACCCGAAGTCTAACCTGAAAGAAACCTGCCAAACAATCAGTCCGAGTGCCGTAAGCAAACAAATAGTTTGTAATACATCAGTCCAGATAATAGTCCCCATACCACTACGGAAAGTATACAACCAGATTATCATTACCACCCCTGTCACTGTCACATAAAAAGGAACACCCAACTGGTTAAAAACAAGTGTTTGCAGTATCAGTACGATCAAATAAAGTTTGGCAGCTGCTCCCACTGTTTTAGAAAGCAAAAAAAACGAAGCACCTGTTCTATAAGAATATATGCCAAAACGCTTCTCAAGATAAGTATAAATAGAAACCAGGTTCATACGATAATAAAGGGGAAGAAGCACATAAGCCACCACAACATAGCCAAAAAAGAAACCGAAAACAAGCTGCATGTAGGTCATATCAAAACCGCCTACCATCCCCGGCACCGAAACAAAAGTGACTCCCGATATGGAATCACCCAACATCCCGATAGCCACCACATACCAAGGAGTGGTCCGATTAGCTAGAAAAAACGTTTCATTGCTCGAATTTCTCTTTCCCGAGAGATAAGAGATCAACATAATAAATGCGAGATAAATCGCAATTATCACCAATATATAGTTACCCATACTCAATTCTTACTTCAAAAAAGGACAAGACAGCATATCGAAAAGTCTCTGTTACATATCAGATACAATTTATTAAAAATAACTTTACGATATTTTTCTATTAAGGACAAAACTATAAAAAAACATTGGAATAGCATAAAAGGGAGACATCATTTATTTATCTTTGTGTCAAGTCTACTACTATATAATAAAGTTCAACTTCTGAAATCAAAATTATGAAAAAGCTAATCACATTTACAACACTTTGTGTTGCATGTCTGCTAGAAAATACCGCTTTCTCACAACAAGCATTATGGAACAATAGCGACATCATTTCGCCTCAAATCAATGATGACAACACTGTCACATTTCGTATTCAAGCTCCAAAAGCTTCCAAAGTAGAAATACAAGGAGACTTCATCCTTCCACACAAAGCCGAGACCCCTGATGGGACATTTAATGTTGCACGAACAGCTGAATTAAAGGAAGGCAAAGACGGCATATGGGAATATACCTCTGATAAGCTCCCCTCGGAACTTTATAGTTATTCTTTCATTGTCAATGGGCAAAAAATGAACGACCCGAATAATGTTTACCAAGTACGCGACGTAGCATCTATCAGTAGCATTTTTCTAATAGACAATGGAGTGGCTGATAACTATATGGTACAAGATGTGCCACACGGGAACTTGTCTAAAATATGGTATGCCAGCCCGACTCTCGGCATGAGACAACGCCGGATGACTGTTTATACTCCGGCCGGTTACGATACTGGCAATAAGAAGTATCCGGTTCTCTATCTACTACATGGTGCGGGCGGAGACGAAAATTCATGGAGCGAACTGGGACGTGCCGCACAAATATTAGACAATCTGATAGCTCAGGGAAAAGCTAAACCAATGATTGTTGTCATGCCCAATGGGAATGCTTCCCAGCAAGCAGCTCCAGGAATAGCACCTAACAGTATGGTTAAACCCGTACTAATGCTCCCCAAAATGATGGAAGGTTCTATAGAGAAAGCATTTCCCGATGTCATGAAGTATGTAGAAAAGCATTACCGTACTCTTAAGAACAAGGGAGGCCGGGCTATTTGCGGTTTATCCATGGGTGGTTTCCAATCACTCTACATTTCAGCCCGGTATCCCGATAAATTTGATTATGTCGGCCTCTTTTCTGCTGCAATCAATAAGCAAAGTAAAGGAGAGAACGATGATGTTTACGATAATCTGGATACAAAATTAGCCACCCAATTCAAAAATGCTCCCAAACTGTATTGGATAGGTATAGGTAAAGACGACTTTCTATACAAAGACAATGCAAGCTTTCGCAAAAAACTGGATGAAAAGGAATATCCCTATACTTACATGGAAACTGAAGGTGGGCATATTTGGCGAAATTGGCGTACATACTTAACAACGTTTACCCAAAAACTTTTTAAATAAAAGTTAGTCGTAGAAAATCTCTACGACCAACGTAATTCACACAAGAAAACTGAATTATTAATTAAATTGAGATATCTTCCCTATAAAAAGAATAGCTCCCGTACTCTTTTCTTTGATCAGAAAAGCAAAGGGCCTGTTTACATAAAAACTAATGGGAGATAATGGTCCCACCGAAGTATCCAACATTCCAACAACTGTAACAGCAGATGCTTCTGTCCCCTCTTCGTCTACTTTTATATAGGCAAATTGCTGTAAAATGCCAACATATAAATCTGCCGCCGACATTTTAGAAAAATCAGCTTTGTTTCCATCAAAAGCATCCTTCATCCCCATGTCCTTCATATCTCCTATTAAGTCCTTATCGTATTTCAATTCAAACTTTGGGAGTTTAACCTTCAAATCTACTCCACTCATTTGCAGAATCCATTCATTCCAATTATCGTAAGTCAAGCCTGACAAACTTTCATCCAATGTTTTTCCTTCTGCAGGAAGCAAGACAACCATACTGAAAGCCCCATTACCATACGGGAACTCTGCAATAGAGAAATAATCATTTTGGAGATAATTGAAAGAAGACGTCTGATTCATCATTGGCACCGTGGATTCACTACCATCTACATTAGTAAATTTCTCATAATTAGTATTTGATTTACCAAATTTGGAAGTCCAAGTACCTTTAAAGTAAAGTGCATTGATCAAATATAACCTCATATCTGCCGGTATTTCTTCGATGACATTCTTGATACGTTGGTTGGTTTTATCTGCACACCACTGATTTATTATGTCTTTTGCTGTAGAAGAAGCGAAATCGAGATTACGCACCTCTGCATTATAATAGTCTTTATTCACATTAATAAAAGAATCATAAACCTTAAATCCTTGCTTAACCCAGATAGAATTTGCGATACTTATTTGAGTCGTATTATCCAAATCAAGTAATTCAGTAGTAAGCATTTGATTATAGCTATTCATTTCATCGGGAGAGAAGGATGAAGGTGAAAAGCCCAGAGTTGTTTGCATCTCAGCCAACGTATTTCCTTTTGCTCCATTCGCAGCCATGGATAATGCAAGGGAAGCACTCAAAGGAGAAATAAGAACATTTGGCTTTTCTGTTTCGCTCTGGCAAACCTGATTAAAAAAGCGAAAAACAAAATCCGTACCCCTGTTCATCATCACCCTTTCCGATGGAGAAAGCACAATATCTTTGCGTACTTTAGGCTCCAATTGAGAAATATTCTCATCATTTTGACAAGCCGCAAGTACACCAAACAAGACTAAAATAACAAATACTCTTTTAAACATAAGTAAATAGTATTAGTTTGATTACTAAGAAGTAAATGCACGAACCATAGAAATACTGCATACAACAGACACCATTATTCAAAAGACTTTTTTATCTTTGCCACAGGTTTTGTTGGAGAAATGTTAATCGGCATCTCTCCATGAAAAGGGAATCGGGTGAAAGTCCCGGACAGTCCCGCTGCTGTGAGCTCTATTTTAAGGTAAACCATCACCCTGTGCCACTGCCGAAACAAACGGTGGGAAGGCGGTTTACCGGAGTAAGTCAGAAGACCTGCAAGACCTTTCAACTTTTGTATCCTCGAGGACGGATACAAAAAGCACATATTTATTTAAAATAACATCTATGATAAAAAGCAATCCATGCCGCAATATACGGCTACGATTTTGCTGGTGTTGTGTTATCCTGTGGATATCGGTTAATATCTCTGCACAACAAGCAAGCGACTCCATCACCGGAAAAGTTCATGATATACCCGGGGTGACGGTGAAAGCGCGGCGTGCACCACAACAAATAGCCGTTGCAATGCCTACTCAGGTACTGGATCATACCGAGCTAGAAAATATGGGATTACAGAATATAGCGGATGCCGTACGGCGCTTTGCCGGAGCCAATGTAAAAGATTACGGTGGAATAGGAGGCCTGAAAACAATATCCATTCGGAATCTGGGAGCAGCCCATACCGCCGTAGCCTACGATGGAATAGCAGTAAGCAATTGTCAGGCCGGACAAATAGATATTGGACGATTTGCGATAGACGACATTGATATGTTATCATTATCCGTTGGACAAAACAATGAATTACTTCAATCAGCACGCTTATTTGCATCAGCAGGGGTTCTGTCTATCTACGAAAAGAACATATTGGACAACACCACCAAATCCTATGCCTTTAAAGGTTTGCTTAAAAGCGGATCGTTCGGATATGTCAATTCCTCCATTAAATGGGGACGAAGAATCAACAGCCGGACATCTTACAACCTGAGTGGCAACTTTCTTCGGGCAGACGGTAATTATCCTTTTAAATTAGTAAACGGTAAATATACCACCACAGAAAGAAGACATAATTCCGACATTAAGTCCTGGCATAGTGAAGCAAACTTGTATTATACGTTAAAAGATAGTAGCAAGATTAATGTAAAATCATACTATTTCTATTCCAACCGGGGGCTTCCGGGATCTGTTATTCTATACAATGACCAGGCAAATGAAAGATTATGGGATAAGAACTTCTTCACCCAGGCACAATACAAAAAGGAAATATCACCCGCCTGGTTTTTTCAGGCACAGGCAAAATACAATTATTCATGGAATAAATATGAAGATACTGATGTAAAATATGAGAATGGCAAACAGACTGATATCAATAAACAACAGGAGTATTATTTATCGGCAACCGCACTTTGGGAACCTTTAAAAAGGACTTCCATCTCTTTAGCAAACGATTTTTCTATCAACACCCTACACAGCAACCTGCCGGATAGTCCGCTTCCCACACGTTATAGCTGGTTGAGCGCTTTCAACATTCATTATCAATGGAAAAAAATCACAGCCACAGGAACATTAGTCCAGACTCTTATCACGGAGAGGGTTAAGCAGGGTGAACGCCCGGACAACCGTCAACGTCTCTCTCCCACGGCTTCTTTGATTTATAAACCCTGGCAGGAACGTTCTTTCTATTTGCGCTTAATGTATAAAAACACATTCAGAGTGCCCACATTCAATGATTTATACTACAGACGACTGGGGAATACAAATCTAAAGCCGGAAAAAGCCCATGAATACAATTTAGGAATAACATGGAGCGGTTCCCCTTTTTCATTCACCGATTATGCCATGTTGACAATCGACGGATATTACAATCAGATTGACGATAAGATAGTCGCAATACCTACTACATATGTATGGAAAATGATGAATTTCGGAAAGGTCCGTATCACAGGCATTGATGTGACTTTACGCACATCTTTCCCTATTCAACGTAACGTCCACTTACTATTAACAGGCAATTACACCTATCAGAAAGCTATTGACCTGACAGATCCTACAGAAAAGAATTATAAGGATCAAGTCCCGTATACTCCCGTACACAACGGGAATCTCAATCTGCTATGCGAAACCAGTTGGTTCAACATAAGCTACACCTTAACGGGAGTGGGTAAACGATATAGCCTACCTCAAAATTTAGCAGAGAACAGAATTGACGGTTACATCGAACAGACAGTTTCAGCATCCAAAAGGTTTAGATTAAGGAGCTGTCGGTTACGCTTGCAAGCAGAACTTGTTAATTTAACAAACGAACAATATGATGTGATAAAGTATTATCCCATGCCCGGACGTTCTTTTCGTATATCGGGAAGCATAGAATTTTAGAAGATTAAAGACTTCAAATATTCATAATTACAAAAAGTAAATCAAATGAAAGTAAAAAACTTATTATTAGAAGGTCTGTGTATATTGGCTCTATCAGTCCAATTTACCTCTTGCAATGATGACGATAACAACGTATGGAATGACGAAGGCTCCACCATTAGTTTACCACAACACCGCAGTTTTATTCTAAATGAAGGTACATATGGGGACAACAATACAAACATCACCTTTTACGCTCCGAACAAAGATGCAGAAGACAGGAACAATAACTTTATATCCAATTTCTATTTTACACAAAACAATAAAAAATTGGGAGATACCGGACAAGACATCGCTGAATATGACGGAAATATTTATGTCGTAATATACAATTCTAAGCTGCTACTGAAGTTAAACGCTGCAGGAGTAGAAGAAAAGCGCCTTTCATTCACAGAAGAGGATGGCAATCCAAGGTATATGACGATTAAAGATGATAAGGTATACGTCACTCTCTATAGCGGAAAAGTAGCCCGCATAGATGCCAAGACACTAACTGTGGAGAAATACGTAAATGTGAACAGTAATCCCGAACAAATAGTAGAAGCAAAAGGAAAACTATATGTAGCCAATTCCGGTTGGGGATCAGGAAAGACCATCTCTGTGATTGATATGGAAAGCTTCACCAAAGAAAAAGATATTCAGGTGATAATCAATCCCAACTATCTTTTAAAAGCCAATAATGAAGTTTATGTTATCTCCTTTGGAGACTATGGAGAAATCCCTTATACCTTCCAGCGAATAAAAGCAGACGATAGTTATGAAAATATAGCAAAAGCATCCTATTTCGCCGAATATAATAATACGATATATTTAGTTCATTCCGAAACAAATTGGGCTACTAATTCCGCCGTAAACAAATTCTTCACTTACAATTCGCAGACACATCAATTAAACGAAACATCATTCCTTACCAATATGCCGGATGAGTTAAAGAGCAAATTAATACGGGGAATCAACATTGATAAAAAAACCGGTGATATTTATATCTTGACCGCCAACAAAACGACAAACGGTGATATTTACCGCTTTAAGAACAATGGAAGCTCCATTGAGAAGTTTGACTGTGGAGGACTCAATCCAAGTAAAATAATATGGTTATGATGAGACACATTTCTCTTTTTACAAGCTTAATCTTTTCAGTTTTGCTCCTTTCCGCCTGTGGCGGAAAGAGTAAAACTACTTCCGTTTCTGCACATGGCGATACCATTACTTTGCACTATGCAAATAATCTCTCGCTAGTGCGTCATAAAGAATATACGGTGGCTCAACTGAAAAATCCGTGGGACACAACTAAGATATTGCACACCTATATTTTAATAGATAAGCAATTACCGTTGCCTAAAGAGTTACCAGGAGGAACAATTATACGCACACCACTCAGCAAAGCAGTAGTTTACTCTTCTGTACATTGCAGTTTGCTGGAACAACTCGGAGCTATAAAAAGTATTGCCGGAGTATGTGATTTGAAGTATATCAACCTACCGGAAATACACGATGCCTGCCAGGAAGGGGAAATAGCTGATATAGGCGACGGACTGAATCCTGATATTGAAAAGATTATTGATCTTCATCCTGATGCTATTCTGCTCTCACCCTTTGAGAACAGTGGTGGATATGGACGGATAGAAAAGCTAAACGTACCAATCGTTGAATGTGCTGATTATATGGAGACATCTGCCTTAGGTCGTGCGGAATGGATGCGCTTCTATGGACTCTTATTCGGAAAAACAAAAGCGGCGGATTCTCTATTTACTCGGGTAGAAGAAAATTATAACACATTGAAAGAACGAGTAAAACAAGAGAAAGATCGTCCCACCGTAATGGCAGATTTAAAAACAAGCTCTACATGGTACACCCCGGGAGGTAGAAGTACGGTCGCCGGATTGTATGCTGATGCAGGAGCTGATTATATCTTCAAAGAAGATGTTCATAGTGGTTCATTGCCTTTGTCTTTTGAGGCAATACTGGAAAAAGGACAGCAGGCTGACTTTTGGCTAATTAAATATAATCAGGCAAAAGATAAAACTTACAAAGAACTAGAAAGCGATTATGCGCCTTATTCCGGATTCCAAGCTTTTAAAGCACGGCATATTTACGGTTGCAACACATATACTGTGCCTTTCTATGAGGAATCTCCTTTTCATCCGGACTGGTATCTGGAAGATTTAATCAAAATATTCCATCCATCGCTGTTAAAGGCACACCAATTAAGATATTTCACTAAATTAGCGGACTAATTCAAGAAAAGATAAAATCAGTTTGAAAAGTAAAGGTCTAAAATACGGCATCGCTTTAACCTTCATTATCCTAGTGTTGTTAGGAGCCAACCTACTATTCGGCTCGGTACATATCCCGGCCAATGCGGTATGGAGTATATTGACAGGACATGCTGTGGAGAAAGCGAGTTGGAGTTTCATTATTTGGGAATCACGTATTCCACAAGCTCTGACGGCCCTGCTATGCGGTGCGGCTCTGGCAGCTTCTGGACTTATGCTGCAAACGGCTTTCAATAATCCGCTGGCAGGACCGTCTATCCTGGGTATTAATTCCGGTGCCAGTCTGGGAGTAGCCTTAGTTATGCTTGCCGGTGGAGGAACTATAGCCACAGGAGTATTCTCACTATCAGGGTTCTTCTCCGTAATTCTTGGTGCATTTATCGGTTCAATGATCATAATGGGAGTAATTCTTTTCTTCTCCACACTGATTAAAAGCAACATCATGCTACTGATTACAGGTATTATGATTGGATATATCACGTCTTCCGCTATCTCGTTACTCAACTTCTTTGCCACAGCCGAGGGGGTACACTCGTACATTATTTGGGGAATGGGAAACTTTGGCGGGGTTTCGTTACATCAATTACCTTATTTTGCAGGCATTTGTGTAGCCGGGTTATTGTTTTCCATTCTATTGATTAAACCACTTAATGCCTTATTACTGGGTACGCGCTATGCCGAAAATCTAGGGGTAAACATCCGTCGTACACGCAACCTATTATTGATTGCCACCGGGTTACTGACCTCTGTCACCACTGCTTTTTGTGGACCTATCGCTTTCATCGGACTGGCAATGCCACATGTATCCCGATTGATGCTGGGAACTTCCAACCATAATTCCCTGCTACCGGTTACGCTATTAACAGGCGGCGCCATTGCACTGCTTTGCAATTTGATATGTGTGCTGCCGGGAGAATCCGGTGTCATTCCACTGAATGCCGTAACACCCATACTCGGAGCCCCGGTTATTATCTATGTTATTGTCAACCAACGTAAAATACAGTATTTCAACTAATGGAAAAGAGCCCTGTTATCCTAGCCAACGATTTAGGTATCGGTTACCGCATGAACAAGCGGGAAAAGCGGGTACACAGCCACCTCTCTTTCCAACTGTACGCTGGCGAATTGACTTGCCTGCTGGGGGCCAACGGCACGGGCAAATCGACTATGCTCCGTACTTTATCAGCCTCACAACCACCACTGGAAGGAGAGCTTCTGTTGCAAAACAGACCATTGAGTGAGTATTCTGAAAAAGAGCGTTCACGTACCATTGGCATTGTACTGACTGACAAGACCCAAGCTGGAGGATTAACGGTTTACGAATTAGTGGCTTTAGGTCGTCAGCCACATACAGGCTTCTTCGGACGTCTGCAAAAGAATGACCATACACTGATACAAGAAGCACTAGAAGCAGTAGGCATCAGCCATAAAAGTCGGGCTTATCTTTCTGAACTATCCGACGGAGAAAGACAAAAAGCAATGATTGCCAAAGCATTGGTACAAGAATGTCCACTTATTCTGCTGGATGAACCCACTGCCTTTCTCGATGTGGTCAGTCGCATTGAGATCATGACCCTGCTTCATAATCTTGCTTTGGAACAAAACAAAGCGATCCTACTCTCCACACACGACATTGAACAAGCTTTGGTATTGGCTGACAAACTCTGGTTACTTTCCAAAGAAAATGGGTTACAGTGCGGGGTGACAGAAGACATGATTCTGAGCCACCGCATGGATGACCTTTTCGCACGCAATGAAATTTTGTTCGACTATGCACACGGGGTGTATTATCCCGAAGTGAAAAGCCGGAGATTCATCGTTGTGGAAACTCCTAATGATATTCTATTGCATTGGACTACCAATGCACTCAACCGCCATGGCTATGCCTGCCTCTCACCGGAAGAACAACAGAACGGACTCCCCCGATTAAAAGTAAAATCTCAGAATCAGCTCCTTTACACCACTAATGAAACCCAAAAAGAATTTATCTCTTTTGAACAACTACTACAAGAGATAAATAATGATACTACGAAGAAGTGAGTTTCTATTTCTTTTTAAGATTATTTCACCTTTATCCATGCAATATTAAGCCTGACAATCTATTTATACAAATGATTTAGTTCCCTGAAAGCAACCATAGTATTTTATCTTTTTTAAGATTAAAAAAATAGGGAGTTTTATCAGACGCGTTGTCTTTTTAAACAAACGCTATTGCAAGGCATCTTAATTACAATCAATAAGACGTAAAAAGCTTAGAGCAACTTAGCAAACAAGACAACACATTGCTTTAATTATAAATATGACAAAGTCAATAAAGAGAGAGATTATTACCGATATTTATGAAGCCTTCGGTAAATATAAAAAGAACAAAGCTTTTGTTATTAACGACATAACTTACACTTATGGACAACTGGCAAACGCAGTATATAGCATATCCACACAGATATGCAACAGACAAGATGACATAATAGGTATAGTGGCAGAAAACAGACTGGAAACTTATGCTTCCATACTAGCCGTACTGCTCTGCGGAAAAACCTATGTTATTTTACATCCCAGTTATCCCGAAGATCGGAATAAAAATATTGCTAAACAAGCTGGAGTAAACTCACTACTACATACTGAAGACGCTCAGAACTTTCCTTTAGATAATGTACTGGAGAGGATTTGCACAACAGAATTGCGTCAAAGCATTCCACCTGTAGCATATCTTCCACAAGATAACCAGAAAAATGCCTATATCATTTTTACCTCGGGAAGTACTGGAGAACCGAAAGGAGTACCTATATCCCGGGAGAATCTAAATGCATTCTACCATGCCTATCATAAATTAGGATGGCAGTTAAGTGAAACAGATCGCATGCTACAGATGTTCGAACTAACTTTCGATGTATCGGTGGTTTCCCTCTTATATCCTCTGACTTTGGGTGCTTGCATTTACACTGTACCTGTAGAAGGAATAAAATATCTCAATGTGATTGATATTTTAGAAAAATACGAAATCACATTTGCAGCAGTAGCACCATCACTACTCCAATTAGTCCGCCCTTATTTCTCTGAAATACAATTTCCCAAGCTAAAGTATCTGATTGTTACCGCGGAAGCTTCCAATGCCGAACTGTTATCTGCATTCAAGTCTTGTGCCCCCAATGCTGCATTTGTCAACCTCTATGGCCCTACGGAAGGGACAATTTATTGTACTTCGTACTTTATACCTCCTACCGGATGTAAACATCATAATGGCATGGTTGCCATAGGCAAGCCGTTTGACGGGATAAGTATTCAATTGATGGCTGATGACGATACGCCTGTCCTGGCTGGAGAATGTGGAGAGCTGTGGATCAGCGGACAACAGGTGATGAAAGGATACTGGAATGACCCAGAGAAATCAGGAGCATGTCTCGCACAGTGGAAAGATGGAAAGACCTACTACAAAACAGGAGATCTATGCAAAATAGACGCAGAGGGTGATATTATTTACTATGGAAGGAAAGATTACCAAGTAAAGGTACAGGGATTCCGCATTGAACTTAGCGAAATAGAGTATGTAGCTCGTCAGTTTTTTGATGGAAAAACCGGAACTGTAGTTACTGCCAGACAAATAGAGAACCAAGGTTGCGAGTTGCATCTTTTCGTAGAAGACACGCACTTTAACTCCACTGAACTGCATGAATATATAAGCAAAAAGTTACCTTACTATATGATTCCTAAACAGATACATAAGATAGAGCACTTTCCGCTAAACAACAGTAACAAAACGGACAGAAAGAAACTATTGGATTTAATAAAATAAGATATGGAAACAACTGAAATTTTGAATGAGCTTAACCGGATATTTAACCGAGTTTTAAAAGTTGAAAACATTATTCTCTCCGATGAAACAACTGCACAAGATGTAGATGGATGGACTTCGCTAACCAATATGATACTGATCAACGAAATAGAGAAACAATTCAATGTTCGATTCACATTCAGAGATATTATGAAATTAAAGAGCGTTGGCGACATATGCAGTGCGATTCAAAACAAAATGAAATAAGGATATGTCGTTTATCTCTATTAATTTTATTGTACTCTTTATAAGTACATTTATCCTGTTCTACACACTAAATGCCAAATATAGAAAGTACGTACTATTACTATCCAGTGCCGTATTTATAGGTTTTTACCATATTGGATTTTTAATTACCGCTGTTTTTATCTCACTTGCTACTTACTACTTCGGGCAGTGGGTTGATGCTTCGAAAAGGGAGAAACGGCGTAACTGTTCGTTTATCGTCAGTATAGGGATACTCATAGGTGTTTGGCTGGCATTCAGATATGCCAATCCCCTGATGGAACATTTTAGGGCACTCATAGGATTGACAGCCTCAACGGAAACATCCCACGCAAACAGCATACTATTTCCTCTGGGCATTTCCTTCTACACTTTCCAAGCAATGTCTTATCTGACAGAAATTTACTGGCAAGAAGAGAAACCGGAAAAAGACTTATCCATTTTTATGGTATACATGCTTTTCTTCATGAAGTTTCTATCCGGTCCAATTGAAAGACCGGGTGAGCTACTTCCACAACTCAGAAGACCTAAACCTATAAGCTATAATTCATTGGTTTACGGTACAGAGCTTATAGTAACCGGAATGATAAAAAAGCTGGTTCTCGCTGATTATCTGGCCCCATATCTTGATGGAATATTTGGTTCCATACACAGTGCCTCAGGTGTTCAACTCTTAATGGCCTGTCTTCTGTATCCGGTGGAGATTTATGGGGACTTCTCTGGATATACGGATATGGCTTTGGGAGGAGCACGATTATTTGGTTTACAACTTGCTCCCAATTTCAATCGTCCCTTTGCGGCGTTAACAACATCAGATTTCTGGCGAAGATGGCACATGTCACTATCCTTCTGGATACGCGATTACTTATATCTTCCACTGTCCTCTGCGCTACGCAGACATGGTCAGACTGGTGTCTTTCTTAGTTTGTTTCTCACCTTTGTCGGATTAGGCGTTTGGCACGGAGCTGGTTGGAACTATGTCGCCTACGGAGTAATTCAGGGAGTTGTCATTTTCTATGAGATGAAAACCTCCACTTTCCGTAAAAAAGTAAAAAACTGGTTAGGTAATCCAATATTTATAACTCTGTCCATCATACGAACTTATCTGATTTTCGCAGTTTCACTTCTTTTCTTTCGCTTGGATTCTCTTTCAAGTGCCATATACTATATAAAAAATATATCCTTCCAGGTAAACACAAGTTGGAAAGAACTGAATATCGGAATGTCGGATCATAACTGCATTGTTGCTAGTTCAGCCCTCGTGCTAATCCTAATCTACGAATACCTGATGTCCAAACATAATTTATTTGACTTACTGGCAAAACAACCCACTTGGGTGAGATGGGGAATTTACTACCTGCTAGCCATTGTGCTTTTCAGCGTAGGACAGTTTTCATCAGACAGCTTCATATACTTGCAATTCTAGAACTAAAACAACAAACATAATTATGAAAAGAGACAAAGAAAAAGCTGCTATTACAAAATTTATCCTGAAATTATTAATGCTTTTTATTCCCTTCTTAATCATGTTGAGCTTCTATTTCAAAGACGACCCCTTCATGGTTTTAAGACACTACACACGTTATGATCATTCTCCCGTTCTCTTAAATGAAGGATGTGTTGAATGGCAAATGTACTTAAATAACCGTGATAGCATCACCTTCAATTCTTTTATAATGGGTAATTCTTGTACTATGGCCTATCCTTGTAGAGAATGGGAAAAACATATCGGTTCCGGACGAGCAATGAGACTTTCCGGTCCGGCAGAAAGCATGATGGCTATTTATCATAAATTACAAGCTCTAGATAAAGCTGGAGCTCCAATCAAAAATGTCTTAATGATTCTAGACAAAGAATCGTTAAAGAAATATCAGCTAAAGACAGGATATAGCAATATATTACCTCCGGCAGTATCCGGCATTAGCAACTTTAAATTTCAAGAGACTTTTTGTCAGGCATTTTTCTATCCAAAGTTTCTAATTCCCTATATTGACTACAAGATTTTCCACCAATACCGCCACTATATGAGAGGAATAATCAATCCATACGGTGCAGTAAGAGATTCTGTTACCAATGATGTCATAAATCCACGAGAAACTATGATAAAGGAAAAAGGAGAAGCATATTGGAAAGATGAAGCAAGTAAGTTTGAAAACCCCAAAGACCCCCATTATAGAGACGGAAAATATAAAGAAGCCCAGCCTGTTCTTTTCGACAATCAAATTAACTTGCTATGGAGAATAGAAAAGCTACTCCAAAAGCATCATACTGCTATAAAAATAATTATAAGTCCTGATTATAACCAGATCTGCATTAACCGTAAAGACCTGGAAATGCTTAAAAGAATCTTCGGTGCAGGAAACATTTTCGACTTTAGTGGGATAAACAAATATACGGCGGACATCCATAACTATTATGAGGGAGGGCATTACCGACCTATTTTAGGTACACGCATATTGCAAGATATTTATCGCAACCAAAGGCAAGAATAATAGCAAGACGATAATCTTATCACGGATAATTTTATGTTTAACATAGTATTTATCCTGATATAAGAATATCAATAGTAAAAGGTCAAGAGCCGCTCTCTCTTAATTTCATTGCCAAAGGAGAGCTAAAGAGACTGCTTTCTCAAAGAGAATCAGTCTCTTTTTTCTCAGTCTTCTAATGCAAAATTATTGGGAAGTACTGTTTTTATAATCCTTTATAAAACCCTCCATCAACCAATTGGCCAATGCTTGCCGGTTGGTGTTGATAACTAAACGACGTTGGTCAAAAGCATTACGAATATTCCCTAATTCTACAAAAACGGCAGAAGGTGTAGTATTAGCCAATACATATAGATTACGGGAACTTACGGTTCCCGAAAAACCACGGTTAGGTTGATGCTTATCATATTTTGCCTCAAAAGTATTCTTCATTGTCGTCGCAAGTCGCTTACTATCAGGTTTTGTTTTTGAATAATAGAAAAAAACATCTGTCTGGTTTCTTTTTCCCCGGCTATCTACATGCAAAAATATCGACCGGCAATATTTATATTTTTTTCGATCCTTACAATACAATTCATTAATCTTCACGCATCGTTGCCGAAGTCGCTCAACTTGGTTAAGAGGTATAGAACTACCCATACAAGTTTCACGCTTACTGTTAGACAGATAGCGATCATCGCGAATGCCATCCTTAGCATCTTGAATAATTATATGAACTTCAGCACCTTCTTGCATCAAGTCTCTTGCAAGACGGAGAATCACATCATAAGCATATTCATCTTCGTGTAGCTCTATATTCCCAACCTTTCCAATAGCTCCAGGATCAGGTCCCCCATGTCCGCCAACAACATAAAAGCAGGCACCTTCCAAGCGTCTTGAAGTGACCTTAACAGAGGCAAGAGATTTGCCAAATAAAGGTTCATAATAGGACTCTTTTCTCACAACCCTCTTTCCACGGGATTTTTTTCGTTCTGATTGAGTACTTTTCCGATTATTCCGCAAAGGTGGTAATATATACTTCACTCCAAGCCTCAGCTCCTCCTTGCCCTGAAACCGTTCTTTATTCAATTCAATAAATTCTTGATAATAAGTACGCCCAGGACGCCTATTACGTAATAAAAAAGAAGAAATTCCTTCCCCTGCTCTCGGAGAATCTTTTTCATATTGAGCCAAAACATTAAAAGAAAATAACGTACAATAAAAAACAATTAGCAAGCACATCAGCCGTTTCGTTACCCATCTATTCATCATTCACTTGTATCTTTTAATAGTTAGCGATTTATCAGAGTATCATTTTAATTCTACTGCGGACAAATTTACGATTATTTTCCTTACTTTTGCACTCAAACTACCATTTATACAGAAGGATATAGAAAATCAAATAGCATTATGGCAAAACAATTTAAGCGGGAGACTTTATGCGTACAAGCAGGTTGGTCTCCTAAAAAAGGTGAGCCCCGTGTACTCCCTATCTATCAAAGTACCACTTTTAAATATGAAACCAGCGAACAGATGGCACGGCTGTTCGATTTGGAAGAGAATGGATATTTTTATACTCGTTTGCAAAACCCGACTAATGATGCCGTAGCAGCCAAGATTGCTGCACTAGAAGGCGGGGTGGCAGCAATACTTACTTCAAGCGGACAGGCAGCCAACTTCTATGCAATTTTCAACATTTGTGAAGCAGGTGATCACTTCATTTGCTCTTCGGCCATTTACGGAGGTACATTCAATTTATTCGGGGTTACAATGAAAAAACTCGGCATCGAGGTAACCTTTATCAGCCCGGATGCCAGCGAGGAAGAGATTTCCGTAGCTTTTCGTCCTAACACAAAGGCCTTATTCGGTGAAACAATTTCTAACCCCTCGCTTGACATACTGGATATCGAAAAATTCGCAAGGATAGCTCATAATCATGGAGTTCCCTTAATTGTAGATAATACTTTCCCAACTCCCATTAATTGTCGCCCATTTGAATGGGGAGCCGATATTGTAGTACATTCCACTACTAAATACATGGATGGGCATGCCACCAGTGTAGGCGGTTGTATTGTAGACAGTGGTAAGTTCGACTGGGAAGCACATGCTGAAAAGTTCCCCGGCTTATGTACTCCTGATGAATCTTATCACGGACTAACCTACACGAAAGCTTTCGGAAATATGGCATACATCCAAAAAGCCACTGCACAATTAATGCGTGACTTGGGCAGTATTCAAAGTCCTCAAAACGCCTTTTTATTGAATATAGGGCTTGAAACGCTCCATCTTCGTATGCCACAACACTGCCGTAATGCACAAAAGATTGCTGAATACTTGCAAACCAATAATAAGGTGGCATGGGTAAATTATTGCGGTCTACCTGATAACAAATATTATGAGTTAGCACAAAAGTATATGCCAAACGGCTCATGCGGCGTTATTTCATTTGGATTGAAAGGCGGACGGGAAGTAGCCATCAAATTCATGGATTCATTAAAACTGGCAGCTATCGTAACCCACGTGGCTGATGCACGCACTTGTGTCTTGCACCCTGCCAGCCATACCCATCGCCAATTGAGCGATGAACAATTACTTGAAGCAGGAGTTCGCCCTGACTTAATCCGCTTTTCCGTAGGCATAGAAAACGTAGATGATATTCTTGAGGACATTGAACAAGCTCTAAAAGCCTAAAATAACAGCAAATGAAACGTCCTTTATCAAAGCCACAAATAGTTTGTATCATATTGCTCTGGGCGGCACTATGCTATATCGTACTGGTGACAACCAAACAAATTGATGGACCGACAATCTTAACGATCCTCATTTCCGGTGCATTAGTGTTTATACCAACTATTAAATCTCTTAAAAAGAATAAATAATGCACTTTTATTCATTTTTTGCGGCATAAAAAATAAAATTGTTATTTTATGCCGCACTTTTTTTATAATTTATTTGTTTACGACCTTTTTATATATACTTTTGCATCGCAATAAGACATAGACAAACTGAAACAGACTCCGCTTAAGACAGGGTCTATTCACCAACAACCAATAAAAGAAATAGATTTTTAACCAACCTTTGCCCGCGGGCTAAAAAAAGAAAACACATTCATAAATCTTCTTTTAGAGATTTGAATACTGATGGAGGGAGAAAGAAACGTATATCTTTCCCCTCTTTCAATGCTCTACGAATAAAAGTAGAACTAATTTCAAAAAGAGGTGATGAAGTAAGTTTCACATGAGGCGGTAGAGTCTCAGAATGTATAGGATAGCCAAGGCGTGGATAGATCAATATTTTATTTTCATTTAAAATACGTTGAGACTCTCTCCATTGATCAAATGAAATCCAATTATCCGCCCCCATAATTAAATAAAAATCCCGGTCGGGATAGGTTTGCTTTAAGCAATCTAAAGTATGTATGGTATAAGAAGGACGTGGCAAATGAAATTCAAAATCGGAAGCGCGAAATTTAGGATAATCCGCTATGCCCAAACGAACTAATTTTAAACGGAATTCATCGTCCATCAAATCTCTCTCTTCTTTTAAAGGATTATGAGGACTCACTACAAACCAAACCTCATCCAGCCCCTCATATTCACAAAGATAATTAGCTAGGGCTAAATGACCAAGATGCACTGGATTAAACGAACCGCAAAATATCCCCGTTTTCATAGTTTCCCCCTCATACGCTTTCTACAACCGTATGCATTAAGCGCTGTTACAACCATTACAAGCAACATGGCCACAGCCTGAATATATTCTCTGTAAAACACATCCACCACAGCCAGTACAATAGCACCAATGAAAATAATCAGATTGACTATCAATAAAGTCTTGTTTGCTTTAGGAGAAAGATTTCCACTTCTAATCATTTTAATAAAAATTCTGAAATTATTTTTAAAGTTTCCGCTTCAGCCTGTTCAAGATTATCATTAATAACAATCTTATCAAATTTCGAAGCGAAAGTCAACTCATATGTAGCTTTAGCAATGCGGCTTTCTATCACATCAGGAGCATCCGTTTCCCGAGCTACTAAACGACGGCGTAATTCATCTATAGAAGGAGGCTGAATAAATACAGACAAAGCACGTTCTCCATAAAACTTCTTAATATTACACCCTCCTACAACATCTACATCGAAAATAATATTTTGTCCGGAATCCAGCTGACTTTCAACCTGAGACTTTAACGTTCCGTAAAAACGATCACGATAAACTTCTTCATATTCCAAAAATTCTTCATTAGCTACACGTTGGCGAAACTCTTCAGGTGTCAGAAAGAAATACTCCACTCCATTTCTTTCAGTACCCCTTGGCGGACGGCTTGTCGCAGAAATAGAAAAAGCCAGATTTAATCCTTGTAGCAACAAGAAATTGATAATTGTAGACTTGCCTGATCCGGAAGGAGCAGAAAAAATAATTAGCTTGCCTGCCATAACTTTTACATCACGTTTAATACTTGTTCCTTTATTTGTTCAAGTTCATCTTTCATCTGAACAACAATCTTCTGCATCTCGGCATGGTTGGATTTACTTCCCAAAGTATTAATTTCACGCCCCATTTCCTGGGCTATAAATCCAAGTTTCTTCCCCTGCCCGCTACCATTATCCAACGTACTAATAAAATATTTCAAGTGATTGCTAAGGCGTTGCTTTTCTTCGTTGATATCAAGCTTTTCAATATAGTAAATAAGCTCCTGCTCTAAGCGATTTTTATCATAATCGATACTCAATGTTTTCTCCAGTGCATCAGAAATACGATCCTTAATTTTATCCACCCGTTCTTTTTCATAAGGTGCAACATCAGTCAATAAGCGAGAAATATTAGCTATTTTCTCTCTGAATTTCTTATCCAAGGCAGCACCTTCCTGTTTACGAAAATCAACCAAATGTTCAATAGCTGTGCCTAAAGCTCTGTGAACAACCTCCCATTCTTCCTCAGTCAGCTCCAACGTATCGTTTTTAGTCATCACATCCGGTAAACGAAGTAAATTAGAAAACCAGTCATCTGGCTCGGGAATCCCTGTTGCAGCAACAATGCTTTTAATACGGTTATAATAGGCTTCAATCAACTCTTGGTTAATAGGGGTGGCAAGCTGTTCCATATCTTTTTTCTCAATCCACAAATTGAGATCCACTTTACCACGTTCCAATGCTTTTGCTATTTCATTACGGATTTCAATTTCTTTCTCCCTGTAAACAGGAGCAATCCGCGTCGAGATATCCATCGCCTTGCTATTGAGCGACCTTATCTCTACATTTACTTTCTTATCGGGCAATTCGACTGTAACTCTGCCATAACCCGTCATGGATTGTATCATAATACATTATATAGTTTTGTGCAAAATTACATGAATATTTTAATTACTGAAAATAATCCCGTAAATTTGCCTCAACAAATCAAGGAATGAAAATATGTCGTGTATCTTACATATAGAAACATCTACATCAATATGTTCCGTTGCAGTAAGTGAAGACGGACAGAATATCTTTACGAAAGAAGATTTAAACGGTCCTTCACATGCCGTTTCATTGGGCGTTTTTGTAGATGAAGCACTATCGTTTGCAGACAACCATGCCATGCCGATAAATGCAGTGGCAGTTAGTTGTGGGCCGGGTTCCTATACCGGGCTACGTATAGGAATATCTATGGCAAAAGGGGTTTGTTATGGACGTGACTTACCACTGATAGCAATTCCTACGTTAAAAGTACAATGTGTTCCGGTGTTGCTATATCATGAAGAGCTTCCGGAAGATGCTCTGCTATGTCCCATGATTGATGCTCGCAGAATGGAAGTGTATGCCGCTATTTATGACCGGGCCTTAAAGCCAATACGTGATATTGCAGCAGATATAGTAGATGAAAATATCTACAAACCTTTTCTGGACGAACATCTCGTTTACTTCTTCGGGGATGGAGCAAATAAATGCAAAGGGAAAATCACCCACCCCAATGCATACTTTATCGATGATATCCATCCTCTGGCAAAAATGATGTTCCCGCTTGCTGAAAAAGCTATGGCAGAAAAAGATTTTAAAGATGTAGCATACTTCGAACCATTCTATCTGAAAGAATTTGTAGCTTCCAAGCCCAAAAAGCTATTGTAAAATAGAACTGGCAAAAGGACTGATTTAATAATCCTCTAACTAATTAAAAACTGATAAACAATGCAATATAACACCCAGCAAAAACGAATGCCATTGCCCGAATATGGACGTAGTATTCAAAACATGGTTGACCACGCTCTGACAATTGAGAATCGGACGGAACGTCAACGTTGCGCAAATGCCATTATAAACATTATGGGTAACATGTTTCCCCATTTACGGGATGTACCCGATTTCAAGCATAAATTATGGGATCATTTGGCCATTATGTCGGACTTCAAATTAGACATAGATTATCCATATGAAATAATACGTAAAGACAATTTAAACACCAAACCTGGTTCAATAGCCTATCCGCACACTAAAATCCGTTATCGTCACTATGGACGTACATTAGAAATATTAATAAAGAAAGCATGCGAATTTCCTGAAGGAGACGAAAAGCAAAATCTGGTGGCATTAATCTGCAATCACATGAAGAAAGATTATATGACTTGGAATAAGGACACCATAGATGATAAAAAAATAGCCGAAGATCTTGCGGACTTTTCTGATGGGAAATTGCAAATGACAGATGATATAATCCGCCTTATGGCAGAACGCATCAGTATGAATTACCGTCCCAAAAACAACCAAAACAACAGAAACAACAACCGAAATAACTCCAATAAAAGGAAATATTAGTTTATGGCATCATTTGTAATTGAAGGAGGACACCAGCTTTCAGGAGAAATTCATCCGCAAGGAGCTAAAAATGAGGTTCTGCAAGTAATATGCGCCACATTATTGACCCCGGATGAGGTTACAATACACAACATACCGAACATTCTGGATGTCAATAATTTGATTCAATTGATGCGTGATATGGGAGTAACTGTAAAATCAAAGAAAATAGGTTCATACAGTTTCAAGGCAAAACAAATAGATACCGGCTATGTGGAAAGTGATGACTTTCTGAAAAAATGTGCAAATCTTCGCGGTTCCGTGATGCTAATAGGCCCCATGTTGGCTCGCTTTGGCAAAACAATCATAGCAAAACCGGGAGGTGATAAAATAGGCCGCCGCCGGCTGGATACCCATTTCATTGGCATCCAAAACTTAGGTGCACAATTTTCTTATAACGAAAAAAAAGAAGCATACGAAGTATCTGCAGAGGAACTAAAAGGTACGTACATGTTATTGGATGAAGCTTCTGTAACCGGTACTGCCAATATTGTAATGGCAGCTGTACTAGCCAAAGGAACCACAACGATCTATAATGCGGCATGCGAACCCTATCTTCAGCAGCTCTGCAACATGTTAAACCGAATGGGAGCCCGCATACAGGGTATTGCTTCCAATTTACTCACGATAGAGGGAGTTGAATCCTTACACGGCACAGAACATACCATTTTGCCTGACATGATCGAAGTGGGAAGCTTTATCGGTATGGCAGCCATGACCCAAAGTGAGCTAACAATTAAAAATGTATCCTACCGAAATTTAGGCATTATACCCGAAAGCTTTCGCCGGCTTGGCATCAAATTAGAACAGCGGGGAGATGATATTTACATTCCACCTCAGGAAACCTATCAAATAGAATCATTTATCGATGGTTCTATTATGACTATTGCCGATGCACCTTGGCCTGGATTGACTCCCGACCTGCTCAGCATCATGCTAGTAGTAGCCACCCAAGCTAAAGGAAGCGTGCTGATTCATCAAAAGATGTTTGAAAGTCGCCTGTTCTTTGTGGATAAATTGATAGATATGGGTGCGCAAATTATCTTATGTGACCCACATCGGGCTGTTGTTATTGGACACAACCGTGTATTCCGTTTAAAAGCAGGGAACATGACTTCACCTGATATTCGTGCAGGGATAGCTTTACTAATTGCAGCAATGAGCGCAGAAGGAGTCAGCCGTATTCATAACATTGAACAAATAGACCGGGGATATCAAGATATTGAAAGACGTTTAAATAGTATTGGAGCAAGAATCGCACGTATATGATACGTAAAGAAGAAGTATATAAAATAGGAATTTTCAATAAGCCGCATGGCGTTCATGGCGAACTGTTATTCACTTTCACCGACGACATCTTCGACCGAACTGAAAGTGAATATGTAGTATGCTTACTTGATGGTATTTTCGTACCTTTCTTTATAGAAGAATATCGCTTTCGTTCAGATACTAGTGTCTTAATGAAACTAGAAGAAGTAAATAGCGAAAACCAAGCCCGTATGTTTACCAACATAGATGTCTATTTTCCTGTTAAACATGCCGGAGAAATAGAACCGGAAGAACTGACTTGGAATTTTTTTATTGGATTTCGAGTGGAAGAAGTTCACCATGGATATTTAGGGGATATTGAAGAGGTAGATACTTCTACCGTTAATACCTTATTCATTGTATCACACGGAGAAGAGGAATTACTCATTCCCGCACAGGAAGAGTTTATTGCTGGCATTGACCAGAAACATAAAGTAATTACTGTTAGTCTGCCCGAAGGACTATTAACCCTGGATGAAATAGAAGAAGCGTAAACAGAAACAAAAACAGGAATGCCAAAAAGAAAACAACATAAAGCCTTTTGGAAGAATATTAAGTTTAAATACAAACTAACTATTATCAACGAAAATACTCTCGAAGAAGTAGTCGGACTATATGTATCTAAATTAAACGGCATTTCCGTATTAATCACTGCATTGACTTTTATATTCGTGGTAGCAGCGCTTATCATCGCTTTTACCCCTTTGCGCAACTACCTACCTGGATATATGAATAGTGAAGTCCGTGCCCAAATGGTAGAGAATGCATTACAAGTGGATTCTCTGCAAACGCTCGTCGACCGGCAAAATATGTTTATCATGAACATACAAGATATATTTCGCGGAAACATACGGGTGGATACGGTACAATCTATTGATTCTTTGACTGCCATGAGAAAAGACTCCCTGATGGAACGTACCCAGCGCGAAGAGGATTTCCGTAAACAATATGAAGAAACAGAGAAGTATAATTTGACAAGTATTGCATCCCAACCGGAAACAATCGGACTTATTTTCTACCGCCCGGCAAGAGGAATAATTAGCTCTCCTTTCAACTCTGGGGAAAGGCATTATGGCATTGAACTTGCAGCTAGTCCAGGAGAGAGCGTTTTAGCCTCTTTGGATGGAACTGTCATATTAAGTACATATACAGCTGAAACAGGATATGTTATAGAATTACAGCATAACCAAAATTTCATATCTGTATACAAGCATTGTGGTTCACTGTTAAAGCATGAAGGTGATGAAGTTAAAGGAGGAGAAGTCATTGCTTTAATGGGAAACGTCGGACAATCTGATACCGAAGCTCATTTGCATTTCGAATTGTGGCAAAAGGGACGACCGGTAAATCCGGAGCATTACATTATTTTTTAAGTTGTAGAATGAAAAAACAAATCGCCATACTCGGTTCTACCGGTTCTATCGGTACACAAGCATTGCAAGTAATAGAGGAACACTCCAACTTGTATGAGCCCTATGTACTGACAGCCAACAACAAGGTAGAAGATCTCATAACTCAAGCCCGCAAATTTATGCCCGAAATTGTGGTTATAGCGAATGAAGCAAAATATAACCAGCTAAAAGAAGCTCTCGCCGATCTTCCTATCAAGGTTTATGCGGGATCTGAAGCCATCTGCCAGGTAGTAAAAGAATCATCTATCGACATGGTATTAACGGCAATGGTAGGATATGCAGGACTAAAACCCACTATAAATGCCATTCGTGCCCGCAAAACAATTGCTCTTGCCAACAAAGAGACCCTTGTTGTAGCTGGTGAACTGATTAATGAACTGGCTCGTACTTGTAGAACATCTATACTCCCCGTAGACTCAGAGCACTCCGCTGTATTTCAATGTCTAAGTGGAGAGATAGGCAACCCTATAGAGAAAGTGATACTTACGGCATCCGGAGGGCCTTTCCGAACTTATAGTTTAGAACAATTGGGCACCGTAACCAAAGCACAAGCCTTAAAACATCCCAATTGGCAAATGGGAGCTAAAGTCACCATAGATTCCGCATCCATGATGAATAAAGGCTTTGAGGTGATAGAAGCCAAATGGCTATTCGGAGTACGTCCCGACCAAATAGAAGTAGTGGTACATCCTCAATCCGTTATTCATTCTATGGTACAATTTGAAGACGGCGCGGTAAAAGCCCAATTAGGGATGCCGGATATGCGTCTGCCCATACAATATGCCTTCTCATACCCCGACCGCATACCGGCCTCTTTTCCCCGTTTAGAATTCAGTAAATGTACAAACTTAACCTTCGAACAACCAGATATTACGCGCTTTCGTAATCTTGCATTGGCTTATGAAGCACTACACCGGGGAGGAAATATGCCTTGTATTATTAATGCCGCCAACGAAGTGGTGGTAGCTGCATTTTTGCAAGATAAAATTACATTCCTTGGCATGAGTAATATTATAGAAGAGACAATGAAACATGTTTCTTTTATGCAAAAGCCGGAGTATGACGATTATGTTGCCACCGACGCGGAAGCACGTCGGATAGCGCAAGAACTTATAAACATTTAAATCATAAACTGTAAATTATAAAATTGAAATTATATTAATGGAAACATTTTTAATTCGAGCTCTACAACTGATCATGAGCCTCTCGTTGCTTGTCATCATCCACGAAGGAGGACATTTCCTTTTTGCGCGCCTGTTTAAAACCCGGGTTGAGAAATTTTGCATCTTCTTTGATCCGTGGTTTACTTTATTTAAGTTTAAACCTAAAAACAGTGAAACTGAATATGGCGTGGGATGGTTGCCTTTGGGAGGCTATGTCAAAATATCCGGAATGATAGACGAATCAATGGATACGGAACAGATGAAACAACCGGCACAACCTTGGGAGTTCCGTTCCAAACCTGCATGGCAACGCTTGCTTATTATGACCGCAGGTGTACTATTTAATTTTCTGTTGGCTCTGTTCATTTACTCTATGATTTTATACGCGTGGGGAGATGAATACGTGCCTTTGCAAAAAGCTCCTCTGGGAATGCAATTCAATGAAACAGCCAAATCCGTAGGCTTCAGAGATGGTGATATTTTAGTTTCTGCCGATGGCAAACCTTTGTTACGTTATGGTGGAGACATGCTGAGTCAAATAGTAGACGCACGTGAAGTAACCGTATCACGAAATGGAAAGCCTGTTTCCGTCTACATTCCTGAAAACATGATGGAACGATTAATGGCTGACAGCGTACGTTTTGCAGCATTCCGTTATCCGTTTGTTATAGATAGTATGATAACAAACCGCCCTGCGGCCATTGCCGGACTGCAATTGGGAGACAGTATCACCCAACTAAATGGCAAGAATGTCTCTTTCTTTGATTTTAAAAAGGAAATGCTAAACCGGCAAAAAACAAATTCTGCTTCCCATGAAATAACCTTAACATACATCCGCAAAGGAATAAAAGACACTATTACATTTGCTACTGACTCATTGTTCCAAATAGGTGTCACCCCACAATCGGATACAGACAAATTATTGCCAGTAGTGAAAATTGAATATGGCTTCTTTGCATCCATACCAGCCGGTGTAACGTTGGGCATAAATACGCTAAAAGGATATGTAGGCAATATGAAGTATCTTTTCTCTAAAGAAGGAGCTAAACAACTGGGAGGGTTCGGAACAATCGGAAGCATTTTCCCGGCAACGTGGGATTGGCACCAATTCTGGTATATGACAGCTTTCTTATCTATCATTCTTGCGTTCATGAACATACTGCCTATCCCGGCTTTAGATGGAGGACATGTCCTTTTCTTAATATATGAGATTGTTACACGGCGCAAACCAAGTGACAAGTTTATGGAACATGCACAAATGGTAGGAATGTTTCTTCTCTTCGGATTATTGATTTGGGCTAATTTCAATGATATTCTCCGTTTCTTCTTTTAGAGGAACCAGCTTATAGATGTAAACTTTATATAAACGTCATGATAGAATACATTAAAGGCGGCCTTGCTGAGCTCAGCCCCGCAACCGCAGTAATTGACTGCAACGGATTAGGGTATGCCGTTAATATTTCCTTAAATACATATTCTGCTATTCAAGGGAAAAAAGAATGTAAACTTTACATCTATGAAGCAATCAGAGAAGATGCTTATGTTCTCTATGGATTTGCAGATAAACGGGAACGTGAATTATTCTTATTGCTGATTTCGGTTTCAGGTATTGGAGGAAATACCGCCCGCATGGTTCTATCGGCCCTTTCTCCGTCTGAACTGGTTAATATCATTAGCACGGAAAATGCCACACTATTAAAGACGGTCAAAGGCATCGGACTAAAAACAGCTCAACGCATCATTGTAGACCTAAAAGATAAAATAAAAACCGGGCTTTCCATGGAAAGCACCGGCTCAACAAATGTAGCGTCTTCTGCCAGCACACAAGTTCAGGAAGAAGCTGTTGCTGCTCTTACCATGCTCGGCTTTGCACCCGCCCCTTCCCAAAAGGTTGTATTTAGCATACTTCAAGAAGAACCTAACGCCCCCGTGGAGCAAGTTATAAAACTGGCTTTAAAAAGACTTTAAATTAAAGTCTTTTTAAAGTTCCCCAAGCCACCGTTTTTGAAATTAAGTTTAGCATAAGCAAAATAAGGTGCTGATATTGAAAAAAAAATAATGCAAAATCTTCATGTACTTACAATATAAGGATTAAGATATGGGACATAACGGCATACATATGCAGGATTGGTTGAAAATCAATCAACGTACTAAAGTAAGTACAATAGATAGCTGGTATGTACAATTTGCAAACAGACTATTAGAATTAATAGATAATTCTCTTCTATACAAACAGCAAACTGTAAGTGAAAAAATAAGAGCCTCCCTATCTTGTGCAATCTATCTGCAAGATGCCGTCGGACAAAACGGAGGTTGGAAGGCTTTTTCTGAAAGATATTATCAACTATATCATGCTTATCTTCCATTCTATATTTTACCCCAGTATATTCCTGACGAAATCAACCAAGAAGATGTGTCTTTCATCCTTTGGACTCTCTTATCTGAGCAAAATTCCAACCCCACTAAAACGGAAATACTTATTAAAGACCCTCTTTTACCGGAATTATTGGAACTGGCACGACGTATCTATAAAGAAATGGATAACAGTTTTGAGGAAGCTCCTATTTGTGAAAACCCCTCTCCAACCGATTGGCTGGCTGTAACCCAATCGTTGGATGCAGTTCCTGCCCTGTTGCCCAACACCGATATAGACTATGTTACTAATAATGATGCCAAGAAGTGCCTGACTTATAGTGAGGGAGAACCTCTACTCTATTTCACAAGCTACAACGAATTGACGGATTTCTTTATTAGAATATTGGAATGGGAAAATCGTGTAGACAACCTGCTAGCAGATTTTAAAGATAGAGAAAACTTTGTTATTTATGCCAATGCCAAAGGAATGTTACTCGCTCCCGACATATCTTTCTGTTTCAAAGACTCCCGTAACCCAACATATAGTCAGAAAAAAACAATATCCGAAGGATTCAATCTATTTTGTATTCCAGGAAGATGCCCGTTTGACTTACTCAAATATGGTATGACTAACGGACTTTTCCCGGATATACAATTTCCCTATAACAATGGCAAATATATTTTGCATCACTATTGGGATTTTATTGCCCGCTTTTATTTAGGAGAATATTATGAAGGTGATTGATATTATAATTCAATGATCTCTTCTTTGCAAATTGTCAATTTTTCAACTCCATCAGCAGTCACAACCCAAGAGTTTTCAACACCTAACGGTCCGACACCCGGCAAAACAATCTTCGGTTCAAGCGCAAAAACCATACCCGGCTCCAATTCCTGCTTCATGCGCGGGGCTAGCACAGGCATCTCATTGATTTCCAATCCAATGCCATGTCCTATAAACTTAGCTTTCTGCCCCACTCCCATAAAATAATCAACAAAACCAGCTTTAGTTACGACATTAAGAGCCGTATTATAGAGTTCTTCGCACACTACCCCCGGTTTCGTTTTTTCGGCAATCACATCTTGCACTTCCAGACATGTTTGGTGTGCAGCATATGCTTTTTCGGATAGTTTACCGATAGAAAACACCCGGCTCATATCTCCCATATATCCGTAAAAGTTTCCTCCCATATCCACCATAAAACTTTGCCCGGTCTCCAAGACGGTACCATTTGCTCCTACCGGGATAGAAGGGTCGGCTCCTTCACCACCAAGGGCAAAATCATACGGAGAAGGTGCAACAGCATTATCTCCTGCCAACAAGCTTCCCATAAAAATCTCCATACTTCTGCCAAATATCCGAAAAATGCCCAAACATCCTTCCAAGCGCATCAGGCGTTCGATTTCAATGGATAATTGACGGTCGGTCATCCCAGGAGAATAGACTGCCGGAATTTGTTCATAAGCCTTGGCATGTGCGATTCCTGACCGCCGAAACAGTTCTATTTCTAATGGAGTCTTCGTACTACGTGCCTGCCGGATAAGAGGAGTACCATTTACCAATGATACATCTGGAAAGCACGCAGCCAAACGGATGTATTCCGTATAAGGTAACTCATCACCTTCCAACATCAGTGTTGACGGTAAAGGAAGCTGAAATTCTTTCAATAAATCGAGCAATTGCTCGGGCTTGCCAATAGGATGAATATGTTCACCTTCTATGTTATTAGGACGTTTTACAAACAAATGTGCCGGAGCATTAAGTGGTAAGTATAAATAACCACTAACAACACGCCCATACGTATAAATCAAGTTTACATTACAAGTAATAAGAGCGGCATCAATTCCCTGCTGAGCCATAAGGACACGTATTTTATCGCGTCTCTGTTTCAATTCTGGTAGTAACATCTCTTTGTTATTATAAGTTTTCCAGATGACAAAGTTAGGAGAAAATAGTTGGAATTGAAACAATAGAGACCTAAAAAGCAGACAAGAACAAAAAAGTACTGCCCTGTTACCTTCACAGGCAAGAGCAGTACAAACCACAAATACAAATACAACTAAACAAAGTATCTCTTATATGATGCCTTGCCCCATCATGGCATGTGCCACTTTCATGAAGCCGGCAATATTGGCACCCTTCACATAGTTAATATAACCATCCGGCTCGGTACCGTATTTTACGCATTGTGCATGGATAGCATGCATAATGCCATGTAATCTTTCATCTACTTCCGCTGCATTCCAACTAAGATGCATAGCATTCTGAGACATTTCCAAACCGGAAGTTGCCACACCACCGGCGTTAACAGCTTTACCCGGGGCATACATCACTTTATGTTCAATAAATAAATCAATAGCTTCCGGAGTGCAACCCATATTGGATATCTCGCCCACACACAACACCTTATTATTAATCAAGTTATGTGCATCTTCTTCATCCAATTCATTTTGAGTGGCACACGGTAAAGCAATATCCACTTTCACCTCCCAAGGATGTTTACCCGGAACGAACATGGCACCAGGAAATCTTTCTGCATAAGGCTCAACGATATCATTGCCGGAAGCACGAAGTTCAAGCATATAATCTATTTTTTCACCGCTGATGCCTTCCGGATCATATATATATCCGTCAGGACCGGAGATAGTAACCACCTTTGCGCCCAGTTGGGTAGCCTTGGTTGCAGCACCCCATGCTACATTTCCAAAACCGGAAACCGCAATAGTTTTACCTTTTATATCAATCCCTTTAGTCTGTAACATCTGATTTACAAAGTATAATCCGCCAAAACCCGTTGCTTCAGGACGGATCAACGAACCGCCAAACTCAAGTCCCTTGCCTGTAAAAGTTCCGGTAAATTCGCGGGTCAGCTTCTTGTACATACCAAACATATAGCCTACTTCTCGTCCCCCAACTCCAATATCACCGGCAGGTACGTCCATATCAGGTCCTAAATGACGCCACAATTCTAAAATGAAAGCCTGGCAGAAACGCATGATCTCAGCATCACTTTTCCCTCGCGGAGAGAAATCAGATCCACCTTTAGCACCTCCCATAGGAAGAGTAGTCAACGCATTCTTGAAAGTTTGCTCAAATCCCAAGAATTTCAAAATAGAAAGGTTAACTGAGGCGTGGAAACGGACTCCCCCTTTGTAAGGGCCGATAGCATTATTAAACTGTACACGATATCCGAGATTTGTTTGTACTTCACCTTTATCGTCCACCCATGTTACACGGAAAGTAAAAATGCGATCAGGTTCGACTAATCTTTCTATGATTTTAGCTTTTTCGAACTCCGGATGTCGATTATAAATATCTTCAATAGAAAGTAACACTTCCTTCACGGCTTGAAGATATTCAGACTCGCCGGGATGCTTAGCCTCCAAAGAGGACATAATTTGTTCGATATTCATAATATTACGTTTTAAAAGGTTATACTCCTTTTCTTGTTATATTTTAACTATTAAATCAAAATGTCAACTAATAACGCTGCAAATATAGATATTCTTTTTACATAGCCTGTATTTTATGGCGATATTTTGATTAAATAACAATAAAATGACAGAGTTCCTTTTTTTAAAACTTTGGTTTCATTCCCAAATTATACATGATAAAACTATAAATATCAGCTTGTTCTTGCAAAATCTTACTCATAGGTTTTCCACCTCCATGTCCAGCCTTACTATCAATACGTATAACCGTAGGATTAGTTCCTTCATTGCAAGCTTGCAAAGTAGCTGCAAATTTAAAAGAATGGGCAGGAACAACCCGATCATCATGATCGGCAGTTGTGACCAAGGTTGCAGGATATTTAGTTCCGGGTTTTAAATTATGCAAAGGCGAATACCCCTTTAAGTACTCAAACATTTCCTTACTATCTGCGCTTGTACCATAATCGCTGGCCCAATTCCAACCGATAGTGAACTTGTGATAGCGAAGCATATCCATTACTCCCACCTGCGCTATAGCTACCCGGAATAAATCGGGACGCTGTGTCATGCAGGCTCCTACCAGAAGTCCTCCATTGGAGCCACCTACAATAGCTATTTTATCTTTATTGGTATATTTATCATTAATAAGGTATTCAGCAGCAGCTATAAAATCATCAAACACATTTTGCTTATTCATCTTTGTACCCGCAATATGCCATTCTTCACCATATTCACCTCCACCACGCAAATTAACCTGAACATAAATTCCCCCATTCTCCAGGAACGGAATACGCATAGATGAAAAACCCGGATAAAGACTGATATTAAACCCACCGTATCCATACAAGAATACGGGATTTTTGCCATCTTTCTTTAATCCTTTCTTATAAGTAATAAACATCGGAATCTTTGTTCCATCCTTGCTCGGATAAAACACTTGTTCGGTAACAAAGTCATCTGCATTAAACTGTACTTTCGGCGAACGGAACAGTTTATAACTATTTGTATCCATATCATACCGATAAGTAGCTCCCGGAATGGTAAACGAAGTGAATCCAAAGAAACATTCCTTATCATCTTTTTCTCCGCTAAAGCCTACGGAGCCAAGTGAAGGAAGTTTAATCTCTTGCATTTCTTTTCCATCCAAACCATAAACATAGGCATGATTAGCCGCATCTTTATCATACGTCAGGAAAAGCTTTCCACCAATGACCTGAGCTCCCGAAAGTACATTCTTTGATTCAGGTACTAATGCTTTCCAGTCTTTTAAAGCCGGATGCGCGGGATCGGTTATCATAATACAACTCTTAGGAGCATCATAGTTCGTAAAGAGATAAATTTTCCCATCCATCACTTCAACAGGTGAATATTGATAATCCATATCTGTAGCCATAGGAACAAACGAAGAATCCGGTTTACGAAGGTCTTTCATATAAAGAGCATTTCCACGTCCGTCACCACTCTCATACAAAAACATCACCGTCTCATCTTCACTCACACTTACACTATAAAATCGTTTGGGATGTGCAGGGTTTTGATAGATCAACTGATCTTGGGACTGGGGTGTACCTATCTTATGATAATAAATTTTGTGATTTTCGTTAACATTAGAGAATTCCTTGCCTTTTACCGGAGCATCGTATGCACTATAATAAAAGCCATCACCCTGCCAGGAGGCATCGGTAAACTTAGCCCATTGAATGTGATCATCAAGTTTCTTGCCACTCTCGGTTTCCATCACATATATTTCTGTCCAGTCCGATCCACTCCGTGAAATAGTATAAGCAGTGTATTTACCATCGTGTGAAAAAGAAATACCAGTCAAAGCCACCGTACCGTCATCGGACAATTTATTAGGATCAAGGAACACACGCGGCTCTCCATTCAAAGAATCCTGTACATACAGTACACTTTGATTTTGTAAACCGTCATTCTTGGAAAAATAGTACTTTCCGTATTTCTTAAAAGGAGTACCAATCTTCTCGTAATTCGCCACCTTCTCCAATCGCTTCAACAAAGCCTTACGGAAAGATATTTTAGAAAAATAATCGTTGGTTACTTTATTCTCTGCTTTTACCCACGCCGCCGTAGCCGCAGAAGTATCATTTTCCAACCACCGATAAGGATCGGATACTTTTTCTCCAAAATAAACATCTACGGAATCTACCGTAGCAGTTTTAGGGTACATCAATTTTTGTTGTTCTGCACAGGACATCATCATGAGGCCAATTGCTAATAAAAAAAGATTTTTGTTGTTCATATTTTGAATATGATTTATCATAGACCGTCCTCTAAACCGGACGATTATCTATTAAATGTGCCTAAAGGTAGAAATAATTAGCATATATCGGAAATATTTATTTAAATTTGACCAGATATCTCTTAATTTAAACATGAAGTATATAAAATATATGGAACGTATCAGATTTAAATTCGTCCTTCTGCCAATGCTTTTACTATTAGTTATTGGTTGTAGTGATAAGACATCACCCACGCTTGAACTCTCACAAACAGAGTTTAAAAATCTTTCTTATGACGAAACGCAAATCAATGTAGATATTGTATCGAATGAAACCTGGACTGCAACAAGTAGTGCATCTTGGTGTGCACTATCCACAACAAGCGGGACCGGAGATACAAGACTTATAATGTCAATAGCTGGAAATATCAATACAGAACGCACTGCGACAGTTACTATAAATTCAAATAGCCTGACACAAACCGTACAAATCACTCAGAGAGCAATGCCATCAGGTGAAGAATATCATTATAGATTACCCGTCATCTTCCATGTACTGTATAAAGACGAGAATGATACGCTGCAATATATCAAACAGGAACGCTTGGCATACCTGCTTAATGCTGTTAATAACTTGTATCAAAATTCAAGAAGCAGTGTAGACATGAATTTAGAATTTACATTAGCCACCACCGATGAAAATGGAAACACGCTTGCTACTCCAGGAGTGGAATACGTTTACTGGCAAAATATTCCAATGGACTGCAATGCTTTCATGAATGATAAAACAGGTCAATATGTACCGTTATTATGGGATCCAAACAAATACATCAATGTGATGCTTTATAATTTTACCTCAGATAATTCAGGGAGCATAACATTAGGTATTACCCACTTACCTTTTTCGACTAAAGGAAGTACCTATTTAGAAGGACTTAGTTCCATATCGCAAACATCCTTGGTCAAAAGTAATTTAGCCTTTCCTTATTGCGCATCAATCAACAGCTTATATATCTATGAGGAGTCCGGTGAATACTATAATTCTGCCGATGCAACAGTGACCTTAGCCCATGAATTAGGGCATTATATAGGACTTCACCACCCTTTCTCCGAAAATGCAAATGGAAGTTTAAATCCGAATTGCATCAATTCGGATTATTGCGATGATACACCTACCTATGATAGAAATGCATACGGAGAGGTACTAGCGATGCTTCTCAAAAAAAGTAATGTTACAATGAGTGAAGCAGCTACTCGCGAAGATTGCAATACAAGCGAGGAATTCATAGGACGCAATATAATGGATTACGAAGTCTGTTATTCCGACCAGTTCACATCAGACCAACGAGCACGTATCCGCCACGTCCTGGCTTACAGTCCGCTTATCCCCGGACCTAAAAAGACTACTACCACCACAAAAAGCATAGTATATGAAGGACCATTGGATCTCCCAATACTTTACAGAAAATGTGGATATAAAATGATAGACGGAGCATATCCTCGGTTCATTACCAGTATTTCCGATAAGAATAGCTGGTTTGAATAAAGTCAGCAAATAAAATAATCTCTTTTATATAATAATAGCCGGTTTATAGAAACCGGCTATTATTATATAAAAGACAACCTCACAACCTCTCCGCTACAGAAAAAGTAACAAACAGTATATAATGAAACAAAAAAATGTAACTTTGTCAGCATACGGGAAGAAAAAGGACTCTCCCCCTTAAATAAAATACTTAAATATAAAAGATATGCTGAGTAAATTCAAGCTCAACCAACTTTACTTCAAAGATACGCAATTTGCCAATTTAATGACACGGCGCATCTTCAATATTCTCCTAATAGCCAATCCGTATGATGCTTTCATGTTGGAAGATGATGGACGCATAGACGAAAAAATATTTAATGAATACACTTCCCTTTCCCTACGCTATCCTCCCCGATTTAGTCAGGTGTCTACTTGCGAGGAAGCCATAGCACAACTCTCTACCATACCATACGATCTCATTATTTATATGCCAGGAACGGGAGATAACGAAAGCTTCGATGTAGCACGGCATATAAAAAACTTGTTCAAGCAAATACCTATGGTAATACTAACGCCTTTCAGCCATGGTATCACCAAACGCATTGCACACGAAGACCTAAGTCCTTTTGAATATATATTCTGCTGGTTGGGAAATACAGATCTGTTGCTCTCTATCATTAAACTGATAGAGGATAAGATGAACCTTGAAAATGATGTAAAAGAGGTAGGTGTGCAATTGATTCTGCTAGTGGAAGATGGCATTCGCTTTTACTCGTCTATACTACCCAACTTATATAAATTTGTACTTCAACAAAGTCAGGAATTTTCCACCGAAGCCCTCAACGCCCATCAACGCACGTTGCGTATGCGTGGACGGCCTAAAATAGTATTGGCACGTACTTTCGAAGAAGCTACAACCATATATGACAAATACATGAATAACGTATTAGGAGTGATCACCGACGTACGTTTTCCGAAAGATGGAGCGAAAGACTCGCTAGCCGGCATTAAACTCTGCGCAAGCATACGTAAAAAGGACCCGTTTGTACCTTTGATTATCCAATCTTCCGAAACGGGAAACGCGGCATACGCAACTAAATATGGAGCTGCTTTTATTGATAAAAGCTCCAAAAAGATGGATGTGGATCTCCGACGTATTGTATCAGAGAACTTTGGCTTTGGCGACTTCGTCTTTCGTAACCCCGACACCATGGAAGAGATTGCCCGTGTAAAAAACCTCAAAGAACTACAAAACATCCTCTTTGCCGTACCAGCCGAATCTTTCCTTTATCATATCAGCCGCAACCATATCAGCCGGTGGCTTTATTCGCGTGCCATGTTTCCGGTTGGCGAATTTCTGAAGCCCATCACCTGGAACAGTCTGCAAGATGTGGATGCCCATCGGGAAATTATCTTCGAGGCCATTGTCAAATACCGCAAGATGAAAAATCAGGGAGTTGTGGCAGTATTCAAGCGTGACCGTTTCGACCGATATTCCAATTTCGCCCGCATTGGCGACGGTTCACTGGGGGGTAAAGGAAGAGGACTTGCCTTTATAGACAACATGGTAAAACGCCACTCCGAATTAGACGAACTGGAGAATGCGCATATCGCCATCCCCAAAACAGTGGTACTGTGTGCCGATGTGTTCGATGAGTTCATGGAAACAAATAATCTGTATCAGATAGCTCTATCGGATACAGATGACGACACCATATTGCGCTATTTTCTAAAAGCCAAACTACCGGACCGCTTAATAGAAGACTTCTTCACTTTTTTTGATGTAGTGAAATCTCCTATTGCCATCCGTTCATCTTCGCTGCTTGAAGATTCACACTACCAACCTTTTGCCGGCATATACAACACCTATATGATTCCCTTTTTAGACGACAAATATGAAATGCTTCATATGCTGTGCGATGCAATAAAAGGAGTATATGCCTCGGTCTACTTTCGTGACAGCAAAGCTTACATGCAAGCTACCAGCAACGTCATTGATCAGGAAAAAATGGCTGTTATCCTGCAAGAAGTCGTAGGTAACCAATACGGAGACCGCTACTATCCTTCCATGTCAGGTGTGGCACGCTCGCTCAATTACTATCCCATAGGAGACGAAAAGACAGAGGAAGGAGTAGTAAACCTCGCCTTGGGACTAGGAAAATATATAGTGGATGGAGGCACCACCCTGCGATTTTCTCCTTATCACCCCAAACACATCTTGCAAACCAGCAGTACGGAATTGGCCCTAAAAGAAACTCAGACCAGCTTTTATGCACTTGATCTGCACAATACAGGAGAGATATTTTCCATTGATGATGGCTTTAACCTGTTGAAGCTACCTGTTAAAGAGGCGGAAAAAGACGGATCGCTCATGTACATTGCCTCTACCTACGACCCCTACGACGATCTCATCCGCGATGAGCTATGCACGGGGGGGCGCAAAGTCATCACCTTTGCCAACATTCTACAGCACGATGTGTTTCCATTAGCCCACATTCTGCAACTAGTTTTAAAAGACAGTGAACAAGAAATGCGCCGCCCGGTGGAATTGGAGTTTGCAGTAACGATCAATCAGGATAACAGCGAAAAGAACACTTTCTATCTGCTCCAAATCCGCCCGATAGTAAACAGTAAGGAAATTCTGGATGAGGACCTCAATAAGATACCGGATCAAAACCTGTTACTTCGCTCCAACAATTCCCTCGGACATGGCATCATCAACGATCTATATGATATAGTATATATAAAAACAGCCAATTACAGTGCATCCAACAATCAGAAGATTGCAAAAGAAATAGAACTGCTAAACCGGGAATTCCAAGCCAAAGGTAAAAACTATATTCTGATTGGTCCGGGTCGTTGGGGTAGTAGTGACTCCAGCCTTGGCATACCGGTAAAGTGGCCCCATATCTCGGCTGCGCGGATCATTGTAGAAGCTGGGCTGAATAATTACCGCATAGACCCCAGTCAAGGGACACATTTCTTTCAGAACCTGACCTCATTTGGAGTGGGTTACTTTACCATCAATGCTTTTATGAATGACGGTCTGTACAATCAGGATTTCTTAAATGGACAACCAGCCGTATATGAAACAAAATATATCCGTCACATACACTTTGAGCAACCCATGATAGTAAAGATGGACGGAAAGAAAAAAGAAGGCATTGTTATGCTGCCCGAGGAGAGCCAGAAATAAGGAATGAAGGATAAGCAGGCAAGGTATCATAACGCCGCTCCATGCCCTCCATGAAGAACGCCCCTCATATTGTGAGCAAAAAAAATGGATACATATTTAGCTGAAATCGGACAAATTAAATGGACAGCTCAAAAAGAGCTCAAATCAGTAGCATACTGACCTAGGATCAGTCCTATACTGAGGGTGCCTCACTCCTATACTGAGTCACCCTCAGTCCCATACTGTTCATACCCCCTCTCAGGAGGCTTCTGAGGGGGGATAATAACGTTATGACTCTCATCCAAAAAGATAGCATAGCAGTGAAGCGAGATTATTTACATTACACTATAAAAGGAGAGGTTATGCCTCTCCTCAAATCGTTATCTACCCTTCCCATTTACATCCAAGGTGAATGTCTGTCGCATCTCTTATCACCCAGACGAAGCATTTTCCAGTATTTTATTCTCTTTTCTATTTCCTTAGAGTATCTTTGCAAATCATCTATCTAAAGAATGAACAGAAATGGAGAATATCAAGCAAAATTCAATTCACGCATGGATACTGGCAGCACGTCCCAAAACACTAACCGGGGCAATTATACCCGTGCTAATAGGAAGTTCAGTGGCCTGTTTCCACGGATATTTCTGCCTCATACCGGCTACCCTCTGCTTGATGTTTGCTTGTGGCATGCAAATAGCAGCCAATTTTATAAACGATTTATATGATTTCCTAAAAGGTACCGACCGAGAAGATCGGTTAGGCCCTGAGCGGGCATGTGCACAAGGATGGATCACCCCCCGGGCAATGAAAAAGGGCATCATCTTCACTGTTGCCGTTTCTTGTCTTTTTGGTTGCGGTTTGCTTCCCTATGGTGGATGGACACTGATTATAATAGGAATACTTTGCGTCGTCTTCGCTTTCTTATATACATTTTTCCTCTCTTACCATGGTTGGGGCGATTTGCTGGTACTTCTCTTTTTTGGTTTCGTACCGGTAGGTGGTACCTATTATGTACAAGCTCTACATCTGAACACAGATGCAGTAATAGCTTCACTCATCTCCGGGCTGGCAATAGATACACTACTCATTGTGAATAATTATAGAGACCGGGAACAAGATGCCGTAAGTGGGAAACGTACATTAATCGTCCGGTTCGGAGAAAGCTTTGGAAGCTATTTCTACCTTCTGACCGGCTGCCTGGCATCCGTCCTTTGCCTTTGGTTTGTCACTCAGGGGCTTTTTATCGCAGCCATTCTCCCGCAGCTCTATCTCTATTTCCATATCCGCACATGGAAGCGGATGATTGGAATAAGAAGCGGTAAAAAATTAAACAGCATACTGGGTGAGACTTCACGCAATATGCTGCTTTTAGGAATATTCTTAAGCATAGGACTTATTATAGGCTAAAAACGGAAGTATCTCCGTTCCTTATCCACGTTTGCCATACATTTCTTCATAATAGTGTTGATAGTCACCACTGGTCACTTCTTCCACCCATTCCTGATTATTCAAATACCATTCTATGGTTTTTACAATGCCATCCTCAAACTTCGTTTCGGGATACCAGCCTAAGGCCTTGGTAATCTTGGCAGGATCAATGGCATAACGTTGATCGTGTCCAAGACGGTCTTTCACAAAAGTAATTAAATCCTCATTGATCCAATCAACAGAAATTTTCCCATTGGCATCTTTCACCTTCTTCTTTAAAACCTCACGGTACTTGGGCTCTTCAACCATCAGGCGATGAATTGTAGAAATTGTTAATTTCACAATTTCAAGGTTTGACTTCTCATTATGTCCGCCCACGTTGTACACTTCACCTTCCCGGCCTTCACGCACTACCAAATCGATGGCCTTGCAATGATCTTCCACATACAACCAATCACGTACATTACTACCATCTCCATAAACCGGCAATTTCTTCCCTTCCAAAATATTCTTAATAATCAAGGGAATCAGCTTCTCCGGGAAATGATAAGGACCATAATTATTGGAACACCGCGTAACGCTGACCGGCATTTTATAAGTATCATGATAAGCCTTTACCACAAAATCGGCACTAGCCTTGGAAGCACTATACGGACTGTGAGGACAAAGCGGAGTTTCCTCGGTAAAATAGCCCTCTGCACCCAAAGAGCCATAAACTTCATCAGTAGAAACCTGATGATAGCGCACCCCTTTACGCCAGGTAGGATAACCATATTCATCCTTACCGGTCACCCAGGCACAACGGGCGGCATCCAACAAATTTTGCGTTCCCAGAATATTGGTCTGCAAGAATAACTGAGGATTTTCAATGCTACGATCCACGTGACTCTCTGCTGCGAAATTGACCACGTAGTCGAATTTAAACTTGGCAAAGAGTTCGTCCACTAATATCCGATCACAAATGTCACCCTTTTCAAAGAGACACCGCTCTTCGTCAATATCCTTAGCGATAGTTCCCAAATTACCGGCATAAGTCAAAGCATCAAGTATCACCACCTTAATATCATCATGTTTTGCCAAAATATACTTGATATAATTGGCTCCAATAAATCCGGCAGCACCGGTTACTAAATAAGTTTTCATTGCGTTTCTATTTATATTTACTTGCCTGAAGCAGTTAGTTCAATAAGATATTTGCCGTACTCCGTTTTTCCCAGTTTTTCACCTAATACCCGAAGTTGAGTCGCATCTATCCAACCGTTACGCCATGCAATCTCCTCAATACAGCTAACATAAAAGCCCTGACGATTTTGGATGGTTGCCACAAAGTTGGATGCCTCCAGCAAACTATCACAATTACCTGTATCCAGCCACGCGAAACCACGTCCAAAGAGTTCTACCTGCAGGCTTCCTTCTTCCAGATACAACCGGTTGAGATCTGTTATTTCGTATTCCCCACGAGCCGATGGCTGCAAAGAGGAAGCTTTCTCAGTCACCGTACTGTCATAGAAGTACAAACCTGGAACGGCATAATTACTATTAGGATGTTGCGGCTTTTCTTCCAGAGAAATGACCCTGCCGGTAGAATCAAATTCAACCACCCCGTAGGCACGCGGATCTTTCACATAGTAGCCAAAAATACAAGCTCCGCGCCCGATAGTTGCAGCACGACGCAACATCGCAGAGAAACCCTGCCCATAAAACATATTATCCCCCAGAATGAGGCATCCGGGTTCACCATTTAGAAAATCAGCTCCCAGCACAAAAGCCTGTGCCAAACCATTTGGCTTTTCTTGTATCTTATAAGAAAAAGACATTCCTATATCTTCACCGGTACCCAGCAACTCTACAAACATAGGCAAATCACGCGGAGTGGAAATAATTAAAACCTCGCGGATACCTGCCAACATTAAAGTAGAGAGAGGGTAATAAATCATCGGTTTATCATATACAGGCATAATTTGTTTGGAGATGGCCTTTGATAAAGGATACAGCCGCGTAGCACTTCCGCCAGCAAGAATAATTCCTTTCATACGTCTATTATTATGATTTATCACCTTAATGAATTCGTCAGTGGGGCAAATTTCGGAAAGAATTATGACATAACAAAATTAAACGGGAAAAATTAACCTGCCAATTCTATCACTTCCAAATCTTTAAAAACACCATTGTCAATGATAAAACGCACCATTGTACGTACCTTATGAAAACCTGCAATGCCCGCAGCACCCGGATTTATATGAAGCATTTCAAGCGTTTTATCGTACTTTACCTTCAAAATATGTGAATGACCACTGATAAAAAGTTTAGGCGGACGGGTAAGGAGGCTACCGCGAATAGAAGGATCATAACGCCCTGGATAACCACCGATATGCTTTATAAGCACTTCCGCACCGTCAACCGTAAAACGATTAACCTGCGGATAAAGCTGCCGGATATCCTGTCCGTCAATATTGCCATATACCGCACGTACCGGACGAAACGCCGCCAACTTTTGTATGACCTCTAACGAACCGATATCACCGGCATGCCAAATTTCATCGCACGATTCAAAATAGTGCAGATATTTTTCATCCCAATAACCATGCGTATCCGATAATAAACCTATTTTTGTCATTTTCTTTTGTTTATGTTGGCAAAGGTAATTATATTTGGGCAAATCTTAATGAAACATGGAAAACCAATATCAATATTTTAAACGTGATATTAGCTGGCTCTCATTCAACTATCGCGTCTTACTTGAAGCAGAAGACGATACGTTACCCTTATACGAACGAATCAATTTCATTTCCATTTATTCATCAAACCTCGAAGAATTTTATAAAATACGTGTTGCTGATCACAAGGCCATAGCAACCGGAGTTACCCAAAGCGACGAGGAAAGTGTGCAATCTGCTGTTGAACTGGTGGATGAAATCAACCGGGAAGTAAACAGGCAGCTAGAAGAACGCATCCGCATATACGAACAAAAAATACTCCCCGCACTCCAAAAGCACCACATCATATTTTATCAAAACCGCAACGTGAAACCCTTCCACCATGAATTTGTCCGCCGCTTTTTCAGGGAAGAAATATTTCCTTTCCTACAACCGGTTCCCGTCTCCAAAGATAAAGTAATATCATTCTTACGGGACAAACGACTGTATCTGGCTGTACGGCTTCACTTAAAAGATAAATGTTCATGTAGTACAGAGCCTCAATATTTCGTAATGAAGCTCCCCTACACTAAAGTTCCGCGCTTCATTGAATTGCCTCCGGTAAACGGCAACTATTATATCATGTTCATTGAAGATATCATCAAGGCAAATATAGATACCATATTTCCCGGTTATGATGTAGAAAGTAGTTATTGCATAAAAATTTCCCGTGACGCCGACATCTTAATAGATGATGCAGCAGATACTCCTGAAATTATAGAACAGGTAAAAACCAAAATAAAAAAGCGGAAAATAGGCGCTGTCTGCCGTTTTGTATACGACAGGTATATGCCACAAGACTTTCTTGATTTTTTAGTAGATGCATTCCAGATAGACCCCAGAGAACTGGTACCAGGCGATAAACATCTCAATATGGAAGATTTACGGTACTTGCCCAAACCTAATCGCATGGTACGTCCCATCAAAAAGCCACAGTCTATGAAGCTGACTTGCCTTGATGAACGAGAATCCATCTTCCATTATGTGGAAAAGAAAGATTTGCTATTGCATTACCCATATCATTCATTCGAACATTTCACTCACTTCTTATATGAAGCTGTACATGATTCAGACGTACGTGAGATTATGGTAACCCAATACCGCGTAGCGGAAAATTCGGCCGTAATCAACACCTTGATTGCAGCCGCTCAAAACGGAAAGAAAGTAACAGTATTCGTTGAGTTGAAAGCCCGTTTCGATGAGGAAAATAATCTTGCCACGGCGGAAATGATGAAATCTGCGGGTATTAACATCATATATAGCATACCAAAACTAAAAGTACATGCTAAAGTAGCCCTTGTCCTGCGCCGCGGAAGGGAAAAAAAGAAGATGACGAGTTTTGCATACATCAGCACGGGCAATTTTAATGAAAAGACGGCTACACTATATGCAGATAGCGGCTTATTCACCTGCAACAGGATAATAGTAAATGATCTTCATAATCTATTCCGCACCTTACAAGGTAAAGAAAATCCCACCTTTCATAAACTATTGGTGGCCCGATTCAATCTTATACCTGAACTGAACCGCCTTATTGATCACGAAATAGACTTGGCAAAAAGAGGAAAACACGGACGGATTATACTAAAGATGAATGCCTTACAAGACCCGGAAATGATAAACAGGCTTTATGAAGCTTCTGAAGCTGGAGTCAGTATAGATCTAATTGTACGTGGAATATGCTGCCTAATCCCCGGACAAAAATACAGCCGTAATATCCGCATTACGCGTATTGTAGATACATTTCTGGAACATTCCAGAATCTGGTATTTTGGCAATAATGGCGCTCCCAAACTCTTTCTCGGATCACCCGACTGGATGAAACGCAATCTATATCGCAGAATTGAAGCTGTAACTCCGATATTAGATCAAGACTTGAAACAAGAATTGATTGATATGCTAACTATACAACTAAGTGATAAACACAAGGCCTGTTTCGTAGATGAACATTTATGCAATTGTTGGAAATCAGCTCATCCTCAAAAAGAAAAGATACGTTCACAATATACGTTCTACGATTATCTCAAAGACAAAAACCAGAAAGAGTTGTAATACTTCTGTAACATGTATGACATTCTCATGCAATAACGATTTCGTTCTTTTGCAGTCGAAAATATAATAGAGATAAAATTTATGGAAACACTTTATTTAGGCATTGTCATCTTTCTATTGGTACTTGCAGTATTCGACCTGATGGTCGGCGTAAGTAATGATGCTGTGAATTTTTTAAATTCAGCCGTAGGAGCTAAAGCTGCTTCTTTCAAAACAATCCTGTTTATTGCGGCGATAGGAGTGTTCATTGGCGCATCATTATCCAACGGAATGATGGACATTGCACGACATGGCATCTATCAGCCAGAGCATTTTTACCTGAGTGAGATAATGTGCATTCTCCTGGGTGTGATGCTGACTGACGTCATCGTTTTGGATATATTCAATACAATGGGAATGCCCACATCTACAACAGTCTCCATGGTATTTGAGCTATTGGGAGGGACTTTTGCATTGTCTCTAATAAAAGTGTACAATAATAATTCATTAGGCTTGGTAGATCTAATCAACACCGACAAAGCCTTATCGGTAATTATGGCAATTTTTGTTTCAGTAGCCATCTCATTCTTTTGCGGAATGATAGTCCAATGGATTGCCCGTGTCATTTTCACTTTCAACTACACTAAAAAAATGAAATACAGCATCGGGCTTTTTGGTGGAGTTGCCCTGACAGCTATCATCTACTTCATTTTAATTAGTGGATTAAAATCAAGTTCTTTTATGACGGCAGAATACAAAAATTGGATTCAAGACAACACGATGATGGTTGTTCTCTGTAGCTTTGTTATTTCAAGTATTCTGATGCAAACATTACACTGGCTAAAGGTTAATGTTTTCAAGATCATTGTGCTCATGGGTACATTTGCCTTAGCTTTAGCTTTCGCCGGGAATGATTTGGTTAATTTCATCGGCGTTCCTTTAGCCGGATATTCTTCCTACGCAGATTATATTGCAAATAGTGCAGGAGTTGCTCCTGATCACTACCTGATGACATCTCTTCTTGACCCGGCACACACCCCATGGTATTTTCTACTCGCAGCAGGGGGCATAATGGTCTATGCATTAGCCACTTCAAAGAAAGCACATAGCGTCATCAAGACTTCTGTAGATTTAGCCCGCCAAGACGAAGGAGAAGAATATTTTGGCAGTACCCCCATTGCGCGTACATTGGTACGCTATAGCCTTTCACTCGCCAACGGAATTAACAAAATAATACCGGAAAGCGGTAGAAAATGGCTTGATACCCGCTTCCAGAAAGACGAAGCGATCATTGCCAACGGAGCAGCTTTCGATTTAGTCAGAGCATCCGTAAACTTAGTATTAGCCAGTCTCCTTATAGCCCTTGGCACTTCACTCAAACTTCCTCTTTCCACTACGTATGTCACGTTCATGGTGGCAATGGGTAGTTCACTTTCCGACCGCGCATGGGGACGTGATTCGGCTGTATTCCGCATAACCGGCGTTTTAAGTGTCATTGGAGGATGGTTCATTACCGCAGGAGTTGCTTTCACCATTTGCTTTATTGTAACCAATATTATCTACTTTGGTGGAACAACCGCCATAATAGTACTGATAGGGCTCGGCGTTTTTATTTTAATACGCAGCCAGATACTTTATAAAAAGAGAAAAGAAAAAGAAAAAGGTAGTGAAACTTTCAAACAGCTTATGCAGAGTACAGACAATGACGAGATATTAGATTTAATGCGTCAACATACCCGTGAAGAGCTTATCAAAGTATTGGAATTTACAGAAGAAAACTTTGAGCGTACCGTAACCTCATTCTTACATGAGAACTTACGTGGATTACGCCGTGCAATGGGCTCCGTCAAATTTGAGAAACAGCTCATAAAACAAATGAAGCGCAACGGTACCCTTGCCATGTGCCGTCTGGATAATAATACCGTATTAGAAAAAGGCCTTTACTACTATCAGGGTAATGACTTCGCAAGCGAATTGGTCTATAGCATCGGGCGACTTTGTGAACCTTGTCTGGAACATATTGATAATAATTTCAAGCCTATGGACGTTATCCAGAAAGGAGAATTTGCTGATGTGACCGAAGACATTACTTATTTGCTACAAGTTTGCCGTCATAAAGTAGAAAACAACAATTACGAAAATCTGGAAAATGACATTCGGAAAGCAAATGACCTCAATGGTGAACTGGCCCACTTGAAACGGGAAGAACTGCAACGAATTCAAGGACAATCGGGAAGTATAAAAGTAAGCATGGTTTATTTAACGATGCTACAAGAAGCCCAGAATGTAGTAACCTATACAATCAATTTAATGAAAGTAAGTCGCAAATTCCAGACAGTGGAATAAGATATAGAGAAGAAACTGGAGAAACTAAGGGGATAAAACGTCCGTAACCCTATTATATTGGATTACGGACGTTTTATCCCCATCTTTTCGGCACGTTGCAACATAAAAGTATGTGCAGCTTCGTACTCATTAGGAATGATACCATCCAAAATAGCATCTTTTATAGCACTTTTTAATACACCAACTTGCTGGCAAGGTTGAAGATTAAATGTCTTCATTATTTCTTCCCCGCTAATCGGAGGTTGAAAGTTGCGTATACGATCACGTTCTTCAAGATCTTTTAATTTCTGGCGTACTAATTGAAAATTACTAAGGAAACGTTTTTTGCGCTCTATATTTTTGGAAGTAATATCAGCTTCGCATAATGTCATAAGATCATCAATATCATCTCCTGCTTCAAACAGCAAACGACGAACTGCAGAATCTGTAACCACGTCACCAGCTATCACAATAGGACGCATATGAAGTCTTACCAACTTCTGAACATACTTCATTTTCTCATTCATGGGCAGTTTCATACCACGGAAAATCTCTGCAACCATTTTTTCGCCGGTAAAGTTGTGATTATGAAATGTCCACCCGATATTAGGTTCCCAACGTTTAGTCAAAGGTTTGGCTATATCATGGAGTAATGCTGCCCATCGCAGCCATAAGTTATCCGTGACCCGGCTAATATTATCGACCACTTCCAGCGTATGATAAAAATTGTCCTTATGCGCATGGCCGTTACGGCATTCAACTCCCTGCATAGCAACAAGCTCAGGGAAAATTAACCGAAGCAACCCAGAACGATCCAAATCAATAAAACCCTTAGAAGGGACAGGAGAAAGCAATATTTTGTTTAACTCGTCTGCCACACGTTCTTTGGAAATGATAGAGATGCGCTCGTTATTACGACACAACGATTCAAAGGTTGTATCATCAATGTAAAAATTCAGCTGAGTTGCAAAACGGATACAACGCATCATCCGTAAAGGATCATCACTAAATGTAATATCCGGGTCCAAAGGAGTACGTATTATTTTCTCTTTCAAATCATTTACTCCCCCAAAAGGATCAACCAACTCACCAAAATGTTCTTTATTCAGGCAAACAGCAAGTGCATTAATAGTAAAGTCCCGCCGGTTTTGATCATCCTCCAGCGTTCCGTTTTCTACGATTGGTTTACGGGAATCATGTTGATAGGATTCTTTACGCGCACCTACAAATTCCACTTCCAATTCGCGATACTTTAACTGTGCTGTCCCAAAGTTTTTAAAAACAGAAACATGGGCCCCATGCCCTAACCGTTTTGCCAGACTTTGAGCTATCGCTATGCCACTGCCAACTACTACCACATCAATATCCTTTGAAGGACGTTGCAAGAATATATCACGCACATATCCCCCTACCACATAGCACTCCAGCCCCATCTCATCCGCTGTTTCCGAGATTAACCCAAATATATCTTCACTAAAATATTTCTTTAATTCTTCCTTCGTCAACTCTAACATAATATTACCAAGTAGTTAAGATACAATACGACTACTTTTTCTTTCGAGGTTGCAAAGATACGGATATTATTTGTAATTTTGCCTCATAAACGAAAGAAGAGCGATTATGAAGAAAGTGCTGTTATTGCTAGGATTATGCTATGCACTCGTAGCATGCAACAATGTAGAGAAAAAGGCAGAGACTAAATACACTGAGGCTCAAAAGGCTTATGAACAAGGAGACTACAATAAAGCCAAGCTACAAATAGACAGCATAAAGATTCTTTACCCCAAAGCTTTTAACACGCGCCGAAAAGGTATCGAACTCATGTTGCAGATAGAACTCAGAGAACAACAAAAGAGCCTCATTTACATGGACAGCATGCTACAGGTGAAACAAAAAGAAGTAAATGCCATTAAAGGCAATTTTACATTTGAAAAAGATGCTGAATATCAAAAAACGGGGAACTATCTTTATCCATCTCAGACCATAGAAAAAAACATCCATCGCTCTTTTCTCCGATTTCAGGTAGATGAAACCGGTGTCATGAGTATGACATCGATCTACTGTGGCAGTTATAATATCCACCACACAGCAATAAAAGTCACTGCACCAGACAATAGTTTTGCACAAACTCCTCCGTCTAAGGACAGTTATGAAACGACAGATCTTGGAGAAAAGATTGAAAAAGCAGATTACAAGCTCGGACAAGATGGCGATGTGATCAAATTCTTATATCTGAATAAAGATAAAGCAATCCGTATTGATTACCTTGGAGATCATCCTTATACAATAAAAATGAGATCGGCAGATCTCATTGCACTAACCAACGTATATGAACTGGCACAATTACTTACTTCCATCACCGAAATAGAAAAAGAGAAGAAGGAAGCAAACCTGAAAATTGAATTTGTGAAACACAGAATGCAAAAAGAAGCGCCAATAGACTAAAACAAATGAGTTATAACACCTATCTCTTTGATTTCGATTATACACTTGCCGATTCCTCACGAGGCATCGTGATTTGTTTTCGCAATGTGCTTACACGGCACGGATACATGAACATTTCCGATGAAACGATCAAACGCACTATAGGTAAAACATTAGAAGACTCCTTTTCTATTCTGACCGGCGTTAAAGATGAAGAGCAGCTAAAAAACTTCAAAAAAGAATATGTAAAAGAAGCAGATACATACATGACAGGAAACACCGTGCTCTTCCTCGAAACGAAATCGGTGCTAACCGCACTAAAAGACGCAGGAGCATCCATAGGTATTATTTCCACCAAATACCGCTATCGGATTAAGGAACTACTCGAGCAGCATTTTCCAAGTGATTTCTTCAATATCATTATTGGCGGTGAAGACGTGACTGCCGCTAAACCGTCCCCAGAAGGTATACTATTAGCTTTAAAGCAACTACACTGTACTAGAGCGGAAACATTATACATTGGCGATAGTACTGTAGACGCTGAGACGGCAAAAGCTGCCAAAGTTGATTTCGCAGGAGTATTACACGGAATGACCACAGAAGAAGAACTTAAGGTCTTTCCCCATAAGAAAATAATGAAGACCTTAAACGAATTACTAGAAAATAAGAATGAAGATTCGCCAAATGAAGATAATCCGCCTACCCCGGAAAGCAATATTGGAAAGGACAAACCTCGTAAGAAACACAATCGTTTATCACAAAGAATAACGCTAACACTCTTAATACTATTTGCAATCACAGAAATTTTCGTATTTGGTTCGTATTATCTCACCTTTGTCTGTATCATCATCCTTATATCACAAATACGAAACAAGGGATTATCCCCAAGGCTCAACAAACTTAGTTCTTCTTTAGCCAAATGGTACAAAAAATATATTCGCATATTGCGCATCAAGCAGACAAGGGGCAACCGCCTCCCCATAAACTCCACCGCCACAACAACTTGTCGCAATTGCGGCAATAAATATACAGGCAACTATTGTAACAGATGTGGACAAAGCAAAAAAATAGCACGTTTCTCCTTTCGCTATATTATTAGAAACGCCTTAGGAGGCATAAGTAACATAGATAATGGCTTTTGGCGTACACTAATTGAGCTATTGTACCGTCCGGGATACATGATAAATGATTTTATCAGAGGGAAAAGGGTACATTATTTTCGCCCGTTCCAAACACTATTTGTCCTAGCTGCCATTTATATTCTTTTAGTGCAACTCATAGATCCGGAGGCTCTAAAAAAAGAAACGTCCCCAAGTTCTAAAATAGAGCAACTAACCATCGCCAAAAATCAATTGCAACAACAACTTGATACAATACAAAATAAACAAAAAAAGGAAATTGTCTCCGGAGTTCTTAACGGATTAAAACAAGACATTAAACAAATTCAAGATAAAAGAGAATCTTTGCTCAATGAAGAAGAAGCGAAAACAAACAAAAAAGATTTCATTGTGGATTTAAATCATGCTACCAGTAAAATGGAACATATTGGTGAGAAGCTTCAAGTAATGCCTTTTTTACGAAAAGTATGGGATCTGTTACACTCCTGGGCACATGGCAATAAGGCGGCAAGCATTATTTATACCCTACCCCTTTTCGCCCTAGCCACCCGTATGGCATTTAGAAAGCGCAAGTACAGCATCAATTTCAATATCACCGAACACGTCTTTATACAAACATATATAGCTGCCCAGATTTTACTCCTAACCATTATATACTTGCCCTTTAATGGAAAAGCAGCCATTGATGATTTATACGACATTCCCACTTGGAGCATATTCTTACTATTCTGGTGGGATTATAAGCAGCTATTTCATACCACTTGGCTAAAAAGTTTCTTCCATACCGTTTTAATGTTCTTCTACAGCCTGCTCATTATTATATTAGTAGCAATAATAGTAGCCATTTTGATCATAGCAATTGTATCCCTGACAGACAAACTAAACTTCTAAAAAAACAGTAAAAGCTTGGCTAATAAAAATAAAAAATGTACCTTTGTGCCCGATTATTCCGTTACAGGTTCAATCAAGAGTATTCTAAACGATAGAAACCACCTGGCGGAGCTAACTTATACTTAAATATAAGAAATGTACGCAATTGTAGAAATTAACGGTCAGCAATTTAAAGCAGAAGCTGGCAAGAAATTGTTTGTACACCATATCCAAAATGCGGAAAATGGTACGACAGTAGAATTTGAGAAAGTTCTCTTAGTAGAAAAAGAAGGAGAAATTACCGTAGGTGCTCCGACTATAGAGGGGGCAAAAGTTGTATGCCAGATAGTATCGAATATGGTAAAAGGAGATAAAGTTCTCATTTTCCATAAGAAGAAAAGAAAAGGCCATCGTAAGTTGAACGGTCATCGTCAACAGTTTACAGAGTTAACAATTACGGAAGTAGTAGCTTAATCAATTAAAAAGTAAGAAGAAAATGGCACATAAAAAAGGTGTTGGTAGTTCTAAGAACGGCCGTGAATCAGCAAGTAAAAGATTAGGCGTTAAGATATTTGGTGGAGAAGCTTGCAAAGCAGGCAATATCATCATTCGTCAAAGAGGTACTGAATTCCATCCGGGTAAAAACATGGGAATGGGAAAAGACCATACTCTTTACGCTTTAATTGACGGAACAGTAAAATTTAAAGTGGGCAGAGAGAGCAGAAGATATGTCTCTATTAGTCCTGCTGAAGAAAAAGAAGCATAAGAAACAGGTGCTAAAAGAAAACAAGAAAAGGGATGTAATCTAAGTGATTGCATCCCTTTCTTTTTATCTCAAAAAAGACACCTTATCTTATTTTTATTTATCTTTGCACTCACAAAATCTAGAGTAATATCAAATAAGTGTAAAAACATGCTTACCATTAAACAAATAACAGAAGATACCAATGCCATTATTCAAGGACTGGAGAAAAAACACTTCAAACAAGCCAAAGAAACAATTGAGCAGGTATTGGAAGCTAACAACAGAAGACGCAATTCTCAAAATCTATTAGATAACAACTTAGCAGAAGTAAATGCCTTATCCCGGTCAATAGGACAATTAATGAAAGAAGGGAAAAAAGAAGAGGCAAAAACTGCTAAAAATCGCGTAGCTGAGCTAAAGGAAGCCAACAAAACATTACAATCTTCCATGGATCAGGCATCAGAAGAATTACAGAATTTACTCTATACCATACCTAATGTCCCTTATGACAGCGTTCCGCAAGGTCTTGGAGCAGAAGATAACGTTGTAGAAAAAATGGGCGGGTTGGAAACCCAACTACCCAAAAACGCACTACCTCACTGGGAATTAGCAAAGAAATATGATTTGATAGACTTTGATCTCGGAGTAAAGATAACAGGAGCTGGATTTCCGGTTTATAAAGGCAAAGGAGCACAATTACAACGCGCACTGATTAACTTCTTTTTGGATGAAGCACGCAAATCAGGATATACCGAAATCATGCCTCCGACTGTTGTAAATGCAGCTTCCGGTTACGGCACAGGTCAACTTCCCGATAAAGAAGGACAAATGTACCATTGCGAAGTAGATGATCTATACCTTATTCCCACAGCTGAAGTGCCGGTAACTAATATTTATCGGGATGTCATTTTAGACGAGAAAGACCTTCCGATCAAGAATTGTGCATATACACAATGTTTCCGTCGGGAAGCAGGTTCATACGGTAAAGACGTGAGAGGACTAAATCGTTTACATGAATTCTCAAAAGTAGAATTAGTTCGCATCGATAAACCGGAGCACTCCAAGCAATCCCATCAGGAAATGTTGGATCATGTAGAAGGATTGCTCCAAAAGTTGGAATTGCCCTATCGTATTTTACGTTTATGCGGAGGAGATATAAGCTTTACAGCCGCCCTGTGTTTCGATTTTGAAGTCTATTCAGAAGCTCAGAAACGTTGGTTAGAGGTTAGTTCCGTATCAAATTTCGACACTTATCAGGCTAATCGCCTGAAATGCCGTTACCGCACAACAGAAAAAAAGACAGAACTTTGCCATACTTTAAACGGCTCGGCTTTGGCCTTACCCCGTATCGTTGCTGCTCTTCTGGAGAATAATCAAACACCGGAAGGCATCCGCATCCCTAAGGCTTTAGTACCATATACAGGATTTGATCTAATCGATTAGCGCTATATACAAGCTTGCCCCTACAGCACTATATTCAAACCTGTAAGGGTAAGTTATATAAATAAAACACACTAATAACAATACTTTTCCAAAAAGGTCTTTTTGTTTTTACCAATTAAGCCGTATCTTTGTAAAAGCTACCATTTTGAAAGCAAAATACGTAATTTTACCAACTGAATTACAACAATGAATAAAATCATCAGTAAAGAGCATTTTTCTGAGAAAGTCTATAAATTCGAAATCGAAGCCCCTTTAATTGCTAAATCACGAAAGGCCGGACATTTTGTAATTGTTCGTGTAGGAGAAAAAGGAGAACGCATGCCATTGACCATTGCAGGATCCGACCCCATACAAGGTACGATTACTTTAGTTGTACAGGAAGTAGGCCTCTCGTCCACGCGTCTATGCGAATTAAAGGCAGGTGACTACATTACAGATGTAGTAGGCCCATTAGGACAAGCTACACATATTGAAAAATTCGGAACTGTGATTTGTGCCGGCGGAGGAGTTGGTACAGCTCCCTTATTACCTATTATACAAGCTTTGAAAGCAGCAGGCAATCGCGTTATCAGTGTATTAGCCGGACGTTCCAAAGAACTTATCATTCTAGAGAAAGAGGTACGGGAAAATTCAGACGAAGTGATTATTATGACCGACGACGGTTCGTATGGCAATAAAGGATTAGTTACTGAAGGAGTGGAAAGCATAATAAAACGGGAAAAAGTAGATAAATGCTTTGCCATCGGTCCAGCTATCATGATGAAATTTGTATGTATACTGACTAAGAAATATAATATACCGACAGATGTCTCTCTAAATACCATCATGGTAGATGGCACCGGTATGTGCGGTGCATGCCGCATCACAGTAGGTGGAAAAACAAAGTTTGTGTGCGTAGATGGGCCTGAATTTGACGGGCATCAAGTGGACTTTGATGAAATGCTAAAGCGCATGGGAGCTTTTAAAAGCATTGAGCGGGAAGAGATGCACAAACTAGATGAGCCCTTCTCCTGCAAAGTAGAATCCCAAGAGATACCTAATGATAAAAGCCGTAATGCTACATGGCGTCAGGAACTTCGTAAGGCCATGAAGCCCAAAGAGCGCACTTCCATTCCACGTGTAAAAATGCGGGAACTTGATGCTGAATATCGTTCTCATAATCGTAAGGAAGAGGTTAACTTAGGTTTAACAGAAGAACAGGCACTCACGGAAGCCAAACGCTGCTTAGACTGTGCTAATCCCGGATGTACGGAAGGATGCCCCGTAGGAATAGACATACCTCGTTTTATTAAAAATATAGAGCGCGGTGAATTCCTCGAAGCAGCTAAAACATTAAAAGAGACCAGCGCGCTGCCCGCGGTATGCGGACGCGTTTGTCCCCAGGAAAAGCAGTGTGAATCGAAATGTATTCATCTAAAGATGAATGAGCAACCGGTAGCTATTGGTTATTTGGAACGCTTTGCTGCCGATTATGAACGTGAAAGTGGAAAAATTTCAGTACCGGAAATCCAAGAAAAGAAGAACACTAAAGTAGCAGTTATAGGCTCCGGGCCTGCAGGCCTTTCTTTTGCAGGAGAAATGGCCAAATTTGGATATGACGTCACAGTATTCGAAGCTCTTCACGAAATTGGAGGCGTCTTAAAATATGGTATTCCTGAATTTCGCCTACCCAATAAGATTGTAAATACCGAGATAGACAATCTTTCGCAAATGGGCGTTCATTTTGTCAAAGACTGCATCATCGGAAAAACCATCAGTGTGGAAGAGTTACAGGCTGATGGCTTTAAAGGTTTCTTTGTCGCTTCCGGTGCAGGATTACCGAATTTTATGAATATACCCGGTGAAAATTCAATTAATATTCTTTCCTCCAACGAATATTTAACACGCGTAAATTTAATGGATGCTGCCAGTGAGGACTCTGACACACCTGTACCTTTTGGCAAACGTGTAGCAGTCATAGGTGGCGGTAATACGGCAATGGATTCAGTCCGTACAGCCCGTCGGTTGGGAGCAGAGAAAGCTATGATTATTTACCGCCGTTCGGAGGAGGAAATGCCCGCTCGTCTTGAAGAAGTAAAACATGCAAAAGAGGAAGGTGTAGAATTTTTGACTCTGCATAATCCCATAGAATATATACCCGACGAACAAGGAAAAGTGAAGCAAATTGTTTTGCAGAAGATGAAGCTAGGGGAACCAGATGAATCTGGACGCCGAAGCCCGGTTCCAATTGAAGGAGCCACGGAAACAATCGACATCGATTTAGCAATTGTCAGCATTGGGGTTTCACCAAATCCAATTGTACCTCATTCCATTAAAGGATTGGAATTGGGCCGTAAGGGAACAATCACCGTGAATGACAGTATGCAATCATCTATCGCAGCGATTTATGCAGGAGGTGATATTGTACGTGGAGGTGCAACAGTTATTTTAGCAATGGGAGATGGACGCAAAGCAGCCGCATCTATGAATTCTCAATTACAAAATTCACTCAAGGTATAAGAAAGTCCTGTAATATCTACCCAAACTACAAAAACAGAGGATAAATTCAACTCAAAAGTTGCCTTTACCCTCTGTTCTCTTTAATATTTATACTAAATAATTTTGTTCGTAGCTGAATCAGGAAAAATAATAGTCGGCTTAAAATTTTTAGCTTCCTCAAAGTCTAACAAAGCATACGACATAATGATAATAATATCACCGGGCTGCACCTTCCGAGCAGCAGCGCCATTTAAACAAATTTTTCCAGACCCACGCTCCCCTTTAATAATATAAGTTTCAAAACGTTCACCATTATTATTGTCGGCTATATGAACTTTCTCCCCGGCAACCATATTGGCAGCATCCATCAAGTCCTCGTCAATCGTTATACTACCGATATAATTCAAGTTAGCTTCTGTGACACAGGCACAATGGATTTTCGATTTCAACACTTCAATCATCATAAAGCTTAACTCCTTTTTTAAATCATAACTATTTATACCTGATATTATCTATTAAACGAACTTCACCGCAGAACACCGTAATACATCCAACTACATACCCTGACATCGTCCAATCGGCAATATTCTGTAAGGTATTGCCATCCACGATTTCAAAATATTCTAAACGTAATCCTGGAGCATCGGCAATAGCACCCTCTACTAGTTTTTGTGTCTCGGATACGGTGTGTAAAGTGGCAAAAGTCCGACTTTCAAATAAAGCCTGTGATATCTTCAAAGCATTCTTACGCTCTTCAAAAGACAAACGAGCATTTCTACTACTCAAAGCCAATCCATCAGCTTCACGAACAATCGGACAGCCTACTATTTCTATGGGATATTTCATTTGACGCACCATCTCACGTATAATAGCTAACTGCTGAAAATCTTTTTCACCAAAATAGGCACGGTCCGGTTGTACGGCATTAAAAAGTTTACTCACAATTTGGCACACTCCATTAAAATGACCCGGGCGATAAATTCCTTCCATCACTGTATCCAAAGGAGGGTAACTAAACGTTCGCATATCCTCTTCAGGATACATTTCTCTCACAGAAGGTGCAAAAACATACATTGCTCCGCACGATTCCAATAATAAACAATCTGCATCTAACGTACGCGGATATTTCTCTAAATCATTCTTATCATTAAATTGAGTAGGGTTCACAAAAACACTAACCACAGCTGCATCATTTTCTGCAACACAACGTTTCACCAATGACGCATGCCCAGCATGTAAAGCCCCCATAGTAGGAACCAAACCCACCTTTTTACCCTGGATTTTCAACTTAGAAAGCAGAACCTGCAAATCTTTGATAGTATGTACTATTTTCATTTCTATTAATATAATAACATTGCTCTTCGCAAAAACGTTGCAAAATAAACCATTATTTGCCATATAAAGAAGAAATATCGCAATTTAATGCAAATAGTATACTCCTGAAAGCACCTGCTAAAGGCCAATTCTACAGTGAAAAACAGCAAGTTAACATATCATAAGGAATTATAGCCCAGACATATTTGCTTAAGTGGACGTTTTTTTTTATATCTTTGCAGAATAATTGAGAACATTGTTATTATGACAAAGGCAAACAAGGTTTTATTTATAACACAAGAGATTAGTCCTTACGTTTCAGAATCAGAAATGGCCCTTATCGGCAGACATCTGCCACAAGCAATTCAAGAGAAAGGCCGAGAAATTAGAACATTCATGCCTAAATGGGGAAATATTAATGAACGCAGAAACCAGTTACACGAAGTAATACGGCTTTCTGGTATGAATCTAATCATTGACGATACCGACCATCCCCTTATCATTAAAGTTGCTTCTATCCAATCCGCAAGAATGCAAGTTTATTTCATAGATAACGATGATTATTTCCAAAACCGCATGCAAACATCTGACGAAAATGGTCTTGAATATGAAGACAATGATAGTCGTGCTATTTTCTATGCCAGAGGCGTATTAGAAACAGTAAAGAAGCTACGTTGGTGTCCGGATATTGTTCACTGTCACGGATGGATGACTGCTTTAGCCCCTTTATACATAAAAAAGGCGTACAAAGACGAACCATCTTTCCGTGATTCCAAAATCGTTTTTTCTGTCTATGACAATGATTTTAAACAACCTTTCAATGCAGACTTTACCAGCAGGCTTATGTTGAAAGGCGTTACTAAAGATGATCTAGCCAATTTAAAGGAACCAATAGACTATACCAGACTATGCAAGCTGGCAATAGACTACTCAGATGGAATTATTCAACAAAGTAAAAACGTCAATGAAGAAATAATAGAATATGCCAAACAATGCGGAAGACCAGTGATGAGCTATCAATCCTCTGATACTTTTGCCGATGCATGCAATAATTTTTATGACGAAGTATGGGATACAAAACAAAAAAGTTAAACTAACAAGAATTCATAGTATGAAGACGAAATATATAAGTCTATTGTTTGTAACAATACTCCTAAGTCTATGGGGATGCGACGACAACACTGGGTCTTTAGGAATAGGCATGTTACCTGATTCAGATGGAATCAAGACTCAGACAAAGACATTTGATGTAACTACGCAAACTATAATTGCAGACTCTGTATATGCCAGAACAAGCACGGGATATATAGGACGCTTCAGTGATCCCAATTTTGGATACTATGAGGCCAGCTTTCTGACGGAATTGAATTGTACGGATAATTTCACGTTTCCTGCCGTATACGATCCAGAGAAGAAAACAGGATACATCACGGGAGATTCAATTACCGGTGCACGATTAGTCTTGTTTTACTCTAAATGGTTCGGTGATTCTTTGAATGCCTGCCGCATGAGCGTTTACGAATTAAACAAAAAGCTGGATAAAGATCGTTATACCAATATTGATCCTGAAAAATATTATAATAAATATGATTCCAATTCATTATTAGGTACCAAAGCTTATAGTGCCCATGATGAAGCAATATCTGATAATGTACGATATGGAACAGATGCAAACGGTTATGCTCTATATTCGCCACACATATCCTTTACCCTAAGTAAAGAGTTTGGAGATAAATTGCTAAAATTAAATAGACAACATCCTGAATATTTTAAGAATTCCAATGAATTTATCAATCACGTATTTAAGGGCATATATGCCAAATGTGAGAAAGGAGACGGAACAATACTTTACATTGATCAAGTTGCCCTTCAGGTACAATTTAATTTTTATACATTAAACGACTCTACTCATATTCCTTATAAAAAGAAAGAAACGGGAAAAACGGATCAGGACTCGACATATTACGCGTGGAAAACAGTCTTTTCATCTACCAAAGAAGTAATTCAAGCTAATCAATTCTTGAACTCAGACTTGATAAAGAAAAAGCTCGAGGATAAAACATGTACTTATATAAAGTCACCAGCCGGTCTTTTTACAGAAGCAACATTACCTTATGATGCAATAGTTCAGCAATTGACCAATGATACACTGAATGCTGCAAAACTGACATTTACAAACTATGCCCAGAAAAGTGATTATAAATACAGCATGGATGTTCCAAACAATGTTCTGTTACTACGCAAAAAAGATTTCAAGAGTTTCTTTGAAGAGAGCCAACTCCCTGATAATGTAACATCTTTCGCTGTAACTCACAATAATGTAGCAACCAACCAATATACCTTTAATAATATAGCTCGTTTGGTAACAACCTGCATCAATGAGAAGAATGCAGCGAAAGCAGCTGCAGGGAGTACGTGGAATGAGACAAAATGGGAAAATGATACGGAGTGGAATAAAGTAATTTTAATTCCCGTCACTGCAACTTATGACACAAGTGGTCAACGTCCAATATTAACAGGCGTTCAGAATGACTTGAAGCCGGGATATGCCAAACTAAAAGGTGGGGAAGGAGAAACGAATAAGCTTAAATTAGAAATTACTTATTCTACTTCCAAATAAAAGAAAAATATCTTTTTCTATAAAGTAACTGGGCTAGCTCTTTTTCAGAGTTAGCCCACTCTATTTTTATAAATATAAACAGAATCTACATTAATACTATTTTATTTTGTAACCTTTTTCTTAGAAGGAGTTGTGCATTTTTCTTCAGCCTCCACTACAGGCTTTTTATTCCCTTTTCTCCCATTTTTACTAATATTTTCTTTTCTCTCCAATTTAGTCTGGAGCTTTTCTATTTCACGGTGTAATTCATCAATCTCATCACCCTGGTTTTTTATAGTAGTCAACAACGCGTTTAGTTCTTCATTGTCTATATCCACCGGATAAAGAGATTCTACACGCTTAATAAAATCACCCAGAATATTCATATAATTGGTAAAGGCATCATAAGCCGACTCATAAATCCCCCTGCTAAAACTAAGACCGTTATTTTTAGTTGTCATAAAACGAAAGTTATTACTTGCCTGCAAATAATCCCAATCTTGTTTAATACGACGATCATCACACAGATGTACCCGTTCAGCCACACTGTATAGCTTATTAAAAGCTTCGCGCTGCATCACGTTCCCCAACCAACAACTAGTATCTCTTTCCTCATCCGTCCACGACATTGGATAAGTGACATCCAATTGGGAAATAGATTTAAGTTTAGTAATAATTTCCGTCGGCATAGAAAAGGTAATGCCTTTCTCTTGAGCGCAAAGCGGCAACGCCTTCAAAAACTCAAGGATATTGGAAGAAAGTGGTTGCGACACCCCTAAAGCAGACAGCTCCATAAAAATATTAATCACCTGCTCCTCTTGCGGCAAAGCATTAATCCAGGCAATATACTTATCTGCAAACAAAGGATATTCACTCCATTCTGAATTGGAAAAACGCAAACTGATGTCATCGGATAATTTAAAATCGCGCAACAGTAGCTTTAAATTCTGGTTTAAGGCACAATGATACACATAATGGGGACTCTTCCATCCCAACACGTGCTTAGCTCCCTCCGTCAACATACCTTTAAAGCCCATTCCTGCTACAGTTTCTCCTATTTCATCAGAATAAATTAAACTGGAATTACGAAAGACTTTAGGAACCTTGCCGAACATTTGTTTCATCTTAGCACTTTGCCGCATCACTTCCTCTTTGAAGCAGTCTTCGTTGGCTAACGAAGAGAGGCCATGAGAATAAGGCTCCGCCAAAAATTCGCAACACCCTGTATCGTTAAGCTGATGCAACAAATCAATGACAGCTGGAGCATGTATTTCCAATTGCTCCAATGCCACCCCGGAGATTGATAAAGCAACCTTAAATGCTCCGTTGGATTTGTTCACCATTTCAATCAATGTACTTAGCGCAGGAATATAAGAGCGCTCTGCTACTTCATTGATACTGGTTTCATTGGTATAATCATCATAATAATAATGATTAGTGCCTATATCAAAGAAGCGATAACGCTTTAAATGAATAATCTGGTGTATTTCAAAATAAAGGCAAATCGTTCTCATATCTATATTATTTATATTTATTTTCTATAACGTCTAATAACCTCGTCATATATGCGGCGTACTTTCATACCAACATCCTCCCACTTTATCGCATCTACTTCCTTCTTACCTTCATCACGCAGATATTCATAAAGCGCCGGATAAGTGCAAATGGAAAAGATAGCATCCGCCATAGCGTTAATATCCCAATAATCTGTCTTGACACACTTTTCTAAGATTTCTGCACAACCAGACTGCTTCGAGATAATAGTAGGAACACTACATTGCATAGCCTCCAAAGGAGAGATACCAAAAGGTTCTGAAACGGAAGGCATGATATATACATCACTTGCTTTCAACACCTCATAAACCTGTTTACCCTTCATAAATCCGGGAAAATGGAAACGATCGGCAATCCCCCGCTCTGCTGCAAGACGTATCATTTGATTCATCATATCACCACTGCCAGCCATGACAAACCGGATGTTACGCGTACGATGTAATACCAGAGCTGCTGCTTCCACAAAATATTCCGGCCCTTTTTGCATCGTAATACGTCCCAAAAAAGTTACAACCTTTTCATGTTGCTTCTTTTCCGGTACAATATCCAAAATTTCCTGTGGAAGAGGTGAAACGGCATTATGAACGGTGGACACTTTACGAGGATCTTGAAAATACTTATGAATAACAGTCTGACGGGTCAGCTCACTTACACACATAATATGGTCGGCATGATCCATTCCATTTTTCTCAATAGCGTAAACCGTAGGATTCACATTGCCACGACTCCTATCGAAATCAGTTGCATGTACGTGTATCACCAATGGCTTGCCTGAGACCTCTTTAGCATGAATTCCCGCAGGATATGTCAACCAATCGTGAGAATGAATGATATCAAACTCCTGCTGACGGGCTACAACGCCTGCCACAATAGAGTAATTGTTTATTTCCTCATAGAGATTGGAAGGATAGCAACCGGAAAACTCGATACAGCCCAAATCATTGGTATGCATATAATTAAAGTCCGCATAGATGTGATCACGCAAATTATAATACAATTGCGGATCCATATAAGAGCCAACACGACCCTGAACATAGTCCCAATTTACATCCCGCCATACTATGGGAGTACTATTCATCCCAATGATATGTAAAAAGCTCTGATCTTCATCCCCCCATGGTTTAGGGATGCAGAAAGTGATCTTCAGATCTTCCTGTAGGGACATTCCTTTGGTCAATCCATAACTGGCCGTCCCTAAGCCTCCTAATATATGAGGAGGAAATTCCCATCCAAACATTAAAACTTTCATCTTCCGTCCTCTCTCCTTATAAATTATACTTGGACAATAACTTTAAGATACGTAAAATCTCTGCCACATTCATAGCAAAAGACACCGCTCCGCGACCTTTAAACGGAGGATTACCATCAAAAAGCTCAGGCAACGACCCAATGCAATGATTAGACATTTCATCTTCAAAGCCAATTAGATAGCGCTCCACAAAAGAAATGCCGCTAATCTTATAAATACGTAAATAAGCTTCCATATAAAAGCCCATCAGCCACGGCCAGGCCGTACCTTGATGATAAGCACAATCTCTCTGGACCTGTGGTCCCACATAATTCGGATTATATCCACCGCTTTTAGGGCTTAATGTCCGCAATCCTTTCGGGGTTAACAACTCCTTAGTCACAATATCCAAAACCTGTTTTTTCTGCACTCTATCCAAAGGCGAATAGTCAAAAGCAACAGTAAATATCATGTTAGGACGAACACTCCAATCCATCATGAAACCATTAACGTAATCGAACAAATAACCATACTCATTACGGAAAACTTCCACAAATGACTTTCCTGTTATTTCGGCCTGAGCATCTAATTCATCAGCTAAATGAATATTTCCTCCCTCGCGCGATAGATCGGCAAGAAATCGCAATGCATTATACCACAGCGCATTCACCTCCACGATATAACCCGTCCGCGGAATTACCGGATGACCATTAGTCGATGAATTCATCCAAGTCACCGCTTTATCCGTTCCATTAGCATAAAGTAAGCCATTTTCATGTAGAAACAAGTTGGTATGTTTCCGGCTACGTATATAGTCCATTATATCTTCCAGCAATCCACCGTATTTCTTCCGACATTGTTCGCGTGAAGTCTCCTTGGCATATTGCTGCAAGGTCCAAATCGCCCAAAGCAGTACGTCAGGGTCTTCCATCTCATAGATCTTGTAAGAGAGTGGCTTGCCTTCCATAAATTCACGAAGAGCCTTCTCTGCTGTCTTCATCACATCTTCAAATTCATCCTGTTCATCCACAGCAAGCGTTAATCCCGGTAATGAAACAAATAAATCACGGGCGCGGCATTTAAACCAAGGGTAACCAGCCAAAATATAATGATCATCCCCCTGTTTATTATGAAACTGATGCGCCGAATTCTTGAGACAGTGATAAAAACTATCGCGAGGAGTACGATCAGCTACTTCCGCCTCAAAAACCTGCTTCAATCTGCGTGGTGAAGTTTCCGATATTCCGGCAGAAAACACAATACTTTCCCCCTTCTTTATATCTACCTCAAAATAGCCGGGCACATATAAATCTTCATTAAAATCATATCCCCGCTCCTGCTCTTTAGGATATTCAATTCCCCGGTACCAATCAGGCATAAAATGAAATTCATTCTTTTTATTCAACTGCATGAATAATTCTGGATAACCGGGATACAAACACGTCCTAATGCCATTCTCCACTAACTGATAGTCCCGGTTGGCCTGTGCATTCTCATGGGTATACTCACGCACACTGCGAAAAGCAAGAAATGGATGGAAACGTAATGTTGTCGCAGAATGGGCATCCACCAATGTATATCGAATTAAGATACGATTTTCATGGTGTACAAAAATTTTCTCCTTACGAAGGATAACCCCTCCTACCCGATACGTTGTTGCCGGAATATGCTCACAATCAAACTCACGGATGTACTTATGTCCATTGGGACTGAACACATTTCCTCCGAACTTGTGCAAACCCAAATTAAATTCTGCTCCATGCTGAATGACCGTTTCGTCCAAAGAAGAAAGTAAAACATGGTTTTCATCGTCCAAATTAGGAACCGGAATAACTAATAGTCCATGATATTTGCGTGTATTACAATCTACTATTGTTGTACAATGATAAGCACCCGACTTATTCGTCCGGAGTATTTCCTTCGGTAACGATTCCTCCAGGTTAATCATCGTAGTTTTGTCAAATCGTAAATAACTCATATATTGTAGAATTATAAGGTTAAATTAGCCAAACATCTGCATACTTGACACACCCGCCCAACAAGCCTGTATGCCGGTAAGCATCATATGCCCAAAAATACAAATTAATGGTTATACGCAAAATAAAAAACTTGTTTATTTTCGTTTTTACTTAAATAATTCGTAGCATTGTAACCAAATTATTGAAGCTGAATAAATGAAACATGATATACGCCGCATATTTTTAGCCGCGGTCATCCCTCTATTTCTCGTATTTATTCTTTACCTGCTCAAATTCCTTGAGGTGGGGATGGGATGGGATTTTACTCATTTGGGGGTATATCCCATGAGCAAACGGGGAGTATTTGGCATTTTTGCACATCCACTTGTGCATGCAAGTTTTGCTCATCTATTTGCAAATACGTTCCCTTTATTTTTCTTGTTATGGTGCTTATTCTACTTCTACCGGCACATTGCACCCTATATTCTCTTTGTGATCTGGGTTGGTTGCGGACTGCTAACTTTTTTAATAGGAACTCCCGGATGGCATATCGGAGCAAGCGGCATAATATACGGACTGGCATTCTTCCTTTTTTTTAGTGGCATCTTGCGCAAGCATATTCCACTTATAGCCATTTCACTGCTAGTCACTTTCCTGTATGGCGGACTTATTTGGAATATGTTTCCATTTTTTGCCAAAGCCGGCACTTCATGGGAGGGACATCTAAGTGGAGCAATCATAGGAACGCTGTCGGCTGTGATTTTTATGAACTACGGGCCTCAACGACCTGATCCCTTTGCAGATGAAGAGACGGAACAAAACAGAGATGAGGAAGACTCCATTGAAAACGAAGACAAAGAGTTTGTATAGGGAGATGATATGAGAGAAAACTTTTATTTCCATAATTATTCAATTCCAATTAATCGTTAATACATTACGCCTCAAAAATAGCACATCAGAAAAGCTTATCCTAATGCTTCGGTTTATATGGTTCATATGGTTTAAAATCACACAAAAAACAAGATAAATAAACAGGAATATACATAAATTAAACAAGTATGACGAACGATAAAGAAGCATAAGGCAGATAAGTAAAGGGAAAGTCCGGCTCATTAAATTGCTCCACTATTTTTACAAAAGACAGGCGTACACAAAACGTACACTGAAACGTACATATTAAGTAGCTAATTATCAGGTAACTAGCACAGAGACCGTACAATGAACCGTACAACAAACGAGACACGATATAATAATATAATAAATATATTCAAAGAAAAAATATAAAAAAAAGAAAGTTTATCCGGTGCCTCATTTTGGAGGCACTTCAGACAGTCCCATGTAACGGACAATAATGGAAATCTGCATCGGAGTTAAGAACATATCCCGTTCATCGTATCCCGCTTCAAGCAAATCGGCATAGAAATCGGGATGCCTCCTAATGTACCGCCGCAGAGAACGTGCATTGGATGTGGAATAACTACTCGGAAAATATACCGAAGCAACTTGAGATACCTAATGACAGTCTGTAAATAACCAATCGTAATTTAGTGTTTTCATATCATACACTTTATTTACTATTTAATATACTGCTAAATTATCAATATTTTATCAGTATATAGAAACCAAAAATATAAACACATTTTTTGGGGTTAAAGAAAAAAACAGGAGAAAGTTATTCCTCTTTCTCCCGTTTAAAATAGCCCAGTATGGTGTAAACCGACAAGCTGCCGTGCCCCTTTCGCGGGACACAACTTGTCCAGATGGTAGCACAGATGGATGACCATACAAAAATATCGGTAATTGATGTGGCAATGAAGCCGGTGACACAGCTCATCATACACCTCGGAAGCACGAATAAAAAAGTGAACTATATCTTTATAAGCGGCGAAACGATGATAACACCCCATGGGATGGTGCATCTGCACATAATGCAATATCGTGGCCAACACCCGTATATCTTCCCGGGTATTGTTCAGGGTTTGCTGCAAACGTTCCAGCCGTTCTTGCTGGCAGGCATAACGCAATTTTTTTTTCTTCAGGCAGGCTTCCAGTTCTTCAATATCCGCATTCAACAAACAATCATCACTCCGGACGCTGGTATCCGGCATTTCACTACATTCCACAATAGTATAGTTTTTATTTTTCTACTAAGTTTTTATTCAATCTCCTTTAGCTGTCCACCGTTACTGTCACAAGAGAGTTGTGGCAAACTGACCGTCTGTTAAGTATCAACAGACTATCTATCACAGGTTAACAGATTATCTATCGGCACTCAACTGACTATCTCTTGCGGTGCAACAGACCATCTAAATCCCATGATCTATGAACTTGATTTATATTCCATCTCTAAATACGTTTTAATTTTGACGTTTAAAAAGTTCCCCGTGCACGCCTGCACCGGGGAACTCTAACAAACAAACAAACAAAAGCACCGGACAACAATATCACATCGGCATCCGGTGTGGTCATTTTAAAAGATCTTTATGAGGAGATACATCAAGAAAATTGCCCTAAGATTTCACAAAACAATACAGAAAATTAAGGTTTAAGTTTTCACTCTTTAATATTCCTGTGTCCCAATAATAGACACAGGAATATTTAAAGTCTCAATAGCATGGCTGTGATTCACATCATGAGCCAGCACTCCATATTTTATTTAATCAGAATTTATTGCCGTGATTCACATCATGAGCAATTTCTTCACTTACTTTATTTGCCACAAGCGATTCAAACTGTACTTCTAATTGCAGTTTAATAGAATAGCACAATCCGTTGCCCTTGACCGTTCAACATAATCAGTCAAGAGAACATTAATCCAATACGGACTTCCATCTTTTGCCATAAAACTCCCAAGTTCCATATTGCAAATATTAGATAACCCGCTCATATCTCGGCTCATTAGCATCGAAGCCAGTGATTTAGCAGCTGTATCTACATTGTCAAAATTAACGGTCAACGTCCAGCTAAGTAAAAATAACTGGTTTGAACCGGAATATTGCTTCAATTTAGACAACTGATCAATACGCATCTCCTTATAATTTATAGTATTAGCATAATTATCATAAATATTAGCTTCTCCAGAAGTAAAGAATCCATTTTCTGAATAAAAGCTATTCGATAGACCTGAAACCTTTTTATAAATTACAATAACTTTGGAACTCCTACTGTTCTGACTTACAATCTGGTTATAACTAAGATTGCCTAATGAAACATGACTAGTATTTTTATAGAGATAGTGCCCCAAATAATTATTGATCATACGAGCTAAAACGGTATGATTCTGTACACACGTATTGAGGTTTGGATTCGAATAATCACTATTATCAAAATTAGTAAAGTGACTAATATTCAGAACTACAATTTCACCCTTAGTACTATTCATAAAAATGCGCACATCATTAAGCATTTTCTTAAACGATTCACCGACCAACATGTGACTGGCATAAATGCGATCTCCTGTTCCTTTATAATAGGGGCGAAAATCAAAGAAACGGGTACCACTCTTAAGTTGTTCCAGTATAGTCTGATCCTGTGTCTTGGCAAAAGGAGCGGCAACAGAATTAGCCAACTTGGATTCATCCTGATAAGTTCCGTTATCCCAGGTAATTTTGTCACTGGAAGTACTTATAGAGAAAGTTCCGCTATCGTGACTGCCTGGTAAGCAGATTTGCTTTATTTTTTTATTTCCCAACCCGGCTTCGTTCATCCAGTTCATACGATCCAGAAATAAAGAAGTAGAGTATTCCAAATTAGGAGCCTGACTAAGACTTCTGCCGGTATGTACCTGCACGGCAAGAGAAGCATCGGAAGCTATAGCAACAGCTGGATAAGTCAACTTACGTTGCTCGTAAATATAAGTACCTTTATCAAATAAAGTAGATGTTCCCCACGATATTCTTTTATTTGATCCATTAAGTACACCGGTTATCTGGTAAAGCTGTCCATTCAAGACATAAGTGGATATAACATTGCCTGCATCAGATAATGCCACATCGCACTTATCGCCTTTACCCAAATAATATTCATTTCCCCATGATATAGAATTATAGTCTCCTTTGATTTGCCCGGCACGACAATATATTTTCCCCCCTGTCTTATAATAAAGGGAGACTACCTTATCATTATTGTTGATTGCAACTTTCGGTTCAGAAGCACTGGTCGTGAAACGAACAGCATTTTTAAAATCAATTCTTTTCTTGTTGGTATTCACTTTACCAATGCAATAGAAAAGATTATTATCCGAACGATGTACCTCTACGCAATAGCCTTTATTATTCAGAGCAACATCCGGCTCTTCCCCTTTAGAATAAGAAACACTACTACCCCACTTCATTTTAGTTCCATTCAACACTCCCACATGATACCACATTTTATAATAGCTGCTGAACGTATAATACCGTAGCCATCCTTTTTTCACAAGTTTCTTGGATATTGTTTTTGAAATACCCCGATGCACCTCAACCGCAATGTTTTTATCATTCAAAGAAACAGAAGGATCTACGCCATCATCATAATGCTTACTTCCCGACCAGTTAACAGTCATTCCATCCGCAGTCCCCACATGAAACCACATTTTGGAAGTAGGTGGCAAACCTTCATGTACTTCTAAAAGAGAATGGCTGGCATTGATCGCCACATCAGATTTCTGACCATCATCATATTTCAACGATGCTCCAAAACAAACATCTTTTTCACTCGAAGTATAAACTGTCTGTATGCTTCGGGTTTGCGCTACAGGCAATGCGACATTGTCCTGTAATACACTTGGAGTTTCATCTGTACATCCTGCATAGACAAAGCCTGTCAATAATAAGAATAAAGAACTCTTTTTCATGTCATCCATTTTTTATAATTATTCCCGTACACACCTCACTGCAAAGCCACATGCCCGGTTATTTTTACCGGTTGAATACACCACATCCTTATCAAAGTCTAAACAGGCAGCGGAAGCTCCATCCACAGAAGAAGACCAATAGCGACCAATAGATTCGTCGGTGTCCAGAGCCCCCGTGGTAGAAGTACGATAACCAGATGCAGGAAACCACGATCCTGAAACAGAAATTACACTTCTTCCAAGATCGGTTTCATCCCATGTCGTCGCACTAGCAGACCAGTCACTAAAATTTTCAACCGACGGAACTTTCCACCCTAAAGGACAAGGATCATAAACCGTTTTCACATTCCCCCATAGCGTATTATTAGATTCAGAGCTACTATTCACATACCAATCACCCGAAGGAGATGTACAAGAATAGAATATACCGGGATTACGAACTGAATTCTCAAGATTATTGTTGCCGGAACCCGTAGGAGCAACTGCTACATTAGCAGGTGTTGTCCCTAGTGAATTATAGACCAAATTACCCGAAGAACCTGAATAAAGGACTCTTAAAGATCTTGTTCCCGCGACTATCCCATTTGCTGCAGCAAATGGGTCTTTACGTCCCCACTGATACATCAAGCCTAAAGCATCAACATCACCCGGAACATCTGTTGTTGCCCCCAGATTACGATCCATCCAAACTTCATCTTTATACGTTTCATTATCGGCTAAAGGGTCATAGTCCGTCACCCAAATGTGCCAGCTCCAAAGAATAGAACCTTCATCATTGGTGATGCAAACCAGAGCATTACCTTGGGCTGTATCATCTGTGGTCACCACTCTAAGCACCCCATATTGTTTCAACTCATCAGAGACCGTAACAGAAAGAGCCGGATTATCACGCCAAATGACTGCGGAAGTCCAACCTGAGGCCAAATCGGGTAATTGCTCGCCAAGAGCCACCGTTTGATTAACTCGTTGCACCGGAATATAAATTGTCCCTCCTGGTTTTACCATATAGCAATTGGAAGTCTTTATCCGTTGAACACGCTTATCGGTATCATAAACACCGGCAAGTTTCAAGTTCATTACATAATAAGTATTCCTTTTCACATTATAATCATTCACATCATCCGTCCCCGGATAGATATGATAAACGACCTCCTCCCCACGGTAGAAGCCTATAATTTCTACATAAGTAGCATCTTTAACACCCGCTTTACCACTATCTTCCCCTCCCTCATTACTTCCTGTACCCCTACGATTATCAGGCACATAATAAGTCAGCGAACCTTCCGTATTTCCAGACAAATCAGTTAGTTCACTATTGTGTAAGGTATAAGTTTCCGGGAAAAATGTATCACTTGCAGGAGATACATAATAAACACGATCAGGAATATTACATACCCTCGCCGAGACCAACACCATATCTTGTGCAAGAGGTCTGGACAAAGCATAACGTACATCAATACGGGCAAGCATACGCGTCAATTCCACGTCTTTTTTAAATATTGTCCCCGTTACTTTAAAACCTGATAATTCTCCTTCCATTGGTAAATAACCGGAAGTAAACTGTAATGCATCCTCTGTAGAAGCTGTACGGTAAGTAGTTTTAAAATCAGACTCAGAAAGAGGATTTGAAGTGAAAGCAGTTTCTCCAGCATTAGCAATTACATAAATATCGCTGGTTTCATCAGCATTATTGACAGACAATTTTACATCAAGAGTAGTTGTAAGGCCATCCTTGATATATTTCTTTCTCTCAAACTTACCATTAATAAATTGTAGTACCCATACATTATCTAAACCCTCCTCATTCACCTTCGAAGCATCGGTGCCGCGACTAACAGCTTCTGCATTATCAACATTAAGATATGCAACCGGAGCTTTCAACGATAAAGTAACTTTTGTTTCAGAACGAGTTACAACATCTCCGGAAACATTAATATCAGAACTACAAGAAGTTAGAAATAATGATACTATCAATAAAAACGAGCCTATTCTTCTCATTATTATTTCTATATTAGATTTTCTATAAGTAAAGTTATCTTGCATGAATATAGACTATTCTTTCACACAGCGGACTCCCATAGCCGACGCTCGACGTGCTGTGTCACGCGTCTCTACAGCTAGTTCACCACCATTATTGATAAAACGTAAATTATTAGCAAAGGAATATGCAGCCGATCGATAATAACCACGTACACCCACATCACTTAACGTCCCCGTATCTCCAGGGCGACTGCCATTAGCCGGAAACCAAGAATCGGAAACATCATTAATCGTACAACCCAAATAAGTGGCGTTCCAAGTCACTGTACTAGTAGACCATGTAGAGAATGCTTCATTAGCAGGTACCTTCCAACCCGCAGGACAAGGGTCATAGACGGTTTTATTAGAAGCGTCCCAAAGAGTATTGTCCTGAATAGTACTGTTACCGCAATACCAGTCATAAGAAGAGGCACCCTTATAATAAAAGACTCCCGGATGCTGAATAGCATTTGCCAAGTTATTTGCTGCATCTGTCGGTGCAACCGACGTGTTGGCAGGGTCCGTAGAAACTGAAGAATTTGTGTTATACTCTACACTACCCGAACCGCCGCTATAGAGTGTTCGCAGCGTAGCATTACCTACCGTCGTGGCATTTGCACCTACAAAAGGATCTTTACGTCCCCACTGATATAATAATCCCAGCGACCCGACATCACCCGGAGTATCATTAACAGCACCAAGATTCCGATCCATCCACGTATAATTATTGTAGACTTCATTATCCGTTTCAGGATCGTAATCCGTCACCCAGATATGCCAACTCCAAAGAACTTTGCCTTCATCATTTTTTATACAAACCAAGGCATTACCGACGGCCGCAGCATCCGTAGCCTTCACCTCAAAAAAGCCTACGGATTTTAAAGCCTCGTCAGTAGTTACTGTCAAGGCGTTGTTATCCCGCCAGATCACTTCCGATGTCCACCCTTCATCCAAGTTGGCTAGTTGCATACCAAGCCCACTTTGATTGGCACGCTTCACCGGAATATGAAGGAAACCACCCGGCTTCACCATATAAGCATTAGCTAGTGGCGTTTTCCTTACACGCTTGTCGGCTTCAGAAGTTCCCGTAATATTTACCTTTACAGTATAACGAGTATTACGTACAATATCATAATTATTTATTTCATTTTGACCCGGATAAAGATTATAGGTAACTTCATCACCATCCAAATAGCCGATCAATTGAATACAAGTGGCATTAGCTATGCCAGACTTACCGGAAGCTTTTCCTCCTTCATTATTACCATCTCCACGTCGATTATCCGGCAAATAAAAGGTCATGCTATTTCCCGAAATCACCTCATAATCGAATGTCTGTACTTTAGCCTCTCCCATCGTTGGAAAGTCTGTTGCATCCAATGTTACATAAGGATAAGAACAATCTGGCACATTCATCAAACGAACGCATTTAAGACTAAACCCACTCGGCATATTCGTCCCTAACGTATAACTTAAATCAATCTGCGCCAACATACTCGTTAACATTACTGTTTTGTCTCCTTTCAAGTCATCCGGAATAGAAAGTTTTGTCAAGCTTCCTGACATAGGCATATAACCTGACGATGGAAAGAGAGAAGATTCATCGGCTACTTTTAACGAATTAGCTTTAAATGCATCTTCCGTAGCAAGTAAATTGGGAAAAGCATTTGCACCTACATTAGCTATAAAATAAAGATTACTGGTTTGCCCGGATGCATTAGAAGAAAGATCCACATTGAAATCCGACATATCCACTTTAGAGAAATATTGTTTACGTACAAATGTCCCATTGACATACTGAAATATCCAAAGATTGGAAACTGTAGCATCATCTATGCCAGAAGCATCATAAGAACGTGTATTCACAGGATTCGAAATAAAAGAAGAAACATCACCACCACCCAAATTTAAGACTACTTCACCACAAGAACGACTGGAAGAACCGGCCTCTTGCATCTCAGTTACCTTGAAATTCAAAAGAACTTCCACTTCTTTGCCTTCAGTAGTGCTGACATTCGTTTGTTCATCCGAACAAGCCGCAAATATAACTGTACAAATGCCTAAATAGGCTAAATTTTTTAATCTCATAATATACTTTTTATATTAGCATTTTGCCGATCATTCCTTTATACAACGAACCGATTGTCCTGCTGCACGATTAGTACTTCCATTGGGAACTTTACGGGAATTTAGAAAGTATAAATAGTAAGCCGAGGTATCACTTACAGTGGACGTCCAATAACACCCCAGTGCTCCAACATTGACAAAAGTCATGGTAGTGGGACTAAGATAGCCACCACTCGGATACCAAGAACCGGAAACGGAATTGATTGTACGCCCTCCATAGGTCGTATCCCAACTGCCAAAATCCGATTCCGCCCAGCTACCTTCAGCCGGCACTTTCCAGCCTTGCGGACAAGGATCATAAACAGTTTTGGTAGCACCCCACAAAGCATTATTCTGAGTACCATTGCTACCAACATACCAGTCGCCCTTACGTTCAGTGGTACTGATGTAAAATAAATTTGGATGTTGTGTTGAATTTGCCAAATTATCTCTTGAAAAAGTTGAAACAGCCGTAATTCCAGAATAAGTTGTATTACCCGAACCTTCAGCATAAAGAGACCTCAAAGCAGCAGCACTTTCGACATCATAGGTAGCTGTACTTGCTCCCGGAAACGGATCTTTACGGCCCCACTGATACATCAAGCCCAATGCACCTACATCACCTGGAGTATCATTAGTTGCACCAAGATTCCTATCCATCCACGTAAAATTATTGTAAGTCTCATTATCCGTGTCAGGATCATAATCCGTCACCCAAATATGCCAACTCCAAAAAATTTTACCAGCATCATCTTTTATGCAAACCAAAGCATTCCCACATGCCGTAGCATCAGCAGCTTTTACTTCAAAAAAGCCTGCTGACTTCAACGCATCATCATTTGTAATAGTTAAAGATGAATTATCACGCCAGATCACTTCGGAATGCCAGCCGCTGGTAATATCAGCCAATTGTTCCCCTAATTCTGTTGTTTGATTGGCACGTTTCACCGGAATATGAATGCAATCACCCGGCTTAATCATATAAGCATTAGACAATGGAGTCTCCGTTACACGCGCATCGGTCCCATAAATACCTGTAATGTTTGCTTTTATAGTGTAATGGGTATTACGTACAATATCATAATTATTTATCTCGTCTTTACCCGGATAAATATTATAGATAAATTCATTTCCGTTTAAATAACCAATCAACTGGATACAAGTAGCATTCCTTATACCAGATTTACCAGAAACTTCTCCTCCTTCGTTGCTACCATCCCCGCGTCGATTATCCGGCAGATAGAAAGTCATACTATTTCCGGGAATCACCTCATAATCGAAAGACTTCACTTTAATGTTTTCGTTAATCGGAAAAGTCGTTGCATCTGATGCAACATACGGGAAAGAACCATCCGGTATATTTACCAAACGAACATATTTCAGATTAAATCCATTCGGAATATCCGAACTCAAGGTATAACTAAAATCAACACGTGCCAACATGCTGGTCAATGTTACCGTTTTACCTCCCTTGAAATCATCGGGAATAGAAAGATCCGCTAAACACCCTGACATGGGAATATAACCTAACGATGGAAAGAGAGAAGATTCATCGGTCACTTTTAACGAATTAGCTTTAAATGCATCCTCTGTGGCAAGTGAGTTGGGAAAAGCATCTGCACCTACATTAGCTATAAAATAAAGATTACTGGTTTGACCGGATATATTAGAAGAAAGATCCACATTGAAATCCGCCATATCCACTTTTGAAAAATATTGTTTACGTACAAAAACTCCATTGGCATACTGAAATACCCAAAGATTGGAAATTGTAGCATCATTAATATCAGAAGCATTATAGGAACGCGTATCCATAGGGCTCGAAATAGTGGAAGAAGTGTTACCACCACCCAGACTCAAGACTACTTCACCGGAAGAACGGCTGGAAGAACCAGCCTCCTGCATCTCAGCCGACCTGAAGTCCAAATGTACCTGTACATCTTTGCCTCCGGTAATGCTAATATCCGTTTGTTCATCTGAACAAGCCGCAAATATAACTGCACAAATACCTAAATAGGCTAAAATCTTTAATCTCATAATCTACTTTATGTTATTATCTTATTAATTCTCTTTTATACACCGCACAGGATAACCGTAATCACGATAAGGGTTTTTGGTTACTCCCTTCAATGAATATTCATGGTGATATGCAAAGTCACATGCCTCATCGTTATCAGCAGAAGAAAGCCAATAATCGGCAAGCTTTCCCACATCAGAAAGTGCGCTATATTCTGATTCATAACAGCCTGCAGCCGGATACCACGAACCAGAAACAGATGTTATCGTAAACCCATGGTGTTCATCATCCCAGTCACTAACATCCTCTACTGAAGACCAACAATCTTTATCAGGAATTTTCCATCCCGACGGGCAAGGATCATAAACCGTTTTAGTGCTTCCCCATAAAGTGTTATTATGTTCTATAAGAGCATACCAATCATTACTGAGAACATAATGATCCCCATCTTTTACACTTGAACCCAGTCCATAGAAATATGCTCCAGGATTACGTATAGAACATTCCAAATTATTAGAAAAATCTTCTGGAACCCTAAATGTATGGACATTATATACCTCATTGCCGGAATCGCCGGAATAAAGAGTCTTAGGGCTGTCGTTACCTAAAACCACACTCGAACCGACAATAGGATCCTTACGTCCCCACTCATACAGTAAGCCCAATGCACCTACATCACCCGGAGTATCATTAGTGGCACCAAGATTCCGATCCATCCACGTACAATTATTGTAAGTCTCATTATCCGTATCAGGATCATAATTCGTCACCCAGATATGCCAGCTCCAAAGGATATTACCTTCATCATCTTTTATGCAGACCAAAGCATTTCCATCTGCCGTAGCATTAGTAGCTTTCAATTCAAAAAAACCTACTGATTTCAGCGCATCATCATTTGTAATAGTCAAAGCAGAATTATCACGCCAGATCACTTCGGAATGCCAGCCGGAAGTAACATCAGCCAACTGTTCCCCTAAGTCACTCTGATTGGCACGTTTTACCGGAATATGCAGGCAACTGCCCGGCTTAACCATATAGGTATTGGCTATAGGAGTTTTCTTCATACGTAAGTCAGTATCGGATATGCCATCTAATTTAGCTGTTACGGTATAATGCGTATTATACGCAAGATTGTAATCATTCGTATCATCATTGCCTAAATAGATGCTGTAAGTAAATTCATCGCCCCCCTTGTAGCCAATTAATTGAATACAAGTTGCATTGGCTACACCGTTTTTCTTTGTAACATCGGCCGTTCCATTAGTACCTTTTCCCCGATGGTTATCCGGAAGATAAAAAGTCAACTCACCCGATTGAGTAGCCAAAGCCGTGTAGTCAAAGTCCACCACCGTAGAAGACACAAGAGGTAAGCCAGTCACTACATAAGGATATATGTTTGCAGCAACATTGACTAGGCGAGCATGTGTTAACTTAAAGCCCGCAGGCATGGAGCTCGTCACAGAATAATTCAAATCAACACGCGCAACCATACGGGTAAGTACTATAGCTGTTGATTTCTGAGAATCATCAGGTATTTTAACGCCTGTCAATATCGCGCTCATAGGCAAAAAGCCAGCTGTCGGCAATATAGACTCCTCTGAAGTAACATTATATGCAAAATCATTACAGGCAGATTCTGAAGCAAATGTCTTGCCTTTAAAAGTCTCCTCGCCCATATTGGCAATAAAATAAAGATCACTCGTCTGACCTTCAGAATTAACAGAAAGATCAATGTCCAACATATCCGAATTAACTTTACTAAAATACTGTCCACGCACATAAACACCATCTACAAATTGAAATATCCACAAATTGTCTATGGCATCTTCATTTACACTAGAAGGATCTGCGGAACGTGTGTAACAACACATATCGGAAGTGGAACCCGTTTCATCTGCCTCTTTCATAGATGATACTCCGAAAGAAAAGCGTAAAGTAGCTGATTTACTAGTCACAACGGTACCAATATCTTGCTCTTCCGAGCATGAGACAAGACCCAAAATGCATACCAGTATAAAACTCAATTTAGTTATTTTCATTGCTTTTTATAATTAAAATATTTTATTATTCGCCCATATTCCCCATATCATTGGATACTGTTCCCCAAGCACTCGTACCAAAAGTTTGCTGGGCTGCCCCAGCACCCATATCACCGGTATCCTGTGTACCTGTACTCCAAGTAGTTGGATTACTAAAAGTATTACTATTCCCCTTGCCTACGTCTCCGGAACTCCAAGCAGGATTCTGTATCCACTCGCTAGTACCTAAAATATTCGGGGAACCAGACCCTACATTACCAGTTACCCAAGAAGAATCATTCCAATCACCAATATATAAAGCATTGCCTGTGCCATATCCTACATCACCTGCATCCCAACTACTAACACCCCATGAACCTATCAAAAAGGTATTATTTGAAACGCCAGTACCCAATGCCCCGGAATCCCATTCATCTGTACTCCAGCCACCTACAGTCACTGTATTTCCAGTAGTCTCAGAATCTCCACCAACAAAATTAGTTGTAGTCACTCCATCCCATTCCGACACATTTAAGGTCAGATAAACCTTCGGATCAGTAAACAGTACAGTAAACGTATACTTTTTACCAGGAAGAAAAGCAATATCAGGAATCTCAGCAGAAAAGACAGAAGAAACAGAAGCATTGGCAACTATAGCAGCCTGAATATGAAACGAAGCTGACTTTTTAGGCAAAACATAGCCCGTACCCACATAGAGATTTCCAACCTCTGAGGCTACAATTTCATCCACTGGAATATTTAACGATCCATCGACATCGGATGTGGAAGCATCAATACCAGAATCCCCTAATACATATTTATAAGGTGTATGAGTTAATTCTGAAAGCACAATACCAGTAGAAGCAGGAACAATAGAAGTTATTTTCACTGAAGAAGGATCTCGTTTGAGTGTCAGTTCAATTGCAGAATATTCCAACCTAAATGCATCAAAAGTCAATTCTTCGGTAACAGAAGAAAGAGTCGCTTGTAAAGAAGAAACCTTCAAACCGGCAGTAACAGAGTTAACCAGATTAAAAGTCTTATCACTACCACTCATAAAATCATGAACAGGAGATACTGCATAAAATTTATAAGTGAGGCCGGTAAAAAGACTCATATTGTTACCATCTGAGGGTAATAATGTACCATCCGGTTGAGCAATGTATTCTTTGCTTTGCGTACATTCCATTGATTCTACACCAGAATTTATTTCATAAGCATAAACCATAACCTTAGTTCCCTCTACTAACCCTACCTCTGAGCGGGTATTTACTGACACAGATGGTATCTGAAAACTAATCATTGTATAATTTTCCGTTGAAGGCAGATCATCATCCTGACCGTCACACGCTACAAAGAGTAACATCGGGAGAAAAAACAGGCATAAAAATCTATTCATTTTCTTTTTCATTTATAATATTTGCTCTTTAACTTTATTCATACACTAACACCAGATTCAAATTCTTGATCATAAGGAACAACCTTCCAATCAGTCATTGAAATAGAAGGAAGAACAGCTGTACCATTAAGTTCAACTGTTACTACATAATTGACTCCGGCTTCTAATTTTGTAAAAGAAGAATTAGCACTAAGATGATAGCCATCTACAATAAAAGAAAAATAAATTCCATTACTAAAAGACTCCGAAGGAATGACTTGAAACCCCGTTTCTATAACATCGCCAGAATTCCCTATAGAAGAAATTTCAGGATTATATGATACTTCACCAGATACCAAGTCTGTATAAATACCGGACGCAATATTCAAATTGGCGGAAGAATAAATACCATTACCCTTAATAGTTATATCTGAAATAGCTCCAGTTCCACTATAAGTACCTCGTTTTATCTTTAAAGAAATGCGGGAATAAGCATGCTCCATATTGAAATTAACAACATTATGGAACATATTCACCGGATCTGCCATAAGGGTAGCATAAGCTAACTGTCCTCCCTCGTCGGTAAACTTACCTGCACTAAGCGGAATTGCTTTAAAATCGGTTATAGCAATATTATAAGGAACATAAGCACAAAGAGCAGCATTATTTTTGTTAAGCATAATATCTCCTTCTGTTGTTTTCCATTGATCCAAAGTATATGCATATTTCCGATTGCATACAAAACTATACCCATCCGTTATTTTAGTCTGAAAGACTCCAATAGCACCGGAAGTAAGGACTGCACGGGTAATTTCGGCAGATATGTGAGTTGAAGAAACCTGTAAGGGCACCTTCCCTTCTTGATTGGAAGTAATCGAAGTATCTTGCGAAGTACAAGAAGAAAATATCCCCCAAGATAGAATCAACCCCGCTAGTAATTTATTTGTAATTTTAATATTCATTTATGTAATTCACTTTTAAAACCATTTAATAACTAAAAGAATCAAGTAATAAAAGTGTTATCGGCAGCATCATCACGATGCCGCCTAATGATAACACATCTGAGATGAAATAAAAAGTATAAACTTTAATATTAGACACTAAAAAAACAATGCTTATTCATCATAAATCACCCTTACTCACTATATTTTTGGCTCCAACGTCCCTGCTATAGGAGAATCATTCCAATCCGAAACAGAGACTGAAGTAATACCAAGAGCCTCTCCTTTAACGGTGACGTTCAAAATATAGTTGGTGCCAGCAGCCAATTCATGCAAAGAACTTTCTTCGTCTGTTGCAAATGTTGTGGACATTTCATGTCCATCCACAGTAAAAGTAAATATAGTAGTATCATCCAAAACCGCTACAGGTATCATAAAGACGGAAGCTTCACCAGGAACAGACACATCAGGAATTGCATCTATGGTAGTAATACCACAACTAACACTTCCAGCAGCATCATTACTGTAACTTCCATCTTCTATATTGAGCGCAGACGCAGGAATAAGCTTTGTTCCTGCATTAGTGCCATCCTCTATTTTGATCGCACTAATCTTACAGGTACTCGAATAACTAACATCTCTAGTAATTTTAAATGTAATCTTAGCATAAGCATGACTTAGAAGAAGAGATACTGTATTTGACGTATTGTTCAAAGGCGGATCACTGCTAAGATCATTATACTTCCTGTAGCAAAGATCAGCAGCATTAGCTTCTTGAGCGAACAATGTAAATGTTGTTAAAGAATGCTCACTTTCATAAGGGTAATATGCAGCCAGCTGAGCATTATTATCATTCAAATAAATAATATCACTCTCAGCCTCCCCTTTCCATTGCGGAGAGCCGGAACCGGAATACACATATTTCGCATTATTCCTTGCTTCATAGCCCGTAGTGGCATTGCAAAACAAGCCTATGGCTGCACCTTCGGTCTTCAAATCTTCCGCATCAGTTCCTCTGGTCATAAATAAATTCAAAGAAGCTGATGAAATATTCAAAGCAGTCTTTGCACTATTACCAGTAGGTGAATCATTTTTGGAGCAACCACATAACATTATGCAAAGTACTGAGGCAAATACACATGTTTTTTTCATTTTCTCTTATATTTATTAATTAATATCAGAATATACAGTATCATACCTAGATACAAGATCTTCGTTCTCAAACAAAATTTCAACATTAAAGAACTTGTCCGTTACTTTACAGGTAACGGATTTGTAAAGAGATAATATACATATCAAAAGTCACAAACGGGAATTTAAACAGTATAAAAGCGTTACACTCATTTGGTGACAGTCAATATACACCGAATGAGAAGAAATAAGTATGTACCAAAATGAAATACTAAGAATAAATAGAAGAATAAAAAGGAAAGCCGAAGCATATTATGCTAACTTGTTCTTAGAAAGGCTACTTTCGAAAAATCATTCTTTCGGGATGAGATTATTTAGTTATTATTGCTAAAAAAAGCAAAATAAAAGATAGGTATAAAGACTAAAAGTGTCTATATATCAAAAATAAAGAAAATAGAAATATTATCATACATATATTCAAACTGAACAACTGGATGCAAAAAATGCAATTTATAATCTAAAACCAAGTTTTTTTGCTCTAAACATAAATTTGTTGCATTTTTATTTGGTTAATAATGAAAATATTTCAATATTTGCATCCATAAATCAATCCGTTACCTGTAAAGTAACGGCATGTATTTAAAGCCATATAACGCTCATTTATTGTATTTCAGATTATTTAAATTCAGCGAGTGTCTTCAGTTCTATAAAGTATTATTCACACATAAAACACCATTTATTTACTCATTATTTAAGTAGAATATCTTCGCAATTTATCTTCTCCGAATAGCCTATTATAAGATAAGGAGTTTTGCGTTACTAAGGCAATCACCTTGCGGTTTGCACGATTCAACGTACGGTTATCAAAAGAAGCCAAATAAGTATAAGTCACTTTTTCCGATGCATGTCCAAGCGACTCGCTAATCACTGACACGGGAATACCCTGCCGATAAGCAGCCGTAGCCCATGAATGACGTGCCACATAAGAAGTTAGCCTCACTTTCAGCCTTAATAAAGAAGATAATCGCTCAAGATGATGATTATAGCGTCTAAGAGCACTTTGATATTGACGATAACCTTCATTCCCTTCTCTCGTTATGACAGGAAACAGATATGGAGAATGCTTCTTTCGTGAAATGTACTTCTTGAAAATTGCTTTAGCACATGGTTCAATAGCTACTGTAAGCAGATGACCTGTCTTACTGCGACGATAATGGAGAACTCCCCTGCTAATATCGCTTTTACGCAAACGAATCAGGTCTACAAAAGGAATGCCACGAAGATAAAATGACAGTAAGAACAAATCGCGACTCACTTCCAAATCGGGATGAGTACTTAAATCTGCATTATGCAATCGACGAATTACTGAAAGCGACACTGCTCGTTTTTCGGAACTGTCTGCCCCGGTAAACACTTCGTCGAACAAATCCGGAGGGATTTGAGCTATGCCACGCCGGACAGCCTGATTGCAGATGGAGCGCAACATACGTAAATAGAGGGACACCGTGTTACGCTTACAACCTTCAGACAGCAGATACTGCTCGTAGCGTTTCAACAAATACGGGGTAAGAGCGCTAAAAGACAATTGGGAATTTCCCGTAAAGCGAACTAAGCGCTTTATCGAAGAACGGTATGAATGGGCCGTTCCATGACGCCCAACAAGGGCAAGATCGTTCACCAACAAAGAAACAAAAGTGTTGAGTGATTCCATTAGTGTTAGCTGTTTGTTGTGTTGTTGCTCAAGTTGTTTTCTCATAATCTTCCTACTTTTAATAATTATCTCGCAATGATATGCGAAATACACAATACGAAAAAAAACAGAAAAAACTTCCTAAGACGACTTTAACATAAAATTTATTGATTTAATAATAAAGTTAACCATTTGTTTTGTCCATCAACACGCAAAAGGCAATTAATAGACAAAACAAACAAAATTAATAAAAAATGGAACAAACTCACGAACTATAGCTAAATATTTATGGTATGAATTCCCTCTCAACCTATTATTGCTATTTTGCGAGCGCTTCCCCAATGATATTGTCCAAAAAACCGGTGGATTGTATGACACGATGGCAAGGAATACTCCTGCTAATGTACCTCTTTATTTCTTGCTTCTATTCTAGCGTTCAGGTATCCAACTATTTACCAGCTTCGAATGCTCATTAATCCAAGCACGGATTATAGCAGATTCATCATTTTGTGCTTCTTCCATAGCGGTCATCAGCGAACTAATTTCCTCATCATTCAAATGAATATTCCTAATTAATTCTGCCGCAAAGGGATCTTTTTTAGTAAACCCCTTCCAAGCAATAGAATAAATCTTCTCGGCTTCACCATATATTTTTTTAGGATCTTCAAGCATATGAAGCTTAAAACGATCAAACATCCAGTGAGGAGTCCATCCAGTAACCACAATCCATTTTTTCTTATCAATAGCTTTTTTCAACGAAGCTGTCATTGCCGGACCACTCGAAGTTAATAACTTATACCCTATCCCATATTCTTTTATGGCTTGATCAGTAGCTTTCATAATACCAGCACCAGCATCAATGCCCACAATCTCACCAGAAAAACGAGCTTTGTCCTTAGTCATATCTTTTATGGAGTTGACAGTTACATAGTCTGGAACAACTAAACCTATACGTGCATTATCATAAACCTCACCCAAATATTCCAAATTATCACCGTATTGATTAAAATAATCAGCCATTGTTACTGGCATCCAGGCATCCATAAAAACATCAGCTTTTTTGCGCGATAGTGACGTAAAGACAGGCGCTAAATCAGCATTCAGCAATTTCACATCATAACCTTGATCTTCCAAAATAACTTTAGTCAAGTTAGTCACAGCAATACCTTCAGCCCAATTGACATATGCAATGCTTATTTCCTTACTCTTCTTTCCACCGCCGCACGAAGCCAGCAATACCATTAGACTCAATAGAATCCCTATTAAACCAGTTTTATTCATCATACATTTCTTATTTTAAAGTTCATTTATTTTTTCTCTGTGCCATGCCTTGCGTGATACGATCAAGCACAATAGCAAGAATCACCACTGCAATGCCACCTTCAAATCCCAACCCTATTTTCATTTGGGTAATTCCTTTTAGCACAATTTCTCCAAGTCCACCTGCTGAGATCATTGCAGCTATCACCACCATAGAGAGTGACATCATAATGGTTTGGTTTATACCTGTCAAAATAGTAGGCATAGCCAAAGGCAACTGCACTTTAAACAGCAATTGCCAAGAAGTAGCACCAAAGGAGCGTGAAGCTTCCACTACATTTGCAGGGACCTGCCTAATACCCAGTCCCGTAAGACGGACAACTGGCGGCATTGCAAAAATAATAGTGGCAAATGCTCCTGGAACCGTACCTAATCCAAAAAACAAAACAGCCGGGATGAGATAAACAAAAGCCGGCATGGTTTGCATAAAATCCAAAATTGGACGCATCACCCTATTGCAACGGTCGCTATTAGCTGTCCATATGCCCAAAGGAATGCCCAAAAGCAAAGCTAAACAAGTAGATGAAAGTACTAAAGCAAGCGTCTGCATAGTCTCTTCCCAGAACCCCATACCGTAAATGAATAACAAGCCCAACAATGTAAAGACAGCCGTCCCTCTGCCAGCTTTAAACCAAGCTAAAACAGCTAAAACCAATATAGTGACATAAAAAGGTATGGCAAATAAAATATGTTGAAAACTATCAATAAACCCACCTATACCTACACTCATTGCATCAAAAAATGGCGCAAAATGGTTAGTTAACCAATTAATTGCAAATTCTATATATTTCCCTATATCTATCATAAATCTATAGCATTTTGAATAATATCATTAATTTCTTGTTTATCCTTACCGGTCACCTCAATAATAAGAGAAGACAAAGGTATCACCCCCTGAAACTCCCGATTCTCATTTACTACCCAAATAGGCGAATTTGTATTTGTTAGTAAAGGCAAAATATCCTCCAATATGGTATTGCTCAGCACTGAATGAACTTCCTGCCTTATTACGGACTCAATAGATCGGATTTCCTCCTTACGTAATCTTAACAAATCCTTCAGACGAACCTCACCAATCAATATATCATTGGTATCAACAACAGGCAATACTGTCAAGTTCCTTTCACGCATTTTCCGAATCAAGACCTCTGGTCCCTCTTTTTTAGGACGAGCAACCAATGGCTTGTCTATCATAATGGCACCCGCCGTAATAATTTTTGTTCTATCCACATTTTCAACGAAACGTTGAACATAGTTATTAGCTGGTTCTGTCAGAATCTCCTCTGAGGTACCAACTTGCACTATTTTTCCATCTTTCATGATAGCAATACGATCACCTAACTTAATCGCTTCATTCAAATCGTGGGTAATGAATATAATCGTTTTTTTCATTTTAGCCTGGAGTTCCAGCAATTCATCTTGCATCTGCACACGAATCAATGGGTCCAATGCCGAAAAAGCTTCGTCCATTAATAGGATTTCCGGATTATTAGCTAAAGCGCGGGCTAATCCGACACGCTGTTGCATTCCCCCTGACAAGCTAGCAACCATCTGGTTTTCATAGCCTTTCAATCCAACAAGCTCCATACCTTCCATTGCTTTCTTTTCGCGTTCTTCTTTCTTTACGCCTTGAAGTTCTAAGCCGAACGCAATATTCTGCAATACAGAGCGATGCGGAAGCAAACCAAAGTCCTGGAAAACCATTGCCAGCTCTTTTCTCCGAACTTCCAATAGTTCCTTGTCAGAAGCTCTTGATATATCCTTACCATTGATTAAAACCTCTCCGGTAGTAGGCTTTATTAATCTATTGATACAGCGTAGTAAGGTAGATTTACCACTACCAGACAAGCCCATAATAACAAATATTTCTCCTTCATTGACAGAAAGATTAGCTTTTTCCACAGCAACAGTACATCCCGTAGCCTTTAAAATTTCACTTTTTGTCTTACCTTCCTTTAACAATTTAAAAGCCTTATTCTTGTCATTGCCAAATATCAGGTACAGATCTTTTATTTCTATTTTGCTCATAAGTAAAAGAATTAATCTATTAAAAATAATAGCCTATATTCATATTAAAGCGGGTATGCCAACCTGCAGAGACTTCACCTTCTGCAAAAGATTGATTCCAATCCCCACCTAACCAAGCATGATTCTTTCCCATAGCAAAGTCGATATAAGTATAAACCGGTCCCATACTAACCAAACAACCTAGTACATTTTGATAGCTGTCATGAAAATCCGACTCTTTTTTATTCATTAGGCTAAAATCATCATAAAGGCGCACACTATCCAGTATCCCCCTATTAACAGAAAAAGTATATGCCAAAGTTGCAATATATGTATCTGCCTTAGCCGCCACTTGATATGGTGCACCATACGCCGACATACTCACCTTTGCCCGACTCTCACCTTCCTTATTCTGAGGATGCATTCGATAAGTTGTATATTGGGCACGAAAATCCCAATTTTTATAATTAACCATATAGTGCAAAGCCATTGCCTTATAGAGCCCAACTTTCTCGGTATCTAAATTATAAAGTCCACCCAGCATGGCAGAAACTCCCAACTGTTGTTTCCATCCATGTCCCCAATGATAAATAAGCTGGGCATTTCCACGATTCACTTCTTTGTTCCGCCCGGATACATCATAGGCATAACGATCAGCGGATATTTCAGAAGTTTCCCCAAAATCAAGTATATCAGCATTTTTAAAGAAAGCCAATGCTAAATCCAAATGTTTTTTATGATACAAGTATTTCAACCCCATATCAGCATCATCTTCCAGTCCCAAATAATAATTAATATTGAAAAAATAACTATTTGCCGTGTAAGGCATAATTCCAAAGGGGACTGAAGTCAAACCTAATTGAATCTGCTGGGAGTCATCCAATCTATAACCAATCCAACCGGATTTCAGCATACCTCCTCCTGAAGATTCTGCATAAAACCGATATTCAGCAGATAACAAAATGTCCTTATAAGAACCATCTACATTAAAACGAAACATATCATAACCGAAGTCACCACCACGAGTTTTATTTGCGGGTTTCCAATCAGAATAATTATAATTAAACCGGAGCGCACCTCCAATCTTTAAACTCGGCTTATCTTGTGCTGAAACAGAAAAGACGGAAGACCATAAGAATAAAAAATAAAAAATAAATCTTGCCTTATATATCATAAAGTTTTGATTAAACACGAGAACATTCTTTGAATGTACCCGAATAATTAATAAAATATTGTTTTAACAGGCTGGGTAGAAAAAAAAGCGATAATATTTTGAGAAGTTATCCCTTCTATGAACAACAAAAAAACGGTATTTGATGCATTATAACAACCTGTTTATACCTTTTGATAATGCAAATATACAAAAAATAGAAAGAATATGCAAATACTATACTTCAAAAGCTTTAAGCTTGACACTTCCTTATAATCAGATTAGCAAGCCTCGCCCTCAATTAGCACTCTTAGAACGAGGTACCTATAAATTAGTAAGAGCTGCCCGATATTGTATCAGACAGCTCCTCTATTAAATAATTCTTTTCCTCTTAAGACGAAAAATTCAAAAGCAAAAATTATTCTTCATCCAGCAGGATTTCCAAAATCTGGCATGCAGCTTTAGCTACCGGAGTACCAGGACCAAAAATAGCCGCCACACCGGCTTTATATAAGAAATCATAGTCTTGCGGAGGAATAACTCCACCGGCAATTACTACAATGTCTTCACGACCTAATTTCTTTAATTCTTCAATAATTTGCGGAACCAGTGTCTTGTGTCCAGCAGCAAGTGAAGATACGCCAACCACATGCACATCATTCTCAACTGCCTCCCGAGCCGCCTCGGCAGGAGTTTGAAATAAAGGTCCCATATCCACATCAAAGCCGCAATCGGCATATCCGGTCGCAACTACTTTAGCACCGCGGTCATGACCGTCCTGTCCCATTTTAGCTATCATGATACGAGGTTGACGTCCCTCTTTCTTAGCAAACTTCTCCGTCAATTCACATGCACGTTTGAAGTCATTATCATTTTTACTTTCTGATGAATACACGCCTGATATTGTTCTAATTACTGCTTTATAACGACCCACTACTTTTTCACAAGCATAAGAAATTTCACCTAAAGTGGCACGAACATGAGCTGCTTCTACTGCCAATTCCAGCAAATTACCCTTTCCTGTCTTCACACATTCGGTAATCGCATCAAGCGCCTTGTCCACTTCTGCCTGATTGCGTCCGTCTTTAAGCCGCTTCAAATTTTCAATCTGTTCCTTACGGACAGCCGTATTATCAATCTCAAGAATATCAATCGGAGCTTCTTTCTCCAAGCGATATTTATTGACTCCGACAATTGTTTGTGCCCCGCTATCAATGCGTGCTTGTGTACGAGCAGCCGCTTCTTCAATGCGCATCTTAGGAATGCCAGTCTCAATAGCCTTTGCCATGCCACCCAGTTTCTCAATTTCCTGAATGTGCTCCCAAGCCTTATGGGCTATTTCATTAGTCAACGACTCTACATAATAAGAACCTCCCCATGGATCGACATTCTTACAAATATTGGTCTCTTCCTGAATATAAATTTGCGTATTACGTGCAATTCGTGCAGAAAAGTCAGTAGGCAATGCTATAGCTTCATCCAGCGCATTAGTATGTAGCGACTGAGTATGTCCTAAAGCAGCAGCCATAGCTTCAATACAAGTACGTCCCACATTATTATAAGGATCTTGTTCAGTCAACGACCAACCGGAAGTCTGACAGTGAGTACGTAAGGCTAAAGATTTAGGATTTTTCGGATTGAACTGCTTCACAATTTTGGCCCACAACATACGGGCTGCACGCATCTTAGCGATCTCCATAAAATGGTTTGTTCCGATAGCCCAGAAGAAAGATAAGCGGGGAGCAAACGCATCAATATCAATACCGGCAGCAACTCCTGCACGGATATATTCCAACCCGTCAGCCAACGTATATGCCAATTCAATATCTGCCGTAGCCCCGGCTTCCTGCATATGATAACCTGAAATAGAAATAGAATTAAATTTCGGCATCTTTTGAGATGTATACTCAAAAATATCAGAGATAATCTTCATGGAAAAAGCAGGTGGATATATATAAGTATTACGCACCATAAATTCCTTCAAGATATCGTTCTGAATAGTACCGGCCATCTCTTCCAACTTAGCTCCCTGTTCCAATCCGGCATTAATATAGAATGCCATAATAGGAAGCACAGCACCATTCATTGTCATGGACACAGACATTTTATTCAAAGGTATTCCATCAAATAGAACTTTCATGTTGTCCAAAGAGCAAATAGATACTCCCGCCTTACCGACATCACCAACCACACGCTCATGATCGGGATCATAACCGCGGTGTGTAGCCAAGTCAAATGCAACAGACAAGCCTTTTTGACCGGAAGCCAGATTACGACGATAAAAGGCATTGGATTCTTCCGCAGTAGAAAATCCGGCATATTGACGAATTGTCCAGGGACGGAAAGTATACATCATAGAGTAGGGGCCACGTAAAAAAGGAGGAATACCGGCCGTATAGTCAAGATGTTCCATACCTTCAAGGTCTTCTTTCGTGTAAACTGGCTTAACTTCAATATGCTCCGGCGTCTTCCAATCAGCAGAGATGCCGTTAGCCTTCTGCCACTCCATACCATTTGATGGTTTAAAAGCGGCATATATATCTAAATTCTTAAAATCTTTTCTCATTTTACTTCAAAAGTTTAGCATTGTATTCCTTTAATGTATCCAGTACATTGACACGGACATGAATAAAATTCTCTATACCGGCAGCTTTCAACTCATCCATACAAGCAGGAGCACCTGCTACGATAAATAAAGCCCGGTTATTTAGTGCTTTGAAAGCAGGAATAGCATATTGTGTATACTCATCATCACTTGAGCAAAGTACTACGATATCTGCTTTAGCAGCCATTGCAGCCTCAACACCGGCTTCAACAGTTTCAAAGCCCAAATTATCAACCACTTCATATCCCGCACAAGCCAAGAAATTACAAGAGAACTGGGCACGCGCCTGACGCATGGCCAAATTACCCATAGTTAGCATAAATGCTTTCGGACGTTTGCCAGAAGCTTCCGTTTCCAAGCGTAACGCTTCAAATTCACATGCAGCACGATCAAAATTCAGCACGGCAGCATCCTTATGACAATGATCAACACCGCCACAACAAGATTTGGCCTCTATAGGTTTCTTTCCGCCAGACTGTTCAGTAAAATTAGGATATTGATTAGTACCCAACAATATTTCCCGACGCTTAGCTACTGCTGCATGACGGGCCTTATTACTCTCATTGACTGACGCCTGCACTGTCCCGGCTTTTACCGCAGCATAGAATCCACCTTCGTCTTCCACACCAAGGAACAATTCCCAAGCCTGTTTAGCAATAGAAACAGTCAGATTCTCAATATAATAGGAACCGGCAGCAGGATCAATTACTTTATCAAAATGGGATTCTTCCTTCAGCAACAATTGTTGGTTACGTGCCATACGTTCCGAAAAGTCATTAGCCCCTTCATAAGTTTTATCAAAAGGAACAACTGTCATAGAATCAACTCCTGCCAAAGCTGCGCTCATTGCTTCTGTTTGGGTACGTAGCAAATTAACATAAGAATCGAACAACGTTAGATTAAAAGTGGAAGTTTCAGCATGTACACGCATTTTAGCGGCGCAGCGACATTCCCCTTTCGGACCCTTATTTTCACAATCGCGTAAGCATTCAGGACTATAAGAAGCAACAATGTCAGCCCATAACATACGAGCAGCACGGAATTTTGCTATTTCAAGAAAATAATTGGAGCTAATACCAAAGTTGAATTTAATTTTTTTAGCTACCACAGCAGCCGGAATACCAGCTTCTGTCAATTGGTTCATATATTCATTTCCCCAAGATAATGCATAGCCCATTTCCTGATAAATATAGGCACCTGCATTATTTAAGGTTAAGGCATTTACATTCAGCACACGATACTTGGGTAACGCAGCAGTAGCTTCAATCAGAGCCTTTGCTGTTTGTACCATATTGCCTTTCTCTTTGCCTTTAGTTAGCATTTTATTGAAATAATCGTAGTTGACAGAACCCTGCAACTTCGTTAAATCATAATCGTGCTTTTGGAAATAGGCTACCAAAAGCTCTGCTAAGTTAACGACATGCCCTTGACACGTCGAGAAGTTAAGCTCAACGGCCTCTGCACAAATGCCATCGAGCAGCGTTTCAATATTATCAGTACTAAGTCCGTCCGCATCCAAATGGAAAGAAAGAGAGTCTATTCCTTTATTAAGGATATCCAATGCCTTTTTATTGGCCTCTTTGTAATCCTCAACCACAATTTCTTGACGAACAAGCCACTCATTATTAGTTTTCTTAGTACCTCTCAAATAAGGAAATTCACCAGGAAGGGCATCTATTGTTTTGAGTCCTTGAAGATCTTCCATCCGGTAGAAAGGTTTTACCTTAAATCCTTCGTTTGTTTTCCAAACGAGTTTCTTCTCAAAATCAGCTCCCTTTAGGTCAGCAATCACTTTCCCCATCCACTGATCTGTAGAAACAGGGGGAAAATCTGAGAAGAGTTTTTCTTTACTGTCTGCCATAGTTTATTTAAAAATTAAAAAAAGATGAATTTATATCTCTTTATTACTTTTATCGACATCTCACCTTGTGCATACAAGGTTAAGACAGGCAAATATAGTTAATTACTAGGAATTAACTATATTTTTAGAGAAATTTCGCACGACAAAATCACTTCCGAAAAGCCTTTGCCAAAGCAAGAAAACATATCTCGATAAAGTAACATATTTCTTAAAAAAGAAAAAAAGCAAGAATGCCTTTGCCAGCTTATTATGATTAACTACCTTTGCGAGAAAATTCAATATAAACATAAAATATATAAACAAAAACATCTATGGATTGGTTAGAAAATTTATTATGGGACCCTACTTCTGTCGCCCATATTGTATTCTTATACGCTTTTGTAATATCAGTGGGAGTACTACTAGGAAAAATTAAAATATTTGGAATATCCCTAGGTGTGACATTTGTGCTCTTCGTTGGTATACTCATGGGACATTTTGGATTTACCGGAGAAACCCATATTCTGCATTTTATTCGCGAGTTCGGATTGATACTATTCGTCTTTTGCATCGGTTTGCAAGTCGGACCATCCTTTTTCTCTTCCTTTAAAAAGGGGGGAATGACGTTAAATATGCTTGCCGGTGGCATTGTACTTTTAAATATTGCGGTAGCACTCGGCCTTTACTTCATCTCCAATGGAAGAATAGAACTTCCAATGATAGTGGGTATTTTATACGGGGCTGTGACCAACACGCCTGGTCTTGGAGCTGCTCAAGAAGCATTAAGCCAATTACACTACACAGGAAGTCCTATTGCCTTAGGATATGCATGCGCTTATCCGCTTGCCGTAGTTGGTATTATAGGCTCCATCATTGTTATACGTTACATTTTCCGGATTAACCTTTCCAAAGAAGAAGAGGAACTTAAGAGTCAGGAATCTGACATGAAACATAAACCCCACATGCTGCATTTGGAAGTACGGAACGAATCCATTAATGGAAAAACACTGCTCCAAATAAAAGATGTTATTGGACGTTCTTTCGTATGTTCACGCATTTGTCATAATGGACATGTCAGTATACCCGATCGCGAAACTGTATTCAATATCGGCGACCAACTATTTATAGTATGCTCCGAAGAAGACGCAGAGGCAATATCTGCATTCATCGGGAAGCAAATACAAGTAGATTGGGAAAGCCAAGACATGCCAATGGTTTCCCGCCGCATTTTGGTAACAAAATCAGATATAAACGGAAAAAGACTTGGAGCTCTCCACTTTCGTAGCCTGTACGGTGTAAATGTAACACGCGTCAACCGTTCGGGAATGGACCTCTTCGCAGACCCAAATCTTACACTACAAGTCGGTGACCGTGTTATGGTCGTAGGACAACAAGACGCCGTAGAACGCGCAGCTTGCGTATTAGGAAATTCACTTAAACGTCTGGACACCCCGAATATTGTCACTATTTTCGTAGGAATCTTTTTCGGAATATTATTAGGAAGCTTACCCATTGCATTCCCGGGAATGCCAACTCCGGTCAAACTAGGTTTGGCAGGCGGTCCTCTCGTTGTAGCCATTCTTATCGGACGTTTCGGATATAAATTCAAATTAGTGACTTACACCACGATGAGTGCCAACTTAATGTTACGGGAAATCGGTATTGTCCTCTTTCTTGCCAGTGTAGGCATAGAAGCAGGCGAACACTTTGTACAGACAGTAGTAGAGGGAGACGGGCTCCTATATGTGGGATACGGCTTTTTAATTACCGTAGTTCCATTACTCATAATTGGCATTATTGCACGTCTCTATTTCAAGATAAACTATTATACCTTAATGGGACTAATAGCCGGTAGCACTACCGACCCACCTGCATTGGCATATGCTAATCAAACGGCAGGGAATGATGCTCCTGCTGTTGGTTATTCTACGGTTTATCCTTTAACAATGTTTTTGCGTATTCTAGCGGGACAAATAATTCTTTTATTAATGGTATAGAGGGAAGATGAGTTAAATCGTAAACATCCTCAAAATCTTAACTTAATAAAAGAGGTCCCCACTAAAAGAGTATCATAGTGAGGACCTTTTTTATTTCATACTTTCACAAAACTTCTTTTCATTAAAATCAATTACTCGTTTCCAATCACTACCCTTACATATTTCTCTATAAAGTCCACTGTTCTTTCTATTCCCAACTTAGACGAATCAATACATAAATGATAAGTAGACGCAGCTCCCCATATCTTATAGCTATAATAATTATAATATTCTGCGCGCTTTTTATCCATTTTATCTATTGCGTTTTCAGCTGTTTCCTTTGTCATATCTTCATTCTTTGCACAAAGACGTGCAATACGGGCTTCTCGTGAAGATGAAATAAAGATATTAACACATCGGGGATGATCACGCAAAACATAATCGGCACATCTTCCCACAAAAAGACAAGATTTTTCAGAAGATAACTTTCTTATCACATCGCTCTGAACCTTAAAAAGAGCATCGTTACTTAAACAATTGGACGCAGAAACCGCACCATCGGTAACGAAAGGGAAACGCATACTTAACAATCCCCCAATTATTGTTTGGGAAGCACGTTCATCCGCCTTCTCAAAGAACTCCCGACACAAGCCACTCTCTTTGGAAGCCAAGGTTATCAACTCTTTATCATAAAAATCAATACCTAAACGCGCGGCCAACTTTTCACCAATTTCTCTTCCTCCGCTACCTAATTGGCGACCGATATTTACAACATACTTTTTATCCATAGCTTCGATTATTTGGCATATTGATATGCAAAAATAAAAAAAGGGAATAACAAAAAAAAATAATGTGACTATTTTTAAAAGATGAATTCAAAATGATTTTACTCTCACAAAGTCAACTAGTTTGAAACTTTTCCTAAATCTACTATTCATCATGCCATTATATAAAAAATGTTTCGTATTTTTGTCCCAAATTGTGTTAATGTACAACGAAATGAATGTATTAGAACTAAGTGAACAGGAAATCATTCGACGTAACAGTATGAATGAACTTCGTGCGATGGGCATTGAGCCTTATCCTGCAGCAGAGTATGTAACCAATGCTTTTTCCACAGATATAAAAGCGGAATTTAAAGATGACGCTGAACCCCGTCAGGTATCCGTTGCCGGACGCATGATGACTCGTCGTGTAATGGGTAAGGCATCTTTCATAGAACTTCAGGATTCGAAAGGACGTATCCAAGTCTATATCACCCGCGATGACATCTGTTCAGAAGAAGATAAAGAGCTTTATAATACTGTATTTAAACGCCTGCTCGACTTAGGTGATTTCATCGGCATAGAAGGGTTTGTCTTTCGTACAAAGATGGGTGAAATTAGCATTCATGCGCAGAAACTCACTGTACTTTCAAAGTCCATTAAACCTCTTCCAAGCGTAAAATACAAGGATGGAATAGCCTTCGATTCATTTGAAGACCCTGAAATGCGTTATCGTCAACGTTATGTAGATCTTGTTGTTAACGATGGGGTCAAAGAGATCTTCGTCAAGCGAACCAAAGTCTATACTTCCATGCGTGAATATTTTAACACGCGTGGCTATTTAGAAGTTGAAACGCCCATACTGCAAGCTATTCCCGGTGGCGCCTCCGCACGTCCTTTCATTACTCACCATAATGCACTTGATATACCATTATATCTCCGTATTGCAGATGAGCTTTACTTAAAACGCCTCATAGTCGGTGGATTTGAAGGAGTGTACGAATTTTCTAAGAACTTCCGTAATGAAGGAATGGACCGTACACATAATCCGGAGTTCACTGCTATGGAAATCTATGTTTCCTATAAAGACTATAATTGGATGATGACATTTACCGAAAACATGATTGAGAAAATCTGCTTAGATGTAAATGGTACCACCGAACTCAAAGTGGGCGACAAAGTTATCAATTTCAAAACGCCCTATAAACGTATCACCATGCTCGACTCGATTAAAGAGTTCACGGGATATGACTTGAGTGAAATGAACGAAGAGCAGATTCGCGAAGTCTGCAAAAAGCTGAATATGGAAATTGACGAAACAATGGGTAAAGGTAAACTCATTGATGAAATCTTCGGAGAGTTCTGTGAAGGCAATTACATACAACCAACCTTTATTACAAATTATCCTATTGAAATGTCACCACTCTGTAAACGTCATCGCAACAATCCAAATCTGACGGAACGGTTTGAACTAATGGTCAATGGCAAAGAATTAGCCAATGCCTATTCCGAATTAAATGATCCGATCGACCAATTGGCACGCTTCCAGGATCAACTCCGTTTAAGTGAGAAAGGTGATGATGAAGCCATGTTTATTGATATGGACTTTGTTCGCTCCTTGGAATACGGTATGCCTCCTACGTCTGGTATGGGAATAGGTATGGACCGTCTTGTAATGTTAATGACTGGTCAAACAACCATTCAGGAGGTATTATTCTTCCCGCAAATGCGCCCGGAAAAGGTGACAAAGAAGGACCCGACAAGCAAATACACGGAACTGGGCATTACGGAAGAGTGGATACCGGCAATTCAGAAAGCCGGATACAATACTGTTGAAGACATGAAAGACATAAATCCACAAAAATTACATATGGATATTTGTGGAATAAATAAAAAATATAAATTAGAACTCACCAACCCGACTGTGGATGACGTGGCCGGCTGGGTAAGCAAATTAAATCAGAAATGACAAATTGAACATAGAAGAGGCTGCCCATCCATAAAAGCAGTCACTTCTATCTTTAATTTTTAATCATTCATTATTTATGAAATTACCCGGAAAGATAGGAATATTGGGTGGAGGAAGTTGGGCTACAGCAATCGCCAAAATGGTATTAGCTCAAGCTGAATCTATAAATTGGTATATGCGTCGTGAAGACCGTATAGCCGAATTCAAACGATTAGGGCATAATCCAGCTTACCTGACAAGCGTTAAGTTCGACGTAAAGAAGATCAATTTCAGCCCCAATATCAATGATGTGGTGAAGGAATCGGATACATTAATATTGGTTACTCCTTCACCTTATTTAAAATCTCACCTAAAAAAGCTCAAAACACGCATACGGGACAAGTTTATTATCACAGCTATAAAGGGTATAGTTCCTGATGATAATCTTATTGTTTCTGAATATCTCACTAAAGAGTATAACGTTCCACCAGAAAATATCGCAGTATTAGCCGGGCCATGTCATGCAGAAGAAGTAGCGTTGGAAAGGCTCTCTTATTTGACAATTGCATGTCCAGACAGAGATAAGGCATGCGCTGTAACCCGCATTCTGGCCAGCTCTTTCATCAAAACATCGATAAGTAATGATGTTATAGGCATTGAGTACAGCTCTGTTTTAAAAAACGTGTATGCCATTTGTGCTGGCATCTGTAGCGGACTTAAATATGGAGACAATTTTCAAGCCGTACTGATGTCCAACGCCGTGCAGGAAATGAACAGATTCCTCCAAACCGTACATCCATTGAACAGAAACGTGAATGATTCTGTTTATTTAGGAGACCTGCTAGTAACCGGATATTCAAACTTCAGCCGTAACCGTACTTTTGGAACAATGATAGGGAAAGGATACTCTGTGAAAAGTGCCCAGATAGAGATGGAAATGATTGCTGAAGGCTATTATGGGACTAAATGTATTAAAGAAATCAACAAACATCATCATGTCAATATGCCAATATTGGATGCTGTATATAATATACTTTACGAGCGAATTTCACCAATGATTGAAATAAAACTATTAACTGACTCGCTAAGGTAAGCTTCATTACTTGCTAAATAAATGAACGAGACTCTTTAAACCTTTAAATATTATTGAATATGATTAGTTTGAACATTGAAAAGACTTTTGGATTCATCTCCAAAGCTTCCGTTGCCGCTTATGAAACGCAAGTAAAGGCTGCACAAGAAGCTTTAGAAGATGGTACCGGAAAAGGAAGCGATTTTCTGGGCTGGTTGCACCTCCCTTCGTCTATCAGTAAAGAGCATCTGGCCGACTTAAAAGCTACCGCACAGATACTACGCGATAATTGTGAAGTTGTCATTATTGCCGGTATTGGTGGAAGCTATCTTGGCGCACGTGCAGTAATCGAGGCTCTATCAAACAGTTTCACATGGTTGCAAGAAAAGAAATCTGCACCTGCTATTATTTATGCAGGACACAACATTAGCGAAGACTACTTGTACGAACTCACCGAATACCTGAAAGACAAAAAGTTCGGTGTCATTAATATATCTAAGTCAGGTACAACAACTGAAACAGCTTTGGCTTTCCGTCTGCTGAAGAAGCAATGCGAAGTTCAACGAGGCAAGGAAATGGCTAAAAAAGTAATTGTTGCCATTACCGATGCAAAGAAAGGTGCAGCTCGTGTAACTGCGGATAAAGAAGGATATAAATCTTTCATTATCCCGGACAATGTAGGAGGCCGGTTCTCTGTGCTAACTCCGGTAGGTTTGTTGCCTATTGCAGTGGCAGGATATGACATAGAAAAATTGGTTGCCGGCGCAGCCGATATGGAAAAAGCATGTGGAATCAATGTGCCGTTTGCAGAGAATCCGGCTGCTCAATATGCCGCTACCCGTAATGAATTATACAAACGGAACAAGAAGATAGAGATCCTGGTTAACTTTTGCCCAAAACTACATTATGTAAGTGAGTGGTGGAAACAGCTTTACGGAGAATCCGAAGGAAAAGATCACAAAGGTATTTTCCCGGCTGCGGTAGATTTCTCAACAGACCTGCACTCTATGGGACAATGGATACAGGAAGGAGAACGCAGCATTTTCGAAACCGTAATTTCCGTAGATAAAGTCAACCACAAATTAGAAGTTCCTTCAGACGAAGCCAATCTTGATGGTCTGAATTTCTTGGCCGGTAAGCGTGTAGATGAAGTTAATAAAATGGCAGAACTTGGAACACAGCTTGCTCATGTGGACGGCGGCGTACCCAATATCCGTATTGTAATACCTTCACTGGACGAATATAACATTGGCCAGTTGATGTATTTTTTTGAAATAGCTTGTGGCATCAGCGGCTATTTACTGGGAGTTAATCCTTTTAATCAGCCAGGTGTAGAAGCTTACAAGAAAAACATGTTTGCTCTGCTGAACAAACCCGGATATGAAGCTGAGTCAAAAGCAATCCAGGCAAAACTTTAGCGAAACGAAGTTTAAAAGCTAAATAGTTATTTGGTAATAAACAACATTATAGAAAAAAGGCTACTCCGAAAAGTAATTTCACAAAGATGAAACTTTCGGGATAGCCTTTTCTTTTTCTATCTTAAAGAATCAGTCTTTAGAAGAATTAGTTGAAGTCGCTAAGTTTCCCACCCACTTAGGTAGAATAATTGCTCCAATAATCAAATAAGGGTAATAAGTCACTATACGCCAAAGAAAGGCAACAAGGAGCGCCACCCCTGACACGGCGAAGAAGTCTCCATAATAAGTTCTGAACATATACTCCGCAACCCCGCTTCCTCCAGGAGTAGGACTGACAATCATCACAATCCACAAAACCAGCTGACGTGCAAAAGCGATAAAAGCATGTCCGGTTATCGCAAAAGCCAATAACAAAGCATTGACCACCAAATATCTGGATATCCAGGCAAAACAAGTCCAACCAAATGTTTTGAGCCAGAATAATAACGATCTGTTTTTCATCTCTTTGGAACTTACAATCAAATGATCTGCCAATTCTTGCACACGCCCATTCCACCTTTTCAGCCAGGGAAAAGAAAATAGACCAACCAATAAAGCTTTTACCCAATGAGGCTTATGAAATAAAGCTGTGTATATCAAAGAAGTCCATGCGAGAATACAAATATAAACCGTCCAAAACAAAATTTGCATACCGGAAGAAAAAACAGCCACAGAACCAAACAAACGATGTAAGGGTAAAAAGAGTAATATTATGGGATAGGCTAAAGTAAGAAAAAGTTCATCAAGAAACAAACAAGCCATCATCATGGTAACCCCCTTACCAGCATTAATACCTTCCTTATTTAAGAATAAAACAATCAGGCTACTACCACCCACCACGGAAGGCGTAACTGCAGAAGTAAACTCACACAGCATATTTACCCTAAAAGATTGTTTGAAATTCAATGCTTTGTCAGAAAGAATACGAAAACGATAGATTTGCCCAATATCCCTACCTGCAATGCAAAGAAAAGCTAGCAAAATAAAGAATAATGCATTAGTAGAAAGACAAAGGCCAGAAAATAAATCCGAATCGAAATCACGGCAAAACAGCCATCCTATAACCGACAGGCCTATAATAGAGGGAATAACAATATAATACGTTTTGAGAACATTTACACACATGCTTTTCGCTTTATCAATTTCATATAACGATCATGGACTTCCTCCGCTACATCTTCCCACGAACGGGCAATTGTTTGTGAAGCATTCTTTCCGACAAATTGTATTTCTTCCCGCGAGTTGACTAAACATCTGATCTTATGAGAAAAAGCATCTATTGAATGCTCGGACAAGAAACCATTATAACCATCTTCAACAACCTCTGCACAAGTCGCCCCTCTAATTAAAACAGAGGGTGTGGACAACGCAGCCGCTTCACGCACCACCAACGGAGCATTATCGTACAAGGAAGGGAAAAGAAATAAATCGGAAACCGCATAATACTTTTCCAATACCTTCCTATCAGTCAATACGCCCACAAATTTAACCTTATCCAGCAAATTCAACTTTTCCGCCTTCCTTTTTATTTCCCCTTCGGCATAACCAGTCCCAATGAAGTACATCCGAAAAGGAACGTCGCGAATTGCAGACAGGACATCCAGCAAGAAATTTAAGTTCTTCTCCCAGATATGTTGACCAACAAATAATAAAACAAAATCATCAGAGCCAATGTTTAAATCTCTGCGAGCTTCGCTCCGGAAAGCACGAATATCTCGTTCCATCGCAAAATCGTTCCCATTATCCACTACTTCAACCTTCCCTTTATAGCCATACTCACGCAAGGTTTCTTCAACAGCGGCCTGAGGGATCCAGACTTCATCCGCCATGTCATAAAAACGAATAATGTTTTTCAAAAACAAGTCTACAATGACTTTACTCGGAATGATACGTTCAAAATCGGCCCGGTATTTAGAATGAAACGTAGCAACTATTGGTACTCTCTGTTCGCGGGCTATGCGCATGGCCAGATTTCCTGATGAGAAAGGACAATGGGCATGTACCAACTCGAAAGAAAGCTTATTGATCTTCTCATGAAAAGGCCAATCGACACGGGGGAAGCCTAACCGATAAGGTTTCCGCATGGGAATAGGAAGAGAAGAATAGCGAAACACCGGATAATCAGTATCATCTTTAGCATAAGGAGATTTAGGGGTAACAACACAAACATTGCCTGTTTTCTTATACAGCCATTGTGCATAATTTTGCGTAGTCAAAGACACTCCATCCATTATCGGAGGAAAGCAATCATTAAAAAGACCTACCATTATTATAACATTAAAGTTTCTTTCAATAAACAAAATAACAATCAAGATGTTACAACTGTTTGAAATCCATATTACAATAAAAATTTTATTGTACTTTTGCAGTCATAAAAAGCAATAGGTATATGTTTCAAGAAGCTATAGCCCGCTATCTCAACCAAAACGGGTATCAAGATATCAATTTAAAGTCTGTACTTTTCGACATGGATGGTGTTTTATTCAATTCCATGCCTTACCATGCAGACGCTTGGCACAAGGTAATGGAAAGCCACGGATTACATCTCAGTCGCGAAGAAGCTTACCTGCACGAAGGCAGAACAGGTGCAGCTACAATCAACATTGTCTATCAACGACAGTTCCATAAAGAAGCAAGTCCAGAGGTGGTCAAAGCTATTTATGCAGAAAAAAGCGCTGAATTTAATAAAAATCCCGAACCGGAAAAGATGCCCGGTGCATGGGAGGTACTCCAGAAAATAAAAGCCAATGGACTGCAACCTATGGTGGTAACAGGTTCCGGTCAACACTCGTTGCTGGGACGACTGGCTCATAATTTCCCTGGAATGTTCACCCGGGAATTAATGGTTACCGCATTCGATGTGAAATACGGTAAACCGAATCCAGAGCCATACCTGATGGCTTTACAAAAGGGTAATTTAGAAGCTAACGAAGCCATAGTCATCGAAAATGCTCCAATGGGTGTGCAAGCAGGTGCAGCAGCCGGTATCTTTACCGTAGCTGTCAATACCGGACCTATTGATGGTCAAATACTGTTAGACTCCGGTGCAAACATCCTCTTTCCTTCCATGCAAGCTTTTTGTGACAACTGGGAAGCGTTATACGGCGAATTGCAGCAAGGCAACAAATAAGCAGAACCGCATCTTTATCGGATATTACATATATAAAGAAGAGGCATATATTTGCAAAATTGACTTAGGTGACAACTTTTTTAGGCGTAAAAGAATAGAAAGTGAACTTTTTCAGGTTTAGAAAACTATTGAGTGAACTAATTTAGGTATAACATACGAAGTGGTCAACTACTTCCAGTACAATACAAAGGATAGTCAATTGTTTCAGTTCCCACTAAAGGAAACTGTAGTTTCTCCGTTGGAAATTGTAGTTTCCCTTAGTGGGAACGATCGTTTCCAAGTATTGAAAACGAAGTAATTGACTATACATGGAAAAGCTGGTTCTTCTTTAATTTAGTTGAAAAGAATATGTTCCATTACCAGCTTGTTTTTAAGAAGTCCTATACTCGCTTTACCATACATTAAGCGTTTTACTGTCTTTAGTTTGTTGACAAAGCCTTCCGTAA
>Ga0183096_1000116_pt1 | contig 181312 bp, 173 predicted proteins | sample Biomet5_FD_127791 | JGI IMG/M metagenome (GOLD analysis project Ga0183096, IMG submission 127791) | Microbial communities from bioreactor (seeded with sewage sludge) at LBNL, California, USA - Biofuel metagenome 5 (version 2) (version 3) | ecosystem: Engineered > Bioreactor > Anaerobic >...
TTTCACCTTTTCAGGTGTAAGTTACGGATTTACTTTACTCGAAACGACAGGGCATCGTCTTTGTTTCTTCCTATCACTCTTCAGTTGTTAAGGTTCTGCTTTTCCAAGGGCCAGATTCTACTCGCTTTTTCATTTTCTGACAAGTAATTTCGATTATTTTGCCGATGAGTCTTTTAGCAGATCATCGGCAGGTTTCGAAACTTTGCGAGAGCAATTCAGCCTATTTTGTTGTCAACGATTTGCCTTTAGAGCGAAATCTTTTCAACTCACTTGGGACTTGAATTCTACTCTCGCTCTCTTTCCTTGTCAAGGGATTTTGGAGATTCTTTTTTATGGATTTTATATCCATTTTTTATCTCCAGGAGAGCGGAAGAATCCTTCCTTATTTTGTTTTTACCGGTTTACTCTTTCGAGTGAGACCGTTCTGTCACGCGAGAAAGGATTCTATTACTACTCCCCCTCTCTGTCAAGGGACTTCGTAAAAATTGCTCAATGAATCTGAATTCCCTCTCGAATTGTACCTTCTAGTAAGCTGAATCGCATCTTTCAGCTTTATTCATTCTCCCATTCTATTGAACTGGATGACAAGTTCTCGTCTCGATCGATCGCAGAAAATCCGACCTGTCCGATTTAGGACCCTTCAATGGTTTATCCGGCAGGACAATTCCTCTCAGAATAGCAGTGCATCTTGTTCAAAAATTACAATCTGTGTATACTAGCGCTATTATGATGGAATCTTTTCTTCAACAACAGGTGATCCAGATGCGAAAATTAGCCGGGGGAGTCTATTCGCGCGCCTGTTGCTCGTCTAACGAGTAAATTTCGATTGTTCGAAATCTGATCCATCACCGCGGCGCGCAAGCCCGCGGTTTTTTTATTCAATTTGAAGTGTCATTATGAAAGCATTTACTGGAAAAAAAGCATTCTATACCCTTGTCGCCGGGCAGACTGTTTCGCTGCTTGGTTCCGGGTTGACCCGGTTCGCATTGATGATCTGGGCTTATCAGAAGGAAGGGACCGCTACTGCATTAGCACTGCTGGCCTTTTTCTCATGTCTCACGTATGTTCTGGCAAGCCCGGTCGCAGGGGTAGTTATCGATAAACTCAGCCGAAAATGGATCATGTTCATTGCTGACCTGCTCTCAGGTATGGTCACAGCGGCCTTGCTTATCTTGTTCTTGAATGGACGATTGGAAATCTGGCATCTTTACCTGGCGGAAGGCCTTTCCGGCTTACTGGACGCATTCCAGGCGCCATCCTTCTTCTCCTCCATGACCCTGCTCCTGCCCAAAGAAGAATTCACCCGTTCCAATGCCCTGGTAGGTCTGGCAAAATCAGCAGTTCAGATCATTGCGCCAGCTTTTGCCAGCGCACTCCTGTCGGTTGGGAACCTGGCAACCGTAATGTCTGTGGACCTGCTGACGATGATCATGGGACTGGCTTCTGTATTGCTGGTCCGACTGGTGAATCCACCTCAGAGCGAAACTGGGCGGCTGGCGAAAGGGGATTTCCTGCACCAGGTACGCTTCGGGTTCAGGTATATCTTTGATCATCCCGGCCTCAAAGGGATCTTGTTCATTTTTATCGGGATCAATATTGCCGCCGGATTTACCTACATGTCCATCCTTTCCCCAATGATCCTCGCGCACACAGGTGGCAGCCAGGTTGCCCTGGGAATTGTTCAGACTGTGATGGGTATCGGGGGGATCGCCGGCGGATTGATCCTGACAATAGTACGGACGCCAAAGAAAAAAGCGCAACTCTACGTCTGGTCCACCATGCTCTCCTTTTTTGTCTGCGATTTCCTGACCGCAATCAGCAAACATGTCTGGAGCTGGTCGGCTGCCGGGTTCCTCTCTGAACTTGGCATCCCTTTCATGGTCAGCCCATATTACACACTCTGGCAGGAACATGTGCCCGCAGATGTGCAGGGCCGTGTCTTTTCTGTGAGAGAAATGGTCCAGCAGGTCCCGACGCTGATCGGCTACCTGCTGGGAGGAACGCTGGCTGATGCCTTTTTTGAGCCGTTGTTCTCAAAGCCGAATCCGCTATCCTGGCTGGTTGGATATGGTCCGGGAGCCGGCATGAGTGCCATGTTTCTCATCACCGGATTTCTGGGCGCGCTGACCGGCCTGATCGGGGTACTCAATCCTTCGATCCGCAAGCTGGATGAAGAACCCCCGGTTGATCAAGCACCCCTACCGGAAAATGCACTATGATTAACTGGAAAAATTGTTAATTTTTGGAGAAAATATGGATGCCCTGAACACTTATCAAGTCTTTGATTGGCTGTGGACCTCCGGTCAGCTTTCAGAAAAAGATATTGCGGAACTGCCCGGATTGGGCATCCAAACTGTGATCAACCTGGCTACCCCCGATTCACCGAATGCGCTGGCAGGTGAAGCCGACCGGGTAGCCAGGCTGCGTATCAATTACTTTCAGATCCCCGTGGAGTGGCCGCTTCCTGAGGTGGAACAATTCAACCAGTTTGCGAATCTGCTAGAGGTCTGCCGCGGCCAGAAGATCTGGTTACACTGTATCAAGAATATGCGTGTTTCTGTTTTCATCTATCTCTACCGCAGCCTGATTCTGCGCGAATCAGAAACCGATTCTGCATGGCTATTACATAAAATCTGGACTCCGGACCCAACCTGGCAGGAATTCATCGAGGATGTAAAAGCCAGCCGGTTAAAATGATCATTTCTACAAAAGATATCCAAATGTAGTTTCACCAATAAGATCGTTCATCTCGATGAATATTGCTCATTCAGCAAATGATCGGGCTGATATTTATTTCAAATACCCGGCTTTTCTGAACCAGTCCAGCGCCTTTTGAATTGTTTCTTCAATTGGAGTTTGAGGTAAACCAAGTTCGTTTATCGCTTTTGAGCAGTCATACCATTCTCTCATCTTGGCGATTCTTACCTCACTCGCAGTGACCAGGGGTGGTTTATGGGTGATCGCAGACGCAGCCTCAAAAATATGACCTAACCCTAATGCAGCATTAAAAGGCAATCGCAGTGAGGGTGGTTTTACCCCGGCGATCTGAGCGATCAGATGCAGATAATCATGTACAGTGATATTTCGATTGCCAAATAGGTAGCGCTCACCCACACGTCCTTTTTTGGCTGCTAAAATATGACCCATCGCAACGTCTTCAACATCAATAATATTCACTCCACCATCGATATAACCCGGCATTTTTTGTCCTGCGACATCAAGGATCATTTGGCCGGATGGAGTTGGTTTAATATCATGCACACCAATGACCAGCGTTGGATTGACGATCACCACTGGCAATCCGCGTGTAATAAATATCCGCGCTTCATTTTCGGCAATGTATTTTGACATGGAATAATGGTCGCCAGATTCCCAATAATTGAAGGCCTTCTCTTCGTTTGCCGGCGTCGGACCGCTGGCAGCGATCGCGTTATTTGTGCTTGTATAAACTACCTTCTCTATCCCCATCTCCATCGCCGCTTGAAGAGTGCTTTTCGTTCCTCCAACATTCACTTCATATAGCATCTTTGGATCGGGAGCCCAATGAGCAAAGTAGGCAGCCGTAAAATAAAGGGTATCGCAGCCTTGCAAGGCTTGCTTGACCGAATCCCTATCCCGGATATCTCCATAAGCTCTTTCTACATCCAGAGAATCAATATTGCCTGTATTGCTGCTCTTCCGAAGCAGTACTTTTACTTCTTCACCTTCTTTTAGTAATTCGCGGACAATAGCCGATCCAATAAAGCCAGTTGCACCGGCGACCAATTTTTTCATATTTCACCTCTGCCTTTAATGTTGGATATTCTCTTAACTTTAGCACTATCTATTTAAAGTGAAATCAATTTTTGGAGTGGAATTATTAAGACAAAATTTAGCAAATTTGTGTTATTCTGAAACTATAACCAAGGAGACAGAATGTTACAAAAGATCACTCCCTTTTTATGGTTTGACCACCAGGCACTCGAAGCGGCTGAATTCTATGCCTCCATCTTCAAGAATTCCCATATCGACGATATCGGATATTATGCTGAAGGGAATCACCAACCAGCAGGTAAAGTAATGACCGTTAGTTTCACTCTGGATGGGGTCCATTTCACCGCTCTTAATGGTGGGCCGGAATTCCATTTCACGCCGGCAATTTCATTTTTTGTTACCTGTGATTCACAGGAAGAGATCGATTATTTCTGGGAAAAACTGGGAAAGAATGGGGAATATGTTCAATGCGGCTGGCTCACCGACCGGTATGGGCTTTCGTGGCAGATCGTCCCGTCAATCCTGCCAAAATTGTTGGGCAATCCTGACCCTGAAAAAGCCAAACGCGCGACACAGGCGATGCTGCAAATGACAAAGCTGATCATCAAAGACCTGGAAGACGCATAACAAAAAGGCGACGGAGAGCTTCCGTCGCCTTTCAAATTAACAAAAAACCTATCAGAAGATAAAGAAAGCCAACCCAAAAATGATGTACACTGCCAACAGCGCCGCGCCTTCCAGCCAGTTCGACTCACCGTCCGCTGAAACAAAATAGCTGACGATCACAGCCGACCCAAGGGCAACCAGTTCAAAGGGATTGAATACCAGGGTCAGAGGATGGCCCATCAGCAGGCTGACAAAAACCAGTACCGGGGCGACAAATAGCGCGATCTGCAAACTGGAAGAAACTGCGATCTCTACGCTGAGCTCCAGCTTGTTCTTCATTGCCATGGTGACCGCCACCAGGTGTTCGGCGATATTGCCAATGATCGGGACCAAAATGATGCCCAGGAAGAATTCGGAGATACCCGTTCCCGCCACGACCGCTTCCACACTGCCCACCAGCAGCTCACTCATCCAAACGATCCCGCCTGTGGCAATGGCCAAAATCAGAATGGATTTCTTTACACTCCAGGCGGCTGTGTGTTCCACCGGTTTCTCCAGCGGCGCGCCAATCCCATCCGCAGGCTTGACCTTCAAAGAGAAGATGATCCCCAATGCGTAAACCAGGATCATCAGCCCGGCCACACAAAGGCTCAGCATCTCCACCCGCTGAGTGATACCGCTGGCCGTGGAATGGCTGAACAGTGAGGGCGCTACCAATGCCAGTACCGCGATCACCAGCAGCAGCGTGTTATTGTTCGTCTGCCGGCGGTCGAAATGCTGGATGCCATTCTTGAGCCCGCCCAGTAGCAAAGAGAATCCCAGCACAAAAAGCAGGTTGCCGATGATCGAACCGGTGATCGAAGCCTTGACCAATTCAAGCAGCCCTTTTTTGATCGCGAACAGGGTAATGATCAACTCAGCGGCATTCCCCAGTGAAGCATTGATCAGCCCGCCAATCCTCGGACCTGTATGCAGGGCCAGGTTCTCAGTCGAATCACCGATCAGCCCGGCCAGGGGAATTACTGCGGCAGCAGAAAGACCAAATACCCAGCCCGAACCCCAACCCAACACCTCCGCCAGTATCGCGAATGGGAAGGCAAGGAACAAAATATGTAATGGATGTTGTTGAATATAGCGGAGAAATTTTTTCATAAATAAAATTATAATCGAAGGGGAAATATATATTCAAAATATTTAATAATATAGTCTAATGACATCATCCTTTGAAATACAAAACATGAAATCAATTCTCGATAAAGCAGCCAGCATGCAAAAGCGCGCCTGGAGACTCATTGAGGAAACCAATATCATTCCGATCTGGCAGGAGATTGGCGCCACGATCAACCTGGTCGGCTCGCTCAAAACCGGCCTTCTGCTCAATCACCGCGATATTGATTTTCACATCTATACGGATCCATTTACCTTACAAGACAGTTTTAAAGCGATCGCCAGGCTGGCTGAAGATCCTCATATAAAACAAATTACCTATACTAATTTGCTGGAAGAACAGGACCGATGTCTGGAATGGCATGCGATTTACCAGGACGGGGAGAATGAACCCTGGCAGATCGATATGATCCATATCCTGCCCGATTCCCCATTTGCTGGCTTTTTTGAAAAAGTAGCCGCCAGGATAGAAGCCGTACTGACTGATGAGACAAGAAATGCGATCCTTTTGATCAAAGATTCCTTACCACACGAGAAAAAGGTCATGGGAATTCAGATCTATCAGGCTGTGATCGCTGATGGTGTACGAAACCATAATGAATTCAACGACTGGCTCGAGCGGCACTCTGCAAACGAGATCATTACCTGGATGCCATAAACAATTGAGGGGAATGGATTATGCCATTTTTGAAAAACGTACGAATTGAACCGGATTTGATCCGCAAAGGGGAATTCCCCTTTACTATGCCGCTATTTTCCTCTGGATTGGAGATCGAGTTCACCAGCAGCATCACCTTCCTTGTGGGCGAGAATGGCTCAGGGAAATCCACCCTGATCGAGGCGATTGCCGAAAATTGCGGCTTTAATAGGTCCGGCGGCAGCCGTAACCACGTTTATTCCTCTCAAGAGCAATCATCTGGGCTGGCTTCAGCGCTAAAACTTTCCTGGATGCCCAAAGTGACCAACGGTTTCTTCATGCGCGCCGAAAGTTTCTACAACTTTGCCGCCTACCTGGACGAAATGGAAGAAGACGACCCGGGGATCCTGGATGCTTACGGCGGCAGATCACTCCTGCGGCAGTCACATGGAGAATCTTTCCTCTCACTTTTTACCAATCGCTTTCACAAAGGTATTTACCTGCTTGATGAACCAGAAGCGGCGCTTTCACCCAGCCGGCAGCTTTCATTTTTGGTGCTGCTGCACGAACTGGAGTTAGCCGGGAACGCCCAATTTATCATCGCGACCCACTCTCCCATTCTCATAGGCTATCCCGGCGCGGTGATCCTCAGCCTTGACGGCGGCAGAATTACCCCGATCCCGTACGAAGAAGCGCCCCAGTATCAGCTCACGCGAGATTTTCTGAACCACCCCCAACAATACTTGAACGACCTCTTTGCCGACTGATCAACCGATTCGGGCAACCACACCGATCCATTCACTGTCTTCACGATATGGAGTACCGGTTAAATCTCCCCACAGGCTTTCCACTTTGAATCCACTGGCCTGTAATTCTGCGGTGATGGTTTCGGGGGTGAAATCCTGGAACCAGTTGCGGTACACGGTGCTTTTTCCGCCCTCTTGGATCACAACGAATTGATCAAGTGCAATATTCTTCGGGTAGAGAAAATGCTGCTCCAACACCAGATGGGGAGTCGGACGCCAGAATCCACTATCGACTGCGTACCAATGATTTTCCAAGGGATCAAATGAGTGTATTTTTGGAGTAGTGACATCCAGAATGAACGCTCCACCGCGGCGCAGTGCCCGGCGCACATTGGCAAGAAGCTGCTTTCGTTGCTCAGGATTCAGCGGGCAAAAATCGCCAAAGATCAACACGGCAGCATCATAGTTGTCTTGCTCGGATAATTCAAGGTAATTTTGACAGCGATAAGTTATGGGCAATTGCTCTTTTTCCGCTGAAGCCCTGGCATATTCGATGGAACTCTGCGAAAAATCCACCCCGGTAACACGCAGCCCGGCCTTTGCAAAGCGCTCCGCGTACAATCCGGGACCGCAGCCCAGGTCCAATAGATCGCTGCCAATTTTGAGCTTTGCAATTTCAGTGATCCATGCTGCCGATTTCTGGATGGTTTCCGGGCGCCGGCTGGCCAGGTCTACATTTGGATCCAGGTGGGTCTTCAACATCTGTTGGGCAATATATGGGTCCGTCCAGAATTCAAGTTCGCCTGCGGCGAAGGTCAGGGGAGGCTGTTGGTATTGGATGAGATCTTTGATCGAGATCGCTTTCATTCATTCTCCGGGGTTAATTCAAAAGTTCTAACTTGCAAAACTGTTGTGATAATTCACAGCCTTTCTATTTTATACTGATTATGGAACAGTATCAGGAGAATTCATGATCAGGATCGATCATTTGGGATCCACGTTGGAGGTCCTTCCAGTCTCTGAAAAAGACCTGTCGCAGGTATTGGATGTCTATCGCCAATGTGAAGACTTCCTCTCACTTGGACCGGTAGCTACAGCTTCACTGCAAATGGTGATCACTGATATCGAAAGCGCGAAGAACGATCATGCAAATTATTGTTCGATTCACGCAGGCCAGCAGGGCATGATAGGTGTCGTGGAATATTCAACCGGCGGTTACCTTGGCCATCCTGAATATGCCTGCCTGGAATTATTAATGATATCAAAATCATTTCGAGCTCAAGGGATCGGACACGCGGTAGTGAAAGCTGTTGAAGAGGAGATCTTGAAGGAAAATCCTCAGGTTTTGATAATCTTTTCCGGTGTACAAGTTAATAATCCCAATGCGATCCGCTTCTGGCAGAAGAACGGCTACGTGATCACCAGTGGTCCAAAAGAAATGCCCGATCAAACCACAGTTTATGATCTGCAAAAGAGGATATTCTACTAAGGTAGGGCCACCCGATATGCCGGATGTTGTAAGTAAATAGACAGGATGAAGAATGAAAGACTTGCTTCCCCGCTCAGTATTGACCAGATATTGCATTCGCGAGCTGCTTGGCCTGGCGGTGATGGGCACGGCGCTTTTCTGGCCGGCATTGACGTTCCACTGGTGGCAGGCATGGACCGTACTGGCAACCACACTCCTGTGGACCATCGGGATGGCTGTGGTGATCCTCTATGTTCATCCCGCCCTCCTGGCTGAAAGACTGGGACCGCGCCCGGGAGCCCGCACCTGGGATACCATCATCATGAGCATGCTTGGCATCGCCCAGTTGGCGAGATACATTTTGGCCGGTTTTGATCACCGGCTGGGCTGGTCTGGAAGTTTCCCGTTAGTATTGCAGATCGCGGCTGCGCTTCTGTGCTTGCTTGGGTATGCGTTGGTTGTCTGGGCTGCCGGTGAGAACGCATTCTTTTCACAGATCGTCCGTCTCCAACCCGAACGGGGGCAAGTTGTCGTCAATTCAGGGCCCTATCGCCTGGTGCGCCATCCAGCTTATCTTGGCTCCATCCTCATCGAAATTGCCATTCCCCTTGTGCTAGGGTCGTTTGCCGCATTATCCATCAGTATTCTTACCCTGTTTTTATTGGTACTGCGCACACGATTGGAAGATAATATATTGATGATCGAACTGTCGGGGTATGAAGAGTACTCCCGGCAAATTCGATTCCGTTTATTTCCTTTTATCTGGTAATTCACAAAACAAAACAATTTAATAGATTGCAGTCATTTCACAATGGTTTTTTGTGTCGAGGGGATCATTTTGAGGAGTGGAAGGATGACGCTACAATCAGAGAGTCAAAGCAAGTCCAAATGGGGGAAATGGTTTGTCGTGGCCATGGTCGTTTTTTATCTCGCGATAAATACCTTGCACCTTGGCAGCGACAATTTCATTAATTCGTTGAATTCCAATATTTCGTCTTTACTATCGGTTGCCATATCAATAATGGCTGTGGTCCTGTGGTACAAGGTAGGCAAGAAAAGCAAGAACAAACTTGTCTGGCTGGGGTTCACGATCGGCTGGACACTCTGGGCAGTTGCAGAATCGTGGTGGGCGATCGCTCAGAACTTTAGCCAGGAGCTCCCCTATCCTTCCGGAGCGGATATATTCTGGTTAATTGGTTATATTCCCATGTATATTGCCCTCTGGGAACGGAATCGCACCATCCCATTCAACGCAAACCGCCTGCAGAGACTGCTGATCGCTTTTTCGATCATCCTTTCCATCTGTGTCACTACAGTATATGTGTTGATGCCCATCCTGGCCGATTCATATGCCAATACCGTGATCGAGAATATTCTGAATGTTGCCTACCCTGCTGCCGACCTCGTCTTGCTGGTGCTAGTTCTGCGCATTTTCTTCAACTATCAACAGGGATCTTACGGCCGTGTCTGGTTCTGGATTTCAATTGGTTTCGTTTTTGAATCGATCAGCGACCTGGTATATTCTTATGCGTCTACCGTGAATCTTTACTATCCGAACGGGACAGCCAACTTTATCAGCACAGTAGCCGTTGATTTCCCCTATAATTTGAGTTACCTTTTTATCTTGATCGGATTCATCGTAATGCACTCCATGCAGCGCAAACATCATGTGATCACTGAAGAAAAGATAATCTTGAAGGAAATCCCCAATACCCATCTGCTGATCTTCCTTGATGCGAACGGCTTAATCGAAGAAACCTCCCAAAATTTTGAACAGATCTATTCGCGCAACCTGACTCCGGGGCAGCCGCTGGATAAAGTCATCGGCCTTATGCCTGCGCTCGCAAACAACCTGCTCACCCAGATTAAAACTGAAAATTTCAGCAGTGAAAAAGAAGTGAACATCCATATCCCAGCCGGCCTGCAGCGTGCCTGGCTTTCAGGTGAAGCGGTTACCAGCCCTGAAGGCTCCTTCCTGGGAGCGATCTTGCTGCTGCGCTTTTTCAACAGCGAATCTTCCAACGATCAAACCTTATCCGATTACCATAAGGGAATTATCCGGGCACTTTTGAAAAAAACAGGAGTCAATGAAGAAGAAGAGACCCGCAAACTAATGTTTAATTATTACCTGGCCCACCTTCGACCTCTATACAATATCCTCATCAATGAAGGCGGCAGCATCATGGCCGACAACTTTCTCTCAAGGATCCAATTGGAGGCCAGAAAAAAAGGGTGGATCGTGCATATCAATCCAAACACGATGATCGATATCAACGACATCCCTGCGGCACAAGCATCGACCATTTTGCCGGCTTTATTCGAGATTTCCCGAATTATCGCGGCCGAGATCACGGATGAAGAAACGGTCAACCGCGAGATCGAAAAAGTGAATGTTGGTATCGATCCTAAGGTGAAAATTTGTATCAACCAGTTGACCGGCGGAGAAGAATAGTACTATTATCTAAAATAAAAAAGGCCTCTCTTCTTTGATCTTGAAGAGAGGCCTTCTCATTTCTCAGCAGACTATGACCACTTCTGGTCCTGGCTGAATTTTGTGATCACCGGGATATCGGTGTTGACACCCTTGTAGGCTTTTACGCCGTATACAATGTTGATGATGTAGATCAACGGGGCGAAGCACCCAACGATCGGGATCAGTGTCAAAATTCCGACAACAATGCCTTCAGCAACACCCAAAATGAGGGTGGGAACATTGTGATACTTGATAAAGGGCTTGTCTTTTTTATCATCCAGGAACAGGGTGATCAAAGGCAGCAGGGGGGCAAGCAAAAAGTCTAGCAAGACCCATAAGCGGTCTTCACTGGAGACTTCGGGGGTAAGGCTCGACATTTCGGGGGTTTCTGACATAATTGCACTCCTCATAAAAGAATTTCAAAAGTATGTAATCAGTATACATATGATTCTGCAACTTTGTTCCATTCGTTTACATTAAAAAAACGAAAAAAAAGTACTCCCCTTTTCAGGGGAGTACTGGTGGTAACTAATCTTTCGATTCTGGTTTAGAGTCTCCTGCAAAAGGCGGCTCTTTCTTCTCACTCAAACTCTGGCGGATCTCATTGCGCAGTCGTTCGGCGTCTTCATTCTTTGGCTTGTTGGAGATCGTTGTCCCTTCCAGACCAAGTTTATCCGAAAGCAGCAGGGTCAACAGTCCTTCCATGATGTTGCTGCTGGAAGCACCACCTTCCTCACCGCCGCCGACAACCACCCGCGGTACCACATCCACGCGGGATTGCTGTACGGCTTCAGCGAAGCGGTTCATCACCTGCTGGGTTACCTGGTACTTCGGTCCGCCATAGGCATTGACCTGTTCTTCAGTCGCAATAGCCTGGGCAATACCGGTACGGGCGATGCGTTCGGACTCCGCTTCAGCCAGGGTGCGGATCTGGGCAGCCTGCTGCAGGGCGCGCTGAAATTCAGCTTTACCCTGGTTGGATTGAACGGTAATGTTCAATTCAGACTCGGTGATATTCTTCTGCTGCTCGGTGCGGGCCTGGGCTTCACGCAGTTCACGCTCTTTGGCCGCAGCAATCTCCTGGCGCTGATAGGTCTCGATCTGTTCCACCGCGATCTGGCGGCTGCGCAGCTGGTTGAGGATGATCTCGATCTGCTTATCCTCACCGCTTGTGGTCGGGGTACCGATCAGGACCTCTTCCAGTTCCAGGTTGTAGTGGGCGAATTTCTCTTTCATTTCAGCGCTGGAAATATTCTGGATATCATTGCGCTCCTGGATCAGTTGGATCAAGGTGCGGGTCTGACCAATGTTCTTGAAATAAGCCGAGACCATCGGGTCCAGAGTTTGTTCCACCAGTTTTTTCACATCGCCAAAGCGCTGAATGACCAGTGGCGCTTTTTGATAGTCGATATGCATTACTACTGAAAGCGGCAGGGAGGGCTCGAAGGCATCTTTGGTAATGAGGGAGACCTCGGAGAGGTTCTCATCGAAGTGATGCGAACCCACTTCGCTCTTGATCCATTTTAGGATAATGTTGGTTGTCGGCACAGAGACCACTTTACCGGCGTATGTGTTGAAGGCATACTTGCCCGGAAGCAGCGGTTCACTCCAAACACCCCGGCTGCCAGTGCTGACCAATTCACCGTGGCGGTACTCTGACCCTGAAAGATCTTCACTGAGTTTGCCGGTGTATGAAACTACCACACCGACAAAACCAACTTCGATGATGGTCTTCTGGATCATTTCAACTGTGGCAAAGAGCCGGTTGAGGTAGTACGTTCCTTCGACCAGAACCTGTAGTTGACGTCCGCGCAACCCATTGGCAGCCAGGAAACGGTCTGGCATTTGAAAATTGTTATGGTAAGTGAGCGGGTTATCTTTATCGCCGCCAACTACTGGAGCGATAATTTCACCGGCAGGCAGAGAAGGACCATCATGCACGGTAACCACACCCAGCATGTCATCCGAATCTTTGATGACCACCGGTGTGAAACCTTCACGTTTGGCAATTTCTTCGGCCATGCTCTGGATCACCACCAGGTCATCCCGGCTCAAAGGCAGGCTATAGACGTGTTCGCGGGTAATGACCACAAACTGGGCCAGGTTGATGGCGTAGGTACCTTCACGCAAGATCTGGCGCTGCGGTCCACGCTGACCGCCGTTGGTAAGGAAATTACGCACATCCTGAAAATCATTGGCGGTGGTATTCTCAGCCAGTACCTGCATGGCACTCAACGGCTTGCCGTCGCGGGCAAATATATAGCCGATCTTTCCCTGGGTAATTGTCACCAGGGGAGCGATATGCACCGTATACTGGATGGGGATCAGATAATGCAGACCACCGCGCAGTACATCCGGTTGGTAACCAGCCTCTCCATGCAGAGCAATAAAGCCGCCCTTCACTGATTTGGTCCCAAATCGCTTCTCCACAATACCAATCCGGTTATTTGGGATGTAGCGAATGCCTGTGAGTGCAATAAATACAACGATCACAGCAATTACAATATAAACACCCATTCATTCTCCTTATTTTTGCTTTCTCACCAATTAAGAAAGCTCAAAACCATTAATATCTACGAGGATCATTGAAAAATGGTAGCAATTACCCAAAATAGGAATCTGACTTAGAAACCCGGTTTATGAATATTCCGGGTTTCTGACCGGGCTCAATCATTCACAATTCCGACATTGCTATACAAAACGTGCCTTATTTCAAATATTTTTCAAACCAGTCGATGATGTGGTTCAACCTGGAGATCCTGCGGTCGGTGCGGCCCATGCGCGAAAGACCATGCGGTTCCTCCGGGAAGCGCACCATTTCGCTGTCAATGCCCAGGCTTTTGAGGGCAACGAACACCTGTTCACCCTGTTCGATCGGGCAGCGCAGGTCAAATTCATTGTGCAATACCTTGGTCGGAGTCTTCGCGTTGCCAATGTAGGCAATCGGAGAATGTTTCCAGAACTTCTCAAAATCAAAGAAAGGCTGCCGCGAGATGAGCTCTTCCTGGAAAGCCCAGTTGAAATCGCTTGAGCCCCACATGCTGATCAGGTTGCTCACGCAGCGCTGAGTCACCGCCGCTGTGAATCGGGTGGTATGCCCGATGATCCACACGGTCATGTAGCCGCCGTAACTGCCGCCGGTAACCCCCATGCGTTTTTTATCGATATAGGGTTTTTTCTCCACATAATCCGTCCAGGCCATCAGGTCGGCATAATCGGCATCACCCCAGCCGCCCCAGATCGCCCGGGTATGGTCAGCCCCGTAGCCGCGTCCGCCGCGCGGGTTGCAGAAATAGATCACGTACCCCTTGGATGCAAAATAGTGGAATTCGTGCATGAACAGGTTGCCGTACTGTGCCTGCGGTCCGCCGTGGATCTCAAGGATCGAGGGATACTTCTTCGCCGGATCAAAACTGGGTGGCTTGAGGATCCACCCCTGCAGGTCATTCCCATCCGGGCCCTTGAACCAGACTTCCTCCATCGTCCCCAGGTCGAGCTGGTCCAGCAGAGGTGCGTTCGGGCTATAAAGCAGGTTGGATCTCTTCGACTCCAGGTCCAGCACGCGGATCTGGGCCGGATCGGTCATGGTGCCGTAGTTATAGGCTAGCCGCTTCTGCGCCCTGTCAAGCGAGAATTTGATCACCGAGCCGCCCTCCCCAATGATCTGCTCCAGCTTATCGCCGCTCAGATCGATCCGGTAAAGCAGATCGCTGCCGTGATAAGCCGCCTGGAAATAGATCTGCTGGCTGTCATTGCTCCATACTGGCGCCGCATTCTCAGGAGTGCTCACATCGTTGATGCACTCCGGGAGAACAAAAAGATCATAGCGGTCGGTCAAATTAACTGACTTGCTAGATCCATCCGCCGGGACGATCCACAGCGAATTGTTGCGCCAGCCTTCCCCCTCCCCGGGTAGACAGTAATAGGCGATCCATTTGCCGTCCGGCGAGAAAACCGGCAGCATCTTGCTTCCCGCTTCTGTCGGGATCAGGCGTTCGCCTCCACCTTTGGCAGGAATGACGAACAGGTCCTGCAACTCGTAATGAAAATCTGGATCATCGGAGTGATTGGAGACAAACACAATCGACTTGCCATCCGGCGACCAGGATGCGTCCAGCTCATCAAAGACGGGGTGATCGGTGAGCTGCTTTGCCTTGCCGGTTACCGCATCCACCACCCAGAGATGGGTGCGTTCCTGCGGCAAGTAACCATAACCGTCCAGTTTATAGAATACCCTTTTGTAATGGCGCGAGACCACGCCCAGCTTCTTCTTCTGTTCGTCCTCCTCGCGTTCCAGTTCTTCTTTATCGGTCTTCATTACCGTGCATAGCAATTGTTTTCCATCCGGGGACCAGCCCAGCAGAGTGATCTCCCCTTTGATCTCGCTCAACGGGCGGGCTTCGCCGCCGCAAGTCGGGATCAGGTAGATCTGCATGGGTTTATCTACATCACCGCGGTTGGACAGGAATGCGATCTGGCTGCCATCCGGCGACCATAGTGGAGATACGTTGCTGTGTTTCCCAAAGGTGAATTGGCGGGCTTTGCCGCCAGAATTGATTGGCTGGACCCATAAATGGGTGAATTTCTTCTCGGTCTTCCGGTCCACGGTCTGTGCCGTAAAGAGAATCTGTTCTCCATCCGGCGAGATCTGAGCCCCGGATAATTTCACAAAATCATAGAGATCTTCCGCACTGATCAAACGTTTTGTTTTCGCTGCCATTGAACTTCTCCTGTTCTTAACTCCTGCGTTAATTCTACTCTTTAACCAAAGAAGGGAACAAAAAAAAGGAATCAACCGATGTTTTCGGTCAATTCCTTTTATCATAGGCATTCCTTCGCTAAAAAGCTCGCAAATTTTCGAAAATTTATTTACCCAATGATCTTTTTCATCCGTTCAATTTTGCTCTGGATCAAGGGCGCGGTCGCGATATCACGGCGGTGGCGCAGTCCGGTCAGACTCAAGCTGGTGATGGTCTCTTCCACTGCTTTTTCAGCCTCACCAAGGGTATCTCTCGTGGCCAGAACTGCCGCGAAGCGCGAACCGGTCGGTTTGAATAAGCTGCCTTCTTTTTCGACACCAGCGTAGATCAAACTGGTTCCCTTAGCTTTGCAGAGATCCTCATTGATATTGACACGCAAGCCCATATCGACACTATCCGGATAATCCTGAGGTACCAGGTATTTGCATACCGATGCCTGATGCAGGAACTCGATTTTTTCAGGGAGGACACTGGCCATTCCCATGAATGCCTCGACCGGGTCCGTCTGGAACAGCGCCATGAGGTTGATCGCCTCCGGATCGCCCAGGCGTACATTGGTCTCCACGATCACCGGGCCGCGCTTTTCGAGCATGAACTGCCCATACAAAAAACCGTGATAACGCAGGCCGGTCTCTTCCTGCCATCCATTGAGCAGCTTGTGGATGATCTCGAGCGCCTGGTCGCGGCTATCTTTTGGAATAAATGGCAGCAGATGGTCCGGCATGGTATAAACGCCCATGCCGCCTGTCATCGGCCCTTCATTTCCTTCATAAGCATATTTAGCATCCTGTGCCATTGGCATGGGGAGGATGCTCACCCCGTCGGTCATCACCATCTGGGAAAATTCTTCGCCTACCAGGCATTCTTCCAGAAGTACCAATCCATCTTTCTCAAGGACATCGAGGGCGTAATCATAGGCTTCATCAGCGCTGTGGAGCTGGGTTCCCATCACCTTCACTCCCTTGCCGCTGGTCAGCCCGATGGGTTTTACCACAATGATCTTTACATCATCAATAAACTTTTTCAATTCCTCTTTGGTGTGGCATACCTGGAATTTTGGGTTCGCTTCCGGAATGCACCGCAGAGCAACTTCTCTTAATTTCGCCTTGCTGCCTTCCATCTGGGCCAATTCCTTACGCGGACCTACGCTCGGGATGCCACGCTGCGCCAGATGGTCGACCAGTCCTTCGATCAAGGGAACTTCCGGGCCAACCACAACCAGGTCCACCCGGTTCTTCCAGGCATAATCTGTGATCGCCTGTGAATTCTTTACCGAACCAACTACCCAGTCTTTACATAAGGGGACTATTCCAGGATTTGCGTTCCCCAGGTAACCATAGATCTCCGGTCTGGATTTTGAACGCGATAACGCCAGTGTGATCGCGTGTTCCCGTCCACCTGAACCCACCACCAGTATTCTCATTATTTTGCTCCCGAATTCTTTTTCGACATTAAAGTTTTGACCCGGTTTATATCTACCGGATTTTGTAACTTACCATCCATCTTAAAATACGAACCGATAATTGCACCATCAGCAACTGCAAATACATCATTGATGTTCTCAGGAGAAGTACCGCTGCCAGCCAGCACAGGAATACTGACCCCTTGCTTCACCTCTTTGATCGACTCAACCGGAGTGGCATGCCCGGTCCCCGATCCGGTTACAATGATCGCGTCTGCCAGGCCTCGCGCCTGGGCATCTTTTGCCGATTCCACCAACGGCCGTGGAGAGCAAGGCGAGGTGTATTTTCCCTGTACATCAGCGAAAATGTTCACATGGGAATGAAGAGCTGAACGCAGCCGCAAGAGTTCCGGGGCGCAGGCTGTCAACAAGCCCATGTCCGACCAACTGGTATCCACCAGCACTTCCACCCGAATAAAAGAGGCCTTTACAGCTTCCGCAATGGCGATCTCTGCCTGCCAATCGTTAAAAAGTACATTCACACCAATAGGAATATTCACAGCCTGGCGGACCTGGTATGCCAATGCTGCCATAAATGCCACAGTTGCAACGGGAACGGGACCGGGAAGAAATGGTTCGTCGTTTTGATTTTCAATGATCAAGCCATCAACCCCGGCAGAAGCTAAAGCTGCAGCATCCTTGAGGGCAAAGTCGGCAATATCGTCCATGGCTGTACCTTTCCAGAGTGGGCTCAAAGGTAAGGGAGGCAAATGGACCATGCCGATTACTGGTTTATTATTTCCAAAAATGTCGGTAAACAAGGTTATTCTCCTAATAATTTTTCTACTTCCTGCAGGGTCGGTTGTGAAGATTGCGCCCCCAGGGCACGGGTGGTCAAAGCACCAACAGCATTTGCGAAGCGGGCAGCTTCTTGGAGCGGGTGATGCGAATGTAAAGCATATAAGAAACCAGCATCAAATGCATCGCCTGCCCCGGTGGTATCCACAACATTTACTGAAAAACCATTAACTTCCATTTGCTGTTCCTGGTCAACGATCAAACAGCCTTTTTCTCCACGTTTCACCACAATAATTCCAGAACAGAACCTGGAGAGAATAGCAATAGCCTTTCCAGAATTTTGCTCTCCAGTCAATAATGCCAACTCATTCTCGTTAAGAAAGCAAATATTGCATAAACAAAGTAAAGGAGCAAGACATTCGACTCCCCGCTCGGCTGTGATCGAGCCTGGGTCCAGAGAAATGCTGCCTTTGATTTTCTGGCATAGAAAGGCCGCTGTTTCTTCAACCTCGCGAAGTAAAGGATCTGAGATATGAACAAATTCGGCATGATTGATCTGATAATGCACTTCAGGCTGAATATATCTCTGATTGTTCGCCCCGCGATAGCTGAGCAAATTCCTTTGCCCGTCACTCCGGACAGTGCCAACCACCAGGCCAGTTTTGTCTTCAACTGTTCTTTGCAGCCATTTAGTTTCCACACCAGCCTTTTGAAGAGCCTCAGCCAAAAATCGGCCTTCTTCGTCCATTCCCACACAACCCAGGATGACGCTTTTTAAGCCAAGTTTAGCTGCCGCAACCGCAATATTTGCTGCATCCCCGCCCGGGGTACGGATATACTGATCGACCTGTACCTCATCATCAATTTGGGGGAACCGCTGCACCTGCAAGAGCAGATCGGCGTTCACATCTCCAATAGTCAGTAGATCAATCATGATTCATCATCCTAAAGTGCACGTTCCCGTACATCCATAAAATCACGGATTGCATCTCCCAACAGGTTGAAACCGATCACGCACAGGAAAATTGCCAGTCCAGGCATGGTCGGAACCCACCAGTATGACAGGAAATACAAACGTCCGGTCGAAACCATCGCGCCCCATTCCGGGGTTGGCGGCTGCGCCCCCAGACCGATAAAACTCAAAGATGCGGTGAGCATGATCGCATTGCCCACATCCAGGGTACCCTGCACAATGATCGGGCCGAATGCATTCGGCAGGATCTGCTTGAAAATGATCCGGCTTGCCCTGGCCCCAATGGTCCGTGAGGCTTGAACATACTCCAGGTTGCGAATGGATAATACCTGCCCTCTCACCAGCCGTGCATACCACGGCCACCAAACCGATGCAATGGCAATCAAAGCATTCTGCAGAGAAGCTCCCATTGTGGCGCTGATCGCCATGGCCAGGATGAATGCCGGGAAAGCCAGGAAGATATCGGTCAAACGCATCAAAATGTCATCGACCCATCCCCCAGCGTAACCAGCGATCACGCCGATCACAGTGCCAACAACAATGGATATACCGATAATAATAAATGCCGATAATAGAGAGACTCTGGCTCCGGCCAGAACACGGCTGAAAACATCCCTACCCATATCATCTGTCCCAAACCAGTGTTGAGCAGATGGTGCCAGCAATTTGTTATTCAGTTCCACCCCGATTGGATCATAGGGAGCAATCCACTGCGAGGTTAGCGCGATTAATATCATGATAGCCACAATGACGATACCAATGACAGCCAGCGGGCTTCTTTTTAAAAAGCGCGTAAAGTCAGCTTTAAATGACCGTCGTTTATCTTCTTGCTGCGGAAATGGATTGACAACTGAATCTTCAATCATGAAGCCCTCACACGCGGATCCACCACAAAATAAAGGATATCCACCAGTAAATTGGTGAGCATATACACCAGACCGATCAGCAATGTAACACCAATAATGCCGTTGTAATCCAGGAACAAGATCGCTTTCATGGCGTAAGTTCCCAGGCCCGGCCAGGAAAAGATCACCTCCACCAGGAAAGCACCGCTTAGCAGGCTGCCGATCTGCAAACCGGAGATCGTAATGATCGGGAAAAGCGCATTACGCAGAACATGGCCGTAAATGATTGCCTTTTCCTGCAGTCCCTTGGCCCGTGCAGTACGCACATAATCCTGGGGAAGCACCTCAAGTAAGCTTGCGCGGGTCATCCTGGCGATCACACCCAGGCTGCCCAATGAAAGGGAAATGGATGGCAAAATCAGATAAGACAGGGCGCTCCAAAAAGTTTCCCAATTACCGGTCAATACACTGTCGAGCAGGTAAAGACCGGTAATATGGGTGGGGGGAGTTAGTGATGCATCAAGCCGGCCGCCGAAGGGCAGCCAACTGAGCTCACGGTAAAAAAGCAGCACCAGCAGGAGCCCCAACCAGAAAACCGGCATGGAGATTCCTGATAATGAGAATATGCGGCTAAAATGATCAAGAAACTGATTCTGTTTAAGGGCTGAAACCATACCCAGTAAAATGCCGCCAATGATCGCGATAATTGACGCGATAAGCGTCAATTCAAGTGTTGCGGGAAAATAATCCTGCAGGTCTTCGACCACCGGGCGCCGGCTTTGTAAAGACTTGCCTAGATCCCCTTTAAGGAGATTCTTCATGTAGATCAAATACTGCTGGGCAAGCGGTTTATCCAGCCCGTATTCCTTGCGTACACTTTCTACCTGCTCTTCACGCGCCTGGGGTCCGGCTGCGAGGCGTGCAGGATCGCCGGGGACCACGTGGGAGAGTACAAATACCAGTATGGTGATCCCGAGTAAGGCAATGATGGATAAAATCACACGGCGGTTAATTTGATAAAGCATGCAAATTCCTTCATAAGGGGCGCCCAGGAAGTTCTCCGGGCGCCCCTTCAGCCATTAATGAATTACTACTATTTCATTCTCATATCGTAAACATTAAATGCTTCGGTGTAGATCGGGTTATAGACAAACCCTTGCACCTTGGTGCTCATCATAATGGTCATATTCTTCTGGTACAGGTCGATACTGGCAACATCTTTCACAATCAACTGCTGTGCCTGTTTATATTCATCGTTGCGGGTCGAATCGTTGGTCTCAGCCATAGCCTTATCCAGCAGGCTGTCTACATCCGAATTGGAGTAGAAACCGATATTCAAAGAGGTCGGCGGGGCCTGGGTAGAGTAATACATCGGGTACAGGTAATCCTCGACATCGGCGTAATCGGGCCACCAGCCATTGGCAACCAGGTCAGGGGTTTGGGTCTTATCTTCGGAAGAAACGAGGCCCCAGATGGATTCCCAGGGCATGGTCGTGATCTGAACAGTGATGCCCAATTCTGCCAGGTTGGATTGGATCAACTCGCCCACCATACGGCGGTCTTCCTGACCAGTCTCATATACATACTGCAGGGTAACCGGGGTGGCAACACCGGATTCGGCCAGTAATTGTTTAGCCTTATCCAGGTCCTGTTTGAATGCGGGGATGGAATCATCGTGACCGGGCAGGCCAATCGCGGCAGGTCCCTGCATTTGTATGGCATGGCCCTTCATAATGCTGTTGATGATGCCGTCATAATCGATCGCGTAGCGGATCGCTTCACGGAATTTCACATTATCACAGGGGGCTTTGGCGGTATTGAAGCGGATATAGGTGCCCATCAGGCTGGGTTTGTCCACCAGGGTCAGGCCCTCTTCTTTTGAAACTGCGTCCAGATCATCCACTGCAATATTCATGGCAATATCAAGATCACCTTTTTCCAATTGCAAGCGTTGAGTGGCAGCTTCGGTAATGAACTTGATGATCACTTTATCGATGATCTTGCCGTCTTTCTCCGGCCATCCGCCCCAGTAATCCTGGTTGCGTTCGAGGGTAATATGATCGCCGTGGACCCATTCCACCAGTTTGTAGGGGCCGGTGCCGATCATGTGGTCCTGCAGGTATGCGGTTCCATTATCATCATTGGTTGTGTTATCTTTGACAGCCGTTGGGCTGACGATCCCGGTTCCCCAGATGTTGGCCAGAACAGGCAGGAAGGCGCTGAACGGCTGTTTGAGAACAAAGGTAACCGTATAGTCATCCGGGCAATTGATGCTGTCGATGGCTGAGAACATCCAGGCGGGACCCTGGTTGATCTTCAATACGCGTTCGAAGCTGAATTTCACAGCCTCAGCGTTGAAGTCAGTGCCATCCTGGAACTTCACACCCTGGCGCAGTTTGAAGGTATATTCCTTGCCATCCTCAGAGACTGTCCAACTGGTCGCCAATTCAGGTTCGATGTCGGTTCCATCGGCTGAGTAGCGAACTAGGCGTTCATACACAATACGATTGACAGCCATTGCTGCAGCTTCATACTCGGTGGCAATATCGAGTGATGAAGGCTGTAAAGCATCTGCTATCGTCAGCGTGGTTGGCTTTTCAACCTCGCTGCCTGAGCTGGCTTTTCCACATGCCGTCAATAGGAAGCTTAAAACCACTAAGACGGTCATAGCGAACAAGCCAATTTTCCAAGCCTTGCTATGATTGTTCATTTCTATTCTCCTCTAAAATATGAATAAAAGTTGGTCTACTTACAGGTCAGGGTTCAACCATTTCGTTGTTGGCAGGTCCTGCAGATGACATGCGGACCGGGTTGATAGAGAACACATATCGATCTGACCGATAGATCGAACAGAGGTGTTCAATAGGTCTGCCATCTTCCAGGTAAACAACCCCTTCGATCACCAGAATGGGGGCTCCTGTCTTCACATTGAGCATTTTTGCCTGGTACTCGCTGGCACTATCCGCGCGGATGATCTGCTCTGCGCGCGCGATGCGAATGCCAAATTTATTCTCAAGTACCTCATATACAGACTGGTTTTCGAGATTCTCATCCACCAGCCCCGGGCACACTTCAAGGATGAAATAGGAAATATTTAAAGACATGGGAATACTATCTGCAAAGCGCAGACGTCTGACCATAAGAACTTGTTCACCGGGAAGTAACCCCAGTTGGGTTTGTATGGGTTGTGAGGGGATCTGAACTTCTTTCGCGATCAACATGGAAGAGGGTTCCAGGTGTCTTTCGCGCATATCTTCAGTAAAAGAAGTGAGGCGCATCAGGCCAAGTTTCATTGTCGGGTCAGCCACAAAAGTTCCGCTGCCGTGTTTTCGGGCCAGCAGCCCTTCATTGACCAGGCAGTCCACTGCGTCGCGAACTGTACTGCGTGAGACCTGATAAAGTTCCATCAGTTCTCGTTCAGACGCGATCTGGTCGCCCTTTGCGTATTCCCCTTTCCGGATCTTTTCACGCAAGGCTTGCGCCAATTGAAAATATAAAGGTAGAGCGCTAAATTTATTTAATTGAGGCATATGTTGGTCAACTGGTACGGATGTGCTTACCACTTTATTATAGCAATCTCTGAACTTTTTACAACTACCCAAATGCTAAATTACTGCCTAAATTAAGAAGAATGTATATTTCAGTGATCCGAATTTTCGCTTTATTACTGTTGATGATCATTCCACGAATCCTTTGATACTTAACAGCGAACAGAAACTATATAATGAATGCTGTAAGCTTTCATTCCTGAGAGGACAAAATGAGTTCAACTGAATCCCCTTCAAAAATTACGCTCCGGATCGAAGAGCATCCCGATCAAAACGATCTGGAGACCGTTCGCCAGGGCCTGCAAACCTTCAATGAAAGCAAGGTGGAAGCTGTTAATCACCTTTCCCTGGAGATCCTGCTGCGAGACGAGGGTGGAAAAGTGCGCGGCGGACTGCTTGGCGATACATACTGGGGTTGGCTTTCCGTTTCCATTCTCTGGGTGGACGAATCCCTGCGCGGACAGGGTTACGGCCGCCGCTTGCTGCGGGCTGCTGAACAGGAAGCCATACGCAGAGGCTGCCACTCCGCTCATTTGGACACGATGAGTTTCCAGGCCCGTCCTTTTTACGAAAAAGAGGGTTACCGTGTGTTCGGTATACTAGAAGACGTCCCCATCGGAAATCAAAGGATCTTCCTTTATAAACAACTGACTGAAAAGCCCCTTCATACCTCAACCAGATAACCGGAGATAACAATGAGACCTCATCAAAGTTTTGCATTACTATGCCTGTTGTTGGCATCCGCGACCATTTTAAGTGCCTGTGGTTCAAATTTACCTTCCCATGTGACGGAAAGTAAAACGACAGTCCCAACAAATGTTCCTTCTCAAACACTCCCCCTCAAAGCGAACGGCAGGCAATCTCTCGGCTATTACACCGGCAGTACCGATTCGTGGCAGAGCATTCAGCTATTCGCGGACCAGTTGACGATCGTCTCCGCGGATGTTTACGCCATCGATGCCGACGGCAAGATCAGTGGCAGCGATCCATATAACGTTGCTGCCTTCGACCGCGATCATGGCATTCTGACGTTCGCCTGCGTCAGTAATTACAACTCGGATTTGGGTGATTTCGATCCAAAACTGGCTGAAGTAGGGATTGTTACCTATAAAGAGGAAACGATCACTGCACTCGTGGACCTGGCAGCAAGCGGTGGCTACGACGGGGTTAATATCGACTTCGAAAGCATCCATTACTCAGAAGATATTGAAAGCGATCGCGCAGCCTTTACCGGGTTCATCGACGACCTTGCAGGGCAGCTTCACGCCAAAGGGCTGAAGCTCATCATCAGCGTTCCAGCCAAAACAAGCGACAACCCCGCGGATGACTGGAGCTATCCTTTTAACCTGGCAGCTCTGGGCCAAAAAGCGGATTATCTGCAGGTCATGACCTACGACGAACACGGCCCCTGGAGTGAACCCGGCGCGGTTTCCGGCGCGGATTGGGTGGAGAATGTGCTTATTTATTCAATTGCAATCGTTGATCCTGCCAAACTGCTGATCGGTCTGCCCGCTTACGGGTATGATTGGACTTCTGACGGCAGCAACGATTCGGTCACCTGGAAGGATGCTCCAGCACTGCTTTCAAAAATGGGAGCGGAAAGCCATTGGGATGAGACTACTCAATCTCCCTGGCTGACCTATACCGAAAACGACATTTCACATACCCTCTGGTACGAGAACGGGCAAAGCATAAGCGCAAAAGCCAGGCTGGTGAATAAATATAATCTGGGCGGCTGGTCTGTATGGGCATTAGGATATGACAATGCTGATTTTTGGAAAGCCGTCTTCACAAATTAGTTAAATAAGAAGGATTAATAAGAATGGATAGTTACAGGAAAAATAACCTGGCACTCTGGAATGAGTGGACAAAGATCAACGCAGCCTCCAGCATGTACCGTCTGCAGGAATTTAAGGCAGGGGAAAATGCATTGAACCCTCTCGAATTGGCCGAGGTCGGTGATGTGAACGGACGCAGCCTGCTGCACTTGCAGTGCCACTTTGGCATGGACACCCTCTCCTGGGCACGAATGGGCGCAAAGGTCACCGGCATTGATTTCTCCGATGAAGCCATTCAGTTAGCCCGCAGCCTGAGCACGGAGCTTGATCTCCCCGCTGATTTCATTCAGTGCGATCTATATGATCTGCCGCAGCATCTGGACAGGCAGTTCGACATCGTCTATACCAGTTACGGCGTACTGGCCTGGCTTTCTGATCTGGATGCCTGGGCTAAGATCGCCGCGCGTTTCCTCAAACCCGGCGGATTTTTCTACATTGCAGAATTCCACCCCTTCGCGATGGTCTTCGATGATGAATCCGAGGATATCCGTCTGCGCTACAACTACTTTGCACAAGAAGTGGAAAGATTTCCTGTATCCGGTTCTTATGCCGATACTTCCGCGGAATGCGAAGTAAAGGATGAATATAACTGGCCCTACACTGTGAGCAGTGTACTTAATGCGCTGCTGAATGCCGGTCTGATGCCCGAATACCTGCACGAACATCCCTTCACCGTCTTCAGGCAGCTTGCATTATTGGTGCAGAAAGACAGGTACTACTGGACATTGCCTGATGGGATTCCCCAATTCCCGTTGATGTTCTCGATCAAAGCCAGAAAAATGGATGAACAAATCCGTTAATTAGATATTTTGCGGAAGATTTCCAAGAGTCGATGTGCCTTCTTCTGCATCTTTTATAGGAATTGCCGCCAAAACTTTTTGTTCCTTTCTGGCCAGGAGGTACACCACCGCAATCCACCCAACCAGGGAGAAGAAAATGCCGATATACACATCAAGAGGGCGATAACGGAAAGAATACGTATGCTTTCCGGGTTTGGCAGTAGTCTCCAACCAGTTCGTCCGCAGCAGAGTTTGTTTCGCTCCATCAACAGTCACCTTCCAGCCTGACCACCGATTTTCCTGGATAATAAGCGTTCCCGCAGGAGCTTCTTCGCCGCATATCACATCAATATTGCCGCCAACAGAATTTGCCTGGCAGGGGAATTTTTCATCCGGATTTGAGGTGGACGCAATATATGCGTAGTAATTATTAGGGTGCTTCAGAATATAAAGGTCATCAATTTCTTCTACAAAATCCGGATCCTTGGCAGCGTCCCGATTCCGGGTCACCTCGTAATAACTAAGGGGCATATCCCGATCGATCCAATGCCAGGGGCGATACGTTTCAGAAATTCTCATCCCCTTATTGAGCAGATTGGGAATCCAGGTATATTCATCGAAGGGAACCTTCACCCATTCAGTTGAAGGGGTTTTTACAGCGGCAATCACATTTTGCGAAACTTCACGCTTCTCCATTCCCCCAATGTAATCCATGCAAAATTTATAGGCAGGAACGATCGACATCAGCATAAGGGGAACAATGATGATCCACTGATATGGAAGGGGATCAAAGTGCTCGCTTCCTCGATAGAATCCAAACCTGGGCCAGTTAAGATTCAGCAATTCGTTAAATGACCAGGCTGCCATCAGGATGAGGAGTGGTGCAGCCAGACTGGTCATTATTGACGGATAGCGAATTCCCGCAACAATCGGCGCGATCTTATATAACAAGTGCATACCATCAAAACTCGGGAAGAAAAGGACTAGAAAAACACTGAGGTAAAAGAAGATCGAAAGGCGTCTTTTCTCTTTGGGCACCAGGAAGAAGCTAATGATCCCAAATAAGAATGGGATCCAACCAATGTAATTAATATGAATATACGGCGCAGTTCCCTGTCCAAGTACCTGGATCCGATAATAATCAAAATCGTTTACCAGAAGACTAAAGACCTCATATTTCATGGGTTGAGCGTAGGTGAGATCAGCATCAAACGCTTTGGTTGCGACTGGCAAAAAATGCAGCAATGGCACCCATAAAACTGCCGTCAGAAGGATCGCTATTTCAAGTGAAAGAACGATCTTCCTTCCCAATGAATTTGGATTGTGGAAATCATGCAGCATAAAAAGCAAAATCGCAGGCACCAAAACGAAAATAAGGCTGATCTGGATATATCCCTGTCCAGAAAGCAGCGTCATTGCCAGCGAAACTCCCAGCCAGACAGCATAAAGTCTTTTTTTAGAAAGGATCAGGTCCACCAAAGCTGCGATAGTAACTGTCGCCCAGGCAGAAGCCAAAACCAGTTCAATTCCCCCATTCTCTATCTTCCCAGTCAAGTTACCGGCCACCACCGTCATACAAGCGGCCCAGAGGCGTACAGGCATGCGCATCCCCAGTGTTTTTGTCATTTTCCAAACACCGAAACCGGCTGTGATCAAACTGATCAGAAAAACGACTTTTCCCCCATTGATGACTCCCCAGATCAGGGTAGTGATAATGACATACGGATGCAAAACCGCCCCTTGAAGTTCAGCAAACGCAGGGGCACCGCCATTGATCGACCCATTCCAGAAGATGCAGGGGCCGCATTTACCCAAATTCTCCCAGATATAGTGATACTGTGTGACCATGGGATATTCATGGCCACCCAAGTAGGAATCAGGGTCAAAGTTCAAAATCCCGTGGCAAACCCAGAACGACCAAAGGATGATCACCCCCAATTCAAAATAGATAACAAGCGCAGATCTTAGTCGATGCTTGAACTCCAGAAATTTTCCAGCAGAAATCCAACGGCTGACCTTATTGTAGATCGATCCTTTTTCCATTCCCCCTCCTGGCAGAATTATGTAGGTGCATTAGCAGGTCCTATTTTGATCATAGAATTTTAGCTAAAGCCATTTGGTCTACAAATAACAGCAAGCTGAAATAAAAGACTATCCTCAATTTTTTTCTATGGAATAAAAGGTGAACAAAATTGTTATACATTGAATTTCAAAAATAATCAAATTAGTCTTCTGCTCGGTCTATAAATCCTGAAAATGGAATAAAGTCCATACATTTTGCACTATCCCCGCCACTAGTCCTGTGGTATAGTGAAATAGATTTATGATCAGAGTTGCGTTATCTGTTTGCCGCTTCCTTGTTTGTAAAGGCAGCGGTTTTTCATTTAATTAGACTCAATAAAGAAAGAAGAGGAAAATTTGGAAGTTAAATTGTATGTTGGAAATATGAGCTTTGATACCACTGAGAGCGACCTGCGCTCAATGTTTGCAGAAGCAGGCGAAGTGACCGCCGTGGAATTGATCAAAGACCGCGAAAGCGGCAGATCAAAAGGATTCGCCTTTGTCACCATGGGCAACCAGGCTGATGCAGCCAAAGCTACTACCATGTTCCATGGTAAAGAGGTCAATGGACGTCCCTTAACTGTGAATACCGCCAAACCCCGTGAAGAACGTCCGGGTGGATTCCGCGGCGGTCATTCCAATTATGGGTCCAAGGGCGGTAACAACCGCGGACGTAGCGGCGGTAATAACCGCTGGTAGCTCACTAAATTTTTATCATTGGCACCGCCTGTTGGAAACATTCCACAGGTGGTGTTTTATTTAATAAGTAAGCAGACGGGCATAAATAATCCGTGCAATAATAGAAGAGGAGGGCAAATGAAAAAATCGATCTGTCTTTTCCTGATTTTTTTACTTCCAGGGTTATTACTCGGCAGTTGTACCCGCAATTCAACTTTGGCAGCGGCACCTTTCAGCAATTGGTCTGATCGTCAAATTTTTTCCTCCGGCTTGATCAAAACAGAACAAAAGACCCTTCAGAGATTAGAGGGGGCCAGTATTTACCATATCGATGTTACCCTCGCGGATTCACTCACCGAACTTTCTGGATATGAAGAAGTCCGCTATACCAATCAGGAACCAAATGGCTTGCATGAGGTTTACTTCAGACTCTTTCCCAACGCTGCCGGGGGCAGCACAACTGTTTCTGAAGTTACACAAGATGGTAAAACCGTGCAAGCTGCTCTTCTGGCCGGAGACACCTCTTTACGGGTCGCCCTTTCCGAGCCGCTAAAGCCCGGCGCGAGCACGATCCTCCGCTTGAATTTCAAGGTTCAGATCCCTACTAAATTTGGTGGAACTTATGGCATCTTTGGGTACGTCAATGACGTTCTCCTTTTGGATGGATTCTACCCGGCCATACCTGTCTTTGATACCGATGGTTGGCACGCACAGGCACCTGTAGATAACGCAGACACAACTTTTCAGGATGCCAGTTTCTATGAGGTCCGTGTGAATGCTCCTGCCAACCTGGTCCTGGCTGCCAGCGGTATTCAGGTAAACAGGGAAGTCCAGTCTGATCGCCAGATGGTTACTTTTGCAGCCGGTCCAGCCCGCGATTTTTATCTCGCAGCCAGCAGCCGTTTCAAAGTCTGGAGCGAGACGACCGGTGAGACCAGGGTGAACAGCATTGCCTTCGCTGGCGACGAAGCCGGTGCCAAACTAGCCCTGACCACGGCCGTCAATGCCGTCAGAGACTACAGTGCCCGTTACGGAACATACCCTTATACCGAATTTGATGTGGTCAGTGGTCCTCTTATGAATGCTTACGGAATTGAATATCCGGGGATCACCGTGATCAACCAGGAACTATATGATCCCCAGGCTGAAATTGCTGGTACCAATTCAACAGTGATCCTCGAATCCACTGTTGCCCATGAGACCGGGCATCAATGGTTCTATAACGGGGTAGGCAACGATCAAACGAATGAACCCTGGTTGGATGAATCGGTCACGCAGTACATCACCGGCGAATATTTCTATGACCAGTATGGTGAAGACGGCTACCAGGGATACCGAGAGTCCTGGATCAGCCGCTGGGAAAGGGTATATGATGCCGAAATCCCTATAGGTATGCCAGCCGGCAGTTATGAAGGGCTGCAATACAGCGCCATTGTCTACGGGCGTGGTCCGTTGTTCCTGGAAGCCCTGGCCAAACAGATGGGCCAAAGCAACTTCGACCAATTCCTGCGCGACTATTATCAATCGAACGAATGGGGCATTGGCAGCCCGCAGATCTTCCAACAGTCCGCAGAAAGTCATTGCCAGTGTGATCTCACTCCCCTCTTCGAGAAATGGGTGGAGCAGGAGTAAACCCTCTCCCTACGTTTATACAGTTTTTATCCTACGCTACTTGAAACTGGATCGGGTATCGTCTATGATGATGTTAAGGGCTTGCCTGGCGGTCAAGCCTGCCGAACAAATAATAAATTTATATCGGTAAATGGTAATCGTGTTCAAAGGAGAATCCGATGAAAAGAAAAGTGGGTCTTTGGATCGATCACAAAAAAGCCATCCTGATCAGTCTTACAGATAAAGGTGAAGAGATCAAGGAAATTCTATCGAATGTAGAAAGTCAGCTGCGCCGCACAGGGGAAACTCCACTGAAAGGTCCCTTTGAGGACCGGCAAGTCCCTTCTGACACCCGCCATCAGAATATGTACAACGGTCAATTAAAGGTCTATTATCGAGCTCTTTTAGGCCATTTGCGGGATGCCGAAGCCATCCTTTTGTTCGGCCCGGGAGAAGCCAAAAACGAGTTGAAAGACATATTGGAAGAGAATCACCTGGGCGACCGCATTGCTGCTATCGAGGCAGAAGATAAAATGACCACTCCTCAGATCGCTGTGAAAGTGCGGCAATTCTATACTGCGTGATCGTTCAAAATAATTGAATACAGTCGGCTGCAAACCCTGAAAAGGATTTGCAGCTTTTTGTTTTTTATAGGTATAATTAATTGAACAAATTTTCAATTATTCAGAGGAAACTAATGGAAAAATCAGGCATCACCTTTCAATCTTCCGTGATCTTTGTAAAGGATATCGAAGTCTCGAAGGATTTTTATACCCGGCTGATGGGCATGAAGATCGCGACCGATCTGGGGCTGGATGTGATCCTCGAAGGCGGCTTGACCCTCTGGCAGGTCTTCCCCGAACAGGTGATCCCGCAAAAGCTGGGCTGGGAGGCTGTTATGGGAAGGACCGGCAACCGTTTCGAATTATGCTATGAAGCGGAAGATATCGAAGAGATTTCCAGACGCATTACAGAAAGCGGTGCCGAACTGCTGCACCCCCTCCACGAAGAACCCTGGGGACAGATGACCATCCGCTTCTTCGACCCGGACCATCATATTATCGAGATCGGCGAATCTCTACCGGCGCTTGTCAAACGCCACATGGCCGCCGGCCAAACCCCGGAACAGGTATCCCAAAGTACCGGCTTCCCACTCCCGGATGTGCTACGAACGTTAAAAGAATAATTTTTTTCATCTGAAGGTCGCTAACAACGACCTTCTTTTTTTATACTCAAATTCATTTGACAGTTGCAATAAAGTGACATAGGATTTATGAATATTTTTATTGGTATCAACAATCCGGGCTTCTCTCCTACAAAAACCAATCAATTGCCAACAAACGATGTCTGCACCGCATCGTATTGATTCATTTTAACCAACCCGAAAGGAAGAGCATCCATGAACGCATCCAGCGAACGTACCAAAAGATTAGCCCTGTTCGCGGCAGTTTACTTCGTCGAGGGCGCCGTCCTCACCTATTTTTCAAGCTTCAATATTCTTTATCTGCGAAGCTTTGACCTCTCTTTCAAACTCATCGGCATCATCAGTGCTATCGCGATGGTTCCCTTCATTCTCAAGATCCTGATCGGATACTTGAGCGACCGGGTCAACCTATTCCACCGCGGCCATCGCAAACCCTACATCATCATTGGCCTCATCGTACAAACCGTGGCATTCCTGTGCGTACCTCTGTTCAACCCTCGCGACCAGTTCGTGCCCTATATGGTCCTGATCATTCTTGCTGCATTGGGCATGTCCACCTATGACACCACCACAGACGGATATTCCATCGATACAACTCCAGAAACCGACCGCGGTCTTGTTCAAGGATTGATGGTTGGTGGACGGGCATTGAGCGCCATTGTTACAGCGGTCTTGATGGGCATTTTTGCCGGCAAGGGCCACTGGGATTACAACTTTTACATGATCGCCGTTTTCGCACTGCCCGCCCTGGTCCTCATCTTCCTGGTCAAAGATCAGGCTGTCAGACCGGCGGAAGCCAAGTATTCAAAAGAAGCCCTGCGCTCCTTTAGAGATGTTTCCTATTTAATGTTTGCTCTCCTGGGCCTGCTTTACCCGTTAGCCCTTTACAGTACTGAAGGCATGATCAGTGCCTACCTGAATGAAAGCTTGAAGATCGACCTGACCACGGTTGGGTATTACACCGCAGTATATGGGATCGGTGTGGTGGTTGGAGGTGTTACTGGCGGTTCATTAATGAAGAAACTCGGCCGCCGCAACAGCCTCCTGGGGGCAGCCGTTGTCACCGCGGTGGTGACCTTCGTTCTCGCCGCCACCAAATCTCCTCTGCTGATGTGGGCCATCGTCTTCCTGGTCGGCTTTGTCTTCGGTGATTACGAGACCGTCTACTTTGCCATGGGTATGGATTTTACCGACCCGCGTATCGCTGCCTTCATGTTCTCTGTAACCATGGCGGTTGGCAACTTCGGTATCGCCGCCGGTTCCTCGCTGGCTGGTGTACTGGTAGACAGCGTCGGTTTTGCCTGGATGTTCATTATCTTTGGCATTATCCACCTGGCTTTGCTTCCGTTGATCCTGGCCATTTTTAAGCGTAAACCTGAAATGGTCAAATAATTTATGCAATCGTAGCCCGTTCACCTTTTGAACGGGCTTTTTCTTTTTTTTTGCTATTGCAAATTGGAAATTTAAGTCAATTTAACGAATATTTGATTTTTTCACAGATGAGAATATGCTAGAATAAGTCAGCCAAAAGTGTTAACGACAATTTCAGAGAATGGGGAGGAAAAAATGCAGTGTTCCAGGTGTGGCAGTGAAAACCCGAATGGTGTCAGTTATTGTGTTAAATGCGGTCAATTCTTGATGGCAAACAATCAGCCTCCACAAATGTCTCAAAGCTCTTACAACCCGAATTACCCGCCGGCAACTCCATATTCCGGGCAGCCGCCTGTCAGGAACTTTTCAACCGCTCCGGCAATCAAATACGCGGATGGAGAAAAGAACGTCAAGACCTACCTGTGTACCTATTATCGGTCGCGTTTGCTGGGACTGAAAGCCAATGGGGATCTGATCGTCACCAATAAACGCGTGATGTTCCATGCCCGCGGTTCTTCGATCTCAGGTGACAGCATCATCCAGAGCGAGATCCCTGTTGAGAACGTCGCCGGGTTGATCTCATTCAAGGGAAACAGCTTTCATATCTGGACGTTTATTGGCTTTCTGCTGGTGGGTTTGATCGGTGGAAGCATCATCACCGGGCTGATCACCGCCATTGGATATCAAAACTATACCGCGTTGATGGTGATGGGCTGGGTGTTTGGTCTGGCAGCCTTTGCAGGTTCCTTCTACTTTTCATTCAAGCAGGTCTGGCGGAATCTGTTGGTCTTCCTCGCAGCGGCCTGCATCAGTGCAACCGGTTCCGGCAGCCTGATCAGATCACTTTCTTCTGTCTTCAATCCATTTTCTTCTGTTATTGGAAATTCGTCCGGATCGAGTTTTGGAGTTTTCTTTGCCATGCTGGTATCCGCCGGATTCTTTATCTATGCCATCGTCTGCCTGGTCAAATATTCCTTCAAACCCGTCTTTTCACTCAATGTGATCGCTTCAAACGGTAATTCAGCACCGATCAGTATCGGGAATGGCCTGGTGGGTTTCGCTTCATCCTCCGCCAGCCGGGCGTTGACCGCTGAACCTGCCGAAGATTCTGAAAGGGTGATCGCGGAATTGGGTTCTCTGGTACTGGATATCCAAAAGATGGGCGACCTGGCCATCGACCGTTGGAGTCATTCCTGATCGATAGCCAGATCTGACATAAACAGAAGGATGTGAAAATGTACACGATCGATCAATCCCGGGTTCGCAAGATCCTGGTCGAAGAAGAAAAATACTCTCCCCAGCAGGTAGATACTTTTCTGGGGACTTTACGCGGGTTCAAGGATGTCTTTCAGCCTGTGCTCGAAAAGTGGCTGGCAACACGTGAGATCATGGATATCGAGATCGAGGGACTAACGCTCAGCAAGGTAATGAAAACCCGAAATTGCGCTTTTCTCACCGCTGTCCGCGACTTGAACTTCCTGTTGGACGAATCCCTTTCTCCTGAAAAACGCGGTGCCTTTAAAAAAGCCCTGCAGCAGCCATTGATCAGGATGTAGGGGGTATCAATGTTCACACCGAATGTAGCAAAATTTGAAAGAAAACACTGGCTGATCTCCTCTCTACAAACGCGTCTGGAAGCCCTGCAGGAAGGGGAAAGACAATTAGCCGCTTCTGAAAATCGTGCCCCCTGCGAAGTCAGGCTGCTGCCAGAGGAATATGTTCCTCTCAATCCGGAGGATGGCTATATCGCCGGACGGCACGGTTTAGACCCAAATACAGGTCAGGAAACTATTGAGGTCAATCCTTGTTTGATCGATAACGATGAACCATATCAGGCAGTCAATACTCTCTTTCATGAATCCAGGCATGCCTACCAGGGCCACGCAATCCAAGATCCTTTCACGAAAGAAGACCCTGAAAAAGTTGAATCCTGGAAAAAGAACCTGGACAACGATGTCTATCTCCAACCCGGGACCGGGCAGGCTCCCGACCTGGAAGATGCCTATTACCGGTATCAGCCAGTAGAGGCAGACGCCAACCAGGCAGCGCAGGAGCGAATGGATACACTTTACCAGGACCAGTTACAAGATGAGCAAGGATATCCGCAGTACCGCTCTGAAAAAATGGCGATGGATGGCAGCGAACGCCTGTATGCCAGTATCGTGATAGATACAGACAATCCTGAAGAGAAAGCTGCTCAAGCGGTGGACCAAAGGTACTCGCAAAAATACTCTCAGACCGAAGAGAACAAATATTCCTTTACGCGATCAGAGCCAATTCCTGAACAAATCGATCAACTTCCGGATGAAAATGAACCTTCTTCTGCCAGCGGCGTCAAGGAATCAGAGCATCCAGAAGAAACTATTGACCGGGGAGTGGACGAAAGAAATTCACAGATCGGTGCCGCAGCCGAAGAAAACCCGAATTCTTTGCAGCAATCAGAGCCCACCCCAGAACAGACCAATGACAATTCACCGCAGATCATTCAGGGAAATGAACCCCATGAAGCAGCGCCTGAATCTGAGAATATGGTGGAGAAAGAAAATCATTATTACGGCATTGGCTATTAATTCGAGGATATCGTGAAGAATTCCTTTGTATTTGACGGCAACGAGCTCAAAGAATACCCGGACCCGATCTACAGCCAGAACCCACGCGGTTGGCTGCATGGACATGGGCCGGCTGGCGAAGCCTTGAATTTGCCTTTGGATGATGATCTATTCAGCCGGCACCTGCTTTTCCTGGGAGGGATTGGTACCGGCAAGACCAACGCGATCTTTCAACTCCTGAGGCAGCTGCGCAGCAATATGACCGATGACGATGTGATGGTCATCTTCGACACCAAGGGGGATTTCTATAACGAGTTCTATCAGTCTGGGGATATTGTTTTTAGCAATGATGACAAATCTACAGGCCCCTCGGGAATAGACTATTGGAATTTATTCAATGAGTTTGTTTCAGACGATCAAATCGAAGTGACTGTACAGGAGATCGGCCGGTCTCTGTTCAATAATCCAGAGCAGAATAAGGGCAGCGAAAATCCATTCTTTCCCAACGCAGCCCGCGACCTTTTTTGTGCCTGTGTGCAGAGTCTGCTGCGTGAGGGTGATACCGAGAAGCTGAACAATCGCTACCTGCGCGACTTTTTCGACCGCATCAACGCGGCAGAGATCCGTGCCTTGCTTCAACCGCATGAAGACCTCAAAGGCAACATCAGTTATATCTCCGATGACCGCTCCCCGCAGACCCAGGGAGTTCTTTCCAAGCTGCACCAGAATGTGCAGGAGATCTTTATTGGCAACTTCCAGAAGAAAGGGGCCCTTTCGATCCGGGAGGCCATCCGCCAAAAAGGCCGGCGTGTCATTTTTATCGAATACAACCTGGGGATTGGCAAGGTTCTGCTGCCCATCTATCGCCTGATCATTGACCTGGCCATCAAAGAAGCACTTTGCCGGGAGAAAAGCAAAGGTAACGTCTGGTTCATTCTGGATGAATTCCGTTTGCTTCCCGACCTGGAACACGTGGACGACGGAGTGAACTTCGGCCGCAGCCTCGGAGCAAAATTCATCATCGGGGTTCAGAATGTGCAGCAGGTTTTCCATGCCTATGGTGAAGAAATGGCTCGAAGCATTCTCTCCGGATTTTCGACAACAATTGCCTTCCGTGTTCACGATAACACCACCCGTACTTATATCCAGGATTTGTTTGGTAGAAATCGCAAGCGGGAGGTCTATATGGCCACCGTTCAATCCCGCGGGGTGGTGGAAGAAGTTCGTGACGCAAATGTGGTAGAAGATTGGGATATTGACAACCTGAAGATCGGGCAGGCGATCATCAGCCTGCCGGGAATGAATCCATTTAGATTTATGTTCGACCGATACAACCCAAAGTAAACGAGGTCCTTTGACGATGAAATGTCCAAATTGTGGAAACGAAATGCCTTCCGACTGGAAAGTGTGCGGCTATTGCGGGAATCCGGTACAAAACCAACCATTTTTTGATTCAACCACGCAACCTTCACCGGCAAACCAGGCACCTTCATCTCATTTTGCCGGAGAATCCCCTTCCGCGAGGGCTGATACGACTCCATCATCACCCTCAGGGTATACCGTTCCAGCTCAAAGGTCAACACCCCCACCAACATACACTCCCCCGCCTCCCAATAACTATGCTGGCTATTCCAATCCAACAGGCAGTGGAATGGACCAAAAGAAGATCATTGGCTATATCATCGGCGGAATTGTTTTTGTCGGCGTTGTGATCTTATTGATCTCATTGATAGTAAAGAATACATCACACCCGGCGTCACAATCTTCCGATAATTCAGGGAGTCAGTCTTCTTCCAGTTACTCTGAACCCACAAACGACATCAACAGCTTTGTGCCCGTTCTTCCAACTGACACGCCCGAGATCATCCCCACGGCAAAATTGAAACCCACCAAAACACCAGGCGTTCGTCTCACCTGCCCCGGTGCCAAAGAGCAGCGGGTTGAAATAGACGAAAAAGCCAGGGTTTGTACTCACAAAGACCGTTTGATCCTGCGTGAGGATCCAAAGAAGGATGGAGATGAGATCGTCCGTATTTATCCGGAAACAGAGGTCAAGATCATCGACGGACCCCGCTGCGATGACAATTCAAGTTGGTGGCTGGTAGAAGTCCCCAGGGGAACCAACGTGTTTTTCACTCATCAGAATAAAGATGGGATGCTTTCCTCTGCCGTCCAGGGTTGGGTCCGGGAAGGCAGTGATGATAAAGATCCCTATTACCTTTGCCCCGAGAACTGATAGAGATCAATGAAACTGACAAAAAAACAGATCTTTTTCCTTAGCCTGATGGGCCTCATCATTCTTGGTCTTGTGCTTGCCAATATCTTCAGGGTTTCCAGCCTCCTTTCAGAGAATGTGGACCCTGCACAGATATTCATTCCACCCACAGTCACAAGCACTTCCAGCCCGACATTAACGCCCACAGTAACCCTTACCCCGATCCCAACTCCGGAGCCCACTGCAACCACCCTCCCCGAGATCAACGGACAGGCTTCGACCATCGGTTACTCTGTTCAGGGCAGACCGCTCCAGGTACTCCAGTTTGGCAGTGGGCAGCATCATTTGATGATCGTCGCCGGCATCCACGGCGGCTATGAATCCAACACCGTCCTGCTCGCCAACCTGCTGGTCGATAAATTGAAGGCCAAAGAAGTGGTTGTACCCGCGGATGTGACCCTGGATATTCTGACCGACTTAAACCCCGATGGGTATGTCAGGCAGCTTGGCCCAGAGGGCCGTGCCAACGCGGATAATGTAGACCTCAACCGCAACTGGGATGCAAACTGGAAAGCCCGCTGGTATGGTACACAATGTTGGAGCAAACGCGCCATTACAGCCGGCTCCGCCCCATTCTCTGAGCCTGAAACACTCGCGCTTGCCAACTTTTTGATCGATCAAAAGATCGAAGCGCTGATCAGTTACCACAGCGCTGCTTTGGGGATCTTCCCGGGCGGCAATTGGACAGACAAGAGCTCCATGGCACTGGCATCCCAACTGGACCTCGTCAGTCCGTACGCCTACCCGCCGGTGAACAGCGATTGTGAATATACCGGCCAATTAGTGGATTGGGCTTCTTCCAAAGGGATTGCCGCAGTGGATATAGAACTGCGTACCCATGACGACCCGGACCTGGAAATCAACGTCAACGTTCTGCAATCGTTTCTCAACTGGCAAACCTACCTGACCGGAGATTGACCATGTCAGAATCGCATCTAAAACTTGCGCAACAAATTGCTGCGGAATTTTCACACCTTCCCGGTGTGGTCGCGATCGCCCTGGGAGGATCAAGCACCTCTCAGAACAGCGATATCTCCTCAGATATTGACCTTTATGTTTACACTCAGCAAAAAATTCCCCTGTCCTCCCGTCGTAAAATAATGGAAAAGACCGGTGGGGCTTCAATCGCGAATATCGGCCTGAATTACTGGGGGCCGGGAGACGAGTGGATTCATCTTCCCACCGGTATCGAGGTGGACATGGTCTACTTTTCGGCCGCCTGGATGGTAGAACAGATCGACCAGGTACTCGTCCAACATCGGGCCAGTATGGGGTATTCCACTTGCTTCTGGTACACGCTGATGAATTCAATCATTCTGTTTGATCCGCAAGGCTGGTTTGCACGGCTTCAAGGCCGCGGTGCTATCGCCTACCCGGAGGAACTCCGCAGCGCGATCGTGGAACTCAATCACCCCGTCCTGCGCCAGATTATCCCGGCCTATGCCAATCAGATCAAAAAAGCGGTTCACCGTTCCGACCTGGTGAGCGTCAATCACCGCCTGGCAGCGCTTCTGGCCAGCTATTTCGATATTCTCTTTGCCGTGAATCGCCAACTCCACCCCGGAGAAAAACGGCTGGTCCAAAAAGCGCTGCAAAACTGCGTCAGCTTGCCCGACCAATTTGAAGCAGATATGGCTGCAATATTTGAAATTTCCTCTGCAAATCTGGAAGAGCTTCCTCCTCGCCTAGACCAGCTTCTCGACCACATGGATACCTGGTTAGAAGTACAGGGGTTTCCTATCCTCCCCTCTTCAGATTAACCACTCCGCCTGCCTTTCTGTTATACTGAAAAGACAAAAAATCGTCGAGTCCTTCTCTTATTTAAACATTTATAGGTGCTTAATGACAGAACCCGATTCATTTTACAGGGAGATCCTTGATAATATGGCGGACGGGGTTTACTTTCTCGACCGCGATCGGAAGATCACTTACTGGAATAAAGGTGCTGAAAAAATTACCGGTTATCCCGCCCAGAAAGTGTTGGGGATTTCCTGTAAAGACAATCTTCTCAATCATGTAAATATCAAAGGGGAGTGTCTGTGCCTGAATGGCTGCCCGATGGCAGCGGTGATGGAAACCGGGGATACCATCAGCGCCAATGTATATCTTCATCATGCCAACGGTCATCGGGTACCTGTAAAAGTACGTGCTGCCCCTATCCGCGATAAAGCCGGCAACATCATCGGCGCAGTTGAGACTTTCTCCAGTGAAGCTGAAGATTTTAATATCCGCCAGGAACTGGCAGAACTACGCCAGAGCCTGCAAACCGACGAATTGACCGGAATTGGCAGCCGTCGATTTATTGAAGGTAAACTCTATGGGCTGATCGCGGAGCAGGATTTTCGCAAGAAAATGAACGCCGGGGTCCTTTTCTTCGATATCGACCGGTTCAAAGAGGTCAATGATACTTACGGCCACAAGAACGGGGATAAAGTTCTGAAAATGGTCTCTGCCACGATCGCTGAGAATCTGCGCAAATCGGATGTGGTTGGCCGTTGGGGCGGTGAGGAATTTTTAGCGGTTCTTTATGATATCAGCTCTCTCAGAGCATTGACCTTTGTGGCCGAAAAGATCCGAATGCTGGTTGAAAAATCCCGCCTCGACCTGGAAGACGCCAGCATTCAGGTGACCGTCTCCACCGGGGCCACCCTGCTGCACCCGATCGATACTATCGATTCCATAATGCACCGTGCGGACTCGTTGATGTATGAAAGTAAACGGCTCGGGCGCAACCGTGTGAGCATCGGCTAAAGACTCTATCACTTGCCGACAGTCGATCTCTTGATAAAGGATCATCCACCTCATGTTTTCTCATGTGATCTATCGCCGGGAACCTCTCGACATTACCGGCCCTGCAATCTACCGCGATGCTGTTCGGGCAGTGATCAGGCGCGGAGATGAATTTTTCATGGTTTACTCGACAACAGTCGGGTATTTTACCTTCCCGGGCGGCGGTGTAAAAAAAGGCGAGACCCACATAGAAGCGCTTACGCGTGAAGTTCGTGAAGAAGCCGGGGCAAGTGTTACTGCTGTTTCAGATCTTTTGGGAGAAATTACCGAATACGATCGCCCCAAAGAACCGGATTACAACGTGTTTCGCATGATCTCCCATTATTACCAGGTCTCCATCGAAAACACCATAGGCAGTCAACATCTGGATGAATATGAGATCGCGCTTGGTTTTTCCCCGATCTGGGTGAATATTGACCAGGCGATCTTGACCAACGCTGCAGTCCTGCAAAAACCGGATCTCCCGATGCCGGCCTGGCCAAAGCGTGAACTATTGGCGTTACAGGAATTGAAGAAAGAATTATCGAGATAAAATTTTAAGGTAAATAACGGGTAAATCAGCCATTAATTGTCTATAATGGGGTTAGCAAAATTATAAGAAAAGGGAGAAATACTATGGGAATTTTTAGCAATATCTTACAGAAACTTGGCCTCAAAAAAGAAGAAGCCCCTGCTGCTCCACAGCATACCCATATCGATTCTGATATGATCGCCAAAGCCCATGCAGAAAATACTGCTGCCCAGGCAGCAAAAACTGCTGCTGTGAATGCAGCCGCCCAGGTTGCTGCACAGGCCGCCGCTGCTGCCAAACCTGCCGCTATCCCGGTAGTGGACGTCGTTTCCAAACTCGATGGACTTGCCAAAGCCAATCCTCAGAAATTAAACTGGCAGGTTTCCATTGTGGATATGCTCAAACTGCTCGATATGGACAGCAGCCTCGAAGCTCGCAAAGAATTGGCCAAAGAATTGAGCTGCCCGGCCGAATTGATCGGCGGCGATTACTCCCAGATGAATGTCTGGCTGCACAAGACCGTTCTGCAGAAGATCGCCGAGAACGGCGGAAACATTCCGGCTTCATTGTTGAAATAATTTTTTCTGACTTCGAAAACAGGTTGATCTTATCGATCAACCTGTTTTTTGTTGTGGAAATTGCTCATCAAATATGATAATATTTATCTTAATTGACACTCGAATTCATTTTAAACTTCATTACAGGTAAATTTCGGGAAAAATTTTTATCTTATTTGTTTGGAACGGCAATTTATACCGTTCGAAAGGAAAAAATGGGTTCAAAAATTCTAGCATATGTATTTTACGAAACCAGCTGTAAAGACGCGATGGAATTTTATCAAAAAGCGCTGGGTGGAGAGGTCCAGATCCAACAGATCAAAGATACCCCCATTGCTGATAAATTCACCCCGGCTCAGCAGAACCTGGTGATGCACGCTGAATTGCGTTTGGATGGAGAGACCGTTCTGATGGCCTCCGACATGATGGGCGACCCGGTGCATTCAGGAAACCAGTACCAGTTGATGGTGAATTGCGGCAGCGAAGAAGAACTTCGGCGGTACTTTGACTCCCTTTCCAAAGGCGGCACCGTCATTGCCGATGTCCGCAAGGAATTCTGGGGAGCGGTTTATGGGCAGCTGAAGGATAAGTTCGGCATCGAGTGGATGTTGAATTTCAACCTGCCCCAAAAAAGTCCTGCTCAATAATTCAAAGGAGAGAAAATGCGCAAACTGGTGGTCACCATGTGGCAAAGCCTGGATGGATTTATCGCAGGGCCAAATGGTGAAATGGATTGGATCACCAATCGGTTCGACTCACAGATGGGAGCCTACGAAGACAATCTTATCAACGCCACCGATACTCTCCTTTTTGGACGACTCACCTATGAAAGTTTTGCCGGGGCCTGGCCTGGTGTGCAGGAGAACCCCGAAGTTTCAGAAGATGAACGGGTGTATGCACGAAAACTCAACACCATGCAAAAAGTGGTCTTCTCACACACTCTTCCCTCTGCAGAATGGCAAAATACCCGGCTGGAACGAGATGGCCTGGCAGAGTGCGTGCAAGCTCTCAAGATGGAAACCGGGAATGACATCCTCATCTTTGGCAGCGCCAGCATTGTACGCCAGCTTACCTTCCTCGGATTGATCGATGAATATCAGCTCCTGATCTACCCGGTGGCCCTGGGCAATGGCAAGAGCCTTTTTGGCAGCCTGGAAAAACCGGCCAATTTAAAACTGTGCCGCACGCATATCCACGGGTCAGGAGTGGTTGAACTCACATACGAACGGGGATAAATATCTTGATTGCAGCTTCACTGGATATCGTTTACACTTTATCCAGTGAAGTTTTATTTTGCATAATATCGAGGGAAAGATGACAACTATTCGTTTCGGAATCATTGGCCTGGGAGACATCTCCAATCGATTCGCGAAGGTTCTGAAAACCGCCAGCGGTGTGGAACTTGTGGCAGTGGCTGCACGTGATCAATCACGTTCAAACGCGTTTGCGAAGAAATACGGCGCCAAACACGCCTATGCCAGCTATCAGGCTGTGATCGATGACCCGGAGGTCGATATCATCTATGACGGGCTGACCCACAATTTTCATTATGAATGGACCAGGCACTGCCTGGAAAGCCATAAAGCCGTCCTTTGCGAAAAGCCCTTCGTCACCAGTCAAAAAGATGCCGAGGAGTTGGTTGCCCTGGCCAGGGAAAAGAAAACTTTCCTCATGGAAGCCATGTGGACCCGCTGTATGCCCGCTTTTCAGCAAGCCCGGACCTGGGTCAAAGAAGGGCGTATCGGCGAGGTAAAGTTGATCACCTCTCACTTCAACTTCAAAGCGGATTATGATCCGAAAAACCGCTGGTTCAACCCTGCCCTGGCTGGAGGCAGCCTTTTTGATGTAGGAATCTACCCCATTGACCTGGCCACCGGTATCCTGAACGAGACTCCGGTTGAGGTGAACGGGACTGCCGTGATCTCTGAAACCGGTATAGACGCAGCCTCGGCCATCGCCCTGCGGTTTGGCAGCGGTGCAGTTGCCAGTCTGAGCTGCGGCTTTCTGGCGGATACCTCCCGCAATGCAACAATCTACGGCACAGAAGGACGTATCGAACTGGATAAATGCACCGGGCCAGTCCACGCCGACCTCTTCGACAGCCGCGGCAAACGCCAGGAACGCTTCTTCAAACCGGTTGCCGATGGGTTCATCTACCAGATCGAGCACAGCGCCCAATGTCTGCGCGACGGCAGGCTGGAAAGTGACATGATCCCGCTGGCTGATACCATCGCCACAGCCGGCATCTTTGACCAGCTGCGCAGGCAGTGGGGATTGATCAAATAAGTAATTCAATCTGGCCCCTGGCTTCTTCACTGAAACCAGGGGCTTTTGATCAATATTAACTTCCTCTGGTAAAATCAATGAATTCAGCAGTTCTTACTCTGCCGGATCTCATTCTGGATTTTTGGAAGAAAAAATGGCAATTGTCACCGAACAAAAAGGCAACGTCAATCGCGGCTATCTCTTCGCATTTCTCAGTGCTGTGATCCTATCCACCACCGGCATTATGATCCGCTATCTCACCCAGAACTACGCGCTGCCCGCGCTGGTGCTGGCCTTCTGGCGCGACCTTTTTGTGATCCTCCCCCTGGGACTGATTCTCCTGATCTTCCGTCCAAAATTTCTGAAGATTCCGCTGCACTTTCTGCCGCTGCTCGTCCTTTACGGCCTGGTACTGGCGATCTTCAACTCGGCCTGGACACTTTCGGTCTCGCTCAACGGCGCGGCTGTGGCCACAGTTCTGAGCTACTGTTCGGCAGCTTTCACCGCAATTCTGGGCTGGCTGATCCTGCGCGAACACATGGGCTGGGGCAAAATGGCCGCCGTCCTCTTCAGCCTTTCCGGCTGTGTGCTGGTCTCCGGGGCGCTGTATTCGGACGCCTGGAAGGGCAATCTGCTGGGGATCTTTACCGGCGTTGGCGCCGGGTTATGCTATGCCTTTTACAGCCTGATGGGACGGGCCTATTCCCAACGAGGTCTGAACATCTGGGCGATGCAGTTCTACACCTTCTCATTTGCGGCCATTTTTTTGTTCATCTTCAATCTGCTCTTTGGCGGCACCCTGCCCGGAACTGCTCCGACCCTGGCGGATATGTTCTGGTCCCGCCTGGATATGAAAGGATGGGCGATCCTGTTCATCCTGGCTGCCGTTCCTACCCTGCTTGGCTTTGGCGCCTACAATGTGAGCCTCACTTACCTGCCTTCGAGTGTTGCCAACCTCATCGCCACCCTTGAACCGGTCTTCACTACCATCATCGCCTATTTCCTCTTTGGTGAGGTACTCACCTTTATCCAACTGATTGGCGGTGCCATGATCGTTGGCGGTGTGGTCATTATCCGCCTCACCGAAAAGCCCGCTGTTTCTTTGCCCTCTTCAGAACATACCGCTGGATAATTGGGGTTTTAAAAGTTATCCACTAATTACGCGAATTGACACGAATTTACGCTAACATAACCTTTCAATATCTATAAACCAAATAATTAAATGCAGTTTCCCGGTATCTCAAAGATACCGGGAAATTAGTCCTAATCATCATTCGCGAAATTAGCCTTATTAGCAAAATTAGCGGTTAATGTTCGTGAAAATTGGTGAAATTCGTGGACATCTTTTATTCGCGTAATTAGCCACATTGGCGAAATTAACGGTTTATTTTGTGAAAATTAATGGAATTCGTGGACGATGATCTACGGTCGGACGTTGTAATCGCCCTGAATGATCCACTTGTAAGTGGTTAGCTCATTCAACCCCATCGGGCCGCGCGCGTGAAGCCGCTGAGTGGAAACCGCGATCTCTGCGCCCAGGCCCATCTGCGCGCCGTCGGTGAAACGCGTGGAAGCATTGACATACACTGCCGCAGAATCGACCTGCTCCATGAACAGGGCCGCGTGAGCAGAATCTTCCGTGAGAATCCCATCTGAATGGTGTGTGGAATGCTTCTCGATATGCTCGACGGCTTCTTCCACGCCTGAGACTACTCTTAACCCCAGCACCAGCGCCATCCACTCGGTATCGAAATCGAACGGACCGGCTTCTTTCACCGCCTCCGGCTCAACCGCGCTGCAAATCGCATACGCGCGCGGATCAGCCCGGAAGGTTACCCCATCCGCAGCCAGGCGCTTGACCAGGCGGGGTAGAAACTCGTCAGCCACCGCTCGATGTACCAGGCAGGTATCCAGTGCGTTGCACACAGAAGGCCGCTGGATCTTAGCATTGCGGATCACCTCAATGGAATGCTCCAGGTCGGCGCTCTCATCCACAAATAAATGACAGATACCCATACCCCCGGTGATGACCGGGATGCGGCTGTTGCGCCGGCAGAACTCGTGAAGCTGCGCCCCTCCGCGCGGAATGACCAGGTCCACGTACCGGTCCATTTGCAGCAGTTCCAGCACCAGGGCGCGGTCGGGATCGCTGATAAGTTGTACCGCGTTAGCCGGGACCTCCGTGCCTTCCAGACCACGCTGAATAGCCGCGGTCAGGGCCCGGTTGGAGTAAATGGTCTCGCTGCCCCCGCGCAGGATCACACAGTTGCCGGATTTCAACGCCAGCCCGGCCACATCCACCGTTACATTCGGACGCGCTTCATAGATCACTGCCAGCACTCCCAGCGGCACGCGCCGCTTGCTCAGATGCAGGCCGTTCGGCATAGTTTTTTCTTCCAATAATTCATTCACCGGGTCCGCCAGCTCGGTCACCTGGCGCAGATCAGCGATGATCGATTCCAGTCGTTTCTCATTCAGCATCAGCCTGTCCAGGAGGGCCTCACCAATATTGTTGGCTCTGGCAGTGAATTGGTCCGCTTCGTTCGCCCGCAATATCTCCGCTCGTTCCTGCCAGAGTTGGTCAGCGACCTTCTGCAGGGCTGCATTCTTTTGTTCGGTCGTGATGTGTGCCAGAACAGAAGCAGCCGCTTTGGCCTGTACACCCAGGGTTTCAATTGAAATCGTTTCGCTCATATTCCCTCAATTCTACAACAGCGCCATGTGGTCGCGATGGATGGCTTCGTCGCCCAGGGTGTAGCCCAGCAGCGACTCGATCTCAGCGGACTGGCAGCGGCACAATTTGCTCAATTCATCAGCCGAATAATTACTCGAACCGATGGCCACCGCTTTTCCATCTTCAGCACGCACTCGCACGGAATCGCCGCGCTCGAAAGTGCCGTTCACTTTGATCACCCCTGCCGGCAGCAGTGAGCCGCCGCGTTCCAGCGCCTGAATAGCTCCGGCGTCGATGATGATCTCAGCCTTGGTGCGGCTGCCCGAAAGCAGACGCCGTTTGCGGCCCTCCAACTTGTTCACACTGGGAGCAAAATGGGTGCCCAACGCCTCGCCGTGGACCAGGCGCGGCAGCACATTTTCGATCGAACCACGTGCGATGACCACTTCGGCCCCGCTGTGGCGTGCCAGATCGGCCGCCTGCAGCTTGGTCACCATGCCCCCCGTTCCCAGGCCGGTGCTCGAACCACTCACCGCCTGCCACATTTCCGGTGGGATCGGCCCCGGGCCGACCTCGCGGATGAGCTGCGCGTTCTTGTCTTCGCGCGGATCGGCAGTATACAGCCCATCCTGGTCGGTGAGTAAAAGAAGCAGATCAGCTTCGACCAGGCTGGCTACCTGCGCAGAAAGGTTGTCGTTATCGCCAATACGGATCTCGTCGGTAGCTACCGTGTCATTCTCGTTAATGATCGGGATAATTCCCTGGCTGAGCAGCGCGTCCAGCGTGCCGCGCGCGTTCAAAAAGCCGTGCCGGTCCGACATGTCGGTGCGCGTCAGCAGCACCTGGGCTACATGCACGCCGTAGATGGCAAAGTACTGTTCGTACATGGCCATTAGGCGCGGCTGGCCGACGGCCGCCATCATCTGTTTGGCCGGCACCTCTTTGGGCAGGGTCGGAAACCCCAGTTTCTCGCGCCCGGCCGCCACCGCCCCGGAGGAGACAAGGGCTACCTGTACCCCCTCCTTCTGAAGCGCGGCGATCTGCCTGGCCAGGTCCACCAGTTTTGGAGCGGACAGGGTCTTTTTTCCACCGGTGAGGGTGGAGGTGCCGATCTTGACGATCACTCGTTGAGGATTAATCATGGATACCACACTATTTTCATTCTGATTGAAAGATTTTAGCATAGAATAAAAGGTAGGAAATAACTTATCATCAACCATTGTACAAGAGATCAGAAACCTGGTATTCAAACATGATCCAGACCGAGACACCCGGTTTCTTGGAGAAACCGGGTGTCTGAGATTAAACTTGTTCGAGTTGAAAGTATTGTGACTATGTATAAATTCTAAAAAAGCTGAACAAAAGTCTTCCTGAACTTGAAGCAATTGAAGTAAATAACTAAACAAAGTCAATTATGTAAGATATAAGAACGATTTCTTTAATTTGAAAGGGAAAAAATACCATGAAAACCATCGGCATGATCGGCGGAATGAGTTGGGAATCTTCACTGGAGTATTACCGCATTGTGAATGAAGAGGTGCATCAGCGCCTGGGAGGGGTTCACTCGGCCAAATGCCTGATGCTTTCTGTGGATTTTGCCGAGGTTGAAGAACAGCAGCGCCTGGGCGAGTGGGGCCAGGCTACCCTGGATATGATCCATGCCGCGCAGGCCCTGGAACGCGGCGGCGCGGATTTTGTGGTCATCTGCACCAACACCATGCACAAGATGGCTGATGAGGTACAGAGCGCCATTCACATTCCCCTGCTGCACATCGCCGACGCAGCCGCCGCTGAGATCAAACGTCTGGGCCTGACCAAAGTGGGCCTGTTGGGAACACGCTTTACCATGGAGGAGCCTTTTTACAAGGACCGCCTGGCTGAGAAATTTGGTCTGGACGTGGTCATCCCTGACGCGGCCGACCGCGAGATCGTCCACCGCGTGATCTACGATGAACTGGTCGTGGGAAAAGTTTCTTCAGAATCCAGGGAGCAGTACAAGCGCATCATTGCCGGGCTGCAGGCGCAGGGCTGCCAGGGCATCATCCTCGGCTGCACCGAGATCGGCCTGCTGGTCAAAGCAGAGGATTGCTCGCTGCCGCTCTTCGATACCACCATTCTGCATGCCAAAGCGGCAGTCGAATATGCATTGAATTAAATGCTTTTCACCTGTTCAATCCCCAATATGAAAAGACCATCCATGAAGCACTCATACAATTGACCAATATTCAATTAAGCTGTTTATGCAATAATTACCAATACAAATATTACTAAAAGAAAAGAATATAACCCACGTGAAAACATGTTTTCTGATACAGATATATAATTTGCTTTTTTGAGTAATATATGTTCGTTCGCTTTTGCCTTTATAGCCAAAGTTAAATCCATGTGAAATGGCATGAGCCCGTCAGATTTGATAACTTCATCTATATTTGGCAAATAATATTGAGTCACTTTTCTTGCCTTTATGGATTCAAAAATCGCGACAATAAAATTCAGCATGGTAAATAGATAAATTGAACAAAGGATAATAACTAGATATTTTGGAATGAATTTTTCCGTAGTAATTATTATTGGAAAAAAAGAAAAGATAGTTGTTGTTATACTGAATGTGGAAAAATACTGTAATGCCTTTGCCTCCAGAGAGTCTTTCCTTTTTTCCTCGGATTGCACCACCTTTTGTAAATATTCTTGAATTTCATTCGAATTAGGACTGTTTTTATCTAGTCTACTTTTAATTTGAGAATAAATTTTATCAAAATCTATCTTTTCAAAATCCTCTTCTATCTTTGTATTCACTTTCCTAAGCTCTAATGGAGGCCAAATAAAAAAAAGTATCTTTTCAATTATCATTGTCCTCATCCCTTTTCATAATGTAACAATAACCTAGTTATTGAATCTGCAATTGGAATACTATTTGGATATTGTAGCCACCCCCATTCACCATTTGGATTTATTTCCAAAAAGTAATAAATTCCGTCTTGTTCGACCAGATCAATTGCCCCAAACAATAACCCATTTTCTCTTACATATTCTTTACATAATTGCTCAATACCTTTCGGAAGGTGACACAATTGATAACTTATCCCGGTTTCAATTGTTCTCCAATCTACTGGATACTCTAAAAAATCATTTGATACTGCAATTTTTACAGGCAATATTTCATCTCCCACAACTGTTACTCGATAATCAATTTTTGGATTTATGGATTGCTGAAAAATTGAAGGAGATAATTGAACACTTTCTTTTTCCAAACCATTTATTTGTGAAACACTATTTGTAAAAATGAACTTATCAACTTCGTTTTCTTTTATTAATGGCGAATACAATGCTTTTACAATGCATTTTTTATTTTCTATAATAAAGTCGTTGATTTCTAGAATATCATTTGAAATAATTGTTTTTGGAATTGAAAAACCCATTTTATCAGCCAAAAATAATTGCCTTGGTTTACATTCCATTATAGTATTTGCAGTTGGATTATTTATCCAAGTAACATTTGGTATCAACTGTAGACTTTCTATCCAAGTAAACCATTGATTATCGACAAATCGATTTACTCCATTTTTCTTATTCGAGACATTTTCAAATGGTAGTCCTGGCCTTCTGTTCCAAATCACTTTTACAGTTTTTGAAAGATCAATTTCTTTTTCTTTCTTTTTTACCCAGAATTCAAAATTGGGGAAATTAAATGTTGAGGACAAATTCGGTAAGTCCTCGGTATTTAACCGAAGATAATTAACACCAGCTGACTGTAATTGTTTTATTACAAAATCTACAGAAATGTCCCATTTATTTGTTAAAATTAGAATCATTGTCCTAATTCCACATTCTTCGATCTTTTTGATCCTCTCCGCTTTCTAGTTCACATTTTTTTGTAGATGGCGGATTTTTTGGACCTTTCCCATTAAAAAATTGTAAAGAATCAATCAATAGGGGGTTTTCATTGTCATTTTTCCACCTAATCATGTCCGCTTCTTCATCATAGAAATATTCCGAATCGGTTTCAAATTTATTCTTTGTATTACACTGTCTCGCAAATTGCATTAGAAATGGTTGTGTCATATTTCCCTCCTTAATCCAAATATTCTATTTATTATATCTCTTGTTTTTTTCTTTACAAAACTACTTATTGTCTCAATATTTTATTCTTTGTCTAATTGTTCCAACACCCACTCGCGGTTTTCCCAGAGGGTGCATCCGCCGGCTGACTCACCAAGTTTGCCGGCGTTTTCGCGGATAATGCTCAAAAAGGAACTGTCAAGCGCCTCGCGCAGGCTCATCTTGTTCAGGTCGGTATCGGAAAAAGGTGCGAACGGGCAGGGTTCAACCCGACCGGAGGGATTCACATGGATAAATCCTCTCCCGCCAGCCAGGCAGCCGCCGTACAGCGACTCATCGCCGGGCAGAGAGACGAACACCCCCGGCAGTTCTGCATATAACTGCTTTGTCCAGGTGCTCTCCAGGCCCTTTTGCTCCGGGGTCAGCGTGTAAGTCTCCGTCCCGGGTTGGACCGGAACATAATCGACAAAGATCGAGACCTGGCTGCCGAGTTTGCTCAGATCCTTCTGAAAAGCTACCGATGTGATCAGATCGAAATTCGTACGCGTCAGGGTGAGCGAGGTGCCAAAGAGGATGCCTTCTTTGCGCAACCAGTCCATCTTCTTCTGTACCATTGCATATACCCCAGAGCCGCGGCGCATATCGGTTTCCATCTGGTGCCCTTCCAGGCTGAGAATGGGGACCAGGTTGCGTTGTTTCTTGAAGCGGGAAATACTGGCCGGATTGATAAGCAGCCCATTGGTAAAGACCGGGAAGAGGATGTGCGGGTACTGCCTGGCCAGGTCGAAGAAGATCGGCCGCAGCAGCGGTTCACCGCCGGCGATCATGATGATGGATACCCCAAGATCATTGGCTTCACCGATCAACTCAGCCAGCCGGGAATCACTCATCACCGTCTCTTCTTCTGCGTGAATGGCGCGGGCGTAGCAGCCCTTGCAATTCAGATTACAGGCATTGGTGATGCTGACGATCATCAGCGGCGGGACTGTGAGTCCCTGTTTGGCAAGTGCACTGCGCAGGCGAACCCCTCGCTTTTGATCTCGAAGTATTCGAAAAAGGGCTAACGTCAGCCCCGGGTTGATCCGGCAGCGCAATAATGTCGAGCGAAAAAAGGTTACCAGGTTTTGACCGAATAACTCTGCCACATCCTGGTCTATCTGATTATTCTGATCCACGAATTTATTCATACCCTATCTACGGATTGAACCCGCTTAAGTTGCACTGTCCGGCAATAATAAAAACCGGGCGGACCAAAATGTCCACCCGGGAACGATCATTCAAAATAATGATGGGTTAAGCAGCAGTTTCGGGCTCGGTCTCCGATTCGGGTTTCTCTGCCGGCTTACGCATCCACAGGGAGAGCCAATAGAGGCCAAAGAGCAGCGCGTAGAGGATAACCATGATAATGGCGATATTTTCTCGGTTCATGGCGGCGAAAAGGCCGACCAGTGCTGAGATCACTGATCCACCCAGACCGGCCCCCAGGCTCATCTGGATGCCAATGGTGTTGGCACCGTGTTCCGCACTGACCCGATCAGGGGTATCCGACTGCAAGCCGGGGAAGATCGGGGCAATGGCAAAGCCGATGATGGCCACACCAATGATACTGACCGTGTTGGAGATGTTGACCATCAGCATCACCGCACCGGTGAAGGCCGCGATCATACAGGCGGTCAGCAGGGTCTTGAGTTTGAACTTACTGGCCAGCAAACCGGCCGTCATGCGTCCAATAGTGAAGGTGATGTAATAACTGCCTGCCAGGTAGCCCGCAATCGCCACGGAGATGTGGCGGCCTTCGGTGAGCAGGGTATAGACCCAGGTGCCCAGTGACATTTCCGCACCGACATAGACGAAAAAGAGCAGCACGCTGACATAAGTGATCGGCCGTTTGAGCGTCTCACGCATGGGGGTCTTGTATTCGGTCAGGATCTTGGGAGCGTCTTTATCTTCTGAACTATGGTTCTGCCACTTCTTGAGCGAGAACAGGAAGGCCAATCCCAGGGCCAACTGCACCGCGCCAACCAGTTGATAGCCCAGGCGCCAGTTGTCGAACAGGTTCAACGCGTTGGTCATGATGATCGGGCCCAGGGTCACACCCACTCCGTAGAAGGCATGCAGCCACTGCATGATGTTCTCTTTGAAGTTGGAGGCAACATAGGTGTTCAACCCGGCATCGATGGCGCCTGCGCCCAGGCCGGCAAAAACGCCTGTGCCCACCAGCATCCACCAGGCTGGCACCAGTGTGTAGCCGATGAGGGCAGCCCCGGTCAAAGCACAGCTCGCGGCCAGTGTACCGCCCACACCAATGCGGGAGATCACTTTGCCATTGAAGAAGCTGGCGACCATATAACCGATCATGCTGGCGAAAAGCCAGGAACCCATTGCGTCCACCGGCAACTTAAATCCCGAGCGGATCGTTGGCCAGGCCACGCCGATCAACCCATCCGGCATTCCCAGCGCGATGAAGGCCACGAAGATCAGAACGATCAACCCGGCACGGGCATTGATTTTCTTATTGGCTGCAGTTGTCATCATTCACCTGTTGATTCAAAAATACGGGTAAAAAACACGAACTCGCTGATTATACCATATCAGTTAAACGTTTACTATAATTATTTAAACACAAAGAAACGAAGAACACGAAGAAAACCTAATTATTTAATTTTCTCGGCCTTGGTACCATAGACGATTCGCTGAAGACCATCTTTTAGTAAACGCGTGTTCCAGTTGATCAGAAAACCTAGCCATTTACCACTTAGTTTCAGATATGTGTACATTTGGGCTTCAAAGATCGGATTCATTTTATCAACCGATTTATTCTCGATGATGATCTGATCTTCTACAAGCATATCAATCCTATATGCAGGTTCGATCTTGTGACCATCATAAAGAATCGGCAGATTGACTTCGCACTCAACCTTCAGCCCTCGCTTTGTCAATTCATATGCCAGACATGTTTGATATGCTGACTCAAGTAGCCCAGGACCCAGAGTTCGATGAACCTTAATTGCAGAATCTACAATAATACTGGCTATCTCTTCAATTTCCATATCATCCCCTCAATAAATTAATTACGAATTAATCATATCTCAGATTCTTATTCGTTTATCCATTTTTGATTTCCTTTGTGTTCTTCGTTTCTTTGTGTTTAAAAACTCTTATAATAGAAGCCTATGCCCACCGCCGCTTCCATTCTCAAAGACGTCTTCGGATATGACACGTTTCGCCCCATGCAGCGCGAGGTGATCGATAACGTGCTGGCCGGGCACGACAGCCTGGCGGTGATGCCCACCGGAGGCGGCAAATCGCTGTGCTACCAGGTGCCCGCTCTGCTCCTCGACGGCCTGACCGTGGTGGTCAGCCCGCTCATTTCGCTCATGAAAGACCAGATCGAGCAGCTTCACGCGGCCGGAGTACCGGCACTGACGCTCAACAGCACCCTGACCCCTCAGCAGTATGCGTCCAACATGGATAAGGTGCGCCGAGGCAAGGTCAAACTACTCTACCTTGCCCCTGAGACCCTGCTCACTCCGCGCGTGATGGGCTTGCTGGACGAAGTGAAGGTCTCACTCTTTACCATCGATGAAGCCCACTGCATCTCTGAATGGGGGCATGATTTTCGCCCCGAGTACCGCCAACTAGTGGACGCCCGCCAGCGCTTCCCCGATGCGGTCTGCCTGGCCCTCACCGCCACCGCCACGGAACGGGTGCGCGAGGATATCCAGACCACCCTGGGCTTTTCCCGCTCCAATGAATTCCTGGCCAGCTTCAACCGTCCCAACCTTTACATTGAAGTTGCCCGCAGGTCCAATGCTTTCAACCAGGTACTCAACTACCTGTCGCGTTACCCCGATCAATCCGGCATCATTTACTGCTTCTCCCGCCGCCAGGTGGATGACTTGGCTGCCAAACTGAAAGCACACGGCCTGTCCGTCCGGCCTTATCATGCCGGGCTGGATGAACTGGCCCGCAAACGCAACCAGGAAGCCTTCATCCGCGACGATGTGCAGATCATTGTAGCGACCATCGCCTTCGGCATGGGCATCAACAAACCCAATGTACGTTTTGTCATTCATTACGACCTGCCTAAAAGCATCGAGGAATATTATCAGGAGATCGGGCGTGCCGGCCGCGACGGTCTGCCCGCCGGCTGCCTGCTGCTTTACAACAACGCCGACATCCAGAAACAGCACTACTTCATCGATGAAAAAGAAGGACAGCAGCGCATAGTGGCTGAAAAGCACCTGGAAGACATGGTCGATTACGCCGAGAATGGTTCCGTTTGCCGGCGCAAACCGCTGCTGAATTATTTCGGTGAAGAATACACCGCATCTGCCTGTAACAACTGCGACCATTGCCGCCCCGCCAACCTGGTCCGCCCGGTACCGCTGAATGCCTCGCACCAGGTGGAGCCCAAACAACGGCAGTTGCCCCGCGCCGCCGCGAAAACCGAAAGAACCGCCTCCCACCCGGATACCACCATCCCTGCCCAGAAATTCCTTTCCTGCGTCAAACGCACCGGTGAGAACTTCGGTATGGTGTATATCGTCAATGTCCTTACCGGGGTACGCAATGAGCGCATCGTCGCCAACAAACACGACGACCTCTCCACCTTCAACATCGGCAGCGAGCTCACCACGCCTGACTGGATCAAACTGGCCCGCAGCCTGATCAACAATGGTTATATCAATGAAGAGGGCAATTTCCCCTTCGAAAAACTTACCCTGACCGATAAGGCCCTGACCGCGCTCAAGCAGCGTTCCCCAATCCAGGTGGGACTTTCTGCCCATATCACTCCAACTCCAAGCTCTTCACGTGCCAGGGTGGAACGGGCAGCCGCCGCCAGCGATGAAGCGTACAACCGCGCCCTCTTTGCCGTGCTGCGCCAGAAGCGCAAAGATCTGGCCGACCTGGAGGGTGTCCCTCCCTACGTCATTTTCCCGGACCGCACCCTGGTCGAGATGAGCACATATTATCCCCAGCGCCTGACCAGTCTCAAACAGATCAGCGGGGTGGGCAAGGTCAAACTGGAACGTTACGGCTCCGCCTTTCTGCTGACGATCTGTGATTTCTGCCGCAGCCACAACCTCAAAGAGATCTCCAAACCGCAATAACCTGTCTGAACAATCAGGAAATTTTTCTCTGAATTCGGTATAATTGGTCTCAATATTGGGAACTTATTGTTACTGAGAGAGAGTTATGGACGAAAAACAAATTTCCGATTTACTCGGCGCCTTCCAGAGCGGCAGCATCAGCCGCGAGGACGTGATCGAGAGATTAAAAGAAGCCCCGTTTGAGAGTGTCGGCGATTACGCCCGCCTGGACCTGCACCGGGAGCTGCGCAACGGCTTTCCTGAAGTGATCTTCGGTCAGAACAAGACCAACGACCAGGTGAACGAGATCATGCTGCGCCTCAAGCAGCACAGCCGCACTGTGATGGCTACCCGCGTCTCGTCTGAGAAGGCTGCCTATGTGATGGAGCGCCAAGCCGACTTAAAGTATGACGAGCGTGCCCGCATTTTGTATTATCGAGTGGACCCGCAGAAAGATCCCCTGCCCGGAATCGCCGTGGTCAGCGCTGGCACCGCGGATGTGCCCGTGGCCGAGGAGGCTGCCCTGACTGCAGAATTGATGGGCAACCAGGTGGAGCGCATTTACGACGTCGGAGTCTCGGGGCTGCACCGCCTGCTGAGTTTTCTCCCTACCCTGCAAAAAGCCAACGTGTTGATCGTGGTAGCCGGCATGGAAGGCGCGCTGCCTTCCGTGGTAGGCGGATTGGTGGCCTGTCCCATCATTGCCGTGCCTACCAGTGTGGGGTACGGCGCAAACTTCCAGGGCGTGACCACCCTTCTGGCCATGCTCAACTCGTGCGCCAACGGCATCTCCGTGGTCAATATCGATAACGGCTACGGCGCCGGGGTCACTGCTTCGCGCATCAATCATTTGACTGGGAAAACCTCATGAGCATATCCCTTGAAAAAGCCAATCAACTCCTGGCATCACAATCGCTGCCGGAGGAACTCATGCAAAAATGGCAGGCTCTGACCCGCATCCTGGCTGAACTGGGATCGGTGGCAGTTGCCTATTCCGGCGGGGTCGACAGTACCCTGTTGGCCTATGCGTCTGCCATTGTGCTCAGAGAAAAGTCCATGGCCGTCTTCATCGATTCCGAGGTGGAGACTGCCCGGCAAAAATATAATGCCGGCCGGTGGGCGCAGCAGATGGGCTTTGCCATGTTCACCCTGCCCTACTCGCCTCTTTCCGACCCGCAGTTTGTGGTGAACCCCACCCGTCGCTGTTATTACTGCAAGCAGCATATTCTGAGCGCGATCCGGGAGTTCGCCAGCACCCACGGGTTTGAAAGTATCGTCGAAGGCCAGAATGTGGATGACCTCGCGGTCTACCGTCCCGGACGCCAGGCTGTAAGCGAGACCGGCACCCATAGTCCACTGGCAGAAGCCGGCCTGACCAAGGCGGAGATCCGCGCCCTCTCCAAAGCCCTGTCCCTGCCTGTATGGGACCTGCCCAGCACACCCTGCCTGGCCACCCGCTTCCCCTATGGCAGCACCATCACCGCCGAAGGGCTGCGCCGGGTGGAAGCCGCTGAGGAATACCTGCATTCCCTCGGATATGATCCCGTACGCGTGCGCATCCACGAAAACCTGGCCCGCGTGGAGGTCTCTCCACACCAGTTCCCGCAATTTATGGAGCAGGTCGGCCTGGTGACCGATCACTTCTCTAAACTTGGATTTGCCCATACCACACTCGACCTGAAGGGCTTCCGTTCAGGCAGCTTCGACGAAGGATTATCCAGATGAAAATTCTTTATTGTGATTGTTTCTCCGGGATCAGCGGCGACATGTTCCTTTCAGCCATGATCGACGCCGGACTGCCGGTCGATACCCTGACCGCGGAACTCAACAAGCTGGGCTTGCCCGAATTCGCCGGGATCAAGACCGGCAAAGTGATGAAGGGCGCCCTCTCCGCCCGCCGCCTCGAGTTTGACCTGGGCGGAGAAGAACATCATCACGACCATGACCATGATCACGATCATTCGCACAGCCACTCTGATGAATATGAGCATTCCCATGAGCACGGCCACCGCCACTTGAGCGGAATTCTGGAAATGATCAACACCAGCACGCTCTCCGATTCGGTCAAGCAGAAAGCCTGCGCCATCTTCCAGGTGCTGGGTGAAGCTGAAGCCAAAGTGCACGGCATCGATATCGAATCCGTCCACTTTCACGAGGTCGGCGCGGCCGACTCCATTTTGGATATTGTCGGCGCCGCGGTGGCACTGGATTACTTCGACATCCGCCAGGTGTATGCCTCGGCGATCCCGCTCGGCAGCGGAACGGTTGAGACCATGCACGGCCTGCTGCCTCTGCCTGCCCCGGCCACCCTGGAACTGCTAACCCGCGCCAAAGCCAGGACCTTCCCCTCCCCGGCTACGCAGGAGATGGTCACCCCCACCGGCGCGGCCATCCTGGCGGCGTTCGCGAAATTCGAGACCCCGCAGATGACCCTGCAGGCTACCGGTCTCGGTGCCGGCGGACGCGATCTGCCCTGGCCCAATGTGCTGCGCCTGATGCTCGGCGAATCCCTGCCGCGCACCGAAGAGCACGTGGAGCTCGAGACCAACATCGACGATATGAACCCGCAGTATTACGCTCCCGTGATGCAGCACCTTTTCGAAGCTGGCGCGCTGGATGTGTACCTCACCCCCATCTACATGAAGAAGAATCGCCCGGGTATCAAGCTGAGCGTGATCGCCCCCGCGCAGGAAGAAGCCGCGCTGGCCCAGATCATCCTCAAAGAGACCAGCACCCTGGGCGTGCGCAGCAGCGACCTGCGCCGCTACGAGGCCAACCGCGAATTCCGCAAAGTGCAGACAGCTTACGGCGAGATCAACATCAAGCTCAAAGTGCTCGACGGCCAGGTCGTCCGCGTTGCCCCCGAATATGAGGACTGCGCCGCCGCCGCTGAACGCGCCAAAGTCTCCGTGGATGAGGTCTTCCAATCCGCGCAGCTAGCCGCCAGGGCGTTCCTATCCACGAAATCTTAGGAACTTAACCGCTAATTACGCGAAAAGAAGTCCACTAATTACACTAATTTTCACGAACTTGACCGCTAATTACACGAAAAAATATCTAATGACGCTAAAAAAACCTGCTTTACGGCAGGTTTTTTAATTTAAAGGTTTTATTCGTGTAAATTAGCTAAATTAGTGTAATTAGTGGTTAAAGGTTTTCAAACCAGATCTTATTCGTGTAAATTAGCTAAATTGGCATAATTAGCGGTTAAGCATTTAGCGGTTAAGCATTTCGATCAGCCCGGGGAGATCGGAGAACTGCTTGAGTTCGTGGTAGCCCGGTGTACCCTCGGCGGGAGGTTCGGCGTGCTCATGCAGCCAGGTGATCTTGAACGGGATGTACACCCCGTGGCCGCCCAGCTCCAGCACCGGCAGCACATCAGATTTGAGGGAGTTGCCCACCATCATGAAGTTCTCAGCGCGCAGATCGTATTGCTTCAGGATCGCCGCGTAACTCTTGCTGTCCTTCACGCTGATGATCTCCACCGCGTTGAAATACTCCTCCAGCCCGGAGCGCTTGAGCTTGCGTTCCTGGTCCAGAAGGTCGCCCTTGGTGATCATCATCAGGCGCGCCCGCTCTGCCAGCAGCGGCAGCGTCTCAGCCACCCCCGGAAGCAGTTCCACCGGAGCACGCAGCATCCCACGCGTCAGGTCGATGATCTGCTCGATCGTCCTTGCCGGCACCTGGCCGTCCGTCAGTGCCACCGCCGTCTCGATCAGCGACAGCGTGTACGCCTTCACCCCGTAGCCGAACAGCTCGATGTTCCCCTCATCGATCTCGTCCAGCCTGTGGATGATCGTCTCCTCCGGCGCCGCGTAACTCAACAGCGCCGCGAAATCATCCCGCAGCTTGCGGTAATTCGTCTCGTTCTCCCACAGGGTGTCGTCCGCGTCCAGCGCGATCAGGTCAAAGTTTGGCATAAGAAAAACTAATTCGTTTCATTAATGTATACTCATTATAATTAATTTTTCAACCAATTCATGAACTGTTGTAGATGGATTAGGAAAGCGCTCTCCTTTTACAGGATGATTTTGAAGAATTTTCTTTGAAGCAGTGATAGCTACTTGTGTGTTAGCAAATAGTAAATTAAAAACATCAAGAGATTCATTGTAATTTGGAATAAAATTCTCAGCTAAATATTTTTTAGCCTCTTGACCTCCCATGAATTGTCGTGTTGTTTCTCTAAAGTGTAAAATATACCAAAATTCAAAAGACGGATTTGAAATTGCTAATTTAAAGTTGTTCGCATCTGCATCTTCAACTGCTTTATTAAAAGTTAAATTATTATTAGGATTTTCCCGATCAAATACACACCATATTGAATCAAATCCATGTGGACAACTTTTCTTTAACTTGGGGTCTTTATTTTGATTAGTTGAGGCCTCTTTTGCCTTTTCAATTATGTTTTTAGGTGCTCCTGCTTTTTTGATAATTTGAATATTAACAGTTGGTAATTTTAATTGATATCGCAAGCTATTAAAATAATTTGGTTCTGTTTCGTCCCCTTCACAGATAATTAAAATAAATTCGCTAGGTTTTTTATTGCCAGGTTGACGATTATATGAACTATTATTTCTTTTTCTATTAAGCGAATTGTCATTTATTTTCTTCATCTTCAACGATTTTCCCCCATAATGGTTCACCTAAAAATGGAATTGCACCATATCGTCCTGATAAATATCCTTTCGCTAAAGCCTCACCTTTTCGAGGGCTATAATCTAATAATGAATATAAATGTGAAATTCCTTCACGATCTTTTTCAACAAACCATATTTGATCTCGACGAAATAAGCAACTATCCATTAATGTAGTATCGTGAGTATTGAAAATTAATTGTGCTCCATTCTGATTTGCTTTGGGGTCATTAAATAACCCTACTAAATATCTAACTAATAATGGATGTAAGCTAGAATCCAGTTCATCAATAAAAAGTGTATAACCATTCTCAAGGACTTGTGATAAAGGCCCACTTAAAGAGAAATACCTTTGAGTTCCTTCAGATTCCTCTTCAATTGGTAAAACACAATTATCATTACCGGGAATATTGTGATGCATATAAATTTCTAAGTGTTTTTTATTAATTAATTCGTCTCGAATTTTTGTTGGCATATCATTTGGAAGATCTTTTTCTTGATAGGTCTTTTCTTCTACTTGGAAATTATCAATTCCTAAATCGGCAACATTTAAGAAACTAATGGTTCTATTTTTTATAAGATTATCTTTCATTGTTAATTTTGCGGAAAGATTTTTAAGAATAAAATCCATTTCACTCGGTTGAATGGTTCGTAGATCAAATGCGAACCAATTATAAACTTCTCTAATTTGATTATGATTAAGTTTAGCTGCATTAGATAAATATAGGACATCTGGTCGAGTCATTTCTGCAATTTGATTATTTTTACCCTTAAGGTTTCGACCAAAATTCCAGACAGTATCTAAAATATCAGTGCCTTGATTTCTTTCAAACCATAATTGAGGTAATCCTTTAGGATAGGCAATCAACCATTCTTTCACGACCATTTTTTGAGTAACTTGAAAACCATATTGATAACGGATATTTGATTTTCCCAAAAAGGTAATCTCAAATTCCGATGGTAAATTTTGAGTATCTCCGGAAAAGAGGAACGGGCTTACTTCTATTGGTTCATCAATTTTTTTTTCTGCAGAGGTATTTACAAATTGATCAATAAATCTAGCAGCGTAAATGATATTAGATTTTCCGGCACCATTTGCTCCATAAATTACGGCACTTCTGAGTAATTTTTTGTCTCCAAAACTCTTTGTTTCTATTGTATTTTCTATCAATGATTTATCACTACTAGCCACCATAGAAAAAATAATTTCATCTCTAAATGAGCGAAAATTCTTTACTTTCATTTCAATTAACATTATGCACCGTCTTCCGAGAAAAAATGTATTTTTAAATTACATTTTACATAAAATATGCAAATAAGTCAATAATAATACAATTATCTGCAATTCATACATAATTTCATTAGTAAGCTCATATATCTCATTATTCAATGAAGAATTCGATACTAAGAATAAACATCGTTAAGTAATCTTGTTTGCTACATCAACCTTTTGTGGATTTGTTCGCGTGCTTCCCACACCTTCGCATTGTTCGGACTTGAATTATTCCCTTTCTCGATCGCGTCCAACAGGTACTTCTTGTTGATCACCCGGATGCCTTTCACCGGCTGCGAATAAGCCACAAACGCATTGGTGAATACCAGCAGCGGCGTGATCCAGGGTTTGACCCCGGTCAGCTCGAACACCCGGTCCCTCAGCCAGTACGCATTGGAGATGGTCTGGCGGATGAAATCTTTCTCGGGCAGCTTGCCATTTACGAGAACCGTACCATTATCAATGGTGACCTTGCCGCCGTGGCTTTTTGTCTCGATCAGGAACAGCCCGCCGTACCTGCTGATCACGATATGGTCGATATTGCCGTACTGGCTGACCACATCATTGAGCACAACAAAATCATCAGACAGGCCGTCCAGCAGTGAATCCACTTTCTCTTCCGCTCTGGCCCCGCGCCGGGCGCGTTTCACCCGCTTTTCCTGCTTCCCCAGGACCATCTCGAAAATATCCCGGTAACCAATGATCAGAAAGAAGATCACCACCAGCGCAGTCCCGCCAATCCCCAGCGCCTTGGCATGGGTGAATGCGTACCATAATCCGCCGAACAGCACGATGCCGATGATCCCCATCCAGAGCAGGCCTTTCCAGCGGCGGTCAGCCATTTCATGAGTTGATTTTCCAGCGATTCCCTTTTTGTCTGCCATTTATGATCTCCCCCATTAATTGTCTATCAATTACTTAATTCATTATATTCATATTGAAATAAAAAAAAGATAAAAATATCCAATTTTTGATCCAATTATAAAAATAACATCGGATGTCCATATTCGACACCCGATGTCAGAGTTTTATAAACAACCAATCAATTGACCATTCCTGCCCTTCTTCATTCCCTTCGTTGCTCTATCCCTAATCAATTGCATTCAATCATAATTTAGGAGAATTGTTGGAAACGGTAAATAAGGTACAGGGTGTTTCTGGTACGGGCGGTTCATGACCTGTCCCAGATTCTCCGGGAACCGCCCCAACGAAATTCAATCATAAGCAAAATCTCGATACAGCTTAATCAATAATTGCCCCTCTTCGTTCCCTTTGTCTCTTCGTGTTTAAAATTCCTGACCACGAACGCCACGAAAAACACGAACAAAATCGATTACGAAATTATTGGTTTTCTTTTCCCTTCGTGTCAATTCGTGCAATTCGTGGACATATCTTTACAACCCTGCCCTTCTTCGTTCCTTTCGCCTCTTCGTTTTTAAGAATTCGCGGTCCGGATTCACAAGGTCAGCTCTCTTTGTTTTCTTGCTCTTCCCACTTGTGCCCTTTGCTTAGTGGTGAATACGCCCTAATCATGATACTTCTTCTCACCGGCCTCGATGCGCACCGCCAGGCGATTCTCGAAGGACGGCAGCGGGCAGGTGGCGAAATGCGTGTACGCGCACGGCCAGTTCAGCGCGCGGTTGAAATCCAGCGTCACTTTCCCGTCCACCGATTGCGCCGTCTCTACATGTCTCCCGCCCGGATAGGTGAGGTCTTTGCGGCACTCGTCGGTGAAGTTGAAGAGCAGCCCCTCCTCGCCTATATCCTCCGCGATCAGGCGGCAGGCGGTACCGTTCCAGGTGAAGTGCGCCGCCCCCAAAAAGGCTGTCTGGTGCGTGCCGCCGATGGCGTCAAACGTCTCCAGCACCCGCGGATTCTCAAAGGTCTCGAACTCCGCCTCGATAACATACTCCGGTTTGACCGGGAAATAATTGAACCCGTGGAACTCCTTCAGCGCCGGGGACTCCTTGTCCCACACGCGCAGAAAGAAGGTGCCGTTGCGCAGGATGATCTGCATCACCAGTGAGCCAAAAGCCAGCGTATCCTGGCGGTCATCCTGATCGGTGGCAAACCGTCCGCCGCTGAACGGCTCTCCGTTGACTGTGACCGCGCTGCCCACGTCAGGAGTGAATGAAACCTCGCTGTCCTTCACGATGAACACTCCAGGCACGCTGATCTCTTCGCTGAAGCGGTTCTCACCCTCATTCAAGGGGATGCGCCCCACCAGTGACAGCCAGTTGACCGGGTCGCTGCGGTATTTCGCGTCGCGCTCGGCGCGTTCTGTTTCAATGATCGAAATGTAGTCTTTTTCCATAAGCTCCAATTATAGACGAGGCAGGCAAAAAAAGCTGGAGACTTTTCAGCCTCCAGCCTGTATTTTTGTTACATTACTCGGTAAAAAGCTGTTTGTATGCCTGCGCCGCGATCTCTTCCGGGGAGTGTTCGATGGAGACCGTTACGGCGTCGGCGGGTTCCTCCAGCGCGGCAAACTGACTGTCGAGCATGCCGGGCTTCATGTAATGGCCGGGGCGGGCTTCCATGCGCGCCTTGATCAGATCATAGCTGCCCTTGAGGTAGACGAACTTCACCTGGTCAGCATCCACCCGCAGCACGTCGCGGTACTTCTGTTTGAGCGCGGAGCAGGCTAGCACGCCGGATCCGCCATTTTGCAGGGTCCGCCGGATCAGGTCAGCCAGCGCGGCCAGCCAGCCGGCACGGTCGTCATCATTCAGCGGAATCCCCTGGCTCATCTTGGCGATATTGGCCGCCGGGTGAAAATCGTCGCCGTCATAGAAGGCACAGCCCATCTTCCCGGCGAGCAATTGCCCCACCGTCGATTTGCCGCACCCGGATACTCCCATGACGATCACAAACATAGATCCTACCTTTTTAAAACGCTCTCGATTTCCTATCTTAAAAATCAGCAAAAGCAGAATTGCTTATCTACTTTAATATTTTTAGTTTGCTTTTTTTGCCTTAAAATTAGTGCCAATTCGTGTAATTAGCGGATAAGCACTACACACCGCTGAAAGCGGAGAACCCGCCGTCGATAGGCACCACAATGCCGGTCACGAACGCCGCAGCCGGAGAAAGCAGCCACAGCATGGTACCCAGCAGATCTTCGGGCACGCCAAAGCGGTTCATCGGCGTATGCGCGATCACCGTGCGGCCGCGCGGAGTCAGCTCGCCGGTTTCCTTCTCGGTCATCAAGAAGCGGTTCTGTTCGCTGAGCAGGAATCCCGGGGCGATGGCATTGACGCGGATATTGGGGGAGTATTCCTGCGCCATGTGCACCGCCAGCCACTGGGTGAAGTTGCTCACTCCCGCCTTGGCCGCTGAATAAGCAGGGATACGGGTGAGAGGCCGGAACGCGTTCATCGAAGAAACGTTGAGGATGGTCCCCTGTTTGCGCTCAGCCATGCCGCGGCCGAACACCTGGCTGGGCAAAATGGTCCCCAGCAGGTTGAGGTCAAAGACAAATTCGAGCGCGTCTTTGGGAAGATCAAAAAAACTGGAATCAGCCGAGGTGGTCGCCGTGGCCTTGTTACCACCGGCGCCGTTGATCAGGATGTCCACTGTGCCAAATTTAGCCCGCACTTCGCGCGCGGATTCTTCAAGTACCTGCTTATCCAGAACGTCGGACTGCACCAGGGCCAGTTTCCCGGGTGCTCCCTCCGCGGCAGCCAACACCGGGGCGGGCAATTCCTTCACCCGGTCCAGAATGACCACATTCGCGCCAAAGCGTGCCAGGGTCACGGCCATCTCGCTGCACAGCACGCCCGCGCCGCCGGTGACCACGGCCGTCTGGCCGCTGAAATCATATTGTTTAAAGAGATCATCACGGTTCATCAGATCTTCGCCTCCTCCGGCGCGTACTTCTCCAGTTGGTAGCCCTTGAGCGCCAATCCACAGGCCAGCGCCTTCATCATTCTATGCGCGGTCTCCTCGTCCACCACCTGCCTTACCAGCAGTCTGGCCACCCAGTTGGCACTGGCGCGGCGCCACAGGTTGTGGCGGGCCGGGATGGAGAGAAACGCGCGCGTATCATCATTGAAACCAACAGTATTGTACAGGCCGCCGGCATCGATCGAGCGCTCAAAGAAGCGCTCCATGCCGTTCAGGCTGTCGTTGAACCACCAGGGCGGGCCCAGCTTGACTGCCGGGTAATAGCTGGCCAGCGGTCCCAGTTCGCGGGCGTAGGTGGTCTCGTCCATGGTGAACAGGATCAGTTTGAAATTCGGATGATTGCCAAAGCGGTTCAGCAGCGGCTGCAGCGCCCGGGTGAACTCGACGCTCACCGGGATGTCCGCGCCCAGGTCGGGACCAAAATTCTCGAACAGGTGCTGATCGTGATTGCGGTAGCTGCCCGCGTGAAGCTGCATTACCAGGCCGTCTTCGGAACTCATGCGCGCCAGTTCGGTCAGCATGCCGGCGATGAACCGCTCCGCCTCGGCACTGGAGAGGGTCCCCTTCAGTCCTTCCTGGAAGAGCCTGTCCATTTCGTGCTCCGGGATCACTGCGGTTTCCGCCCTGACCACGGCCAGGTCGGTGGCGGTGGCGCCCATCTGCTTGAACCAGGCGCGCCGGTTCTCGATTGCGCTCACATACGACGCGAAATCGACGATCTGCACGCCGCTGGCTGCCGAGAGCTTCTCGATCTCGGATTGCCAGGCAGGCTGCTCGATATGCACAATGGCATCCGCGCGGAAGGTGGGCAGGATGTGCCCCTCCCAGCCGGACGCACGGATCTTCTGATGTTCCGCCAGTGAATCGCTCGGCGAGTCGGTGGTACTCAGTACCGTGATATTGAAGCGCTTGTACAATTCACGCGGGGTAAAATGCGGGTCGTTGAGCTGCTCCTGGAGGACGTCATACACTTTTTGAGCATTGGTGCTGGTCAATTTCTCTTCGATCCCGAACACCTTGCCCAGTTCATCGCGGATCCACAGCCCCACCGGGGTGGCTTCATAAAAGTAAAAGTGGTCGGCAAAGATCTGCCAGATCTTGCGCGGGTCCTGCTCCACCGGGCGGCCGTCGCGGGCAGGGATGCCCAGGGATTCATAGGCAACCCCCTGGCTGTGCAAAATGCGCAGCACATAATGGTCCGGCTGGATCAGCAGTTCCACCGGGTTGCCGAAATGGTAATTCTCATCACTGAACAGCAGCGGGTCCACGTGCCCATGCGGGCATACCAACGGCAGCCGGGCCGCGCCGTCGTAAAGCGCCTGCACAACCGGCCGCATGAATGGATCTGCGTTCAAATAACGTCCGCGGTCGATCATTTTCGCCCCTTGAATTCCGGCAGCTTCCAGGTGAAATGGCGGCGGCCTTTTTCATCCGCGGCTGTTTCCACTCCGCCTGCCAGGGTGACTTTACGAGTCTCTCCGGCCGGGAAAATGAACTCCAACTCGGAATACTGCACGGCATAGTTGTAAGGATCCAGCACCACGGAAAGCTCAATGGACTCCGCGCTGCTGGTCAAATCGATCTTGACGCCGGTCACTTCGCCGCGCTGATAGTTGAGGCTGGTGCCGTCGTCCTCGGTCAGGTCCAGGCTGGAATGACCCTCGCCTTTGGCCGGGAAAACAACCACCTGGCGCAGATCGTCTTTCGCATGGATCAGCGGATGCACCACCTCACCCATCGGGATCATGGCGCCGTCCGCGGCAAACAGGGGAACGTAATCCATCGGCGCGGGCACGGTCACTGTCTGTCCGCCGTCGTAATGCTTCTGAGTATAGAAATCGTACCAGCCCTGTCCAGCGGGCAGATATACCTTGCGCCGCCTGGTGAAGGGAGCGATCACCGAAGCCGCCAACAGCCAGGGACCGACCATGTAGTCGAAGGATTCATCCAGGCAGTTGGGATCTTCAGGGAACTGGTACACCAGCGGCCGCAGGATGGGGCTGCCGGTGCGTGTGGCTTCCACTTCCAGGTTGTACAGGTACGGGATCAGGCGGTAGCGGAAGTAGATGGCCTCCTGCACCTGCGGGAAGACCGAAGCATACATCCACGGCTCATTGGCGCCGCCGCGCGGCTTCCAGGAATGGATGGTAAAGCGCGGGTGGAAAACGCTGTTCTGCACCCAGCGCAGGAATAACTCTGGAGAAGGTTTGAGCCCGGCAAAACCGCCCACATCGTGACCGGTGTTGGAGACGCCGGAAAGGCTCAGGCTGAGGCCCATGGCCAGGTTGTACTTCATGGTCTGCCATGAGGTGAAGTTATCTCCGGACCAGGTCTGCACGTAGCGCTGCATGCCCGGGGCACCGGCGCGCGAAATGAGGAACGGACGCTCGTTCGGGCGGTTGGTCAACTGCTGTTCGTAGGAAGCACGCATCATGAAGAGCGTCTGCAGCGGCCGCGCCAACCCGATGGGCAGCGGTTTGCCAAAACCGAGGCACAGCGCGTCATCCGCGGCGACCTCGAATTCATTGTTGTCATTCCAGGTACTGTCGATGCCGTAATCCAGCAGCTGTTCCTGGGCATTCTTCTTCCACCAATCCACGGCCGTTGGGTTGGTAAAGTCCAGCGCGGCAGCGGTGCCGCCCCAGAACTCGAATCGCTGCTCATTCTGTCCATCCGGGGTGCGGACGAAGGCTTTGAGTTCTTTCACTTCATTGAAACGCACATGGGTGGTCAGCAGAGCGGGTTTGATGTTGGCTGACAGGCGGATTCCGTTGCGGTGGAAGCTTTCCACCATCTCTTTGGGGTCCGGTACCCGGTTGCGGTTCCAGGTGAATACATAGCGTTTGCCGTCCTCGCCCAGGGTGTAGCCGGAGGAGAGGTGGAACAGGTCACAGGGAATGCGGTACTGTTTGCATTCCTCTGAGAATTTGGCCAACTGCACCTGTGCGTCACGCGCTTCGGTGTAGTTCATGGTTGACCCCAGGTAACCCAGGCTCCAGCGCGGCGGCAGGATCATTTTGCCGGTGAGTCGGGTAAACTTGACCACCACGTCCGCGATGGTCGGGCCGTAGATGAAGTAATAATCGATATCTCCGCCCTCGGCCTGGTAGCTGCGGCTGCCCGCGGGATGATCGAGGTCAAAGAGCGTGGTCGCGAGGTTGTCGTAGAAGATACCAAATGCCTGCCCGGTGGCGGGCTGGAAGGTGATGTAGTAGGGAATATGCTTATACAACGGGGTGCCATTTTTGGCGCTGTACCCGGGGTTGTCTTTATTGCGAAAGTAGATCTTCTTGCCCGCTTTATTGATGGCGCCGGAGACCTCGCCGAACCCGTAATAATGCTCGCCGTCCTGGTTTTCGATCACATGGCTGACCTGCTGACCGCCGTTCTCGAAGCGGTAGGCGTTCGCGCCGTCGGAGGCCAGCACCAGGCCGCTCTTCGTAGCCCAGGTGATGCCGAAATCTTTGAGGTTGATGAGCACCTGCAAGTCTTTAGTGGTCAGGGCTACCTGGTCCTCGGAGGTTTGTGCCGAGAAGGCCGGTTTCGAGAAGGGAGAAAGATCGTCCCGATCGCGGCCTTCGCGCGGCATATCGCCGTTTTGATCCAATATCAACCAGGTGCGGTCCAGACGCGGGCTGCCCTGCGGGTAAACGCGCACCCGCACCAGGTCGTTTTCCAGAATGTTCACTGCGGCGAACTCGCCGCGGCTGCCGGTCAATTCAACACCGGAAGCGGTAGTCTGTTTGATCTTTACTCCGCCCAGGGGGGCATCCACTCTACTTTTTGGAAAGTTCATTGTTCTGCTCCTTCACGACAGAGAGATAACGCCGCATGCTGGCAGCGGGCATGGAACTCCAGCCCTGCAGCATGCCTCCCACCGGGAAAGCGGGGGAATAATATTCAACCGGAGTCAGCCAGCCCTGTTCCAGGCCGTAGATCCACCAGCGGGTCAGCACATCCAGGCCCATCGGGTCGCCGCGGCGCAGCAGCACGCTGGCCAGCATCCCGTCCCAGTAAGGCCAGTCCGCTCCGTTGTGATACCAGAACGGCGAAGCGGATTTATCGAAGAGGTCCTCGGCCTTTGAATAGACCGGGTACGCGCACAGCAGGCCGTAGTCGCCGTAAGGCTGTTCGTGATTGTTGCTGGCACGCAGCATGGCTTTGGCAGCGTCCAACAGGCGCCTGGTATGCGCTTCGTCCAGCAGGTTAAAGTAGAGCACCACCAGGGTATCTACCGAGAGGTTCTTCTCGGTGAACCCGGGGCGCTTGTAATTGACAAAATAACCCAGTTCTTCATCCCACAATTCGCGGTACATGGCTTCGAGGGCTTTGTCGGCCTGGGCGGTATAACGCCCGGGTTCGTCGCCGTTGGCCAGGCGCGGACACAACCCGGCATAAGCCCGCAGTGCGGCAATATAAAGGCCCTGATCGTAGCTGACCCAGGTGGAGCGTTTGATGTTATCCGCCCAGTCGTTGGCCAGATACGGCTTTTCGATCAGGCCATCGCCGTCGCTGTCGCGGCTGATGAGATATTCGATGGCCGCGTGGGCTTTCTGCGCGATAGTCAGAGACGGCCATTTGAGCCCGGGGTTGAGCTGCTGAGGCACCACCTGGAGCAGGTCCCAGTCGCCGGTCTTTTGTAGGTAATCGTTGAGTTCAAGAATGAAGAAGGAAGGCGAATCAAAATGATTGGCCAGCCAGTCGGCGTCGCAATTAGCGGGGGCTTTCCACACCTTGAGCAGGTGGGAGGCAAACACACCGCTGGGACATTGACCATCTGGGTGCACGCCGGCAGCCAGGTTGACCAGGTGTTCGCGTACCAGTTCGGGCGCGGTATCCATCAGTGCCTGGGCTGTCCAGTAACTGTCGCGGTAATAGATCCGCGGCGGGTAAGCATAATCCGGCCCGGCAACCAGACCTTTGAATCCGCCGGGGAATTCTTTGTACATGGAGCGTGAAGCATTCAGCCCGGAAACGTACAATGAGCGCAGCAGCGCATCATCGATCTCCACCTGGCTGTTGAGCCAGTTCGCGTACTCTTGCGCGCTTTGCAGTGCTTCATCGAAGCGGCGCAGTCCTTCAGCGGCAGTGTGCGTGGGCGTCTCGGCCAACACCAGGTCCAGGCAGGCTTTTTGTCCCGCCGGGAGGGTGAATTTGTAGGTCACATCCGCGTGCTTGCCGGCAATGGCACAGCCGTCAAAGGCACGGTTGGCACTGAACTGCCAGTTCACCTTGCCGCTCGCGCTTAGAACAGAGGTACCGTCGCGGCGCAGGCGGGCAGGCGCAGGGGTTTGCAGCCAGCGTCCCAATCCCCAACCCCACAGCCAGGCATACCTGGGGATGCGCGGCACAAAGACCGCTTCAATGTGTTTGAGCCAGCCCTTGGGCGCGGGAGGAGGAGTAATATCAAATTTAAGGGTAAGGCTAGCTTCAACATCTCTGGCGGCGCTCAGTTCAACACGCTCGAACGCTGCCGTCATTTTTTCTTCCAAAAATACCGATACTTCCGCATTGATCAGATCGTTTTTCGCGATAAGTGTCCATAAACGGCCCAACGCTTTAGCCTCGGAGAACTTCACCGGCTGACCGTTGACGGTCAGTTCCAGGTGCCAGTTACCGGCATGAGCTCCGTGGGCAAAATAGATCTGGTTCAGATCGCCGCGGCCGTTGGTTTTTACAAATAGAGAACGGTTGCTGATGTCGAAACCGGCTGTTTTTTCCGGTTCCTCGATCCACAGGCTGCCGTCTTTCTGGGGAGTGACTTGCATCGACGATTATCCTTTCACAGCACCGGCGGTAAGGCCTGAGAGCAGGTATTTTTGGAAGAAAACAGCCAGGATCACTGGCGGCAAACTGGCCAGAACACCCGCGGCACACATCAGGCTGTAATCGGTGTAATTGCGGCCAACAAACATGGCAATGGCTACGGTGACCGAGCGGGTGGTGTCGCTGGAGGTGAAGATCAACGGGATCATGAAAGCATTCCAACTCTGCATGAACACATAAGCCCCGGCCGAGAACAACCCCGGCAGCGAGACCGGCAGGATCACCCGGGTCAAGACCTGGAAGCGGTTGGCACCGTCCACCATGGCCGCTTCTTCCATCTCAGCAGGCAGGGTCTGGAAGAATCCCCGCAGCATCCAGATGGCAAATGGCAGGTGGATGGCGGTCAGCAGTGCGATGACAGTAGGCAGCTTATCGAGCAGTCCCAGTTTCTGCATCATGATATACAACGGGATGAGCAATACCGCCACCGGGATCATCTGGGTGATGAGCAGAAGATAGATCAGCTTGTCGCCCAGGGGCAACTTGATACGCGCGAAGGCGTACCCGGCCATGGATCCGAACAGTAGGGCAAAAAAGGTCACACAGGTGGCAATGATCAGGGAGTTGCGCAGAGAATAGCGGAACGCCTTGAGGGTGAAATCGGTCAGGGTGGTATTGGCGCCGGCAGCCCCGAAGAGGAGCTGTTTATAGCGCGAGAAATCGGGCGGCCAGGGGAACCAGGTCGGCGGCATCTGCAGCAGGTCTTTTTGCGAGGAGATGCTGCTGATGAACAGCCAGGCAACTGGTGCCAGAATGAAGAAGAGCAGAAGGAGGATCGCCAGGGTCAGGAAAAAGCCCGAGACAATTTTTTTCACATAGAAACCTGTGGAGTGTTGAGTGGTCGTATTTATGCTCATGATGCAGTATCCTCTTTGATCGTGAAGCGGCTGTAGAAGATGGCCAGCAGGGTAACCGCGATGGCGATGAGCCAGGCCAGGGCTGATGCGTAACCATAGTTTAGTTTAGTGAAGGCGGCTTCATACAGGTAATAACCGGTCACCTGGGTGGCTCCGGCAGGGCCGCCGCCGGTCAGCACGTACACCAGGTCGAACATGGTGAACGCGTCGATCGTGCGCAGTACCAGGTTGATAAGGGTAATGGGCAGAAGCAGGGGAATGACAATATAACGCAGATACCCGCCCCAGTTGGCGCCGTCTACATGGCAGGCATCCGCCAATTCATCCGGGATACTCTGCAGACCGGCCAGGTAGAGCAGGGTCATCATCGGGACTGCACCCCATAGACTGGCAAAAGCGATCAGGAACAGCGCCCGTGAAGGATTGAGCAGCCAACTCACGGGGTCCTGGATGATGCCCAGTTGGATCAGAATTCCGTTCAAAGCACCGTAGTGGGAGTCAAAGATGCGGCTCCACAAGAGGCCCTGAACCGAACCGGGGATAACCCAGGGAATGATCAAAATACCGCGTACCAATCCGCGCATGGGGAATTTCTTATTGAGGATAATGGCAAAGAAAAGGGAAATGGGAATGCCCAGGCCGATGCCCACAGCCGCCATGAACAGGGTGTGCAGCAGTGCAGAGTGCATATCGGGGTCGGTGATCACGGAGAGGTAGTTCTTCAGACCAACGAAAGTGGTCCCCAGCCAGGGAGCTGTGATGTGCAGGTTGAACACACTGATCCCCAGGGAATAAACCAGCGGGTAGATCATCAGCCCCAGGATGATCAGGAAGGAGGGCGCGATCAAAAGCAGCCCGAATTTCTGTTTCGAGGTCAAACCAGTTTTCTTCTTCACAGCGGTCATTTCTCTATCCCTTTCAACAACTTTCAACCATTTACATAATTATTGCCGAAAAACTGATTTTTGGTAGAAAAAAACCTTTAAAAAAGGCGCCACATTTTTGGTGTGGCGCCTCTTTACGTCACTTAAGACTTATTGAGCGTATTCGGACTGCAATTCAGTGGCTTTTGCGGCCAGATCATCCAGAGCCTTCTGGACATCGGTTTCCTGTCCGGAGACGACTTTCTGAACGGTGTCCTGCAGGGCTGAAGAGAAGTCAGCGTAATACGGCAGGGACGGGCGGACAGCCAGATTTTCAGCCTGCTGGGCCATCACATCGCCGCCAGCTTCAGCTAATTTCGCCTGTACATCCGGGTCATTCAAGACACTGGTGTAACCGAAGGGGCTGCCGTCTTTGAGGAAGAGATCTTTCTCTCCGTCAGGACCAGCGATGCATTTCAGGTAAGCCCATGCGGCATCTTTGTTGGCAGAGTAAGCGGAGATAGCCATACCCATAGGGCCAGCCAGGGACAGTTTGTTCGGGGCCAGGGTCAAAGCGAACTGACCGGCTAACTTGCTGTTGGCGGGATCGTTCATGGTTACGAGTGGGGTTCCCCAGAGGAAACCGAAGGCTGCATCACCAGACATCATGATGTCACGGCGGGTGCCGCCGCCCTTGATGGTCAGGGCGTTCGGATCGACAACTTTGTACTTGTTGACCATATCGCTCATCAACTGCAGGGCCTGAACACCAGCGCCAGTGTTGAATACGGGTTTGCCGTCTTTGTCGAAGAGATCGCCGCCAAGGGACTTGGTGATCATAGTGTAGTCAGAGCTGATCTGTTCGTAGCCAGCACCCCAGGTGAAGACGATCGGGTAATCAACAATGCCTTTTTCCTTGATGGCAACGGAATCCTGGACCAATTCGTCCCAGGTGGTGGGGGGATTGGCGATACCGGCATCGGCAAGCATCTGCTTGTTGTAAACGAAGACCATGTACTCAGCCTTCCAGGGGAGACCCAGGATGTGGCCGTTGTAGCTGATGCCTTCGAGGGCGAAGGGCAGGATGTCGCTCTTGGTAGCGTCATCGATGTAGCTGTCCAGGGGTTCTACCCATCCAGCAGCGCTGTATTTGGCCAGGTCGATCACATCCAGGCCGATAAGGTCATAAGCGGAGCTCTTGGCAGCCAGTGCGGTCTGCATCTTGGTATCAACATCATCCTGAGAAACAACTTCGACGTTCATGGTCACACCAGTTTCGTCCATGCATTTGTTCTGCAGGGCGATCATGGCATCTGTCTGACCTTCTGAACTGTCAAGCATGTTGAGGGTGACACCGGCAAACGGTTTGGCTGCGGTGGTGGCAGCTTCAGTGGCTGCAGCAGTCGCAACTTCAGTGGCCGGGGCTTCAGTCGCTGCCGGGGTGGCAGGGGTCTGCGCGGAAGCGCAGGAAGCCAGCAATAAACTTGCTAAAAGTAAACCAACTATAACGCGTTTGTACATCTTTTTCTCCTTAGAAATTATTTGAAGGCGAATTCTAATCGAAAAGCTACATCCGGCATTCTAATTTGGTATTCACCTCCTGATAAGACCATTGCGATTTCGTTTATCGATCAATGAACATCTGATCATGAGGATTGCAAAATTGTGGTATAACATAATTGGTAACGCTAACGTTAGCGCTAACTGTTATAATACTGTGTAATAATTAATTTGTCAATAGCCTTTCGTCACTACTGAACTTGAAGGATCCATGAATGGGCAAAAAACGTATCACAATCGCTGAAGTTGCTTCCGCCGCAGGCGTTTCAATGATGACCGTTTCACGCGCGATCAATCAGCGTTATGGAGTAAATGAAGAAACCCGCCAGCGAATTCTTAAGATCGCTGACGAACTTGGTTATCGCCCCAGCCAGCTCGCCAGAGGCCTGGTCACCCACCAATCGGCGACCCTGGGGTTGGTCATGCCTGATGTTTCAAACCCATTCTTTTCGCAGATCGCCCGTGGAGCTGAAGAGATCGCCTACCAGAACAATTACAATCTTTTCCTTATCAATACCTGTGAGGATGTTAAACGCGAAAAAGACGCTTTGGATTCCCTGCTTGAAAAAGAGATCGACGGGGCAGTCTGGTGCAGTTCCCGTCTTTCACAGGACGAGATCATCCCCTATCTCGACCTATTGCCGGCTGCGGTACTGGTAAACCGCGAATTGGAAGTCGATCACCAGCATGTCTCCACAGTCAATGTAGACGACAGCCAGGGTACCCGCATCTCACTCGATTACCTCATCGGCCACCACCGCACCAAAATTGCCCTACTTGCAGGCCCCACCTTATCCGTCAGCGGTAAGCGCCGTCTGGATGGCTTCAAGGCTGGCCTAAAAGAACATCACCTGCCCCTTGAGGAGGTACGCATCGAACCCTGCGCGCCGACCACCCTGGGCGGCAAGGAAGCAGCGTTAAAACTATTCGACCGCTGCCCGGATGTGGACGCGGTCATTGCCTTTAACGACCTTGTAGCCGTCGGAGTACTGCATGCCTGCATTCAAATTGGGAAAAGCGTACCCGAAGATGTGGCGGTGATCGGCGCGGATGATATTCCCCTGGCTGCACTCACCAGCCCCAGCCTGACCACTCTGCATGTGGACCTGGCCGCCCTGGGTGAGAACGCTATGAGCGCCCTGCTGCGCCTGATCGATCTCCCGGATGAGCCAGCCCAGAAGATCATGATGGCCCCGCAGCTGCTGATCCGGCAAAGCGCCTAAAGCGGTTTTTCGATGATCTGCCAGCCCTTTTGACTGGCATGCTCGCGCAATTTTTTATCTGGTGAGACCGCCACCGGATGCCCCACCGCAGTTAAAAATGGAATGTCGTTATGCGAATCGCTGTACCCCCAGCTTTTCGCCAGGTCGGCGTTCAATTCGCCAGCGAACTCTGCAATCGCCTTGACCTTTAATTCCCGGAACGGAGCCGGCTTGGCGATCTCTCCAGTCGGGACACCGTCCTCCATTTCCATCCAGGTACAGATCAAATTGGAGATCCCCAGAAAACTGGCTACCGGTTGGGCCAACAGGTGATTGGATGCCGTAGCCAGCAAAAGAACATGGCCTTTATGCCGGTGAGCTTCGATTTTTTCGAGCATATACAGGCGGAAGAACGGGTTCAATACTTCCATGAACTCATTCATGCAATCCTGGAGTTTCACTGGCTGAATATGTTTCAATGGAGAAAGCAGGTATCGCTCATAGGCTGAATAATCCAGCAATCCATCCTCATAATCCCTGCAATATTCTTCGATCGTGGGGAGAAAATCCTTGCCGATCAATCCTTTCTCGAGCATATACTGGCACCAGATCAATTCACAATCGCCGTCCAGTAAAGTCGAATCCAGATCAAAAATCGCCAGTGAGCTACTCATAAAAGTGTTGCCTTTCTACCCGGTAATATTGTCAAATTTTCAAATAGCTTTACGTATTTCAGCCAGCAGCCGGTCGATCTGTTCAGGGCTGTGTGTAGCAAAGATCGCCAGGCGGATCGCTCCGCCCGCTGGAGCGCTGGGATAGGAGTTGACGAATTCCACCGCGATACCGGCTTCAAACAGGCGGTCCCACAGCGTGAACAAGTTTACACCCTCCCGCCCGGGCAGGCAAAGAATAGGGGAAGGACTATCAATCGGTAAATTCCAGCCGAGCGCATTACAACCCTCGCGTGCCTGGCGCACGTTCCGGCGCAGTTTCTCCAACCGCGAGGGATCTTCCCGCAGCACCTGCAGCGCTCGCGCGGAGGAAGCCGCCGCAGGCAATGGCGGCGGGCTGGACCCGGCCAAAATGCGGGAATTGCGTTCAATATTTTCCAGGAATTTTTTCTTCCCGTAGATCACCCCGCCAAAACCACCCAGCGCCTTGTTGAATGTGGCGCTCACCCGGCAGGCTGGGTCTTCAATCCCGAAATGTTCGAGCGTTCCCCAACCGTGAGCTCCCAGAACTCCGGCAGCGTGTGCGTCATCCACCAGCAGCACGCCGTGATATGGCTTCAGCACATCCAGGTAAGCCGGCAGCGGAGCGATCTCTCCCGAGATTGGGAAGAGCCCATCGGTGAGTACAATTGGGCGTTCACCATCTTGAAGATCTCCAGCCAGGCTCAAGGCCAGTCCAGCCGGGTTGCAGTGCGGAAACGGCGTGATGACCCGGTTGTTCATGGCAGCGGCATCCCACAGGCCGAAATGCGCATCGGCATCGATAAAGAAATGGTCCGCCGGATGCGCGTCGGCTTGCAGCAGAATGCCCGCGCCCAGGTAGCCGCTGGCAAAATAAAGCACCTTTTCGCAGTTGAAGAAAGCGCGGGCCTGCGATTCCAGTTCATCGTAGACCGGGCTTTCTCCCAATCCCCCGCGTGAGTTGGCGGTCGAGAGCCCATACTTCAGGACCGAGTCAGCGGCCGCCTGAAGCACCGCTGGATGGTTTTGTAATCCAAGGTAGCCGCAGCCGCCGTAATAGTCATATTCTCTGCCGTTGATGAGCGTCACCGCTCCCACCGGACCTTCGAGTAAAGTTTTTTTCAAGGGAGATATCAACTTTCCAATTGTCTTTTCGCCTTGTGCTTGAGTTCCAGGCACTCATTGAGGTGCACCAGGTTGTGGCGCGTAGGCGGCATCAGCAGCAGCCCGGATACGGTCAGCCCTGCCCAGTAATCCAGCACTCCCTGGCTTTTCAGGAAGACCGCACCTTCCTCCAACAGACGCTGCAATCGTTCGGGCGGAGTCTTACGTTTCAGGTCCGCGGCAGTCAACCCCGAAACCACTTCACAAGTTTGCCGGCCGACGGCGCAGCGGTAGGCGCGCAGCTCCTCGAATTCTACCTGCTTGCTCAACTGGAGCATCTCCTCCGGGCTGATCTCATTCCCGGTGTCCTGCAGCGGAGAATGCAGCCGCTCCTGCCAACCCTCCCGGGTGAACACCTGTTCGCCGTTCAAAATCAGGATATTCATGGTGACGTCTTCGATGCGAGCCAGGTGCCACAGGCACCAGGCAATGGAATGTTCTTCTTTCGCCGGGACCAGTCGGAACTCAGCCTCGGTTAACCCCCGCCACAACTCTTCTTCCAGGTTCCAGTCCTCTGATTTCGAAACGCTGGCTGCGTGCAGTGGGGCATGCAAGCCAAGGAAAAGGCTTTTAGCCTCCTCCAGCCGCTCTGGCCCATTCAGCGCTGCCCGCAGCGCTTTATGCTGTTCATTCCATTCCTCTCGTGATTTGATCATCCCTGGCTCCTTTTTACTTCATGAAAGAAGTTCAGAACTCTTTTACCTTATGCGTAAAACGCGCCCCGGGCAGACCGGTAAAGAAAGTCAGCGAACGCAGAAACGCATTCTGCTCTTCATCGCTCATGATCTCATCCCGGTATTCCCAGTTGTGTTTACGTAGATATTCCTGCATTTGCTCCTGCTGCTCCGCCAGGCGGCGGATTGTATCCTGGATGAGGAAATCCGCAGCAGCCGGCATTTTCTCCATGTACGTTTCCAACCCGGAGCGTAGATGCTCCAGGCACAGGCCATTCGAAGCTTGATAGATCTCCATGAATTTTTGCCTGCCCTGTTCGATCTCCTCGAACACGGCTTCCAGATTGTTTTTCGCGGATTCATCGGCGGTCTTGCACAACGGGCAGGGCCCTTTGGGAGTCAGGAGCGTCCCGGAGGTACCGTTTGTGGCCAGTTTGTTCAGCAGGCGGCTTTCGGGAGCTACGCGGTCAGCCAGGGCTTTGGCTGATTGGCGCATTCGTTTGCCGGGGATAGCGGCGGCATTTACTTTTTTGAGCTCCCCGATCACTTTCTTATTGAGAAGAGAATAGATGATATTCACTCCCAGGGTGGGGCCGCTGGTCATCATCTCCCTCGCCACCAGCAGCTGCGCGTGCGGCGGGCAGAACCCATAGGCATCATTGATGGGTACCCGAATATCCGGTTCATTGGTCAATTCCCATAATAAGGTATCCACGGCCTTCAGCGCGTCATCATGCTGAATGCGGCAGATCGGGCAGCCCGGCTTCTTCATGGCTTCTTCCAGTTTCACGATCGAGAGCGCAAATGCCATAGGGATCTCCTCAGAAAGAAAAACTTCCACCAAACCGATCGTTTAGCAGAAGTTTAGGTCAAATACCCGTATCAATATCCTGAAAACGATATTCTCTTGCAGCTAACTATGCAGCAGCTCTTTTTCGGCTGCAGCGATTTCTTCATAAACTTTTTTTGCCTCTTCCTTGGTTTCGTTAGGAATTCCAGAAGTATAGCCGATGAATTTGATCATCTCTTTTGCCTGGCGTAAGAAATCCTTCACCTGTGCTGTATACGAAAAATCCAGCCAACCAGCTTCTTCAGAACGTTCCAGTTTCCGTGCCTTTTCGATGAATCCTCGCGCTTTTTCAATCCGTTCTGTAGCAGTGATCAATTTAGTCATTTTCATTCCTGTGTATCAGTGAATTTGTATAATTATATGATGAAGCGAACAAAAACGGGAAATCATTAAGGGGTTTTTCTGGTTTCATACTATGATTAATTAATTCCTTTCAGGAGCAATTATGAGCATTCACTTGGATTCCGATACTTTGGCACCCTATTGTGTGGGATTTTTCCTTCTAGTTTTTGTGGTATTACTGATCATCGCGCTCCGGCTGAATAACAAACGCAAGAAGCAATTAACCTCAGTTGCCAACCAGTTCAATTTTTCTCCTCTCGCAGCCCTTCCACCTGAAATAATGGAAGCCCTCAAAACGCTCTATATCCCCTCAAGAGTTACCCAGATAAAGAATATTTATTCTCACCTTTTCGGGGATGAAACCTATTATCTGCTGGATATCTATTCAAGATCATCCGCTTTTTCCAATGAAGAGAACATGGAAACTGCCTCTCTGGCAGTCCATTCTCCGCATCTTGATCTACCCAACTTTCTCCTCTATTACCGCGTCCAGGCCCCCGGCAAGTTGGGAGGATGGATCGATTCGCTTGTGCAGAATGCCATGATGCAATCCGCCCTGAGGAGTTATCAGGATGTACCGCCTGATTTTGATCTAAAGTACGGGCTTTACACGCCGGATATTGAAGCTGCTGCCAGATTCTTCACTCCAGAATTGCTTTCGCAGATCGCTTCCATTGATGGGATCTACGCTCGCGGTCAGGGCAGCCTGCTGGTTTTGACCAACCAGGCAGTGCAAAAAGGGGGTGCATTGGATGAGGCTTCGTTCACTCAGTACCTTCAAAACGCCCGGGCGCTCTGTGACCTTTTCGCCCGTTAAGCATCCTTCTTCTCCACTTTCAAGTCATTCTTGTGGGATGCTATAATATTTTTGAAAGGAGACAAAATGAAAGGAAAACCTGACGTTATTGACATGTTGAACACATTGCTGGCTGATGAATTGATCGCCATTGATCAGTACATGCTCCATGCCGAGATGTTCGACAACTGGGGCTATAAGAAGCTGGCCTCCGTTACCGAAAAGCGCGCCGTCACCGAGATGAAACACGCTGAAACGCACATTTCCCGCATTCTCTTCCTTGAAGGCAAGCCCATGATGAACCATCCGCTGCACCTGAACATCGGCACGGAGGTGAAATCCATGCTGCAAAACGACCTGGCCGCAGAGGCCGGGGCGGTCGAGAAATACAACGAGATGGTCGGGTCCACCGGAGAAGCCGGCGATTACGGAACACAGGATATCCTCAAGAAGATCCTGGCTGATGAAGAGGGCCACCTGGATTGGCTCGAATCTCAACTGGACCAGATCGAACACATGGGGCTGGCAGTATACCTGACCGAACAATTGGAGTAATACCAACATTACGATCAGCAGCCCTGCAATAAGAGCAGGGCTGTTCTTTTCACTGGACATATCATTATGCAAAATTCACAAATACTCACCTTTCGACCCGTTCAAGCCTCCGATCTTCCATTGATCAGCTCTTTTCCACAGGGACCACAGGAGCTGTACTTCATGTTCCCCAGGGCACATTATCCACTAACCCCGGAGCAGCTTCAAGCCATCATCGATGAAAGGCACGAATCCACTGTCATACTCGAGGAGGAAGAGGTCTGCGGTTTTGCCAACTTCAACCTGTTCGAGCCCGGATTGCGCTGCGGCATCGGCAATGTGATCGTCTCACCGGCCTACCGCTCGCGCGGGGTTGGGCGGGCACTGGTGAACGAGATGGTCCGTAAAGCTTTTATGGATTATGATGCCAAAGCTGTGGAATTATCCTGCTTTAACTTGAACACCACCGGTCTGTTGTTCTACCCAAAACTGGGATTCCGCCCGGTTTCGATGGAGGAGCGTATCGACTGGCAGGGGCAGAAGGTCGTGAGCATTCACTTTGCCCTGGACCGTGAAGGATGGGAAACCGCTCAATCCGCGTCGGACCGGTAAGGTCCGAATTTCTTAAGCTCTGAGAATTCGACCCTGGTCAGGCGCTCGCTGGCCGGGCTGAGCAGATACACTCCACCGTTGCGGTGCAGAATGGGAATGCGCCGCCGTTTGGCTTTGAAGGCCTCGCGCATATCCTCTGAAAGCGCCGCGTAGCTCTCGAATTCATCCGGCCAACGGCTGAACATCTCATCATAAAAATGGATGAACTCATTGCGGTATTGCTGCGTCACCTGGTCCAGGTGGCTGATCACCCAGCAGGTCGGTTCAAAATCCCATTCATAAGCCAGGCCGATGAGCCGGTAATCTTCGGTTACATAAGGGAAAAATGGAAACTGCCGGCAGCTTGAGGAACGAAACGCGCGCTGGCAGGCCGCCGGTCCTTTGCAAGCCAGCAGCAGCAGGTGTTCCGGTGTTTGTTCTTCCAGCTCGGCCGGATCGCAGGGATCAGATTCGCATTCGTCACCGCGCCACAGGTGCCACAGGTCAGTAGAAATCTTGAGGTAATCCCATTCCTGCTTATAGGCCACCGGTACCGCCTGGCAGATATCACAGCACACCGGCTTGCCGCTGCCGTCCGGGTTGTGGGGAGCGCACTTCAGGCCGCAGTCCACCTCGCAAACGGGAGCATTGAACCCGTCATAAAGTGCCCGCACATCCAGCCTGGGGAAATAAGGCTGCTCACTCATTTTTACCCATACCCGCAATCTTGCTGCGCCGTTCCAGCAGGGCTACATCGCGCCAAAGCCCGGCATAAGGACCAAAGGTCATAAAACCCATCCGCTCATGCACGCACATTAACTTAAAACCATGCTTCAAGTGCAGATGCATGCTGGCAGCATTTTCGGGGAAAACTAGCGATTGCAGCATCCAGATGCCTTTAGCTTCGGATTCCTTGATCATCGCATCCATCAACGCGGATCCGATCCCATGTCCGTGGGCACTGGCCCCTACATAAATGCTCAACTCGGTGACCCCGCGATAATACGCGCGTGAAAAGACCGGGCTAAGCATAGCCCAACCCGCCAATTGTCCGTCCAACATCGCTGCTAGTCGGCAATCTGCCAGTTTGTGTTCAGTCCATTCCTCCCAGCTTGCCGGAGCAAACTGCGTAAAACTGGAGTTCCCGGTATCCAACCCTTCCTGGTAGATCTCGGCAGCCAGCTTCCAATCGGACGCAGCCAGCGGCCGAATATTGATCCTGTTATCGAACATGATCACCTCTTTGATGTTATATCGATGCCAATTAATAATATGATTGCCCTGACCATTGTACTATAATCAACCACCCCCGGCAGAGAGCTCCGGGGGTGGAAAGTTCATAGAGAATAAAAATAACTAATCTGGATTGGAAATTGTCAGCCAGTTGATATCTACCAGGATTGGGTAATCTTCAAACGAAGAAACCGAAACACCCACCTGGCCTTCCTTTAGGTTATTATCTGTTACGGAACGTGCTTTGACGCCGTTGATGTAAAGCGTCAGAGTATCTCCCTGGCAAACCGCTTCATAGGTATTTTTCGCTTTACCCATATTGATCGAATAGGAACCACCGTTGAAAAGATTCTTATACTGGTTGGTAACCTGAGCGTCATAATACAGGATCGAATACAGGCCACTATTGGCAATATTGAATTCGTACCAACCCAGGTCGGGGTCGTAGCGACAGATGATGCTGACATTGTTGTTATTTAAACCGCGGTTATCCGCTTCAAAACTGATATCCACATCCTGATAGGTATAAGGATCATATACAAGGTAAGGCCACAGGTAGGAATTATTGAGATCAAAGACCAGCGCGCCATTATCAGTGTGAATATTCATGTCGGGATCGTCCGAATCGCCGCTCATCATAAAGTAGCTGTAATTATCCAGGCCACCGTCAAATTCATCGGTAAAGTAAGCCTGGGCTTTGCTGCCGCCAGAAGAACTGCCGCCTGAATTGTCACTACCGTCCGAACTGCTGGAAGAACCGGTACCGCCGTCATATTGACCGGTCACTTCCAATTCGCGGCCGTTGATCTGACCTTCCAGGTATTCACCGGTCGCCCAGCGCAGCACTGTCACTGAAAGGGTCGCATCCGGGTCGTGTGTGCGGATCACAGAACAATAATCCGCCATGGTGCCGTCAGTACCAAGCACAAGCCCTTCTAGTTGGGTAATGATATCTCCCGCTTTGATACCAGCCTTGTCAGCCGGGCTGCCGGAAGCAACGGAAGCTACCCAAACACCGGTCAGGCTGCCATCCTCTGTGGAGACGATACTGCCATTCACGCCGATGGAATCAACATTCTTGCCATCCTCAAGTTGCGGGACGACATCTTCAGCAGTAGCTGCTTTGATTGCAAAATACTGGTTGGCATCCTTGTAACTGGCGAAATGGATGCCCACGACCTGTCCATCAGTGGTTACCAGTGGGCCGCCGGAATTACCCGGGTTGCCGGTGGCATCATGTCCGAGCACACCGCCCGCGATGGAAGTCCAGGAAGTATCGCCGTTGGTCGAACTTTTGCTGACGATGCCTTTGGTCAGGGAGTATTCGGGTTCACCCAGAGGGAACCCGGCCAGGTATACTTCAGTACCCGGATCGACAGAGCCGTCGTACCATCCCAGGTATGGAAGGTTATCGCCATCGATCTTGATCACGGCCAGGTCATTGCATTCCGAGTAGCCGATTACGCGCGCGCTGCGGGCTTCGGTCTCGCCGTTCAGCCAGACCTTGACCAGGGCTGCGCCTGTGACAACGTGGTTATTGGTCACAATATATCCTGAAGGGTCCACAATGAAACCAGACCCGCGGCCAGCGGAATTGACCTGCAAGCCAAATTCCGGGTCAAGGAAAGTTCCTTCTGCTTCGATCTGAACTACGGCCTTTTTTACATCTGTAAGCGATGAAACTTCGCCTTTACCAGACTTGACTACTTCAGTAGCTTTGGCAGGCTGAGTTGCTTCTGTGGTTGAGCCTGAATTGGATGTTTTGCCGAAAGGTAAATTACACGCCAAACTTACCATCAATAACAAACCAACCAGAATGAGTATGGGCTTAAATGTTTTTGTTGACATAAGTTATCCTTCCCTTTGAAATAAATTAACTCTCGGTCCAATGATTAAAAGGTACATATATCATATAAACAAACAAAATTAAATACAACTTGTAAACAGGTAAAAAATGAATTAACTCCAGATCAAAATCAGACATCTAATAATTAAACCCAGATGAGCGCTGATGGATTTGCCGGGAATATCCTGTTTCTTTTGTATATAAAAAAAACACTCGCCGGTCGGGTGAGTGCTTATATAAATGGTCTATTGATTATTTTCTAGCGGCTTCTTTTACCTTCTTCGCGAAATCCCGCCCAAATTGACGGGCCTGGCCCATTTCGTCTTCCGAAGGACTGCCAAAGAATTCAAAGGAATCAGTCAGGTCCCAGCGATAGCTTTCAGCCAGTTCTTTGAATTGACGTTGCGCCCCGCCCGCCCAGGCATGGCTGCCGAAGATGGCGGTGGTACGGCCGAAAATATGCTTCATGTGGGCGACCTCCAGCGTATGCAGCATATCCGGGAAGAGGCTGCCTTCATAGGTTGGCGCGCCGATGAGTACACCCTGGTTAAGCCACAGCGATGGCAGAATGTAGCTGACATTGGTCTTGGCCACGTTGAAGACCTTGACCGGCACTCCTTCATCTACTACCCCCTGCGCGGCTACTTCCATGAAGCGTTCGGTATTTGCGTACATGGAGGCGTAAAGCAAGGTAACGCCGCAATCGCCAGCTTGGCCGTCATAGGCTGCCCATTGGCTGTACAATTCCAGAATGCGTTCCGGGTGATTCTTCCACACCAGGCCGTGAGACGGAGCGATGATCGAGATCGGCACATTGGCCAGTTTGGCGATGGCATTGCGTACCGGCTTGCTGAACGCAGCCACAATATTGGTGTAATAGCGCAACGATTGTTCTTCATACCAGGCCTGTGGCACGATCGGGTCATCATAGATCGTTCCGTTAAGCGCGCCGTAACCTCCAAACGCGTCACAGGAGAAGAGGACCTTTTCGCTCATCTCATAAGTCACGATCGTTTCCGGCCAGTGTACCCAGGGAGTACACACAAATTTCAGAGTATGCTGACCGAGCGAAAGTTCTTCCCCTTCCTCTACGATCTTGACCCGATCTTTGATGCCGTAGAAAGACCCCAGCATTTCGGAGGTCTTCTTCGAACCCAGGATGATCATTTTTGGGGCCAGCATCAGCAGAGTTTTCAACGCTCCGGAATGGTCCGGTTCCATGTGATTGACTACGACATAATCCAGATCAGCCACCGGCAGAATGCTGCCGATCTGGTCCACCAGTTCATCCACGCTCATCTTGCTGGCCAGATCGATAATAACGTTTTTCTGATCCTTGATCAGGTAACTATTATAAGAAACTCCTTCATTATGGATAGGCCAGAGACCTTCAAAGAGTTCAGTGTGACGATCGTTGACGCCGACCCAGAAAATTGAAGGACGAATTTCAACAGGCTGCATGAAAAACTCCTTTGCACAGGATAATAATTCTAATTAACCTAATTTTATCGTATTTTTGATAAAAATTTTGTCAGAAAACAAAAAACAGGCTGATCTCCCCCCGATCTCAGCCTGTTAACTCTTATGAAAAGAGCGATTAATCCTGTTTTGGACCGGTGTAAACCACTTCGAACAGAAGTTTATCCGGGGTCTCGAACATCACCTGGTAATAGGTGTTGGCCGGACCATCACAAAATTCAGGACGGTGCCGCGGAGTCTCAAAAAGGGCAGGGATGCCGCGTGCTTTGATGAATTCCACCGCTTTATCCACATCTGCCTGGCTGGGCACAGAGAAACCGATATGGTTCATGCCAATGCCGTCATAGTGATTATTCACATCTTTGAGCGGTCCGCAAAACCACAGGCTGACATGGTTCTCGTCTTCGATCCCCACCAACCGTTTTCCCGGTTCAAACTCAGCATCCAGAAGCACCTTCCAACCCAACGACTGCAGAAATTCAATATAGAAATCCGCATTTTTCATATTGATATCAACTTGCATGTGTCCAAAATTTCCAGCCATTTTTCTTTCCTCCAAATATGAATAACCAAAGTATAAAACTTATGTTCTATTAAGTCAAGGATTTAGAACTAAAGTTCTGAAAATTAATTACCTCAGCTTACAAAAGAAATAACTTTTCCGCTAATTACACAAATTTTACTAATTTTCACGAATAATTCTGTAAGAAATTGCTTGATCCAAGAATAGTCGGGAACATGGTAAACAAGCACAATAATATTCTTGAGCGAATATGTCATCAAAGAATATTTAAAACTTCGCCTGGGCATTATAAAGCATGTAGTTTTATAGAAAGTTCACGACCTTTATTGAAATAGAGAAAAATGAAGACAGGCAGACACCCGGTTTCTCGAAGAAACCGCGTGTCTGGGTTGTTCTTCAACCTACCAACAGGAATTTCGTGTTGAGAATAATATTTGGATATTTTCTTAGAGAGAAAATTCTGTTGAACCCATTGGATATGCTTGACATAGGCTTTCAACCGTGCTATCTTTAATCGTGACCGAATCGGTCACGATATTCTATAATTCTCAAAGGGATCCTTTGACAAATGGCATTTGAAAAACTGGAGAAGGAAAAACAGAATAAGATCATCAATGCAGCTTGTGAGATCTTTGCCAAACACGGGTATCAAAAAGCCTCCATGCAGGATATAGCCGAGACCGCCGGAGTATCGAAAAGCGTGCTTTTTAAATATTTCTCCACCAAGGAGAATTTATATCAAATGCTTTTCAGGCTGGCTTCAGACAGTATCACCGAAGCCGACACACTGGCGCGTGCCTCGGCTGGGAACGATACGGGCTTATTCTCGTTGATGCGACGAAGCGCCAGGAACCGGCTGGCCCTCTTTACTCAATATCCCTGGATCTATAAGTTTGCCTATACGGCAGCCTTTGATACGGACCCCTTCGTGAAAGATCTTTCACGCCAGGAACTGGAAAGATACCGGCTGGCGCAGGCCGCGCTGAGTAATGAACAACACCAGGAGACTGGCTCAACCACGGACATCCTGAAGGAATATCAAGGATTACGAAAGGATATCCCCCCTACCGCGGCCAGGCAGCTTATCTACTGGGTCTCTCAGGGTTACCTGGAAGACAGGCTTAATGCAAATAATTTGGACCCGGAAGTACTGGAACAGGACTTTGAGGGTTGGATCGACATCCTTGAAAAACTATTGAAAGCAGAATAAACAAACGAGGAAAAAAATGAACACATCTTTGGATATTGAAAAAGGTACCGGCGGGATCGAGAATGTACCTGGAGTAAAACATCTTGAATTTGAGGTCTGCGGCGGGCCCATGTCAGTCTATGAAGCCGGCGACCCTGCCCGTCCAGCCGTGGTGATGCTGCACGGCGCCATGTACGACGAAGCCCGCTTCATCTGGGACCAGATGTTCCCCTTCCTCAGCCGGGACTACCACGTCTTCGCCGTCGATACCCCGCGGCATGGCAAGTCGCGTCCCTGGCAGGGAATGCTCGACCGGTCCCGCTTGATGGAAATCCTGCACGAAACAATCAGCTGTCTGGAGCTGGACCGCTTCAGCCTTGTCGGGCTTTCCATGGGCGGCAGTATCAGTATCGAATATGCCTCGCTGCACCCGGAAAAGATCGTTTCGATGGTGATCTTCGAGCCCGGCGGCCTTGCAGAGACCGTCGATATGCAGTTCTTCACCTGGCTCTACATTCAAACACCCGGTATGCTCCGCTTGTTGAGCAAAAAATACGTCAAGATGGACCATGCTGCCGTCAAGAAATTGCTGGGGAGCATCTTTGTAGGTGGTTCCAAACCTACCGACCCGGACAGGTTGACCAGTATCCTCGAAGATGAGATCAAAGGTAAATTCACCTGCGGCGAAAATGATATGGATGACTGGCAGATTGGGGCTATGGCACCATTCAAGTTAAAGTGGAACCTGCTTGATCGCATCCCGCTGATCCATTGCCCGACCCTCTGGATGCGCGGCGGCGACAGTACCCTGGTCAAGCAGCACGAGATGGAACGGGCGGTAAAACTGGCTGCCTCAAGCGGCTTCGAAGCCAGCCTGACCGTCATTCCCCACGCCGGCCACATCCTCCCGCTGGAGCGTCCCGACCAGGCCAACCCGGCGGTCAAAGAATTTTTAGACCGGACCATAGCACAATAATTACCTCATAATAAATGAAGCGCCTCTTCAAGCAAGACTTGAGAGGCGTTTTTGATTATCTGAATAGAAAACTGGCTCTCTGCTTCAACGAATGCTTGCTGAAGATATGCTTCCTGAGTTTTTTGGGGGAATATCTTTTACCATTTATTAAGATCTATATTGCGGAAAAAAATTTAACGGTTGAAATTCTTTAGAGGACTCACAATTATCAAGAGACCGCTTTTTCCGCGCCTCCGCGATCTCCGCGTGATATGCTTTTTATGCCTGCTGTCATCAATTTTGTATCTCAGAAATCAGAACACAAGATCACTTCTTCAACGTATGATCGCAGAAGAATTGCCACATCACTTCGGTGGCATCGATCGTGTTTTTGGTCGGCCCCACAATGAAGGCCGGCAGGTCCGCGCCGTGCCCCATCCAGCCGTGGCCGGACCCGGCGATGGTATAGAGTTCAACATCCGCGCCCTGCTGGCAATCTTCATATTGCGTTCTGGTCACGCCATCAGCAGACTGACTGGCGACTGCCGCTGTATTGCATCCGGCATGCGCTGCGTACTGGTCGACCCAGGTGGAAATATCCGGGAAAGGCAGATCAAATTCACGCGAGGGTCCGCCGGTGTAGGGAACCACCGGGTCAGCATCGCCGTGAAAAGCGATGAACGGCACTGCCCGCGTCGTCTGGCAGCTTGACCACGGATACAAATACGCCCCTGCAACCCCGCCGGCAGCAGCAATACGCTCGCTCAACGTGCAGGTGAGCATGAAAGTCATACCGCCGCCGTTGGAATGTCCGTTCACATAGATCCGCGCTGGATCTATGTTGTACTCCTTTTCCATCTGATCGATCAGGGCGGAAATAAAGTCCACATCCTTATACGAATCACTGGTCCCGCTGGCGCGCCAGTGCAGCGGCATGCCGGTACCCTTCGGGTAGACCACAATAAAACCGTTCTTGTCAGCCACATCATCCCAACCGCTCACCTGCTCCTGGTTGGCCGGCCAACCCATATAACCGTGAATACTGATCACCAGCGGCACCGCTTTCTGAGGATCATACCCGACTGGTATATAGACCAGGTATCCCCGTCTTTCTCCGTCCACCATCATAGTTCGGTGTAGCCGGTGTGATCGGATTGCACCTGAGCCAAAGGTGCTGGCCGACAAAGTGATAATACCCAATAAAGCCCCCATTACTTTAAGGAAGGATCGGTTTCCATTACTCTGTTTCATTTATCATTCCTTTTCATACTATTTTTACCAACATTTGTATAATTATAGTATGATCATATTGGATTTCTATTGGAATTTGCACAGGAGGGAAGATGACTGCAAATCGTAACGTTCAGCAATTAATGAAAAGCCGCCCTACCATGGAAGGAGCGGGTGTGAATCTACGCCGTGCCTTTGGCTTCGGCAATACCAGCCTGACCGATCCATTTCTGCTGTTGGATGATTTTCGCGGTGAAAAACCCGAAAGTTATATCAAGGGGTTTCCCTGGCATCCTCACCGCGGTATCGAAACCATTACCTACGTACTGCGAGGGACGGTGGCACACGGCGACAGCATGGGAAATTCCGGCGTGATCGGCCCCGGCGATGTGCAGTGGATGAACGCAGGCAGCGGTATCATCCACCAGGAAATGCCGACCGGCGACCCGGACGGCAGGATGTACGGCTTTCAATTATGGGCAAATCTACCAGCGGCCCAGAAAATGGGGGACCCCAATTACCAGGGCATCACAGATGCGCAGATCCCTCGCATTCCCCTGGAAAACGGCGGCGAAGTGCGCCTGATCTGCGGTGAGTACCGCGGTGTTACCGGTCCGGTCCGCGACGTGGCCGCCCAGCCTCAATACATGGATGTCGCCCTGCCCCCGGACAGCACCTTCACCCATCAGCTCCCTGAAGACCACACCCTTTTGGCTTATGTGTTTGCCGGCAGCGGTTTCTTTGGCTCCGACCCCGCCACGGAAGCGGATAACCATTCACTGCTGGTATTTTCACCTGGAGAAGAATTGACCGTCACCACCCGTGAATCGATGGTGCGCTTCTTGCTGATCAGCGGCAAGCCCCTGCACGAACCGGTGGCCTGGTATGGTCCGATCGTAATGAACACCCAGCAGGAGCTAAAGACAGCCTTTCAGGAATTACAGGACAATACCTTTATTAAATTTAAATAACTACAATGGGTCGCCGATCTCCACCAGGTGCCGGTCTGGATCATAGAAACGGAACACGCGCTGCCCCCAGTCCTGCTTAACAATGGGATGGACCAGGTCCACTTTGTCCTTAATCTCATTGAACCGGTCGTCCAGGTCGTCCGTCTCAAAATAGAGCAGCAGGTTATCGCTGCCCAGGCGGACTTTCTCGCTTGAGGTGTCTTCCTTAATCGCATTTATCAGCAGCTCGCGCGCCTGGTGAATTGAAAAATGGCCCTCAAAAAGTATGAACGGGCCTGAATCCTGGACGATCTTCAAGTTGAGGACGTCTCGATAAAACGCCTTTGAAACCTCGATATCTTTAACCAGCACTACCGGGTTGATGAAGCGTACCTGTGAATTCATAATGTCTCCTGTGATGATCGATTATAGGATTACCCCACAGCTTTTAATACCCGCAGCGCCCGCAGGGTAACCCACTTGCTGGGGCTGTTCAGCCTGCCAAAGTTGCCCCAGGCCTTGCTGCCGTAGGAATACTGCGTATTCCACCTGCCCTGCTCATCCGATTTCTCATGGATCAGTGTGATCAAATTCTGCATGCGTGGATCGCGGGTAACACCCAGGCCGGTCAGCGCTTCGGCAGTCTGCAAGACATCGCTGATGTAAAACACCGGAAAGCCGAACTTTTCCCAGTTCTGGCTCTGGTGTTGGCCTTCGCCCACCGGGTAATTCGCTTGGGCCGGGTCCACCGAGAGAAGAAATTCGATCCCAGCCTGAATAGCGGAGTCGATCAGGGGAGTACGTTTACCACTGGGACAGTTCCCGAAAGCGCGCATGACCTTGACCGCACCCCAGCCGCAGGGCAGATTCCCGTTGGCGCCGCAGGCAAAATTCGGGCCGCACTTGTAGGCATAATACCGTTCAGTTGCCTTCTTATCCGTTCTGGGGGCCAACCCTTCTCCGGTGATCGTGCGCGCCATCCATTCATAGGCCATTTCGATCCGTTCGTCCCACCAGCCCATCTCGGTCAGCGCCCACAGCATGTTCCCTTGCAGGCAGTCGAAAGTGCCGCCGGGAGCACCGTTATAGGTAATATGCCCACTCTGAGTAAAAGCCTGGTCCATGAAATACTGACAGGCTTTAGATACCCGCTCGTCCTCGATCGAAGCGCCCATCTGGGCCAGCGACTGCAGCGACCAGACCGTGGATTTATACTTCGGCCCATATCCCGGGCCGGGTTTTTCCCAGTAACCCTGCGGGCTCATCTTTGAAAGAACGAAGGGGATCATTCCTTCCGAGTGAGCTTCTTTTCGCAGCGGGGCCAGTTCAGCTTCACCCGCACCCAATAAGTCGCGCCGAGCCAGAAACTGGACTGCCGGATTCTCGGGTTCAAGCAGCCAATCAATCGGAAACGCTTTCAATTGATCTGTCCAATGCATTTTCCCTCCATTTCTGACATACCTTTACTCAATTATAAAGAATTTAGCCGATTAAAGGTCTTTATAAATGAATAGTGGTGATAACAAATCAGGGTTAATTCTTATATAATTTATTTATCCCACCTGGAGAATGCCTGTGAAAAAGTTGTTCAACTTTCACCGCGGCAAAGAAAATAAACAGGAACCAAAAGGAACAGAACCCGGGCAGACGACCGCGGCTGTTTCTGCATTCATTCCGGAAGACTCCTTCTCGGAATTTCTACTTTCCTCTCCGCTTGCCGGTTCGGAGTTGAATATTCCGCGCGATTATGTGATCGACCGGGAGATTGTGATACAGCCATGAACTATCTATTGGACACCTGTATTCTCACTGAATTTGCCCGCAGGAAACCTGAACCCAAGGTGATCCGCTGGATCGATACCATCGACCGCAATTCCCTTTTTACAAGCGTGATCACCATCGGTGAGATCCAACGCGGCGTCGAACGCATGGAGCAATCAGACCGCAAGGATGAACTGCTCAAATGGGTCTATAACGGCCTGGTCGAACGTCTCAAAGATCACATCGTTCCCCTCGATACCATGACCCTCACCGTCTGGGGCTCCCTCACCGCCTGGCGTGATAACAACGGAAAACCTCTCGGCATCCTCGAATCACTCATCGCCGCCAGTGCGCTGCGCAACAATATGATGATCGCCACCCGCTATGTGGAGATATACCGCCGTACCGGCGTACCCGTGGTCAACCCCTGGACCTTTGAACCGGGTAATTTCTACCAGTAATGGTGCACTAAAGGCCGGATCTTCTGGTAATACACTTCATGAATGCCGCGCATGGCCGCCTCACTCAGAGGAGGCAGGTCCGCGGCTTTTATGTTGTCCTCCACCTGGTTCACCCGCTTTGCACCCGGGATGGCAGCCGTTACTGCCGGGAACATCAATATCCAGCGCAGGGCCATTTCGGCCATGTCTGCATGCTCCGGTACGTACTTTCGTAGTTCTTCTACCGCTTTCAGGCCGGTCTCAAAATCCACTCCGGCAAAAGTCTCACCTCGGTCAAAGGCTTCACCGTGGCGGTTGAACGCGCGGTGATCCTCACTGGAGAATTGGCTGTGCGCGGTAAACTTGCCGGTCAGCAGCCCTGATGCCAGCGGCACGCGGGCCAGGATGCCCACTTTTTTCTTCTGGGCTTCGGTGAAGAACAGCTCTGATGGCCGCTGCCGGAAGATGTTGAAGATGATCTGCACCGACTGTACATTGGGATACTCGATGGCTTTCAGTGCTTCTTCCACCTTCTCCACGCTGACTCCATAGTTGCGCACCTTGCCGGCACGGGAGAGATCATCCAGCACGCCAAACACCTCGGGCATGTAATACACTTCGGTCGGCGGGCAGTGTAATTGAAGCAAGTCCAGTTCGTCCACTTCCAGGTTCTTCAGACTGCGCTCCACAAATGCGGTCAGGTTCTCGCGGGTATAACCGGAGGCCACATGCGGGTCCAGGCGGCGGCCGGCTTTGGTGGCGATATAGAACTTCTCACTGCGTTCCTTGCGCAATTTGGCAAACAACCGTTCGCTGCGTCCATCGCCGTAAACATCCGCCGTGTCGAAGAAGTTCACCCCCATATCCAACGCCCGGTTCAGCGCCGCCAGCGAATCGCTGTCGTCCACCTCGCCCCACGATCCGCCGATCGCCCAGGCCCCAAAACTGATCTCCGAGATCTTCCATCCCGTCCGTCCGAATTCGCGGTAATTCATGTCTCCTCCTCATTCATAATCCACAATCTTATTATAGTAAAAAAATGTCCACGAATTTCACGAATTGCACAAAAAAAAGCCAATGATACAAATTACCGCCCATAAAAAAGAATTCTGTTATTTACCACGTTTCTTACTCCTTCTTGGTTTTCCTCAGTATCCTTTGTGTGATCATGGTAAAACCAAAACTCTATTACCACGAATGCTACGAAACACACGGGAAAAAAGAGTTTAGCACTTGTTCGTGTCGTCCGTGTGGTTCGTGGTAAAACGATCTTCCTGTATTTCACTCAGTACCTCATTGTCATTTTTCCTTAATAACAAATTTGTGAAAATTGGTAAAATTCGTGGACCCTCTTTTGTTTTCTTGGTCTTTCCTTACGTGTCCTTTGTGTCCCAGTGGTAAATTAACTAAAAAGACAGCCGTGGTGCAACGGCTGTCTTTTGATCATTGAATCTGAATTGCTTATCCCAGGTTGACGATCTTCAACCCGGTGAGCAGGATCAGCAGGACCAGAACAGGGGAGACAAAACGCAGGATGTTGAAGATCACCTTCAGCAATCCCTCATTCTTGAGTTTGCCTTCATTAGATAAGGTCTCTTTGAATTTAGGCCAGCCCCACACCCAGCCGACGAAAATGGCGATCAGCAAGCCGCCCAGGGGCAGAAGAATATTGCTGGTCGTGTAATCGCAGAAATCAAACGCGGTCATTCCAAACAGTTTGAAATTGGCCAGCGTGCTGTTGGAAAGTGCGCACAGCGAACCCACCAGGCCCATCCCCAGAACAGTCACCAGGGTGGAGCCTTTGCGGCCCAACTTGGTATTGTTCACCAGGAAGGCCACCACAACTTCCACCAGGGAGAGCATGGCACCGATGGCCGCGAATGCGGTCAGCACGAAGAATAGGACCATGAAGATCTGTCCGAACGGCATGGAGGCGAAGACGGTCGGGATGGTGATGAACAGCAATTTGGTACCGGCAGCCGGTTCGAAACCGAACGCGAAAACAGCCGGGAAGATGGCGATGCCCGCCAGCATGGAGACCAACAGGTCAGCACCCACGACACGGGCAGCATTGGCCGGGATATTCTGGTCATCGCCGTAGTAGCTGCCATAGGTAAGCATGGCACCCATACCGATGGAGAGTTTGAAGAAAGCCAGGCCTAACGCAGTCAGGATGGCTGAAGTTGTCAATTTAGTGAAATCGGGTTTAAAGAGGAAAGCCAGACCGGCTGAAGCACCGGGCAGGGTCAGGCTGCGGATGCCGATGATGATGAGCATCACTGCCAGGATCGGCAGCAGTTTCTTGGTGGTAGCTTCAATGCCTTTGGTAACGCCCAGCATGATGATCACGCCCACCACGATCAGGACGACCCACTGTACAACAAGAGAGAGAACGGGGCTGGAAACCAGGTTGCCAAATGCGGCGCTGGTGACTGAAGCATCAGTGGTCAGCAGTGAATGAGAGAAGGATTTCGCGATATAAGCAAAGACCCAGCCGGCTACCTCAGTGTAGAAGGCCATGATCAAAAAGGCAGCCAGAACACCTGAAGCTCCGATGATCCACCACAGGGTCTTCGGAGCAATTTTCTTAAAGCTGGTGACCGCATCCGCGCGGCCTTTGCGGCCAAGCATTTGCTCGGCAACCATGATCGGGAACCCTACCAGCACAGTACAGGCCAGGTAGACGATCAAGAACGCGGCACCACCATTGGCGCCGGTCAGGTAGGGGAATTTCCAAATGTTGCCCAGGCCAACTGCAGAACCCAGGGTGGCCATCAGCACACCCAGACCCGTCGCGAAACGTTCAGGACTTACTTTCGCAACATTTCCACTTCCAGATTTACCACTCATTAAAGCATCTCCAAAATTGGGTATAAAAAAGCTCCTCGGTCATTTATCCGGGGAGCAAATTTTCTTAAACAGGCTTGCAGAAACTAGGAATGCCTGACCTTGCTCACGCCGGATTATGCTGGCGAAGCCAAATAATTGATTTAAAGGAAAAATGGTTTGGGCAGGTCATGATGCGCTTGTTTATACATCCAGAAAGCGATTTTGGAAAGAGTTTTAATGGAAATTTTAAGGAAAATCAGTAAAATTGATGCCTTTTTGCCCCATTTTAAGGGAATTTATGACCCATTTTGCTGTACTTATTAAACCTCTTCAAAAACAGGCGTGTGTATAATAAAGTATGTTTCCAATCCCCGGCAGTACCAGAATTTAATGAGGAGTTCACCTATGCAGGCTGATACCGTAATGATCATTTTGACGATTAACGGCGAGGATCGCGAAGTTGAGGTCTCAGCGGAGGAGAACCTGCGTAATGTCCTGCGCAGACTGTCTTATTTCAGCGTCAAGCACGGCTGCGAAGATGGCACCTGCGGGGCCTGTACCGTCCAGATCGACGGGAAAGCCATGCACAGCTGCCGGGTAAAAGCTGTTGATGCCATGGGCAAACAGATCACCACCACTGAAGGCATCAGCAAGGATGGGAAGCTACACCCGCTGCAGATAGCCTTTATGGAAGCCGGCGCTATCCAGTGCGGCTATTCCACCCCCGGTCAGATCATGACAGCCAAGGCCTTCCTGGAGAAGAACCCCAACCCGACCGAAGAAGAAGTACGCCAGGCAATGAACAGCGTGATCTGCCGCTGCACTGGCTACATGCGCCCGGTCAGTGCCGTGCTGCGTGCCGCCGCCGAAATGCGCGGGGAGAAGGTCGCACCAGTCGAACCCATCGAATTGACCCTGCCCGCGGATATTAATGAAGCAGAGATCCCTGAGGCTTTCCTGCGCAGGGACGGTTCGCGGGTTCCCCTACCACCACTGGTCTATTCCCCCGAGGGATATCCCCGCACAAATATCGTTGGTAAGGCCGAGATCAAGGTAGACGCCGAAAAGCTGGCCCGCGGCAAACCCGTTTTTACCGATGACCTGCACATGGAAGGGATGCTGTACGGCGCCCTGCTCACCAGCCCGCACGCCCACGCCAATATCAAGAATATCGATACCAGCCGCGCCCTTGCGTTGCCAGGGGTGCGTGCAGTACTTACTTACAAGAACCTGCCGCGGGTGAAATACGCATCCGGCGGGCAGAGTTACCCGCAGCTGCTGCCTTATGACCAGGTCAGCCTGGATAACAAGGTACGCCATGAAGGCGACCGCGTGGCCGTGGTGGCTGCGGACACTCCCGAGATCGCTGCCGAAGCGCTCAAAATGATCGATGTGGATTACGATGTGCTGCCACCGGTGTTAACCGCCATGGAAGCGCTGCGCCCCGGTGCTCCGGTGATCCACGATGAAGCGGATACCGAGGGCATCTTCGACCGCCAGCATAATATCGTCCATCACATCGAGACCGGCATCGGAGATGTTGAGAAAGCCTTCTCCGAAGCCGATGAAGTGATCATCGGCGAGTACACCACCCAGCGCCAGCAGCAAGCCCACATTGAGCCGCACGCCTGCATCACCTGGCTGGACGAGAACGACCGCCTGGTCATCCGCACCAGCACACAGGTACCTTACCATATTCGCCGCATCGTCGCCCCGCTCATCGGGCTGCCTGTCAAACGCATCCATGTCATAAAACCCCGCATCGGCGGCGGTTTTGGCAACAAGCAGGAGATGATCCTCGAGGACCTGTGCTCCCACCTAACCCTGGCCACAAAGCGCCCGGTGCGCATGGAACTCACCCGCGAACAGGAATTCACCACCACTCGCAGCCGCCATCCGGAGATCATGCGCTACAAGATCGGCGTCAAGGACGGCAAGGTGACCGCCATCGACCTGAGGATGATCGGTGATACCGGCGCTTATGCCAGCCACTCGCTGACCGTCAACATGGTCGGCGGCTTCAAAGGCCTCACCCTCTACAATCCGCCCAACGCGCGCTTCAACTGCGACGTGGTCTACACCAACCAGCCAGTCTCCGGCGCCTTCCGCGGCTACGGCTCCATGCAGTGCCAGTACGCCGTTGAAGTGTGTATGGCTGAACTGGCGGATAAGTTGGGTGTAGATGAAGTGGAATTCAAACGCAATAACTGGATCAAAAAAGGCGACCCGCTGCGCCTCTCCCGCGCCATGGGAGAAGGCCGCGAAGGTACGGAGCAATCGCTGCACACCACCGCCATGGCCGAATGCGTCGCGCTTGGCCTGCGCGCGGTGGACTATTACCCCAAACGTCAGCGCTATTTAACGCAGACTGGCACCCTGCGCCGCGGCATCGGCATGTCCGTTTCCATTCACGGATCCGGTATCGCCGGGTTGGATATGGCCTCGGCCACCATCAAAATGAATGATGACGGCTCCTTCAACCTGCTGGTGGGCGCCTCGGACTGCGGAACCGGGTCCGACACCATCCTGGCGCAAATGGCCGCCGAGGAGTTGGGTGTCCCCGTGGAAGACATCATCGTCACCTCAGCCGACACCGATTACACACCCTTTGATAAAGGTGCGTACGCCAGCAGCACCACCTTCATCAGTGGCGGCGCTGTGCGCAAGACCGCCAGGCTGGTCAAAGCCCAGGTACAGGAGCAGGCCGCCCTGCTGCTTAACCTCTCGGAACCCGCGGATATGGAACTGCGCGGCCGCCGGGTGTATGCCCCGGACGGACGGTCGGTCAGCCTGGCTGAAGTAGGCCTGAGCAGCCTTCACCAGGTGAATCAGCACCAGATCATCGCCTCCGCCTCGCATATCAGCCCCAACAGCCCTCCCCCAACCGGTGCCACCTTTGCCGAAATCGTCGTGGATACCTCGACCGGCATTGTGACCGTGGAGCGCCTGCTGATGGCGGTCGATTGCGGCCGCGTGATCAACCCGCTGACTGCGATGGGCCAGGTCGAGGGCGGCATGGCCCAGGGCTACGGCTTTGCCATGAGCGAAAATGTGACCCTCGATGAGACCGGCCGCGTTCAGGTCCGCGACTTCGTCAAATACAAACTGCCGAAGTTCAAGACCGCCCCGCTCTTCGATGTGATCTTTGTACAGACCGACGAACCCAGCGGCCCATACGGCGCCAAATCCGTCTCGGAGCTCTCCATCGACGGAGTCGCCCCGGCCATCGCCAGCGCCATCCACAACGCCGCCGGCATCTGGCTGCGTAATCTTCCCTACACCGCGGATAAAGTACTTCGGGCGCTGGAAGAGAAAAGGTAATATTGCTTCTTTAGGAAATCTCTGAAGTAGCTTTACTTCCTCGAAACACACGAGACACCCGGTTTTTTGAAAAAACCGGGTGTCTGCTCTATCTTGTAGATCGCTATTTACAACGCGATTGCATCCTTCTGGATAGATTCAACGAAATCTTTGTCTGAAATAGAGGAAAGAATATTTCTGGGAATGACATCTACATGAACGTTAAGGACTTTTTCGACTTCATATCCAAAACCAGCCACGCCAAAAAGTGAAGCACCTTCTTGCATTTCAACCATCAGGTCTACATCACTCTGGCCTGTGCTTTCGCCGCGGGCAACTGACCCGGAGACATAAACCTGCCTTATTCCATGCTGGTTGGCGATCTGAATGATCTGGGGAGCAAAATGATGCAACTGGGCTAGATCCATAATTGATTTCCTCCTAAAAATTATACATCATCCGGATATAGTACAAAAAGTGCCCCGGATTTTCCCGAGCACAGGCTATAAACAGACTAGACACCCGGTTTTTTGAAAAAACCGGGTGTCTGACTTGGATTTTATGTCCCATGTAAAAAACGATCTCATTTTAATAAGGGGAGCATAAAGGTTATGGGCGGATCAATTTCCATCCGGTCATAAATCCGAGGTTATGTTTTACCTGCAGGGTGATGCCCAGCAGACCAAGGGCTTCAAGTTCACGCGCCCGCAGCAGCGGGCCGGCATCCACGGCCACCAGACCGCCGTCACTGACCAGTTTTTCAACGGTTTTCTTCGCGGCATCGTCATCCCCGGCGATAAAGACATCCAGCGGAGTTCCGCCAACGTTTCCAGCTACCAGGGTTCCGGCAAAGGTAGTGTTGAACGCCTTGACCACTTTCGCGTTCGGGACCACTTTGGCCAACTCTTCCGCAGAGGAAGTGCCCGGAGCGGTCGCGAGCCCGTCGAAGGTCTGGTTGAGTGGGTTGGCGATATCTACTACCACTTTTCCGTCCAGCTTGCTCCCCAGCTTTTTTGCCACTTCAAGGTTGGCCCCGTACCAGACCGCCAGAACAACCACATCGCCTAATCCTGCGTTCTCAAAGGAAGCACTCTGTACAGAAGCGCCCTTTTTAGCAACTCCGCGCAGTTCTTTTACCAATGCTTCGGCCGATTCAGGGTTGTTATCCACCACGGTGAGATCGTGTCCACCCGCCGCCAGGCGATAACCAATTCCTTTTCCCATGTTTCCGGCACCGATAATTGTTACTTTCATAAGATCATCTCCTAATAATTATTGTATAGTTACTATCTATTTGTTAGTTACATTTTAGACAAATACTATCCAATTGTCAAGCAGCTATTTTAAAGTTATAATAAAAAATATACATTTGATAGTATTAGAGGTGAAAAATGTCTGATGCTGAAATGACCGAAGAACGCTGCCCGGTTGAAGCGATTGCCGAGATCATCGGGCGTAAATGGGTCTCGCTCATCCTGCGTGACCTGGCCGATGGGCCCAAACGCTTCGGGGAGCTGGAGCATTCCATCAAGGTCAGCCCGCGCATTCTTTCAATGCGCCTTCAGGAACTCGAAGCTGACGACCTGGTCCACCGCGAGGTATTTGCTGAGGTCCCTCCGCGCACTGAATACACCCTCACCGAACGCGGCAGCCTGCTCATCCCCCTGATCGAGACCATGCGCGAAGTAGGTAAGCATTTTATCTAGTATCATTAACAGGGTAGCTCATCGATCAACCAGGATGGAGGTCCTCATGGAAACAAACATTCCCGAATGGTGTCAGCGCATCCCCAAAGTGGAGCTGCATCTGCATCTTGAAGGGTCCATTCCCCTGCCCACACTGTGGCAGCTCATCCAAAAATACGGCGGTAATGCCGAAACCCCCACCCTGGACTCTCTGACCAGCAAATTCACTTATAAAGACTTTCCCCACTTTATCCAAACCTGGATCTGGATGACCCAGTTCCTGCGTGAATACGAAGATTTCACCCTCATCTCGGAAGCCGTTGCCCGCGACCTGGCGGCGCAGAACATCCGTTACGTGGAGGCGTTCTTCTCCCCCAATGACTTCGCCGAACACGGCCTCACCGTGCAGCGCATTGCTGAAGCTATTCGCACTGGCCTGGACCGGGTACCGCAGGTGCGTATTTCGCTCATTCCGGACCTGACCCGCGACACCGGGCCGGACCTGACGAAAGCGGAAAACGTGATGCACGCTGCCGCTGAACTCCGCGATCTTGGCGTGATCGGCATTGGCCTGGGCGGTTCCGAGCAGGATTTCCCGGCTGAATTATTTGCCAGTGTCTACGAGAAAGCGCGGAAATTAGGCCTGCATACCACCGCTCACGCCGGTGAAGCTGCCGGCCCGGAGAGCGTTTGGGCAGCGTTGGATGTACTCAAAGTGCAGCGCATCGGCCACGGAGTACGCTCCATCGAAGACCCCGCCCTGGTCCGTGAACTGGCCAAACGGCGTATCCCGCTGGAGGTCTGCCCCATCTCGAACATGCGCACCGGCATCTATTCCTTCATTGATGAGCACCCCATCCGCAAACTGTATGAACGCGGAGTGGTCGTTACCGTCAATACCGACGATCCCAAGTTATTCGGCAATTCATTGGCCGGGGAATACGCGCTGCTGGTCAGCCAGCTCGGGTTCACCTCGGAGGAGGTCAAAGGCCTGATTCTTCAAGGCATCACCAGCAGCTGGCTCAGCGACTCAAAGAAGAAAGCCCTCATTCAGGAATTTCAGGACGATCCGGGCTGGCAGCTCTGAGCAGTACTACGACGACAATCAAATCTATAGCTCTCAAAAGGAACCTCCCTTCGGCAGGTTCCTTTTTTTTGAGTTGATGATTTGATTCTCAAAGAAATATTCTGTAAACTATTCAGGTGGGGTATTCATTACTCGTCTAACCCGGTTGTTTTTGCACACCTCTTCTGCCAAATTTTATTCGGTGCCATAATGCGAAAAATTTGTGAATCATCAGAAAGATTAATACCTGAATTCAAATTTCTGCAATCCGCTAAATATAAGAATATTTAGATGGGTAAATTATTGCTTTTCCCAACCTTTTTCTTTCTTGTCTGTATATATAGTATGAGATCTCAAAACATCGGAAATATTCATGAACGATGAACAAGCAATCGAAAACCTGAAAAAAGGTGAACTTGACGGTCTGGATGTGCTGGTATTGAAATATCAAGAGAAGGCACTTCGTACCGCCTACCTGATCACTCGCGACAACGACCTGGCCCGGGATGCTGTTCAGGAAAGTTTTCTGCGCATCTACCAGAACATCCGGCGCGTTGACATCTCCCGGCCGTTTGAACCTTACCTTTTACGCAGCGTGGTCAACACTGCGTTGAACATGACAGAAAAGCTGCGGCGTGAAACCACTCTGGATGAAGACCTTCCCCCGATCAATTTGGAAGACCTCCTGGGAAGGGCATCCTCCACTGAAGACCAGGTGGAATACGCACAGCTCAAAGAGCAGATTGGTGCCTGTCTCGACCGGCTTCCCCCACGCGAAAGAGCAGTACTCATCGAGCGCTACTACCTGGGTATGAATGAAAAAGAGATGGCAGATCATCACGATGTGGCACCGGGTACGGTTAAATGGTTGTTGAATACTGCGCGAAAGCGCATGCGCGCATTCATTGGAACGGAGGACGAATAATATGAGAACACGAACTCCCGACCAGGTTTTGGATGAGATCGCCCGCGAAGGGATCGGGGCGGAATTCAGCCTTTCTTCAGGACTCAAAGCCCGGATAAGAAAGGAAAATCAAAATCGTATGAAACGCAGAAACATTTTGATCGGAGCAACTGTTTTTGTTGTGGTTGTGATCGGTTTGTTTTCAATCCCGAGCGTCGCTCAGGCTGTTAAAAAGCTTTTTGGTTATATTCCCGGATCGGGTTTCATTGAACAGAGTACGCCAATAAGAGTGCTTAAAGAACCGGTAACCCTTGAGGCTGGAGGAATTTCAATCACGGTCAGCCAGGCTGTTGCAGATTCGGAACATACCAGCATTGCCTACAAACTGGAACACATTCCAGATACGAGCGACATCAATGCAGGTCTGGAGGGTTACTGCCGGGCATTACCCGCGATCAAGCTGGCAGACGGAACAATACTGGACCCCAAAACGATCTCCGGGAATTTCTGGGCCAGCGGTCTTTCAAGACAATTGGAGTATGGGGCTATCCCGTCAGATGAAAAGTCGGTCTCCCTGATCTTCTCGTGCATCGAAAGCGCGCCGCTTTCTGCGGAAACTTCGAATGTGTCTCTTGTACTCGAGTTTAAGAACGCACCCGATGACCTGAAAGTCTACCCGGTTGTAGAATTGCCCACCCCCGACATAACTGAAACGTCTTCGGTTGAACCCACCAATCCTGCATCACCCATTTCACTTTCGATAAATAAGTACGTGCAAACAGATACTGATCTGATCTTCCTGGGAGTTTTACAGTCGGATTCGACAGATTTTAGACTATCATTCGTGGAGTCCGGTGCCGTTCACCTGACAGATTCAGCAGGAAACTCCATTCCCATTGAAGAAGACACATCCATCACCGATCCAGATGCCGGCGATGCCGGAGGTAATGCCTTGCCGCTGACCTATCACACAGCGGGTGCGTATGCTCCCGGGCTGGCGACGCTGACAATCGATGAGGTTTGGGTGGACTTCCCCGGCGGGCAGAAATTTACTTTCGATGCCGGTTCCTCTCCCCAACCCGGCCAGACCTGGCCAATCGGGCAATCCCTTGATCTGAATGGCAATAAAGTCACAATAATCGATGCCGCCGAAGGTCAGGATGGAAAATCACTTGACCTTAACTTCGAGGCCCCGAAGAATATCTCCAACCTGCTGCTTTGTGATTCCGAGCATGATATTTTGGGCGGAGGCGGAGGTGATATCAACACCGGCTTCACCTATAAAGATAATTTCCCCTCCGGAATTTTGAATTTATACGTGTGTGGTTTCTCACAAAAGATCAGCGGGCCCTGGCAGGCAAAGATCGATATCCCTGCATCCATCGGGAAAACAACCCCTACCGCCATCCCTGAAGCTTGCCTGACGAATACCTCGTGGCAAACAGCGCTGCAAAATGCTTCGGCGGTTCTCCCGGATGGATTGGGAACCCGAATGCTGCTCGCGGATACCCCTGCGCCGGAATATCTCTATCACGTCTTGCTGGCCTCAATTCCCGATCTGGGAACAGAGGACCTCGGTAAAGCGTACAGCGGTTCCTTTTCACCGGATGGCAAAAAAGTAGCATTGGGCACCGATGAAGGCTTAAAAATTATCACCCTGGAAGATCATCAGCAGATTCTCGTGGCGGATACCACCCGACGGGATATGAACCCGGTCTGGTCGCCGGATGGGACAGAGATCGCCTTCACCCGCGGGCCGATTGCCGGAATGATGGGGGGATCAGGACCTTATCAATTGATGTTGGTTGATGCCGATGGCTCCGGATTGAGAACCTTGTTAGCGGATGGAGCAGCCAATTACGCACAAAGCTGGATCCCTGGCAGCGATCTGTTGATCTTTACTGTAAAGACAGAGCAGGGTTCCACGATCAAGTCCATCAATTCGGTTACCGGCGAGATTGAGATGCTGACTGAAGTAAATTACCAGAACACCGATGTAGCAGTTTCACCTGATGGCAAAAAGATCGCCTACGAAACCATGCTTCCAGGGGAAAAGTATTCCATCTGGGTATCAGACCTCGATGGCAGCAATGCCAGGTTGGTCAGCAATGCAGACCCGATCGTTACCACCGTTCCCCAATGGAGCCCGGACGGTCAGTGGTTGGCGATCAGTGTTTACGATACGTCATTGAATGAGAACGCGGCTACTATCAGCCTGGTAAACCCGACTACCTGCCAGGTGATCCCGATCACTGAACTTCACGGCAGCGTCAATTCATGGCAATAGCGCAACAGAAAAACACAAATCCCAAACAAGCTAAAAACTATTGAATAAGAATGAGGCTTTCCCTACCTTTTGGGAAAGCCTCATTTTGCATCTATCGCGGAACCAATTATGGTCCCTTAAGATTTTAGGTCGATCAGGTTGCCCAGGCTGCTCAAGCCGGCTGCGTTGATCTGGCTGAGCAGGTTGGTCTGGTCATCGCTGCTCAAATTGGAAAGATCATAATTTGAGAGGATGTCCTTCAGCGTGGAAAGATCAGTGGCGCTGATGGAACTAGAGCTGCCAAATCCACCCCCATCAGGCGGCGGTGGCGGCGGAGTCCCACCGGCTGCACCGGTCGGGGCAGTTTCACCGGTAGCCAGTGTGCGAATATTATCGGCGTCGAACCCGGCAGATTCGATCGCTTCCTTCATCCCCGCCTGGGGCTTGATTCCCGCATCTTGAAAAGCCTGCCAGATCTCTTTGGCATCATCTTCTGAGATATTATCGGCATCGTAATTCGAGAGAATATCGGAGATGGTGCTTTTTTGATCATCGGTAAGTGTAGATACGGGAGTGCGGCTGGAACTGAGTTGTTCCAGGCTGCTGATCATGGACGAACTGGACGAAATTGAACTGACCATAAGATCTCCCTTTTGTTTCACCAGTTTTCTGGTGAGGTTTATTTTGCATCATTGTAGCTTTGGCAATAATTGCAACATGTAAACTTTCAATTAATAAAGAATGGAGCTTTCCCTCGTGCCGCACATAATTCATGCATATCTTCTCCACAATTCAATTCCAGAAAAAAAAGGTTTTGCAATTTTTTTGTTTTACCATTGCAAAAACCTGAGTTTGTCAATTTAGTACTCTATTCGAATTTCCGTAGGGGCGGTTCATGAACCGCCCGAACCAGAGCCAATCCCCGCCTTGCAATTTTAGTGTGTTTGTCGATCATGTTTATTGCAATGATTGCGAATATTGTCTCTTTTTTGAGATCAAAAAGAGAATGAATCAGGTTAACTAATAAACTCATGTGAACCAAATTTCAAGCCACCTTTTGTGTTACCATTGCTAAAATAATCAAACTACGAAAGAACACTCAAGAGAACCCTCTTATGAAAATGACCCCCCGCGTTTTTATTGTCGCTGTTGTTCTGCTGTTGATCCTATTCAGTGCTGGTACCTTCTGGGCAGTTAAAAATATCAGCCTCCCCTCCAATTCTACCAACTCACAATCCACCCTTGGATCTGGGACCTATCAAGCCCAGGTGGTGGCAATTTCGGATGAAGGCCAGATCAAACTGGGAGATCACGAACAGCTTTATCAGACCATGCTGGTCAAAGTACTGGAGGGGGAGTACAAAGGGCAGGAGTTTTCTATCAGCTACGGCAAGACCCAGATCCGCTCTGATAACACCCGTTTCAACATCGGAGAGAAAGTCTATGTCATGATCGGCGCCGGTGTGGATGGTACCCTTCGTGCCAGTTATACCGATTACGACCGCACCACTATTTTATTGATCCTTTTCATTGCCTTTGTCCTGGCTGTACTGGTGATGGGCCGGCGTAAAGGATTGGGGTCCTTGGTTTCTCTGGCTTTCAGCATGTTCATCATCCTATGCTACATTATTCCGCACATCCTCACCGGTGAAGACCCGGTCAAGGTCAGCCTCATTGGCTCCGGCATTCTGCTGGGGATCTCTCTTTACATGACCTACGGCTGGAACCTCAAGACCCACGCGTCGGTGATCTCCATGGTGTTCACCCTGCTCATCACCGGCGGATTGAGCGCCCTTTTCGTCAGCCTGGCCCACCTCAACGGCTACGGTGATGAGAACGCGCTCTACCTCATCCAGATGTCTTCCTTCCAGATCAACGTACAGGGCCTACTGCTGGGCGGCATGATCATCGGCACGCTGGGCATTCTCGATGACCTGGTCACCTCGCAGTCCGCGGCTGTGGTTGAGATCCACGGCGCCAACCCGGCGCTGAGTATGCGCCAGACCTTTTTACGCGCCATCCATATCGGGCAGGACCATGTGGCTGCCACGGTCAATACCCTGGTCCTCTCTTACACCGGGGCCTCCCTGCCGCTGCTGCTGGTCTTCACCCTGGCCCAGGGCAGCTATCATTACCTCATCAACTCCGAAATGCTGGCAGAAGAGATCGTGCGCACCCTGGTCGGCTCGCTCGGCCTGGTAGCCGCGGTACCGATCTCAACTGTAATGGCCACCCTCATCATCGTCGGCCAGGAGAAATTGAATAAACTCGGTGAGTGGCGCACCCTTCTCGGTCCGGAAACCAGCGATAACGCCGAAGGGCATCACGTACATTAGTTTCGGTTGGCAATCGTTCATTTTTATGTAAAAATAAAGAATATTTCAGAAAAGATCAATGAAGGGGAAGACCATGAGCATCGATGAAAATTCTGATAAAAACAGCCAGTATAAGAAGATCATTCGCGAGAATTATCTATTTCGTGAAACTGAAGAGCTTGTCCAAATTCTTCATACAAGCGACCCGGCAGATTGGGAGCCGGAAACCTTTGATGTGATCAAAGAGATCCTTGCAGAACGCGGTGAGGATCTCAACACCCAACCTGTGAATGGACCACAGATCAAGAAAGAAGTCTTCACTCCCATACCGTTGAACACGGAAAAACAATCTCTCTACAAGGTTCCCTATTGGGATGGCAAACCGGGGTTTGCCCTGCCTTACAAAGGGGAAGCTTTCGTTCGCCACCTTGAGGATTCAACCGCAGAGCTGGAATGCGTCTTTTGTAATGCCAGAATCCCTGCGGATGCCAGGTTTTGTCCGAAGTGCGGCAACGCTCTTTACCCGGATTCATTCGAACAAGAAGTCTCTGATGAACCCATGGATGAGGAACTTTTCGCTTCACTGGATGCTCTCAGCCTGGAGGAATTGGAGGACGAGCTTTCAGCCACTGATCTGCGCGACCTCTCCCGCAAAGAGATCATTGCCTGGCGCTGCGCTTTCAATAAATTCGAGATGTCTCCGGTTGCCCTCTACGATCAGGGAGAGGTCCTGCGCAGTTTTTATCCCTACCTGACGGATGAAGCCCTCTATCTTCTGGGCCATCCCGGGAACCGCACCCTCCCCGGGAAATGGGGAGTGGATTATGTAGAGACAAATGCAGAAACCGGTTATGAATTAGGAATCTTGCTCGAAAAAATCATTCATTTTTCTTTAAGGACCAAAAATCCATTTTTTATTCTTGTACTCTTTTATTCTTCCTTTTTTTGTTTATTGCCAATTGTCGGTTTCTTTACACAAAATGAAGCAGAAGCTTTCTTTTTTATTCCTTTGATCATTATTGGAGTTTATTTACTGATAAATGCAACCCTCTGTGTTATTGCCCCAATAGATGATTCTGAGAATTAATCCCTCCAAAGATAAATTTTTCTAGGAAAAAACATGGACTATAATCTGGACCCTGACGAACAAATGCGATTAAAGAACAATATTCGCGAAAGCATGCAGTTCAAAGACACGGATGAACTGATCGATATCTGGGTGGCCCACGATACCAATGACTGGACCCCGGAAGCCTTCGAAGTGGTGGGCGAGATCCTGCGGGAACGCGGGCTGGACCTGGACCACCTGGAGGACGCGGAATACACGATCCCGGACGAGGAGGACGCAGCCAGGCCGGCGCAGAACTCCGACACACCCGGCTGGGTCGGCCGTGCCGTCAACATGAAGTCCAACGAAGCCAACCGCAAGTTCTCTGAAAAGTCCTACCTGCTCTATTTTGAAGGAAAAAGCCGTGAGGAGCTTGACGAAAAAAGTACAAACGAGCTGATCAAATTGCTTAAAGTGCAGGTCACCTTGTTGAACGTGATCCAGGAGATCCTGGCGCAGCGCGGTGTGGACGCCGAAGAGTACATGAACAGCAGCAGCTCCTACGGCGAAACGCTCAAATGCACCAGCTGCGACGCCGACCTGCCCTTTGACGCGCGTTTCTGCCCGCAGTGCGGCATGGAGATCTACCCGGATTCAGAAGGGGAAGACTGACCCTTTCGGTTATCCTTTGTTTGTTTCTAATCGCCGAACAACACAACACGAAGAGCTTTTCCACTAATTACACGAATTTTACGAATTTACACGAATGTTACTGTAGAAAATTACTTAATCAAAGAATAAACGAGTAAGTGAAAATACGATCACAATAAAAAAATGATTTCAATGAGTCACTCTAAGATAAAAGAAATTTTTTATTGTGCCTTCCCAGCTTTTTATCTCAGGGGAATAAGTTGGTATCAGGCAGACACCCGGTTTCTTCTCCGAAGAAACCGGGTGTCTGGGTTGTTCTTCAGCTTGTCGATGGGGATTTCCTCTTATAGATAATTTTATTGTGAGTAAAACCCTGTTATAATAGAATAAATTATCTATTCATTTTCGATCAAGGCGGGGTTTTATGGAAGAAAAAATTCGCGAAATGATAACCAACCTGGCAGAGAAAGACGATGACATCCGCTATGAAGCTTTCCAGCGGCTGATGAGCATCACCGAGGAACCGGTCCCCTGGATCTATGAAGCCTGGGACGAATTGGCTGCCAAATTTAACAGCGGAAATTCTTATCAACGTACGATCGCCATGAACCTGTTCTGCAGCCTCTCGCGCAGTGACAGTCAGAAGCGCATTGTCGAGGTCCTGCCGCAGCTTCTGGCACTGACTGAGGATGAAAAGTTCATCACACGGCGTCAGACCATGCAGGCACTGTGGAAAGTCGCCTGGTACGAGCCCGAATTGCTAGGCCCGGTCGTAGATAAATACGTAGAACGTTTCTCCACCTGTGTCAACGAGGAGCACCCCAACCTGCTGCAGCGTGATATCGTTCAGGCATTACTGACCCTGGCCGAGCTGCGTAATGACCCCGATCTCTCCAGCAAAGTGAACCAATTGATTGAAAGCGAATCCGACCCCAAAGCCCGCAAAGCCCTGGTAGCCCTCAAGAAAAAAACAAAGTAGCAAAATTATTCAGTATAAAAAAAGAACCCGATTTCATGAGGAATCGGGTTCTTATTAACTTTAGAGAGCTCACAATAAATAGGAGGACTTTTTTTCCGCGCTGCCTGCCCCAGTTTTAATGGGACCGCGATCTCCGCGTGAAAAACCATTTATTGCTTGTGTTTACCCTATAAATACCGCGAAAACATTTTGCGGTTAATAATCTCAGGTTCTATTCAGAGATCATCTGCTCAAGAATGCGCGTGGTCAGCGACTTGGGACGCTCGATCGGGCGGCCTAATGCGCGGCACCAGACCGCGTGCGTGGTCAGGCCCAGGCTGCGGCTAATGCCAAACAGCACCGTGTAAAAATCAAACTGGGTCACCCCGTAATGCTGCTGGATCGCGCCGGTGATGGCATCCACATTCGGCCATGGATTCTTGACTTTGTTCATCTGGCCCAACACGTCCGGCACGGTCTGATACACCATTTCGGCCAATTTGAAGATCTCGTCATCGGGCAGATACTGCTTGCCGAACTTAAACTGCGCGGTGAAACGCGGATCGGTGACTCGCAGCACAGGGTGCCCGTATCCAGGCACCAGGCGGCCGCTGTTCAGCCAGTCCACCTCGTATTGCCGGACCTGCTCCAGAGTGGGAGTTTCCTTAAAACTCTCGCGCATTTGCAGCAGCCAGCGCAGGCATTCCTCATTCGCCAGCCCGTGCAGCGGACCAGCCAGTCCGTCCATGCCGGCCGAGACGGCATAATACACGTCCGAGAGCGCCGAGGCGACGATATAAGAAGTATGCGCGCTGACATTGGCGCCTTCATGATCCGAAAGCAGGAAGAAGAACAGGCGGCAGAACTCCTTGTATTCTTCATTATCGTTGCCGATCATGTGGGCAAAATTGGCTGCCCAATCTAATTTAGGGTCTGGAGGAATATAACTGCCGTCGCGGTATTTGAGATTATAAATAAAAGCGGCAATCGCCGGCAATTTTGCAGTCAGGTTCAGGCTGTCTTCCAGGTAGGCATCCCAGTATTCGGTCTTTTTCATCCCGTCAATGTAGCGCGGGGTGAACACCGACTCATTGTGCATCGAAAGGATCGCCATGGAAAACATGGTCATGGGATGGGTCGTGATCGGCAGGGATTTGAGCAGGTCGAACACATAGGTCGGAATTTCCGCGCGTTCCCGCCACTCCTCCTCCACCTGCAAGGCTTCATCTTCAGAGGGGAATTCGTCAGTCATCAGCAGATAATACAAACCGCCGGTCATGGGATACTTTGAATTCTTTGCCTTGGGCAGCAAATTGAGCAGCTCGGCAATGTTATAACCGCGCAGGCGGATACCGGATTGGGCATCTACATACGAAATATCACTGACCTGGATCGGGACGTTGCGGATACCGCCGTAGATCTGTTCGACCGTCACATCCGCAATTACATTAGTGCCATAATCTTTGATCAGCTTTGAGATGCGTTTGCTCCACCCCGGGATCTGTTCGCGGATCCTTTGTTTCATCACAATGTCATTCTTGACTGTCTTGCCCATAACTTCCGCCTTTCAAACTCCACAACGTGCCAGGCTGCAGGCTTCCCTGCCAACCGGTCTGATGAATCGCTAGTTTAACAGGTCTGCCGTGATCGAACGGGAAAGCCTGCCGTTGAAGCCGATCTCGCGTGAGATCTGGCTGGCCACCCGGGTCACGATCGGACCATACTTGCCGATCACTTCACTGGTGAACCGCTGCGCTGGGCCAGAGATGGTCAATGCCGCCGCTATCTCTCCGCGGCTGTCAAAGATCGGCGCAGCTACACCGGCTGCTTCCGCCACCCATTCTCCCCGGCTGACGGCATATCCATTTTTTCGGATGAGTTTCAATTCGTCCATTAACTTCTGCCGGTCCACGATCGTCGAATCCGTGATGGGCGCGGGCGGATCTTCTTTGAGGATCCTCTCCCGTCTTTCGGCAGGCAGGTAGGCCAGGAAGATCTTCCCGGCTGATCCCGCATACAACGGGATCCTTCTGCCCAGGCGGGCTACCACCCGCACATTCTGATCGCTCTCCAGACGTTCCACGCATACCCGTTCATTCCCTTCAAGCACATACAAGCTGATGGTCTCGCGGGTAGCCTGATGCAATTCATGGATCGCCGGAAGAGCAGCGTTGCGCACGTCCAGCGCAGAGGAATAGACGCCCGCCCAGGCCAACACCTTACCGCCGAGCGAATAGGCCTGCGTGGCCGGATTTTGCTGCAGCAGGTTTTCTTCTTTCATTGCCTGCAGCAGGCGCCCGGTGGTGCTGGTCGAGAAGTTGATCTTGCGGGCAATCTCGCGCACACCCATTTCGGGCTGTTCAAAAGTAAAACAGTCCAGAATGGCAATGATCCGTTGGAGTGATTTTGATTTTTCGTTAGCCATGAATTGTCTCAATAATTGGGACACCGTCCCATAATTTTTCCATTATATAGTTCCATTTTGGGCGTGTCAAGCAAAATTACAGCACCAATTCAAGAAAATGCTGCCGGAATACAAAACTCCCCCTCATTGTTTTTCAATGCACTTTCCGGCAAGTTGATCAGGTCATTTCGATCTTCAGGGCCTCGGCAGTCACCAGGGGCTGCAGTTTTGTGATCAGTTCGTGTAAAACCTGTTCCTGGACCTTGAGATCATCCTTGTATTCCAATCTGTCCGTGTGATGGATCTCGCTGCGCAGATCTTCCAGTGTTGAATTCAGGACCTGGTGAATGAGCCGGACTTCGTTTTGATCAAGGACGATGGTTGTCATAAACACCTCCTTCTGAAAACTCGGTTCGTAATTTAATTGTATTTCGTCTTCAGACGTTTTCAATCCCTCAATAGATATATTTGCAGGGATGCTAAAATAGAAAATAACAATCTCTTTGTGTCTCATTATTTGGGACGCCGTCCCAAATAATGTGCTAAAATAGCCATTATCTCTCATACGGAGGAGTTCCTCATGCCCAATTCTCCAGTACCAACTCTGCCCGAAAACGGTCATCCTATTACTGTCCACAACGGACAATTACTGGTACCCGACTGCCCCATCCTGCCCTTCATCGAAGGGGATGGTTCCGGTCCGGATATCTGGCGTGCCGCCCGGCGTGTGATCGATGCTGCTGTGGCCGCTGCTTACCAGGGGCAGCGTTCCCTGGCCTGGATGGAAGTTTTCGCAGGCGAGAAGGCACAGGCCCTCTTCGGGACCTCCCTGCCCGCAGAGACACTGGAGGCATTCAAACAATATTATGTGGGCATAAAGGGGCCATTGGCCACTCCAGTAGGCGAAGGCGCTCGTTCATTGAACGTTGCTCTGCGCCAGACCCTGGACCTGTATGTGTGTCAGCGCCCGGTACGCTGGCTGCCTGGCACACCTTCGCCAGTGCGTCAGCCAGAGTTAGTGGATATGGTAGTTTTCCGGGAGAACACCGAGGACCTTTACGCCGGCATTGAATTCGCTGACGGCACTGAAGAGAATAAACGTTTCAAAGACATACTCGCGCGGGAATTCCCCGACGCCTATAAACGCGTTCGTTTTCCAGAGACCTCCGGTATTGGTATCAAACCCATCTCCCGCGAAGGCACCACCCGGTTGGTTCGGGCTGCCATCCAATTCGCGCTGGAAAACAAACGCAAAAGCGTGACCCTGGTGCACAAAGGCAATATCATGAAGTACACCGAAGGCGCCTTCCGCAAGTGGGGCTACGAACTGGCCCAGAGCGAATTCGCCGGCCAGACTTATACCTGGCTGCAGCGCGAAACCACCAGAAAGTTAAGCGGTGAAGAAGCCGCCAACGCCGAGATGAAAGCTGCCCTGGCTGCTGGCAAACTGCTCGTCAAGGACATCATTGCCGACGCGGCTTTTGAGACCGCGCTGACCCGTCCCACCGACCTGGATGTGCTGGCCACCCCCAACCTGAACGGCGACTACCTTTCCGACGCGTTATCGGCACAGGTGGGCGGCCTGGGCATTGCCCCGGGTGCAAATATCAACTATCAGAGCGGCCATGCCATTTTCGAGGCCACTCACGGCACCGCCCCCATGCTGGCCGGGTTGGACAAGGCCAATCCCTGCTCATTGCTGCTTTCGGCCGGGATGATGCTGCGCTATCTTGGCTGGAATGAAGCCGCCAATATCATGGACAAGGCCATCGAGACGACCATCCGCAAAAAGACGGTCACTTTTGACCTGGCCCACCTGATGGATGGCGCGGTCGAACTCTCCACCTCTGCTTTTGCAGACGCGTTGATCGCGAACCTGTAGGATTCTTGTCCTTGCGAACCCCATGCTTTCCGGGGAGAAGCAATCCAGGAATAAATGACTCACGTATCACAGATTGCTTCGGGCTTATCGCCCTCGCAATGACATACAAAAAGGTAAAACCTATGACCCTCGATAAAAACGCTCTCCGCGGCGAGCTCAAAGCCGCGGGTAAAACGTACACGATCTACCGATTGAAAGCCCTGGCCTCCCGCCTGGGATTCGAACTGGACCGTCTGCCCTTCTCCATTCGCATCCTTTTAGAGAACAACCTGCGTAAACTGGACGGCCTGAACGTGACTGATGCTGATGTACAAGCGATTGCCGCCTGGAAGCCCGTTGACGCCAACCGCCCGGCCGTACCCTTCTATCCCGGGCGCGTGTTGATGCAGGATTTCACCGGGGTGCCGGTGATCGTGGACCTGGCCGCCATGCGTTCCGCAGTTGCCCGCATGGGTGGGGATCCCAAACGCATCAACCCCGTGCTGCCGGTGGACCTGGTCATCGACCATTCATTACAGGTGGATTATTCCAACCTGCCGGACGCACTGCAGCGCAATGTCGCCCGCGAATACGAACGCAACCGCGAACGCTACGAGTTCCTGCGCTGGGGGCAGCAGGCATTTCAAAATCTACGTATCGTACCTCCGTCCTCGGGTATCTGCCACCAGGTGAACCTGGAATACCTGGCCAGCGGCGTGCTCACCCGTGAGGAAGACGGCCGGATGGTGGCTTTCCCCGACTCCCTGGTAGGATCCGACTCGCACACCACCATGATCAACGGTCTGGGAGTTCTGGGCTGGGGCGTGGGCGGCATTGAAGCGACCGCCGCCATGCTCGGACAGGCGCTCGACCTGGTGCTGCCTGATGTGGTAGGCGTACGCCTCAACGGCAGCCTGCGTGAAGGCGTGACCCCTACCGATCTGACCCTGACCATGACCCAGCAGCTGCGTAAACTGGGAGTGGTCAATAAATTCGTTGAATATTTCGGCCCCGGACTGGTCCACCTGTCTCTGGCCGACCGCGCCATGGTGGCCAATATGACCCCTGAGAACGGCTCGACCATGGCCTACTTCCCGGTGGATGAACAGACCCTGGACTATCTGCGCCTGAGCGGACGCTCTGCGGAACAGGTAGCCCTGGTTGAAGCTTACTTCAAGGAGCAGGGGCTCTTCCGCACTGCTGCCACCCCCGACCCGCAGTTCAGCGTTGTCCTCGATATCGACCTGGGCAGCGTCGAGCCCAGCCTGGCCGGCCCGCGCCGTCCGCAGGATCGATTAGCCCTGGCACAGGTCAAGAGCAACTTCAAGAGCTACCTCACCAGCCCGCGGACCTCCGGCGGATTGGAATTGCCCGCGGATGCCAGCGCCGAGATCGTCGTCAAAGGGGAGAAATGCAACTTTCACTCCGGCGCGGTGGTGATCGCCTCCATCACATCATGCACCAACACCTCCAATCCGTTCGTGATGATCGCGGCCGGGCTGGTCGCCAAAAAGGCCGTTGAACGCGGACTCAAGGTCAAGCCCTATACCAAAACCAGTCTGAATCCCGGCTCGCGCGTGGTCACGGATTACCTGCAAAAAGCAGGGTTGCTCGAACCGCTGGCAGAGTTGGGCTTCGCCCTGGCCGGATACGGCTGCGCCACCTGCATCGGCAACAGCGGTCCGCTCGATGAGGCCGTCGCCAGTGCCGTAAAACAGAACAAACTGGCAGCAGCCGCTGTCATTTCCGGCAACCGCAATTTCGAAGGACGCGTCCATCCGCTGGTGCAGGCCAATTACCTGGCCTCTCCCGCGCTGGTGGTGGCCTATGCCCTGGCCGGGACGGTCGAGATCGACCTTGAGAATGAACCGCTTGGTCAGGATCCTCACGGACAGCCGGTATTCCTACGCGACCTGTGGCCTTCCACTGCCGAAGTGAATGCCGCCATTGCCGCTCACGTGACCCCGGAACTATTCAAAGCCAGTTATCAAAATATTTTTGCAGGAGATCCCGACTGGCAGGCAGTACAGAGCACTCCTTCAGACCTGTACCCCTGGAAAGCCGATTCCACCTACATTCAGGAACCGCCCTTCTTTGCCGCCCTGGATAAGAAACAGGCCGGGAATTCTGATGAGCGACTGCGTGTTCTGGCTGTTCTGGGCGACTCGGTAACCACCGATCACATCTCCCCGGCAGGGGATATTCCGGCCGCGAGTGCCGCCGGTAAGTACCTGCAGAGATTGGGCGTTGCCGCCAGTGAGTTCAACTCCTACGGATCGCGCCGCGGCAACTACCAGGTGCTCACCCGTGGTACACTGGCCAATATTCGCATCAAAAACAAGATGCTCCCCGGTGTGGAAGGCAGCTTCGCGCTGCACCTACCGGATGGAACGCAGGGCAGCCTGTACGAGGTCGCCATGCAGTACAAATCTGAAGGTACGCCGCTGCTGCTTCTAGCCGGCAAAGAGTACGGCACCGGCTCCAGCCGCGATTGGGCTGCCAAGGGTCCGCTGCTGTTGGGCATCAAAGCCGTGCTCGCCGAATCCTTTGAGCGTATCCACCGCTCCAACCTGGTGGGCATGGGCGTCTATCCGCTCACCTACGAAGCCGGCGAGAACGCCGAAAGTCAGGGCCTGACCGGCCGCGAGACCTTTGAGATCTCCGGCTTGGATAAGCCCGAAGTGGGCAAGCGCCTCACTGTGCGTGCCTACGACGGTGAAAGTCTGGTGAAAGAATTTCACGCCCGCCTGGCCATCAACACCCCCGGTGAGCTGGCCTACTTCAAAGAAGGCGGCCTGCTGCCAGCCTTCGTCAAGCAAGTGCTGGAAAAGTAAGACCTTTTCACAACAAGGACACAAAGGGCACGAAGGAAAAGGCAAGAAGAACAATTTACCGCTAATAATGCTAATTAACCTAATGAACGCTAATGGATCTGTATAAAGATTCTTTAGCGTTCATTCTAATTATTGGCGGATTTAGCGGTTCTTTTCGTGTCGTTCGTATAGTTTGTGGTTATTTGTTTTTAAATTTGCTAATAACTGAGTTTATCAATCAGTTCAATTATCAGCATTTTTGATCTCAAAAAAAGGTTTTGGGGGATACTAAAAGGGTAAACTAAGGTACTAAAAGTATTTCACGCGGAGGTCGCGGAAAAAGCAGCCTTCTTTGATGATTGTGCGCCCTCTAAAGAGGATCACTCCTCCTAATTTTCAACATTATTGATCTCAATATAAGGTTATTGAGGACACTAAAAAGATAAACTCAGGAAAGAGCAAGAAGAACAAAGAAGAGCGATTTACCGTCAATTGTGTTCATTTTGCAAAAAAAAGCTAAGGATCTTTTTTACTCCTTCAGCGTTTAGCGTTAATGCCAGAATTAGAGCTCGCCTTTTCGTGTCGTTCGTACTGTTCGTGGTTATTTGTTTTTAAATTTGCTAATAGAGGTTCTCTCAAGAAATTGCTCTCCAAAAACGACTATATAATTATCTTGTGGGGAGCATTATGAGAACCAGGAAAATCCCAAAATTCATTCGAATTACACAAAATCAACAAAAAAAACTTCGGGATATTGTCCGTGAACGCGGCCTGAGTGAATCCGAGGTCATCGGCCAGGCCATCGACCATGAATTCGACCTCGTATTTGGATTAAAATTGTTGGGGACAAAAAGCAATATGAAAAGCGCTTCTCAAAAAAGAGAGAAGAATGAATCAAAATAGAGCATTATTATATTGATTACAAAAGCTACCGCTAATGTCGCCAATTTCTTTAAATTATTTTATCCGATTAGCGTACGTTAGCCTGATTTGCGTCATTAGCGGTTATGTTCTTTTTGTGAAAATTCGTGCAATTCGTGGACAATCTTTAGCAGTACACCGTCTTATCTCCACTGACCGCCAGGATCTCTCCATAAAAGATAATGTGATAGTCCTTACGCGGATAGTTCTCTTCGATCTTCGGTTCCAGAAACGCCTCGGGATGGAAGACATCCGTGTAGATCTTACGGCACTCAAAGACCAGGTTAGCCTCGGCATAAGCCGGCGCGCCGACCATTGAAGCCGCGCACGGGGTCAGGCCGGTCTTGGCCACCTTGTCGATATCCCGGCCGGATTTAGCGCCCATGATCTCAAGCGCCTTGTGATACTGCTTCGGGAAGGCACTTACCGTGAAATCGGGGTACTTCTGCATAAATCCCAGAGTGTAACGTGTCGGCCGTACCACCACCTGGAAGAAAGTTCGTCCCCACATCACCCCGATACTCCCCCACGAGATGGTCATGCTGTTGAACTTCTTTTCTGCAAAATTGCCGGCGGTAAGCAGGAACCACTGCTCATCCCAGATCGCTAGGGATTTCAGTTTCAGTTCGTCAATTGAGATCGCGGAATTTGCCATTCTTTCTCCTGATATGAGAAGCATTCTCTTTAGGTTTAGTAATTATAAAACGAACATACTTATTAACCTCGAAGATACCTGAAAAATGCAGCCAGAAATTTGTTTACTTTACATTATTTCATTGTATACTTCACCGCAGCACTCGTCAAAGAGGAGGATATATGACACAAGAGATTCGTTATTGCCCCTATTGCGGAAAACCGCTCACCAACGATGGAGATTTCTGCGCCTATTGTGGAAAACGCATTAAAACCGAGACACCCCCATCGCCCCCGATCATATCTGAGACCCCGCCTCCGGTTCTCCCGGTGCCACCAACCCCTCCCCCTCCTGTCTACGGAACTTATACCCCAAAACGATCATCGAATAAGGGCTGCTGGATCGCGGCACTTGCGGCAGCCGGGATCATTATCCTTCTGCTCATCATCATCCTGATCACGAATGGTAGTTCTCAGCCTGAAGACACTTATGAGACAGAAGCTCCCGAGGCAACAGAGGTCGTTTGGCCGACCGATACCGAGATCCCGCTGCCAACTGCTACTCAAGAAGTACCGACGGAATCATTGGATAATTTCTTCGCCACTGAGTCTCAGCCTGAAGATCTCACTCAATATATTTATATTGATTACAGCACAGTCACCTGCCAGCCCGACATCATCGGGTATACCAATATCGAGGGTACCCTTACTAATACCGGTCCTTATCCGCTAACTGGAATTCAATTGATCGGCAGAGTTCTCGATCAAAATGACAACGTCCTTTCCATTGGCAGCGGAGTGCCGGATTTTATCACCATTCAACCCAATAACAGTTCATATTTTAAAGTCCCGATCAATGGGGTTTTCAATGACTACCACTGCACACTCGAAGTAAGAAGCGCATACACCAATTAGGGTGCAAAAAAAGTCCGGCTGTGCTCGCAGCCGGACTGATGATTTAATCACTGATCAAAACTTCTTTTTTTGCGAACCGCTGACTGACAGCGAAACTGGCAATCAGCAGAGCTACCAGCGCTGCCACCAAATAAGTCCCCGAACGGATACCAGCCTGTTCCATCAAAACACCCTGCAGCCAGGGGATCAGCATTCCCCCGATGGACCCCATCAACGTGACCACGACTCCCGACTGTCCTGGAGTTTCGCTGAATGTGGAGGTAACAACGGCCATACAGGTCGGATAGATCGCGCCAAAACCCAACCCGATCAGGAAGATTGCCGCAATGCTGAGCAATCCATTCCCGTAACCGCTGACAAACAGGACCGTCCCGAGCGAAGAGATCGCCAGGCAAAGGACCAGGACATTTTTTGGCTTCATATGCGATCCAAGGAAGGTCCCCATCATACGGCCAAGGGTGATCGCCAGCCAGAACCCGGCCGTGACCAGGGCGGCAATCTCGATCTTTACACTGGTAGTCTTCTGGATGTAAGTGGTCGCCCAACCGCCCATCGCGCTTTCAATACCCACATAAAGCAGGATCAAAAAACCCATTGACAAAAGGAAGGGAGGAATCTTGATCCGCAGTGGAGCGCTGGAATCTCCCTGCTGCTTGCTGATCTTGACATTGAAAAAGCCGATCATCAAGATCAGGGCTGCCACAATAGTCAACCCTGCGCAAATGTATAAAGCGAAGAATCCGCTCTGAGTAAGCGCCAGCGAGCCGCTGATCATCATCGGGCCAAGGGTGGCACCAACTCCCCAGAAAAAATTCAGAAGATTAACATTTGTCACACTTTTTTCAGGGAAGAGTTGCCCGGCCAGAACATTCCCGGCCAGGTTTGCCAACCCCTGCCCCATGCCGGCAACGAACGCCAGGAAAAAGGTTAGCGGCAGCCAGCGGCTGAATGTGACGCCGATCAGTGCGATCGCCAGGGTCAACAAGGAGATCACAAGTGTTCGCAGCAGACCAATACGGTCGCTGAACGGGCCGAGGACCACCTGTGAAAGGATAGCCCCGATGAAGATCGCGCTGTAAATTCCACCAATAATTGCCAGCGTAGTCTGATTCACCGTAGCGAATTGAGAAAGCAATGGGCCGATGGAAGACCACATGGACCCATAGAAAAAATAGGCAATACTGACAAATATAAAAACTTTTTTTGCTGTCTGTTTATCCATTGACGAATTCCTTAACGTAAATAAGGATTTTACACCCGCAGTCCTTAGTTTTATATGAACAAAGAGTGATACAATCGTCGCTTATCTGTCAAAAACACCCTTTATTCTCTACTTTAGGAGCCTATGTTCAACATATTACCGTTTGCAATTGTATTTATCAGCGCCGCGCTTGTTTTTTACTCCATCGGTGTCTGGGGCGAAAAGATCGTTGGAAGGTTAAAACCCTGGCAATTGGTCTTTTTCTGGCTCGGCTTCGTTTGCGATACCACCGGGACCACTCTTATGACAAAGATCGCAGGAGCTTTCCGGTTCAATGTACACGGTATCACTGGCCTGCTGGCGATCCTGTTGATGATCGTTCACGCTGTCTGGGCAACAGTCACCCTGGTCCGCAAGAACGAGCACGAACTCAAAAACTTTCACAAATTCAGTATGTTCGTCTGGTTTGTCTGGCTCATTCCCTATCTTACCGGGATGATCCTGGCCATGCCGCATTGATCACGCGGTAGCAGACCCCTTATCGAACTGAGTGTGATAAAGATGGGCGTACAGCCCATCTTTTTGCATTAATTCATCGTGCGTGCCACGTTCCACGATCTGGCCGCGGTCCACTACCAGGATAATATCGGCCGCCAGGATGGTGCTCAGCCGGTGGGCAATGACAATACTGGTGCGGCCGGCCATGACCCGCTTGAGTGCTTCCTGGATAAGAGCTTCCGATTCACTATCCAGGCTGCTGGTCGCCTCATCAAGGATGAGGATGCGCGGATCTTTAAGGATGACGCGTGCCAGGGCGATGCGCTGTTTTTCACCCCCGCTCAGGCGGTAGCCACGCTCGCCTACGATCGTGTTATAGCCGTCACTTAACTGGGCGATGAAATCGTGAATATTGGCTGCCTTGCAGGCCGCGATCAATTCCTCAGGGGTAGCCGAAGGTTTGGCATAAAGCAGGTTGGTGCGGATGGTGTCATGGAAGAGGTTGGTCTCCTGGGTCACCATACCCACCGCTGCACAGATCGAATCGAGGGTCAGGTCACGCAGGTTGTGTTCATCGATGGAGATCGCACCTGAAGTTGGGTCGTACAGCCGCGGAATCAGGTAGGTCAGTGTGGTCTTGCCCGCCCCGCTTGGGCCAACCAGTGCAGCCAACTGCCCCGGTTTGACGGTAAAGCTGACGTCTTCTAGAGCGTAGCTGCGCGCCTGGGTGTGCACCTGTGTTTCATCAGCTTCAGGGGCCTCTTCCCCTTCCTTAGTCTCCGAAAGGACCGTTTTTACATTTTCGATGCTGCCGTAGCGGTAGACATCGCTGAGAAAATGCTCATCGCCCTTTTCATATTGGAAGGAGACATGATCGAAAGTGATCTCGCCTTGTACGTCCTTCAACGGAAACGCGTCTGGTTTTTCGGCTATATCCAGCGGCAGATCAAGCACTTCAAAGACTCGTTCAAAACTGACCAGCGAAGTGGAAAAATCCATTGGCGCATTTGCCAGCCCTTGCAGTGCCCCATAAAGCGAGGCCAGGTAGGAGCCGAAGGCCACGATCGTTCCCACAGTAAATGTGCCAATGATGACAAAATAACCGCCCAGACCATAGACCAGGGCAGTTCCTACCGCACTGATCAGGCCGACGATGGCGAAGAAGACCGAGCCGCTCACCGCCCGGCTGATTCCCCGGTCGCGCACCACTCCGGCACGGCTGCTAAAGCGCTCCACTTCTGCCTCGCGCTGGCCGAACAGCTTGACCAGCAGCGCTCCACCGATATTGAGGGTCTCGTTCATCATGGCATTCATCTGTGCGTTGGCTTCCATCTGCTGCCGGGCGATCTCGCGCAGTTTATCCATCAGCTTGCGCGATGCAATAATGAAAAGCGGCATGATCACCAGGGAGATCAACGTCAGCCGCCACTCGAGCGAGAACATAACGGCTAGTACGGCGATCATCTGGACAAGCTGGGTGATGATCGTGACAATGACAGTACTGATGGCATTTTGGGCGCCAACTACATCATTATTGAGTCGGCTCATCAACTCGCCGATGCGCGTGTTGGTAAAGAATCGCAGCGACATACGCTGCAGTCCAGAGTATAGGGCGGTGCGCAGATCATAGATCACACCCTCCCCAACGACTGCGTTGGTGCGCCGCTGAAAAACGGAAAGCACGCCGTTGACGATCGGGATCGCCAGCATGGCCAGAGACAGCCAGATGAGGCTGTGAATATCCTTGTTGGGAATGGCTTTATCGATCAGGGTCCGCACGATCAAGGGATTGATCAATGAAAGCCCGGTCGAAGCCAGAATGAGTAAAAGCATCAAGGATAAAGGCAGTCGGTAAGGTTTCGCGTATTTCAAAACGCGCTTTAATAATTCGCGAGTGATCTTGGGTTTTTCATCCGCGGCTTCCATCCGGCTGCGGCCCATGTGATGCGACATCATCATTTTGTTTTCCTTATTTTTTATAGCGCGTCAATTGCTTTACGAAATGCAGTGATCGATTTGAACCAACTTTCCGGAGTGGATCCAGCGGAAAGTGTTCCCACCATTACCCCTTCAACACCAATCTCCACCAGTTCACTCACCGCAGAAGGTTCGATCACATGCTGAGTCGGGACCACCAGGGGAAGCCGGGTGCGTGCACGCACAGCCGCGTAGCGCAGCAGATCATGATAAGTCAGCGGCTGGCCATAGGTGTCTCCATGCATGATCGAAAGCTCGCAAACTTCCATCGGCAAAACGTCCAGCCCGCTAGCCAGTTCCACCGGGTCATCCACAGCCAGGGCAAACATGCGGGCCATCCGCCCGCGCTCCGGCAAGCACCCCACCACCGCATTGCGGAAATACAGGGAATAAAAATCGAAACCCATTTCTGCCAGGGAGGCATAGGTAAGCGGGTCATTTGTCGGTTCAGCAAAAGGCACAATTCCGGCCGGTTTGCCTGTCCACATTTCCAGGATCGCAGCCAACAGCTCTTTTTCTTCAGCCAGGCTGCCAAAATGATTACCCCCCGCGCGGTGGGTCACATTGATATGCACCTTGACCACATCCGCTCCAGCTTCCAGGGCAGCCCGCGCCAGGTCAAGATCGTTCCGCGGCAGGCTGGCGATCAGCGTCAATTTATGATCTGTGCGTGATTTTTCTAAAAGTTCGACAAGTTTTGACATGTTTCTCCAGGAAATACCAGTAAAAATTTATTAAAACAAGGCGAACTAATTATATTCCAGTTCCGGTGATAACTTTTGCACAACCCGGAATCCTCCCTTGAAGGTAATTTTTGGCCTTTTTCAATGTTTTGCTATATAATGAAAAAGTTGATAATAATGAATCTTTATTTGAATTCTTTAGGAGGATATAAATGGCAGGTAAATTTGAACTCAAAGACGCCAAAGGCGATCAATATCTTTTCCATCTCAAAGCTGCAAATGGTGAGGTGATCCTGGCGAGCGAGACCTACAAGACCAAAGCCGGCGCATTGAACGGCATCGAATCTGTACGGAAGAACTCACAGGTCGATTCTGCTTTTGCAGTAGAGACTGCAAAAGACGGCAAAAGCTTCTTTGTTCTTAAAGCCGCCAACCATGAAGTGATCGGGAAGAGCGAAACCTATTCATCCGAATCCGCGCTGAAAAACGGGATCGAATCCGTCAAAAAGAATGCTCCAGACGCCAAGGTCGAAGACCTGACCGCCAAGTAGAACGCAAGCGAATTCACTCCTCCCCGACCGAATAAGCCGGGGAGTTTTTGTCTGTGGAGGAAAGCATGCCTGTTGAAAAGATCATCCGTCCGAAATTCCCCGAAGGTTACCTGGAAGCCCCCAGTCGGCTGCTGGATTGGCCGGAGGTTGAAGCACGTCTGGCAGAAGCCATTCACTACTGGGTTTGCAGTGTCACCCCAAGCGGCAGACCGCACGCGGTACCCAAATGGGGTGTCTGGGTGGAGGAGCATTTCTACTTTGATGGCAGCCCCGAGACCAAACACGCCCGCAACCTGGCACTAAACCCGGCTGTCACCCTTCACCTCGAAAGCGGAGAGCAGGCGCTTATTGTAAACGGCACCTGCCGTGCCCTGGCCAAACCTGAACCTTCAGCCGCCGAAACAATTGCCCGGGAATATCGCCGCAAATATGCCGCCCTGGGGTATGCCCCGCAGGCGGACCAATGGGACAACGGTGGACTGTTTGAGATCAGTCCGCGCTCTGTGCTGACCTGGACCCGCTTTACTGAAGACCCCACCAAGTTTATCTTCTCGGAGTGAAAATTAATGGAAAATACACTTTCTCAATCTCTGTTCGCTTCAATCCTTAATGAGGTAATGCAGGAAACCTTTGAACAAGTGCAGGGAATATATCTGGATAAAGGCACCTCCCTTTTTGAGACTCTCGCCGATATCAACGCGGAAGAGGCATCTCAGCCGATCTCAGGCGGCTGTGCCACCCTGGCCGCACAGGTCAAACATGTGACATTTTACCTGCGTACTCTGGAACACTACATGTTCGACGGCTCAAATGAACGAGTGGACTGGGGAGAGATCTGGAGGACCACAAAAGCCGTGACCGCTGAGGAATGGGCTTTTCTACAGACCGACCTTCAAACCGCCTACGGGAACCTGCGATCAAGAATGGAAGCCAATACCGATTGGAATAATGAACGGCCGCTCGGCGGAGCACTGGCCGTCATTACCCACACGGCTTACCATCTTGGCGAGATCCGCCAAGCCACCTGTGTTCTAAAGCACAAATAGCACAAATAAGTTGTGTTATAAGACACAATTAATGTTAATCGTATATGATAAGATTGTGCGCGCCTGGTAAAGGAAATTTTGTTTTATTGTGTGCCAGGGAACAGAAAGGGTCAAAATGCAGCACATTCTTATCCAGGGAGATTGGCAGCAGTGTGTCGAGTTGATCGACAAACTGCATCAGAACGGTTTCCTGGTCAGCCTGGTCAATGGTCCGGGCGCCCAGGGCGATCTGCTGATCTCAAAGATCCAGAGTCAAACAGAATTACAGGAAGCCGCTAAGAGCGGGCTGCCCTGGTTAGCCTGGATGGGGGCGGACGCGTTCGGTTTGAGCGCGCAGGCCTATCATGAAGGAGCGACGGCGGTCTTTCCAGCCGATGCCGGTGCGGACATTCTTTATCCCTTTATTGAACGGATCACCCGAAAACCCGTCCCTACGGCGGTACACCCCTCTTTAGAGAAGCCCGCCATTGTGCGCCGTTATCAAAAAGGCGACTCGATCCAACTGGCTGAAGAAGAGGTGTTGGAAGTGAAAGAAGGGATCGTTGCTCAGACAATGGTCCACCAGGACGGCGCGGAAGTGCTGCTTGGGCTCTTTGGTCCCGGCAACCTGGTTGTTCCCCACCCTGAAGATGCCTGCTACATCCGCTTCAGCGCCCTGGCCGATACCAGCGCCTCGCTGCGATCCTGGAACTCCGCTGTTCTGGATGAGCATTTTCCCCAACAACTGCGTTCCCGCCTGCAGCAAATGGAAGCCTGGGCGGCCATGCAGGCCCGGCCTCACCTCGATCAACGCGTGCTGGGGATCCTATCGCTCCTCGCCGAACAATTCGGCCAGGATTGCCCTAACGGTGAGATGCTCACCGTACGGATTACTCATTCCCAACTGGCTTCGGCGGTAGGTGCCACTCGGGCCACCATCACCCGCACCCTTGGCGACCTGAAACTACAGGGGCGTTTGTTGATCCTGGATACAGAGAACGGCGAAAGGTTCTGCCTGCCGCGCTGGGAGCCAGGCCATCACAATTTTCATTGCTGATCATTAATCACTGCCAGTTTGTACAAGTGTAAACCGGCAAATTGTGCGTTTTAGGACAACCCTGTTGGCAGGGTTTATGTATGATGAGCAGCTGTACGATTCGTTCATTTATACATAAAAGGAAAAAGAATGAAAAGATCATTGATTTCAATACTGGCTGTTGTTCTCATTACGATATTCGGAGCATCCGCCTGCCAGTCTGCGGCAGCAGTTCCCACCCTGGATCCAGGCAAACCCACAATCGTGGTTACCTATTCGATCCTTGGTTCACTGGTCAAGGAGTTGGCAGCCGACCAGGCTAACGTGATCGTCCTCATGCCCAATGGGCAGGATCCCCATGAATGGGAGCCCTCCGCCAGGGATATCGAAACCCTGACTCACGCTGACATGATCATCCAAAATGGCCTCAATTTGGAAGGCGGCATGGAAAAAGCGCTTGCCCAGGCGGAAGATGCCGGGGTGAAGCATTTTGTTGCGGCTGATCACATTACGATCCGGGCGGTTGGTGAGGGTGAAGGAATCCCAAACGGCGATCCGGACCAGACCATCGGCGCCCAGGACCCGCATCTCTGGACTGATCCACAGACCATGAAACAGGTTGTCGATGCCCTGGCTGTGTCTCTGAAAGCCGAGTTGAACCTGGATGTGAGCAGTAATGCTGCCGCGCTGGACCAGAAACTAGACACTTTGGACCAGGAGATAGCCGCTGAAGTAAACACGCTCCCAGCCGATCAGCGCAAACTGGTCACCGGGCATGAATCGATGGGATATTTCGCCCAGCGTTACGGCTTCAAACTCGTCGGGGCCATCATCCCCAGCCTGAACGATCAGGCTGAAGCTTCCGCCTCGGATATGGCCTCCCTGGTGAAGCTGGTCCAACAGAACCAGGTCAAAGCCATTTTTACCGAGGTGGGTACCCCGGCCAACGTTGCTGAGACTATTGGCAAAGATACCGGCGCTAAAGTAGTCGAGCTCACCACTCACATGCTGCCTGAAAACGGTGATTACTTTGATTTTATGCATGCGCTCGCCAGTACGATTGTTGAGAATCTGAAATAAAGTAGTTTTTGTTACAATACACACAGAAAGAAATTTTCAATTTCTTTCTGTGTGTTTCAGGAGTATATGAACCTTCTTGTTGAACCTTTTGTCAATAATCCATTCATGCTGCGGGCATTGATCGCCGGCCTTCTGGTCTCGGTAACCTGCGGCGTGGTGGGCACATTTATCGTCCTGCGCGGACTGGCCTTCATTGGTGACGCGCTGGCCCATGGAGTGCTGCCAGGCATCGCCATTGCCATGTTGATCGGTGTCCCGGGGATCATTGGGGCCGCTGTCAGTGCCGTCATCATGATCGGTGGAATTACAGTGATCACCAACCGCTCGCGCCTTACCTCGGATACCGCCATCGGGCTGCTCTTTGTCGGCATGCTGGCGCTGGGCGTGGTGATCGTTTCACGCTCTTCGTCTTTTTCCGGCGATCTGGTGCACATCCTTTTTGGTGAGATCCTGGGCATCAGCACCGGCTCGATTGTCCTGCAAGCCATCGCCACCGCGTTTATCATTGCCGCAGCAATCGTTTTTGCCCGGCCCTTCCTGCTCCTCTGTTTCAGCCCGGAACAGGCACAAGTTTCCGGATTCTCTGCCAAACTTTACCACTACATCATGCTGGCCATGATCGCCCTGGCCGTGATCATCTCCTTCCAGACCGTCGGCACCATGCTGGTCTTCGGCATGCTGCTAGCCCCGGCTGGAGCAGCCGCATTGCTGGCTCGCCGTATCAAGTACATGATCGTCTACGCCTCGATCCTTGGGTTCTCCTCGGTTTACCTGGGCCTGCTCATCAGCTACAACTTCAACCTGGCTGCGGGCAGTTCAATTGTGTTATGCGCGGTTCTCATCTTCTTCATTGTATTTACCATCAAGAACCTGCAGGCCCGGCACCAGGCGCGGAAAGGGTTGGCCCTCAATGACTGATCTCGCCTCCAACCGTCTATTCACCCGTGCCTTATCCATCGGTTATAAAGATGAAGTGATCGTAAAAGGGATCGATCTGGCCCTTGCCGGAGGACAATCTCTGGCCCTGATCGGCACCAACGGTTCCGGTAAATCCACCCTGTTAAAAACCCTGGTCGGCCTGCTTCCCCCGCTTGCCGGGGATCTGAATATCGTCCACCCCAGAGAGATCGCCTACCTCAGCCAGTTCCATTCTTCCGGTTTTATCCTGCCGCTGTGCGCCGTGGATGTAGTGCGCATGGGCCGCTACGCCGAACACGGACTGATGGGCAAACTCACCAGTGAAGATGACGACCTGATCCACCTCTCACTCAAACGAATGGGCATGGAAAAATATGCCGAAAAACCGCTGCGCTCCCTTTCAGGCGGGCAGCAGCAGCGCGTCTATATCGCCCAGGCCCTGGCACGCCATGCCGAAGTGCTGGTAATGGACGAACCCACATCCGGTCTGGATGCCGGCGCGCACGAGATCTACAAACAGGCTTTGACGGACGAGATGCAGCGCGGTGCCAGCATTGTGGTTGCCACCCATGATATCCAGGAAGCGCTTGAATGTTCGCAGACCCTGCTGCTGGCACGTAAAGTCATCGCCTACGGTCCGGGTACCGAGGTCATCACCCCGGAATCGCTGCTGGAGACCTTCGGCATCACCATCAACCTCAGAGAAGCCAAACTGGGCGTGACCGTCATCGAACGCGACCACTGCTGCGACCATCCGGATGAAAGAGGATAAGTAAATCACAGACCAGGAGATAAAACTCCTGGTCTGTTTTTCTTATTGTATGAAATCAAAATAGTTTTCGGGGGTAACTGCTTGATATTTTGCTTCTGGATAGGTAGCTTTCCAATCGGGTGGAACCTTAACCGCTTTTTGCGGGGACCATTTGAACTCGTATCCGAATAAATTTCCATCCCGTTCTTCCACGAGATCGATCTCCTGTTGAGAGTATGTACGCCAGAAATAAGCATTCGCCGGCAGAAAGGAATAAGCCCTGTGCTTCATCCTTTCTCCGATGATAAAGTTTTCCCATAGGGCCCCGATATCCCCGCGCTGATCGAGCGGGTTGAACTGGGCAATGATGGCATTCCGAATGCCATTATCAAAAAAATAATACTTTGACTTATTGGTCACTTCCTGACGCAGATTGCGGCTAAAACCGTTCAGGCGATAGACTACAAAGGCTTTTTCCAACAGATCGAGATAGCGCTTAACAGTCTTTACATCCACGCCCAATTGCATGGTGATTTCATTCAAAGCCACCTCGCTGCCTGCCTGAAACGCCAACAGTTTCAGAAGGTCCATCAGAGTGCGGGAGCTTTTGATCCGGTCAAAAGCCAGAATATCTTTGACCAGGTATGAATTCGCGATTTCTGAAAGGGTTTCAATTTTTTGTCTGACGCTTCCTGCTGTCACGACTTCAGGATAGCTGCCAAAGATTAGGGATTCCGGCAGCCTTTCTTTTAATTCATGTCGATTGGCCAGAGATAAAAGCTCCGTTTGCGCCATAGGGTATAAGGTTAATGTCGTCTTCCTCCCGGTCAGCGGTTCACCCACTTGTCCGGCCAATTCAAATGAAGAAGATCCTGTCACGATCACACGAATCCCCGGCACCTGGTCAACAATGATCTTTAATGCCATCCCGATATTTGGGATATTCTGTGCTTCATCGATCGCCAGCAGTTCGTAACCCTCAACGTACGGTAAAATCTCTGCAAAATCCTGTGACCCAAGGAGCTGCTGTGTGCGGATGTTATCTCCGGAGTCCAGTTTGTATTTCAGAGAGGTCTGCTGCAGAAAACTCCTCAACAGGGTAGTTTTTCCCACCCGTCGCGGCCCATAAATAACCAACACTTTATTGGGCTGTATATATTTATCCAGAGGTTCATACGCACGAGTGTACATGCCTTCAGTATACGCATTTTTTGCCAAAAAGTCAAAAAACAGGGAGTGTAACTCCCGATTTTTATCATAAAAACAGGGAACGGCGCTCCCTGTTTTTTAGAAGCGGTCATTAAACGGCCATGTTTGCAGCCCCCTGGGTGCTTTATGCTACAATTTACAAAAATCATTTGCAATCGTTTTTATTCCCTTTGTTGAGGTGAAGAAATGACCTATACCGCATCTGAAAATCGTTACGAGACCATGCGCTACAACCGCTGCGGGGCCAGCGGCCTCAAACTGCCGGCGATCTCGCTGGGGTTGTGGCATAACTTTGGCAGTGTGGACGTGTTCGAGAACAGCCGCGCCATGCTGCTGCACGCCTTTGATCACGGCATCACCCATTTCGACCTGGCCAACAATTACGGGCCGGTGCCGGGTTCTGCCGAAGAGACCTTCGGTAAGGTCATGACCAAAGATTTCCGCCCGTACCGCGACCAGATGGTCATTTCCAGCAAGGCCGGCTACGGCATGTGGGAAGGTCCCTACGGTGATTGGGGTTCCCGCAAATACCTTGTCTCCAGCCTGGACCAGAGCCTCAAACGCATGGGCTTGGACTATGTGGATATTTTCTATCATCACCGTCCCGACCCGGAGACGCCGTTGGAAGAGACCATGACCGCGCTCGACCACATCGTTCGCAGCGGACGTGCTCTATATGTAGGGATCTCCAATTACCGCCCGGCCGAAGCCGAAAAAGCGATCAATCTCCTGCGCGAGTTGGGCACACCCTGCCTCATCCACCAGCCTTCTTACAGCATGTTCAACCGCTGGGTCGAGGACGGCTTGCTCAACCTGTTGGGCCGCGAGAAAGTTGGCTGCATCGTTTTCAGCCCGCTTGCCCAGGGAATGCTTACCGATAAATATCTCAACGGTATCCCGGCCGGTTCACGCGCGTCCAAACCTACCGGGTTCTTGAAACCGGATCAGATCACCGAAGATAAACTCGACAAGATCCGCCAGTTGAACGAAATGGCCAAAGGCCGCGGACAGACCCTGGCCCAGATGGCCCTGGCCTGGGTGCTGCGCCACAAGACGGTCACCTCAGCCCTGATCGGCGCCAGCCGCATCGAACAGATCGATGATGCCATCGGCACCCTTAACCATCTTGACTTCTCCAGCGATGAACTGGGAGCCATCGAAACCATCTTAAAGGTCAGTGCTTGACGCTGCTGCTGGATTAACATACAATCAAAATACAATTGAATAAACCTTTTAGGTGCTCTTCCCCCGGATGGGAAAGCTCAATAGCGAAACCGGTGCAAGCCCGGTGCTGTCGCGCAACTGTAATTCAGGATTTTCCTGATAAGCCAGGTCGCCTGCCTAAAAGAGTGTTACCACGATCTCGCTGATAGGAGGTGGAACTCACAATGAATGTCGAATTCTCCCCCGGTTTTACCAGCCGGGGGATCGTTTATTAATCTATGGATCGATCTGGAGTTTGAAAGAATGAAGAAAACGAATTTGGTTTTAAGCATTTTACTGGTGTTCGCAGCCGTTCTCAGCGCGTGCAGCCCTGCAGTCGCACCTGCAGTTACCCAGGCAGCCACAGCCGCGGTAACGCCCACCCCCGTAACTTTCACCGATGGACTGGGCCGCAGCGTCACCCTGGATAAAGCTGCCACCCGCATCGTCTCGATGGCCCCTTCCGCTACTGAAATGCTCTACGCTATCGGCGCCGGCAGTCAGTTGGTTGGCCGTGACAGCTTCTCCGATTACCCTGAAGAAGCCAAATCCCTGCAGGATATCGGCGGCTCCGACGGAAATTATTCCTACGAAGCCATCGCCGCTCTCAATCCGGACCTGGTGGTCGCTGCTGAGATCAATACTGCCGACCAGGTGAAAGCACTTGAGAACCTGGGGTTAAAAGTCTATTACATTTCCAATCCCTTTGATTTCACCAGCCTTTTCGATGAAATGAATGTTCTTGGTCAACTCACCGGCCACGAAGCCGAAGCCAAAACTGCCACCGATACCCTGGCTGCCCGCGTGCAGACAGTCAAAGACACGATCAGTCAAGCGAGTACTACCCCAACCGTCTTCTATGAACTGGACGGATCCGATCCTTCCAAGCCCTGGACGGTTGGACCCGGAAACTTTATGGACCAGGTGATCAGCCTGGCCGGCGGCAAAAATGTCGGCTCTGACCTGACCAGCAGTTGGGCCCAGATCAGCGTGGAAGACCTGCTGGTGAAGGATCCTGCAATTATCGTACTTGGCGACAGCAATTACGGCATGACCGCTGAGAAAGTAGCCGCCCGCACCGGCTGGGAGAACCTTAGCGCGGTGAAGAACAACCAGATCTTCGCTTTTGATGACAACCTGATCAGCCGCGCGGGTCCGCGCATGGTGGACGGGTTGGAAGCCATGGCAAAATTGGTCCACCCTGAATTATTCAAATAGAGGCTGCTTTTGAAAAAGGTGCTGAATCCCTTCCTGTTATGCGCCCTGGTCCTGCTGATCGCCATGATATTGAATATCATGATCGGCAGCGCCGCCATTCCTCTCAAGACACTCTTTGAGGTGATCAGTGCTGCCTTTGGCGGCACCCGGGCAGCCTCCGACCCGAATGGGACTTTCAGCACCATCCTTTTCAGCCTGCGTCTGCCGCACATGGCCCTGATGTTATTGGTCGGGGCCGGGTTGGCCGGCAGCGGAGCAGCCTACCAGGGCTTGTTCCGCAATCCACTTGCCGACCCTTACCTCATCGGAGTCGCCTCGGGTGCCGGGCTCGGAGCGGTTGCCGCTATGAGCATCCACTGGCCGTTCACCACTCTTGGCCTGATGGCAATACCGCTGGCTGCCTTCTTCGGCGCTGTAGCCGCGGTAGCCGTGGTCAGTCTGATGGCCAGGGTTGGCAAGACCATCCCCACCACCAGCCTCATCCTCGCTGGCGTGGTGGTCAGTTCCTTCTGTACTGCCCTTTCTTCCCTGTTGATGATCAACTCTAGCGGAGACCTGCGCCGCGCGCTGGTCTGGCTGCTTGGCGGCGCCACTCAAACCGGCTGGGCCCCGGTGCTGGCAGTACTTCCCTATATTTTGATCGGGATGGTGATCCTGCTGGCCGTGGGTAACCCGCTTAACGTGATGCAATTTGGCGACGAACAGGCCAGCCAATTGGGAATTCCGGTCACACGGGTGCGCTGGCTGACGATCGCCGCCGCCACCCTCACCACTGCTGCCGCGGTTGCCTATGCCGGCGTCATCGGTTTCGTCGGGCTGGTCGTGCCTCACATTCTGCGCCTGATCTGGGGCGGCGATTATCGCAAATTGATTCCGCTCTCGTTTCTGGGCGGCGCCAGCCTGCTGCTGCTCACAGATGTGGTCGCCCGCAGCATTATGGCCCCGCAGGAAGTCCCTGTTGGCATCATCACCTCCCTGATGGGGGCGCCGTTCTTCCTGTGGCTGCTGCGCCGTTCAAGATCGCAGAATTACTGGTGAGACCATGCTGAAAATCACTCACATCAAAGCAGGATACGACCAACGCCTGGTCCTGGATAATGTCAGCCTGGACCTCGACCCCGGCCAACTGGTAGCCCTCATCGGACCGAACGGCGCCGGCAAGTCTACGCTCATCCGTGCCATCAGCGGTCTGCTGCCGCTGCATCAGGGTGTGATCGAAGTGGACGGCAAGGATGTTCATTCCTTAAATGAGAATCAGCGGGCGCAAAAGATCGCGGTCGTGCCCCAGGCGCGCAACCTGCCCCCGGCATTCACCGCGCGTGAAGTGGTCGCCCTGGGTCGGACCCCCTATCTCAACTGGCTGGGGCTTCTCTCGGATTCAGATGAAAAGATCATCGATCAAGCGATGGCCCAAACAGACACCCTGGAATTCAGCAGCCGCCTGGTCAATGAGCTCTCCGGCGGCGAGCAGCAGCGTTTGCTCCTGGCCCGCGCCCTGGTGCAGCAGACGCCTTACCTGCTGCTGGACGAACCCACCAGCCACCTGGACCTGCAATTTCAGATCAGCCTGATGGAACGCGTGCACCGGCTGGCCCATCCCACCAACGGGGATTCTCCCCGGGCGGTACTGGCTGCCGTTCACGACCTCAACCTGGCCCTCGAATTCGCCGACCGAGTCGCCCTGCTTGTCAAAGGGCAGGTACTGATCTGCGGAGAACCAGCTGAAGTGCTGAAACCGGAGATCTTAAGCAGTATCTACAACGTTCCTCTCGCCCTCCTGCGCGACCCGAACAACGGTCAGGTGGCGATCCTGCCAAAAGTACACCATTAAATTTCTAATTGTTTCCCAGTGAAAAAGTTTTTGTAAACCAAGACACCCGGTTTCTTCGAGAAACCGGGTGTCTGAACTTGTTTTTAAATGAATTGGGATAACTACATTTTTTTACCTACCTACTGAAAAACTTGTCTATTTGTTCAATTTCTGTCTTTTCGACCAAGCATCTTTCAATTCCTTGATGAATATATTCTTCCAACTTTACTTGTGAATCAAAATGTGCAAGCATTCAGAACCTAGACACCCGGTTTCTTCGAGAAACCGGGTGTCTGAACTTGTTTTCAACAAATTGTACAACTACTATTTTCTTCTATCTACTGAAAACTTGTTTCATAGATCATTTCCCGTCTTTTCGATCAGGCATCTTTCAATTGCTTGTTGAGTGTATTCAGAAAAATCCGCTTGAGAATTGAATTGGGTAAGTACATAAGAGGTATCTACAAAACTTTTCGTTTCCGGGCTTTGATAATATCGAAAGCTGGAATAACTCCACTCTTCAGGGGAATTTACTAACCCGGCTTTAACAGGATTAAGGTGGATATATCTGGAACACTCCACAATGTTTCCATCCCCTTCTATACCTTTAACCTGATACCTTCCTTGAAAAAGGGGGCCAACCCGGTTCTGCTCTTTATTCACAGCCTTTGAATAGGAGACAAGTAAGGGTCTGAGTGATTCTTCAATAAAATCATCAGTAAAAATTTTTACCAAAAGATGAAAATGATTAGGCATCAAGCAGTATGAAATGACTCCAGCTTTATCTTTACAATAATATTCTAGCTTTTCAAGAAAAAATTCATAATTTCTAGGCGAAAAGAAGATCTTTTCTTTATTTACGCCCCGATTATAGAAATGATAATACAAGCCTGGGATAATTTCAGTGCTTCGAAGTGGCATATTCAAAGTTTATATCAGTTGTTTTCGAATGGCAATAATTTTTTTCAACCCGAGTTTTAACCCAGACACCCGGTTTCTTGGAGAAACCGGGTGTCTCGATCTAGAACATATTCACAGTTTTCGATTTTTCGTTTGATCAACTCTATCAGATCAATTCCTTACTCTGCTACTTTTGTATACACATTGAATTGAGGAGGATTCGCGATGGTCTGCTTGACCTTGCATTGATCCGCCACGCGTACTAGGGCGTCGTAATATTTCTCCGGGAACTCAGGTGGCACCTGGATCTCGAGGTCGATATCCTGGGGTAGGCCGTTCATCGCGTAATTGATCTTCTCAACGATCCGGATACCTTCAGTCGGCAGATTGCGTGAGCGGCAGAAACCCAGAACGTAGATCCCTGCGCAGGTACCGATCGAAGCCAGGAAAACAGCAAAAGGTGTCGGCGCGCTGTCTTCCCCGCCGCCCTGAATCGGTTGGTCTGTTTTGATTACATGATTTCCATAATGTGCGTCAACCCGGGAACCGCCGGGAAAATCAATGATCATATCCATAGGTCGAAATTTCTCCTTTTCACCTTAATTGATGCGGATTGGAAAAATAAGTGACAGATGAATTTTACCAGAGGACCAAATCTCACTATTTCCAATGAGTTTTAATCACTCAGATAGGGAAAAATGCCACTATCACCTCAGACCCGCTCTGGCTCATAATTGCAGCATGAGAAAAAGACATTTGTTTAATCTCTCAGTCTTCAAAGGTATCGACCCGGTCCAGCAAGACTTGTTGCTTCCTTTGATCACGCTTTGCAATATCCCCGAAGGGACCACTATCTTTCAGCAGGGGGAGGCTGCCAAATACCTGTACATTCTTGAAAGCGGGATCGTCGAGATCATCTTCAAGCCCTTTGACGGCCCGGCGCTGCCTGTTTCACGCATCACCAGCGGCGGTGTCTTCGGTTGGTCCTCCACCCTGGGCCGCGACGGCTATACCTCGGCTGCCCGCACCCTGACCGATATCGAAGCCTACCGCTTCACCGGTAAGGAACTGCAAAAACTCTGTGAGGAATACCCGGAAACAGGTATGGTAATATTAGATAGACTGGCGTCTGCAATTGTCGAACGCCTCGAATGCACACATCATGAGATCATGAGCATTCTCAACCAGGGTATGGAACTGGGCCTCAACCTATCTGTTCAAGGGAGTAAAAATGTCTGATTCAACCCCTTCATTTTCTGAGAACGAACAACTTCGCGGCCTCATCGAACAGCTCAACTCGTACATCACCACCTATCACGGCGGCTCCGTGGAACTGGTCTCTTATGACGGAAAGGTAGTCAAAGTCAAACTGGGCGGTGCCTGCCTGGGCTGCCCGCTTTCCCCTATGACCGTCAAAGGCTGGGTGGAAGGAACGGTCCGGCAATTCTTTCCCAATATAGATAAAGTGGAATCCATCAATTAGCACAAAAAAAACTGCGGAGCTCTCCGCAGTTTTTTATTCAAGGATCAGTTGTACTCTCTCGTCGTCCTCATCCGTGATATCGAGGACGGTACCGACATACCCCTCGCGGATCATTTCGCGCACCTCATCCATATTCATTCCATTCAACTCGGAATGCAGATGCACCCCCAGTTTCGACCCGGCATTGATCAGGCTGACCGGCATGCGCACGTTCACATGGACCTTGGCGGTAACCACATCCGTCACCACCACATGCAGCCAGCGCGGTCCCTGTACAGGCATTTCGGCAGCGTGAGGCTGGGCTTCGCACTTTTCCAGCAGAGCGATCCCTTCTGCAGCACTGATCCTGCCTTCCTGGATCATCTCTAATATTTTCACGCGTTCGTTATCGGCTGCCATTTTTTCTCTTCAACCTAATTGTACCTTAAAGGGGAAGTTTCTTATTATTTCGTGAAAAATCGTTTCTGCCTGCTTGTGGTAAGATAAATTCATGGGTTCGATCCATGTTTATTCATTCATTTTGGCTATTGGCGCCAGTTTTGGATTGCTTTGGGTCATGGCCGCATCGCCCAAAGCCCAGCGTCTGCATTGGGTGCTTGCCGGACTGGCTGCACTGGTGGGGGCTTTCATTGGCGCACGCCTGGGGTTCGTAGTAGAGCATCTGTCTTATTACTCACACAACCTTCTTGAAATTCCCCAATTCTGGCTGGGAGGTCTGAACTGGCAGGGTGCAGTGGCTGGCGGAATGGCTGTGTTGCCGCTGATTGCCCGCAAAGGCGATTGGCCGCTTTCACTGGCTGCCGAACGCCTGAGCCGCCTGGTCCTGCCGCTGGCAGTCGCCGGTTGGATCGGATTATGGTCAAGCGGCCTCGGCTACGGCGCAAGCCTGGACGAAAATCTCTTCTGGGGTATGGCCGCCGCTGATGAATCCGGAGTGGTCGCCCTGCGGACCCCTACTCAACCCATGGCCATCCTCAGCCTGATCGTCTTCCTGGGAGTATTGGAACTCTGGCTCAACCTGCGCGACCGGCCGCGGCTGCGCGCTCCACTCACTTTTCTGATCTTCAGCGCGGATATGCTGTTATTCTCCTTCCTGCGTGCCGACCCGGTGCCCCCGTTATTTGGTCTGCGCATTGAGAGTTGGATCGCCATCATTTATACTTTCGCCGGAATTGTGAGTACAATATATGTCTTGAGGCTTTCACACCCTAAAAACCGTTTGAAAATGCCTGTTGAAGCAAAGGAAAAACAATCCCATGAAATTGAATCTCGCCCTGGCACAGATTAATACAACGCTCGGGAATGTCGAAAAGAACCTGGAGAAACACCTGACCTTTATCGATCATGCTAGGTCCGATGGTGCCGATCTGATCGTCTTTCCGGAACTTTCCCTTACCGGTTATGTACTCCAGGACCTTGTTCCTACGGTTTCGCACAAGGCCGTACCGGAAGACCCGATCTTCCATCAGTTATTGCAAGCGAGTCAAAAGATCGACATCATGGTTGGTTTCGTTGAAGAAGACGTACGCAACCGTTTTTACATCGCGTCCGCCTATCTTTCCGAAGGCAAAGTATTGCATGTACACCGCAAGAACTATCTGCCAACCTACGGCCTTTTCGATGAAGGACGGTTCTTTGCTATGGGAGACGGCGCCCGTGCTTTTGACACCCGCTTCGGTCGCGTCGGCATGCTCATCTGCGAAGATTTCTGGCACGCATCGCTGCCTTACCTGCTCTGGCTCGACGGCGCCGATCTCTTCCTGTTTGCCTCCGCCAGCCCCGGACGCGGTCTGCCGCATCCGGGTGAGAATGGTGAAGTTGGCCGCCTGGCCTCCTCCCGCTGGGTGGATGAGATCAACCGCGCCTATGCCGGCCTGTTCACCTCTTTTGTCTGCCACACCAACCGTGTCGGCTACGAAGACGGTCTCAACTTCTGGGGCGGCGCCTGCGCCTATGACCCGGAGGGGACTGCCCTGGTCCACGGCCCGCAGCACGAAGAAGCCCTGACCCGGGTCCAACTGGACCTGAATCAACTGCACCGCACGCGTGCCCGCCTGCCGTTACTGCGTGATGAACGCACCTCGATGGTGCTGCGCGAGATGAACCGCATCGTCAAACCGGAAGGGGATAAGTAGAATGAGCGAAGGAAATCAACTATCAGGAGGCCGCATGTCCGATCTTTCGATCGATACCGATCTGGCCCGCAAGATCCTCACCGGTTTTATCCAGACTGAGATCACCCGCGCCGGGTTCAGCAAGGCCGTCCTCGGCCTTTCCGGCGGCATCGATTCAGCGCTGGCCTGCTACCTGGCCGTTGAAGCCCTTGGTGCAAAGAATGTGCTGGCTGTACGCATGCCCTACCGCACTTCTTCACAGGGATCCCTTGATCACGCCCAATTGATCATCGACGACCTGGGAGTGGAATCCTTGACCGTACCCATCACGGATATGGTGGAACCACTTTTTGAGAAATTTCCCGATATTGATCAGCGCCGCAAAGGCAATATCATGGCCCGCGAGCGCATGATCATTCTTTTCGATCAGTCAGAAGCCTTTCACGGCCTGGTGATCGGCACCGGCAACAAGACCGAGATCCTGCTGGGCTACTCCACCTGGTATGGAGACTCCGCCTGCGCCCTCAACCCCCTGGGCGACCTGTATAAACATCAGATCCGCCAGCTCTCCCGTGCGGTGGGTGTCCCTGCCCCGATCATCGACAAAGCTCCTTCGGCTGACCTGTGGGTCGGGCAGACTGACGAACAGGAACTGGGCTTTACCTACGATATGGCGGATCAGATCCTCTATCTGCTCATCGACCAGCGCTATACTCCCGAAGAAGTGGTGGAAGCAGGTTTTAAGGAGGAATTCGTCAGGGGCATTCTGCAGCGTGTCCGCCGCAATCAGTTCAAACGCGTGCTTCCTCCCATTGCCAAATTGAGCAATCGTACCATCGGCTACGACTTCCTCTACCTCCGCGATTGGGGTATATAGTCAACTTTAACAACCCGGGCACCCACCTACCCGCACAATGTCCTCATTTTTATAGAAAGCTGTCATCCCTGACAGGGAATATTATTATCGGTTATGGCAAAAACACATCGGCTTCACATTCCCCCTGCCCTCAAACACAGGCGGTTCGCTTTATACTGGGCAGGAATTTTGATCTCCAACGCCGGCTCCCAGATGCAAGTCTGGGCCATTTTTTGGCATCTGCGTGAACTGAGCAGCGACCCCATCGTGGTCAGCGGCATCGGCTTTGCCAAGTTCATTCCCATTCTCATATTCGCGCTCATCGGCGGCCTGGTCGCCGACACCTTCAATCGGCGTAAAGTGGCCATCGTCACTCAGTTCGCCCTGATGCTGATCGCGTTGGCACTGGGTACGCTGACCAATTTCGGCCTTATCGACCTGTGGCAGATCTACCTGTTGGTAGCTGTGCAGGCCATCGCAGTCTCCTTCGACAGCCCGGCCAGGCAGTCGCTCATCCCCAGCCTGGTCCCGCGCGATGAACTCCCCAGCGCTTTCAGCCTGAATTCAATTGCCGCCGACATCGGCGCGGTCATCGGCCCCGCCTTGACCGGTCTCTTCATAGCGACTGTAGGTCTTAAATGGATCTACTGGATCAACGCGGTTTCCTTCCTGGCAGTCATCCTCGCGCTGTTTCTCATGGGGCCTGTCCCGCAGGTCAAGAGCCTGGATCCATGCAAAAATCAACTGGCTCCCCACCATCTGGATTTCTCCGCCATTCCCGAAGGTATCCGGTTCATTCTGAAAAGCCCGATCATCCTATCCAGCATGCTGCTGGATTTCTTCGCCACCTTTTTTTCCTCGGCCAACACCCTTCTGCCCTTCGTAGTGCAGGATGTGCTGCACGCGGGAGCAATACAATACGGCTGGCTCTCGGCCGCCCAATCCATTGGTTCGGTCACGGTCGCATTGATCATGGCGGAAGCCTCGCACATCAATAAACAGGGCAAACTGTTGATTGCGGGAGTTACCGCTTTCGGCGCCGCGACTATCCTATTCGGAATTTCACGTAGTTTTACCCTGACCATGATCGCGCTTATCATAGTCGGTGCCGGCGACGCGGTCAGCACCGTGCTGCGCAGCACCATTCGCCAGCTGCAAACCCCTGACGAGATGCGCGGACGCATGGTCAGCATCAACCAGATCTTCTTTGCCGGCGGTCCGCAGTTGGGTGAGGTGGAAGCCGGGGCAGTCGCCTCCGCCTTTGGCACCCCCTTTGCCATCATCACCGGCGGGATCGGCTGTATCGTTGCCGTGGCCGCCGTTGCCCTCAAGTGGCCGGCACTGCGCAAGTACACCGGAGACGAAGCGGTAAAAGCAGGTTAGTTTTTGACAAAAATGGACACATCTGGTGTCCATTTTTTATTTGATCCAATCATTTAACCAGCGGACCTGCCCAGGCCAATCGTTGGCATCAGTTTCCAACAACAAACGATCCAGAGCGATTAAGATCTCAGGAAGCGGTTTCTGCGCGGACAAAATGATTCCCCCGTGATTTGGATATTTCCGCGACAGGACTAGAAAATCACGGATGTTAAACGTAAATATACACCTTTGGTGGGCAGTTGCCCCCAACAACTGCTGTTCATCAGTTGCATCGATTGCCATCCAACTGTTGGGAGTGCGGGTCACATCGCGACCTCTTTCCATCAAGGCATGCATCAGCGAAATTCATGAAGTGTCGGCATCCAGGTGGATTCGAGGTTCAGTCACGATCGTTTATCAAGGTCCTTTTCAGCAATGATATTGGCATCGATCTCTTTTTGATGAACCTGGTAAAACGCGTGTGCTTCTCGAACTTGAGCCACCTCCAGTTCATGTTCAGCCGCGATTTCTTCTGGAGAGGCTCCTTCTTTTTTCTCCATCACCAGGGTTTGCACACGAATTCCTGTCCCCCGTAGCACTGGCGTTGGCCATCCGGCAGCACCTCTTCGATAGGTAATGCCCGGAAATTTTGGGTCATCCAACTCCTGCCGAAGGGAAGCCACCTTTTCAGAGACCGACCACATAATGAACTGATTGAGTGAGATTCCCTGCCGGGCAGCCAATTCTTCAGCTTCCATCTTCAGATTAATAGGTAAATTCAAAGCGTATCGGGTCACAATACCTCCAATCACATCATATTATACATCATATATGATGTCATAAAAAGCTAGAGGACTAATTCAACCCTTTTTCCTTAGGTTTGATCTTTTGTTCATAGACCGAGATCTTGTAATCCAGCAGCTCCAGGGTCTTCTGCATCTCTGCCAGCCGGGTAGCCAGGATGGCCCGCTGCTCGATCAGGATCTCTTTGCGCGCCTCGGAGGTCTGTTCCCCCTGCTGTAAAAGGGTCATATAATCGATCAGCGCCTCGATGGGCAGCCCCGCGTTGCGCATGCACTTGATGAACTCCACCCGGTTGATATCCGTTTCACCGTAATCGCGGATGCCGCTTTCAGTGCGGGTCACCGGCGGGATCAAGCCGATGCGCTCGTAATAACGCAGGGTATCGACGGTAATTTTATACTTTTCACTTACTTCGGCAATTTTCATTAGTCACCTCACAACCATAGTGTAACACCTGGAGTTGACTCAAGGTCAAGGGGATTTTTGAATTTCTAGGCTAACAGCCCATTTCTTTTTAGCCAGGCTTCGATCTCTCCCACTGAATTCTTCACCGTGGATCCCCGCACTGCCAGCCCGGGCAGGAGTTTCGCGGTCGGGCATAGCTTTTGAATATCATTCTCGCTGCATCCCAATCCGCTGCCCTCATGCGTACACAGAGGCAGGATTGTCTTCCCGGAGAAATCGTGCGATTCCAGGAACGTCCACACCGGCATGGGCATAGTGCCCCAGTAATTGGGGTAGCCCAGCAGAATTACCTCATACGCGTCGATCGCAGGCAGGTTGTTCACCAGCTCAGGACGCAGATTCGCCCGCAGGTCCCGCTTGGCTTCTTCCGTACAGACAGTGTAATCGGAGGAATACTTCTTTACTGGCTCGATCTTGAACAGATCGCCCCCGGTCAGCCGCGCGATCTCCCTCATCGCCACTTCGGTGTTCCCCACCGGCAGATCGACAATGCCGCTGCCAAAATAATTGTTGCCCGCTCTCGAATAATAGGCGATCAATATCTTCTTTTTATCGGTCATATAGGACTCCTTCTATCTATAGTTAAAGCATAAACCCTGGAGTCAACTCGAAGTCAAGAAGGGAAACATGAAAGATATAAGACCGATTAATCAAAACAGAAAAGACAAACTTGGAAAAATTTGAGCTTAATTATTATCTTTCATGGGAAAATATTACCTTAGGTTTGAAGAGTATTATTGTGATTGTATGTCTTTGTGTGTTTACTAGAATACTAATAATCAATAATGGCCGAAGGCAGAATAAGCAACTGAAGTCAAATTAGTGAATCCTGAAATGCAACTATCTCACATCATGTATAATTAATTTCTACCAATAAACTGAGCAAAAAAAAAGTGAAAATGGGGCAAAGATGACGGAAAAGCCAATGATCATTAAAGAATGTAAAAAATGTGGTGCTCCTCTTGTTCAGCGCGGAGAAGATTTGTACTGTGAATACTGCCGTGCCAGTTACAAGTTACCAAGAGATTATAATGATCAGCCAAAGTCGTTTTCACAAAACAACCCTTATCCAAATAATACTTTCCCCAATATACCCACTAATTTAGAACCGTCTCTTTCCCCCACACCGCCAAGAATCCCTCCAAAAAAGAAAAATGCATTGGGTTGTATAATTTTTATTCTATTGGCAGTAATTGGTGTAGCAATTTGGCAGTTTCTTGGCCTTTCATCAAACAAAAAAACGATAATGAATGTTGATCCAAATCAGCAAATTGAAGCAGAGATGTTCCGTCGTAATTCTAGCGCTTTGCCTGATAGATATCCAGCCGGTTTTGTACATAATGATATGTTATCCATTGGGGTAATTTTAGATTCGGTCTCATATGATGATTTTCAGCTTAGAGTATTTGTTAAAAACAAATTAGATAGAACAATTGTTGCAAATCTGAAAACAGATCAAATGAAAATCACTGATGCCAAGATCACAGACAGCCTTGGCAATCAATATACTTGTGAGATCAATGAGAAATTCACTAACACCGATGAAATGAAATCAGATGATGTAGGTTCGATAGCGGATATGTACTGCAGGCCAGGCTTTTTTCCGTCGGATGTTAAGTATATTTCTGTTGATCTTACCTTTACGAACTGGGGAAAATATTCTTTTCAAATCCCGCTGGATCTTGATATGAGCAAATTAACAATCAATTACAATTTATCAAGATCGAACAATATGTTCGTCATCAACACATCGATATTCTCTTCAGTTCCGCAATTCATTTCGTTGAAATTATCGGATATTTCAGTAATTGACAATAAAGGGAAACAGTATTCATTCGATAATTGCAGCTCTGGAAATGATACATTGGTTGGTTATTTAAATGAACACAGTGAATATTATGTAGCTTTGGCCGATGAATATGATCCCGGATCGTTTTTCGATTGTACGTATAACCAACCAATTCCCGATGACGTGAATTCGCTGACCTTTATCATAAATATCCGGGGAAATACCGTTACGAATACTTTTATTACGGACACCGTGCAATAGAATGGATTTTTTCGTTCAAAGTATTGAATATTAGTCTTGTATGTTTTAAATCAAAATTAACGACTAGACACGAAAAAGCCCAAAAAAAAGGTCACTCTTTAAGGTCATAAAATTACATACTAATGCCTTTAATCTATACACAACTGAAAAAAAATAGTAGGAAAGCCTAAATTGTATTGTATAGCATTAATAATTGCATGCGAGGTAATTCAGCTGTATCAATTACTGAGGCCAATGCAGCAAATGCCGTATCTCCCCATTCGGAGCGAAAAAAACAGTTGCTTTATGATGGAAGACATAAGGACATAAAGCTCACTATACAATGTTATTGGTCGGGTTAACATCGTCACAAAAAAATATATGAGTTATTATGATGTTTGAAATAACGATGCCCAGCCGCTTAATCCTGAGGGTTTCCTGGACCCTGACGACCTGCCATTCGCGGAGGTATTCATCACCTCCAGGGCTGACGCGCTGGTCAGCGGTAACCTGCGCCATTTTGCTCCGTTGGTTGAAAAGGCAATGGCTGTGATGGCGCCAAGGGAATTTTTGGAGAAATTCTTTATATAAAACAATTTCGGGAGAAGACCATGCCAAAGATCATCAAAGGAGAAAACGCTGCAAAAGAGGGCAAACTAGCGGTAGGCTGTTCGGCAGCCATTTTTGATGAAAGTGGAGAAAAGATTTTGCTTATCCGGAGGACTGATGACGTCAGATGGGCTATTCCAGGTGGATTCATGGAACCTGGAGAGGATCTCTATGAAGCCTGTGCACGTGAAGTCCGCGAGGAGACCGGTTTGAGTATTCTTGTAGATCGTCTGATCAGTGTTTACACCAACCCAGACCTGCTCTTTGAATATGCCGACGGCAACCGTTGGCAATTTGTGATCCTGCATTTCCGGGGTATTCGGACAAACGGAGAATTAACCACTAGCGAAGAATCAAGTGCATGTCAGTTCTTCAACCAGATAGAAGCCAAACAACTAAATATGAGTGTTCTCGATCATCTTCGGGTGGACGATGCTTTCCTTAACCAAGAACACACAATTATTAACAACCGATTTGATTTTTAACCTGTTGGAGCAATTAATTCCAATGTATGAAATCTTCTCATATTTAACGGTTTACTCAAATGACTCTTCCCCCATCTTCACCCATTCCTCCATGCGCTCTTCCAGGTCGGACTGGACGCGGGCGTACTCTTCGCCCAGGCACTGGACGCAGTAGCCTAAAATTTTTTGCTCAACTGGCTAAATTGGCATTGTGATCTTGTAATTTAGGGATGAAATAACTGGTGGCGCGTTTTTCACCAGCGATGAATCTAGTGATTTTCAGTTCTGCACATAAAAGAAACAAAATTTCTCGAATGAATGAAATTGATCACGCGAGAATTACAGATACATTCTGAGCAAAAAGAAGACACGGAAATTAACCAATTTGAATTTTGAATAAAAACTGGAATTTTTGCTGCATTTAGACTTCAAATATGGCTATCTGTTATGAAGATTGTCTTCTTATTCCAGGAAATTGGTTCGTTGGATATATCAGTTGCAGCTTTAACCGCTTCTTCTATACTGTCACAAATTTGATCGTTTTCAACATTCCAGACTTTATCACAAGAGAACTTATAATACTTTTTTTCCCCTTCATACCGGCAAATCGCAAACCCGTGAATTGGTTTATACGGCCTTCCATCGCTGTATTCCATTATGAAAAACGGTTTTTGTGGATGATATGCCCACAAAATGACCTCCGCTCCATCTAGTTCGTCAGGAGGCTCTATGGTGTCTCGGCTTCGGAAAGTTATCATCGGATTCCTTTCTTTCAATTTGCTGTGTGCAATAAGGACTGCTTATCTCTTGAAATTAGGAACGCCAGAACCGAAATTATTGGACTAATTTGTCTGCATACTTCGGCTGTAGGGAAACGCAAATCCACATTCATTACCTTTGCATTTTGAAATTTAATCAGTTGGTCACTTCAATTATTAAAGTGGCAATTTCCTTGATCTTGGTGTTCTCAATATTGTTCCGGATAAATCATTCAAGTACTTAATCGGTTGCCAGTTGGTTATTGCATTCGTTCACTTCTTCAAGCGATTTGGCCCTGTTCCTTTCGAAGCGAATTGATATTCGGCTTACTCCCCGTCTTCCCCCATCTTCACCCATTCCTCCATGCGCTCCTCCAGGTCGGACTGGACGCGGGCGTACTCTTCGCCCAGGCGCTGCACTTTGCCGCCGTCGTCGGGAGGGTTCTCGAGCTGGACCTCAATGGATTTGAGGTGCGTTTCGAGCATGGAGATCTCCTGCTCAAGCGTATCCATGCGCTGCTGACGGCGCCGCAATTGATCTTTGGAAAGGCCAACCTTTTCTTTTTTCTCGCGCGTGGCAATGACCGGTCCATTCTTCGTTTCCAGCACAATGGAGGAAGCCTGCTTTGAGGCCTTATACTCGCTGTAAGAACCGTTGAAGACCTTGAGCGTTTTCTCCGCGGGTACTACTTCCCAGATCTGGGTGGCCAGTGCGTCAATGAGGTAGCGGTCGTGTGAGACCAACAGGATGGTGCCGCCGAAATCCGACAGCACGGATTGCAGCACTTCCTGCGAGGCAATATCCAGGTGGTTGGTCGGTTCGTCGAGGAGCATCAGGTTGGCTCCCTGCAGCGCCAGGCAAGCCAGCGCCAGCCGTCCGCGCTCACCGCCGGAGAGCAGGCTGACGGTCTTGAAGACATCATCGCCAGTGAAGAGGAACTTGGCCAGGTAGTCGCGTACCTCGGCCGGCAGCATCTTCGGCGCCATGTACTGGATCTCTTCCATCAGCGTGTTTTTCGGGTGCAGCCCTTCATGCGCCTGCGCGAAATAGCCAATGTGCAGGCTGGAGCCAAGCACCGCCTCGCCGGCCAGTGCCGGGATCTGGTTGAGAATGGTCTTGAGGAAGGTGGTCTTGCCCGCGCCGTTGGGGCCGATGATGGCAGCGCACTCGCCGCGCACCAGCGTCAGGTCGGGCACGGTGAACAGCGGCTTGCCTTCATCCTGGTAGCCCACGCTCAGTGCATAGGTGCGCAGCACCAGGTCACCGGAACGTGAAGTCGGGGTAAGGTGCAGATGAAGCGAGCGCCGGTGTACCGGCGGGGCCAGGCGGGTATCTGCCAGCAAGCGTTCCAGGCGTTTGCGCCGCCCCTGTGCCTGCCGGGTATTCTGACCGGCAATGTTGCGCCGGATATATTCTTCTTCTTTTTCGATGAACTCGGTCTGTGCCTGGTATTCCTCGAGCTGACGCGTATAGCGTTCTTCGCGCTGATCGAGGTACGCGCTGTAGTTGCCGCGGTATTCCTCCAGGTCGGGAGTCATCTCGTAGATCATATTCACTACCTGGTCCAGAAAATAGCGGTCGTGCGAGACGATCAGCACCGCTCCCGGCCAGGTCTTCAGGTAATCTTCCAGCCACTCCACCGCGGCGATATCCAGGTGATTGGTCGGCTCGTCCAACAGCAGCAGGTCCGGCTCCGAGAGCAGCAGCCGCGCCAGCAGGGCGCGCGTACGCTGCCCGCCGGAAAGCTGATTGAGCGGACGTTTGCCATCCGCCTGGCTGAATCCCAGGCCCGTAAGCGTCATACGGATGCGGTTTTCGTAGGTATAGCCGCCGCGGGCTTCGAAATCCGCCTGCATCTTGCCGTAAGTTTCGAGCAGGTCTTCCGCGGAGGCATTGCCTGCCAGTTGTTCCTCCAGGCGGTGCAGCGCGGCCTGCTGATCGAGCAGCGGCTGGAATACGTTCAGGCATTCCTCCCACAGGGAGCGCCCGGAAGTCAGTTTGGCTTCCTGCGGCAGGTAGCCGATCCGGGTACCATGCGCATAGTTTACACTGCCAGTGCTGGCATCTTCTTCCCCTACCAGGATGCGCAGCAGCGTGGTCTTGCCCACGCCGTTCGGCCCCACCATACCGATGCGGGCTTTGTGGGGAATGGAAAAACTGATGTCGCTGAAAATATCCAGCGCACCAAATGATTTTGAAAGGGATTGAGCGGTAAGTACAGGCATAAAAATCACTCCGTGAAGAGTGTGGTTTGAAGTATACCATACGCATTATTTATAGAAAAAATCCCCGCTCTACAGCGGGGATCGTTGACTCAGGATTAAGGTTACTGTGCGGGGAGGATCTCCCAAAGCATCAACTGGTTATCACCACCGACCGAGACCAGGCTGCGGCCATCCGGGGAGAATGCCGCCAGGTTGACCGCGCCGGAGTGGCCGGTCAGGGTGGTGATCAGGGTGCCGGAAGCGGTATCCCAGATCTGCACATCATTACCGGTAGCCGCTGCCAACAGGCTGCCGTCTGGCGAGAAGCTCAGGCTGGTGGCCGGGTTTTCCAGGACCAGCGTCTTCAACTCGCTGCCCGATGCCGCGTCCCATAAGATCACTGCCGGTTTGTAATCACCATTGATGGTCTTCGCGGAAGCGCTGGCCAGCACCTTGCCGTCGGCTGAGAGGGTGAATGCGGTGACGAAATCTTCATGGCTGAACGAAGCCCCCATGGCCTTGCTGGCAATATCCTGCAATTGGATCGTACCGCGGGCATGCCAGACCAGCGTGTTGGCATTACCGGCAAACCCTGCATCGAACACCGGTGCGGCGGTAGTGAACCCGGTCAGTGGGTAAGGATCCGAACTCTGCGAAAGCGTGTATAGATCGACCGACATCGTATCCCCGTTGGTCAGGCTGAAAGTCTTGCCATCCGGAGAGAAGGTGACGCCGTAGATGCGGTACTGCGGGCTGATCATGACCACGGCTTTGTTGCCATCTGCCAGGTCGTACTCGGTAAAGGTACCGCCGTCAGAAGAGATTGCCGCCACGTCATGGCCGTCAGGTGAGACACGCACGAACTGATCGCCGTTGGTGGAGGCCATCAGGGATTTGATATTCAATCTTCCATCCAGCACTGTGGCCGTATAGACCGCGTTACCGGAATCATCCACATTTTGGCTGACCAATCCCAGGCTGCTGCTGTCGCTGGCCCAGGTGAGCGAGGTCACATTGGTGGCCGGGGCGATATTCACTACCTTTAACAGGCTGGCATTGCTGTTGCTGATCGGTTCAGGTTCCGGCAGGGGAGTCGAGGTCGCCGGGATAGCCGTGGCAGCCGGGGGAACATAAACGGTAGCCGCTTCAGTCGCGGAGGCTTGCCCAGGTGGGGTGACCACCGGCATGTTGCACCCGGCTATTGCCAGGGAAAATAGCACAAGGAAGATCAAGGTTTGAGTTGCAGGTTTGCGGTTCATAGAAATCCTTTCTTGCCAATACCTTAATGCGATTATACTGCCCTACTCGCCCCGGTCAATTCAATACCTCGTTGATCTTTTCTTTCCCCCAATCGACCGCCTTCTGCTTGGCGCTGTTGAAAATATCTTTCAAGGCGTTTTTCATTTCCAGTTTAAGGTTGTTCAACTGGTGATTTGCGGCTTGTTTGATCTCCAACTTCCAAAGCGAGGTCTGGTTCTCACCATCCTGTTGGAGGGCCTTTGTAATATCGGCAGTCTTTCCCAGAAATACCACCGGACGCTCGTTCAAGTAGAGGATCGTGCTGCCGTTGGTGACTGTGAGGGCTGTACCATATTCAGAAGTGAATGCAGGCGCGTCCACCGCGTATGCCGTCAAGCTGTTCACACTGAGGTTGCTCAGTGTCACCGGGATGGGAGTATCCCCATCCTGGGCGCGCCAGGCGATGATGATCCACTGGCTGCCTTTAGTGAAACGGTATTCATAGACCGATCCGGTCTGTCCCTGGGGTTGGCTTTCCAGCCTGGCCCCGGCCAGGACCGAATTGAGATTTCTTAATGCAATTTCGGAGGGCGAGGAGCTGCCAGCATCTGCCTGCCAGAACACATCATCGATCCCATTGTTGGCCGCCAGGATCACAGTAGCCCGGGTCAATTCGTCCGCGAGGATCTGGTCAGTACCAGTTGAACGGCCAGTCGCCAGGGTTGACAGTTCATCGCTATTCCAGCCCAGCCCTTCAATGCGCAGGGTCTTCCCGCCCAGGTTGGCGGCCAGGTCCTGCATGGCTTTTACTTCGCCGCTGAGTGTGGTCACACCGGACGGCAGCGACGAGGCACAGGCAGTGCTGCCCGCGGTCAGTGCCGCTTCCGGAGAAAGCGCGCCGCGGTCTGGCATATATTCAATGCTGTCCATGGAATCAAAACCCTTTGATCCATTCACTTGCAGCAAGAAGGTCAGCGGATTGACCGCACAATTCTGCGCGGCCGCACTTACCAGGCTGCCCATCCACACTTCATCGTTGGGGTCGGCGGTCTTTATTATTTTATCGGCCACGATCAGCATCTGGGCGTAGAGTGTCGGGTCGGGAGCAGTTGATTGTGTCGGAGTAGTGGGCGTAATGAAAGCACTCATTCCGGTAGTGGAATTGATCTGCGTGCCGATCTCCCACACATCCACCTGGTCTCCCAGGGTATCCACCGCGGATTGAACGAATTTAGCCCAGTGGATCAGAAAATCAATGGAAGATCCGTTGAAATAGGTTGGTCCGCCAGAGAGGACGGCCACTACTTTGAAGCCGGCTGCCTTTTCACTGGCAAATAATGAGGTATACGGCACCGGGGTTACCCAGTTATATACCCCATCACTGGGTTCGATCTGGCTCCAGTCGAGGGTCTCGCGCACGTAGCCGGATTTTGCGGCACTCTGAGCAGCCAGGCTGCTGTCAAACCTGCCGGTAGTATAAGACCCCACCGGTCCATTCTCGTAATTAATAGAACCGAAGCGGTCGCTGGCAACGCTGCCAAAAGACGCGAATAGAACGTATCCGGCGCCACCGATCAGGGCGAGGGGAAGCAGCTTCAAAAAGAGGTGTTTAAATAGATGCATGGCAGCCAATCTCCGTAGAGACAGGTTGCAAGAATAAAGCCAGCTTTTTCAGGGGGTATTATGACTGGGATTCGCTCTCACCATTGCGCTTGTTGCGGGTCACCGTGATCAGCGCCCAGGCTGACAGGCACAACGCCGCCACAATGATCACCGCCGCGAACATCATCGCTACATGCAGCCCGGAGACCTGTGCGGAGATTGGCGCCTGCGTGGCATCTGCGGCCAGAACATTCCCGGCAAAATGGAAAACGTTGGCTTCCCACAGTGCCCCCAGGATGGAGATACCCACGGTTTGCCCCAGGGTACGGGTCAGAGAAAGCAGCCCGGAGGCCACTCCCAGGCGTGATTTTGGCGCAGAACCCATCACCGCGCTGTTGTTTGGCGATTGGAAAATACCCATCCCGGTACCCGTAAGGAGAAAAGCGACCACATAGAGGAGGATGCTGGAAGTGGAACTGAATAGGATGTAGAAAAGGTACCCGAAAAGGGCGACCGATAACCCGATCGTGGTCAACTTTCGCGACCCGATCCTATCGGAAAGGGAGCCGGAGATCGGCGCGGCCAGGGCCATCGCGATCGGTGAGATGATCATTAATAAGCCCGTTTTTTGCGGGTCAAAGCCCATCACATTCTGAAAGTACAGTGGAATGAGCAGGGTCACGCCCGCGCTGGCCACAAAGATCAGCAAGCCGGTAGCCAGGTTGATCGAAAACAGTGAATTCTCAAAAAGATGCAGATCGATCATCGGCTGCGGCGCACGTTTCTCAGTCCGGATGAAAAGAACACCCATGACCACAGAAATAATTAGCAGCACATAGATGATCCAGTTCTTAAACCCTTCTGTCTGAATAATGGAAAGCGCCATCAGGAAGGAGATCAGGCACACAAACATGGTGCCCGCGCCCATAAAATCGAATTTTTCCTTGCCCTGCGGTTTGATATCCGGGATAAAAAGGAGCGCCAGAATGATACCGATGATTCCCACCGGTACATTCACAAAGAACAGCCAGTGCCATGAAAGATATTGCAAAATGATCCCGCCCACCGTCGGACCGGTGATGACGCCGATGGAAACGAAGATACCGTTGATGCCCAACGCCTTGCCGCGTTCCTGGGGTGGAAAGCATTCGGTGGTGATGGCCATGCCGACAGCCATCATCATGGCAGCACCGATGGCCTGAACAACACGAGAGCTGATTAGCATGGTCACATTGGGGCTCAGACCGCACAGCACCGACCCCAGGGTAAAGGTAGCCATACCGCCAATGAAGATCTTCTTCTTGCCGATCATATCCGCCAGACGGCCGATGGAAAGCATCAGGGTGGCATTCACCAGCAGATAAGCCAGCACCACCCATTCGATCACAGCCAGTGGTTCGTGCAGGGAGTCGACAAGGGTATTCAAAGCAATATTGACAATACTGCCGTCGATCGTGCTTAAGAAGATCCCCGCTGCTGTTGCAGACATCACAAACCATTTTTTACTGTAATCGATATTCATTGACTTTTTTCCTGGAATTGATTATTGAAAGCGGAGGAATTATAGCATTTCAGTCCAATTCAGAGAACGGCAGAAGTGTAAAAAAACAAAGATCCGGAGCAATACACCCCGGACCTTGATTGTGATTCAGAAGATCAATTAATTGCTGCAGGTACCCAGTGAGAGTGATTCAATGTCCTTCAAGCCGCTGCGGGCAGTGACATCAAAGTTGAGTCCGCACAGGTCCGGCCGTGAGATCATCATATGCGTCTTGAAATACAGTGGCACCATTGGCACATCCGTGGCTAATTGTGTTAGCGCGGTCTGGTTGGCGGTGTTCGCAGCCCCGGTATCCAAACCGGCCGTCAGGTAAGCCTGGCATGCCTGGTCATAAGTGGAGTTAGAGTAGCCCGTCAGATTAACACCTCCGAACTTGGTACCCATCCAGTCATTGGCAGCACTGGGGACCTCGGAAGTGGCAAACAGGAAGCAAGGGTTCTGCCGCCCGCTTGTCCAACCCATCTGCACCAGGTCGAAATTGCGTCCAAAAACTGCCCCGGTCGGCCCGGAAGCGTACAAATCGGCCGCGGATACCGCTTGTACATTTGCCTTGATCCCGCAAGTTTGCAGATTGGCAGCCACGGCGTTGGCGATTTGTACATCCATCCCGGAATCTGCCACCAGGTAGTTCACTTCAAAGGGTTTGCTGTTCAGAACATTGGCAACATTCTGCGAGACCCGCGGGGTACTCGGGTCGTTATCGGTATCCAACCAGCCCACCTGGTCGAGTAAAGCTTTCCCTGCGTCCGGATTGTAACTATACGCAGGCAGGTCCTTTACAAAATAGGGGTGTGAAGAGGTCAGGTAGGTGGATGGAATTTCTGACTGGCTGAAAAGGAAATCCTTTATGATCGAATCGCGGTCGACGCAATCGGCAACTGCCTGGCGGGTGCGAGCGTCGCCAAAGAAATCGACCCGGTCCGTCCATGGATTGAGGGAATCGTCATAGGTGCTGTTCTGGATGCCAAAGTTGATCCCTTCCCATTCGGGGCCTTCTCCATAGTATCCCTTGAGTTTCTTATCAAGTTCCATGGATCTTACCGTCTGGATCTGATCGACCATATCCACCGAGGAGTCGATAATATCGCACTCGCCGGTCAGGATCGGGCTCAAGTCTGTCTGGGGCAGGTTGCCCAAAAAGCGGTAATCAACCACATCAAAATACGGCAATCCTTCAGACGCCCTGAAGTAATTGGTATTCTTCACCAGGCGGATATGATCACCGGGTTTCCATTCATCGATCTTATACGCACCCCAACCCAACGGGGTTTTGGCTGCGGCATCGTTGGATGCCAGGTCAGCCACCTTGATGTCTTTCAGGCTATGCTGCGGCAATGGGGTCCAGAAGAAAGCCGATGGATTCTGAGTCAGATACCCGGGAACACCGACCCAATTGACTGTTGAATCATCCACCGCGGTATAGCTGGATGTCTTCTTCACCAGTAATTTGGAGCTGGTCGTGGCTGGATCAGCCGCCACAGTATATGAGAAAACGGAATCGGCCGCGGTCAAAGCCTGGCCGTCAGACCACTTGATCCCATCCAATAATTTAAAGGTAACCGACATCTGGGAGAGAGAAAGCGGGCTGGAGCCATCCCAGTCAACTGCACAGCCTGATGTCGTACAGCCTGCCGGGAAAACAGTGACGCCTTTTTCCAGTGCCACTACATCGCCTTCAGTATTGGCCACCAGGTCGCCTTCACTGACCGCGGTGGATTTGACCTCAACCCCGCCGTTATCCTGGGTGGGAACCTCTTTTACAATGACCGCCTGGGGTTCGTAATTAATCGTGTCAAACGGGCCGTCATAAATGCTTTCCAGTACGCTCCACATGGATTGGGAGGAATCGCCGTACATGTAAAGCGATTTCGGTTCATCGCCCAGGCAGACCACCAATGTTTTCAAGGGAACTGCCGTCGCGGTAGCGGTAGCAGTCGGAGTGGCTGTTGAGGGAATGATGCTTGGGAGGGCACTGCATGCGCTCAATATTAAGCTGCCGATCAAAGTACTGACAAGCAGAGATTTTGCGATCTTGTTTTGCGATAATATCATTTACGTCTCCTGACAAATTTACCAATAAGCTAATTATAAAGCATACCTTCTCATTGAAATTCCCTGATTAAAAGAAAAAGCCTTGAGATTTGCGTCTCAAGGCTAATATATTATTCATCCGAATTTAGTTGGTACCGCGCATTCTCGGATCGAGAACATCGCGCAGGGCATCGCCTACCAGGTTCCAGCCCATTACGAAGAGCACAAGGGTCAGACCAGGCCAGACCACGATGTACCAGTAGGTACCCAGTTCAGTGATCCAGTTGCGGGCAAAGGAGAGGATCTGTCCCCAGTCTGCGTATCCCACCGGAGTACCAATCCCCAGGAAGGAAAGGGCTGCAAAGGAAAGGACAACGTCGCCAATCCCCAGTGAAGCCAGTACCAGTGTCGGGAAGATCGCGTTCGGGACAATGTGCTTGAACAGGATACGGCTGTCTTTGACACCCACCACCCGGGCAGCCATGACGTAATCACGCTGCTTGATGGAGAGGATATCACCGCGAATGATACGCGAGTAACTCATCCAGCCAAAGGCCACCAGTGCCACGATCGCCGGGATCAGACTGCGGCCGATCTTTGGTGTCAGGATGGCAGCCAGGATCAATGCCGCCAGCAAATAGGGGATCGTCATAAATATATCCACCAGGCGCATGATGATCATATCCACTACACCGCCATAGAACGCCGATATAGACCCAATGATCACACCCAGCAGGAAGGTAGCCAGAACGACAATGAAACCGGTTTTGAAAGCTGTGCGAACACCCCAGACCAGGCCATAAAAGACATCATATTGACCTTGAGAGGTTCCCAGAAGATGCGTCCAATGGTCCTTGCCAGTCACCAATTTGACCCAACCGGGAACTTTCTTGGGATGGTTGAGTTTCCAATCCGTTCCGGGGGCTTTTGGCTTAGAGCTGAAACCATCGCGCGGCATTTTATAGGGGTCATTCGGGGTCACCGGCGGCATGATCGCGGGAGCAAAAATGGCAATCAACACAAAAATGAAAATCAAGACCATACCAATAATGGATGCCGGAGTCTTAAAAAGCCCTGCGAGAATTCGGTAGTTATCGGGGCCAACAAATCTTTCAAACCAGCCAATCTCGCGTACAGGAATTGAATCGCGTAATAAGGAATTATCACCAGTTGGTGTGTTTTCAGTCATCCAAACCTCCTATGATAACCGTACGCGTGGATCAATCACGGCGTAGAGAACATCGACCACAAGGTTGGCCAGGATGAGAATAAAGCCATCGAAGATCGCCAGACCTAATACGGTCACAACATCCAGTTGGGCAGCAGCGTTTGCCGCGGCAGCGCCAATTCCGGGGAAGTTGAATACAGTCTCAGTAATAACCACACCGCCAAGCAGGCTGATCACCTGGAACCCGGCCAGGGTGATGACCGGGATCATCGCGTTTGGTTTGGCGTGTTTATTGATCACATCATCTTCTGAAAGACCTTTAGCCCGGGCAGTTACCACGTATTCCATATGCAAAGTTTCCAGCATGGAAGAGCGGGTAACACGGACAAAGGTCGCCCAGGAAATATAGGAAAGGGTCAAGATCGGCATGACCATGTGTTTGATCACGTCCCAGAAGATATCCAGCCGCCCATTCAGTAAAGCATCAAAGGAAAGCAGATGTGTATAGGAATGGAAAGAACCACTGTTGATGATCAAATTCGCCCAGTCCGAAATGCGTCCGGGGGGGAACCATCCGAGGACAACATAGAACAGCATCAGCATCAACAAACCGAATACAAAGGTCGGGAAGGATGTACCAACAATACTGAAGATACGGGCAAACTGGTCAATCCAACCGTTTTGATGGACTGCGGCCAGTACACCCAGCCAGATACCCACAGAGATCACCGGGAAAACCGCCCAGATTGTCAGGTCAAGTGTGTTGGGGAAGCGGTTCTTGATCAGGTCAATAACAGTCTGAGAAGCGGTGCGGGAATAGCCAAAGTCGCCATAGATGATGCCGCCATGGCGTTCGCCGGTGGCCACATCTACTTTGCCTACCAACCAGTTCCAATATTGCACATAAACTGGTTTATCCAGATCATACTTTTTGATAATGCCGGTAATGGCATTTTCGTTCTTCGGAATATCGCGAACATAGAGGGCTGAACGCTCTACCGGCGACAGGAGCTGTAACATTAAAAAGATCAGTACAGTGACGCCGAATAGAAGCAGCGGTACAAGGAGTAAACGTCGGATGATATAGTTGGTCATTTTTCCTTCCTTGCGGTTTTGTCTTGCGAAGTATTCAAAATCGAGATTTTGACCATTTCGCACCCCAAAACCGGGGATTGCGGGGGCCTATTTCTAGACCCCCGCAATTAAAGATCAAGAACTAGTCTTTGCTAACAGTGTAGAAGTAGAAATCCGGGAAGATCGGATTGCGGACTACGCCGTGGACCCAGCGCTGTTCGTAAGCGTGTGAGGTCTGCAGGACGATAGGAATACCAGCAGCCGTATCGTAATACAGTTGGTTCATCTTGTAGTAGGTAGCGGCGCGGTCTTCATTGGTCTTGCCGGTCAAACCTTCATTCAAGAGGGTCTTGAACTGGGCTCTGATATCATCCGGCATGTTCTGGCGCAGGCCATAGGTACCGGTGGTGTACGGCTGGTACCAGTTGTCAGGATCAGCAATATCTTCGATCCAGCCAGCGGTCATGATAGGAATTTGTTTGGCGCGTTGTGCGGCCAGGTAAGAAGCCCAAGGCAGACCAAGGGTCTGGATGACGAACTTCTCGTTAACCTGGGCCAGGTTGGAGGCCAGGATCTCAGAGGTGATCTGGCGGGTGGTGTTACCGGTGTTGTAGAGCATCATCATGTAGAAGCCGGAGCTCCAGACATCAGTGCCATCGGTCTCATCGCCAGCGGCGATACCATCTTTATCGAGGTCGGCCAGCTTGAACTCAGCAGCGGATTTCTCGAGGTCAAAGGTATAGTGAGGTGCATTCTCGTCGTAACCGGGCATGCCAGGCATGGGCAGTTCGAGAGACTGAACAGCTTCACCATTGTAGACATCGCTGATGAAAGTATCCCAGTCAAAGGCATAGCTGAAGCCCTTGCGGATATGAACATCATTGAAGAAGTCAGCAGGGATACCATTGCCATCAAGTTTGCCGGAGCCCATGTAGGGGTTCGGGGAATCTTTGCTGGTAGCAATAGCGAAGTTGTAAATGATCACATCCTGCTGAGTTGTCTGCGGGCGGCCGATGTACAGGCGCAGAGGCTGTGCGGCATCGGTAACAGTGCAATCACCGTATTTACTGGCAGCGTCATCCCACTGGCATTTTTCGCCAACCATAGCGTCAGGCTGACTGCGGTTCTCAACGGGGACATAGACGATATCAGCATCGCCGGTCTGGAGCATGCTGAAGCGGGTGCCCCACTCGGAGATGTATTTGATGGAGACGGTTTTCAAAGCAGGAGCTCCAGCCCAGTAGCTATCGTAAGCGGCGAGGGTATTCTCAACACCAGCTTCGCGGTGGGACAGGGTGAAGGGACCGGTACCGTTTTCAATTTCGGTGAAGGGATCTTCAGCGGAGGTCATGCCATAGAAGTTCTGCCAGGTATCGCAGGAACCATCCCAACCTTTGTTCTCAGCAACCCATTTGGCGTCCATAACGGAACCCCAGGTCTGGGCAAGCATGTTAACCAGGTTTAAGGAAGGCTGTGCAAGATGGAAGGTAACTGTGCCAGCGGCGTCATCGGCTACGATGGCGGCTTTGACTTTTTCGCAGGTGGATTTCAAAGTGGCAGCGTCTTCTTTGACCAGGCTGTCACGATCATCAACCAGGGAATCGTCTTCTTTGATGAGGGTGGTGATATCATCAACACCGGTGCCGAAGAAGGCAGGATAGAGCATCCACTGCGGTGAAGAAGCGCCGCCCTGAAGGAGGCCACGCTGCAGAGAGAATGCAACATCGGATGGGGTCATGGGGTCGCCGTTATGGAAGGTGACACCACTGCGGATCTTCCAGGTCCAGGTCAAACCATCGGCGGAGATTCCACCATTATCTGGGGAAGGAACTTCGGTGGCCAGCATCGGGACGAATTTGGAGGTTTCATCTCCATCATAGAAGACCAGGGTGTTGTAGACGTTGAAGATGATTCCACCAGAGGCGGTATCATAGGCCAGCGCTGGATCGAGGGTATCGATATCACCGGAGGTCACATACACAAAAGATGTAGGATCTTTTGAGGTCAATACGGCGGCAGCAGCACCTGTTCCGGCAGCTGTAGTGGCTGCTTCGGTAGCAGCAGCTGATGTGGCGGCAGGAGCGGTTGTCGCTGCAGTACCGCATGCTGTTAAGAGCATGCCAGCGACGATGAGTACGCTAAGTACAGCAAACAATTTACGCATATTTCTTCTCCTCTTCTGAAATATTGGTTCTAACATTTTTTGATTAACAGGGGATTTGGAAGGCATCTCTGTCTTCTCACTCCTCTGATAAACCACTACTTAATCATGTGGCAGGCCGCAAAATGGTCCGGGCTAACCTCGCGGAACTCCGGGCGTTGTTCAGCACAGATCTTCTCGGCCAGGGGGCAGCGGGTGCGGAAACGGCATCCTGAAGGAGGATTCACTGGTGAGGGGACATCTCCTTCAAGGACTATACGCTTGACATTGCGGGTAGGATCAGGCACAGGAACAGCAGAAAGTAAAGCCTGGGTATAGGGGTGCAGCGGGTGATCGTACAGTTCATCGCGGTCGGCGATCTCAACGATCACGCCCAGGTACATCACTGCAACACGATTACTGATGTGGCGCACCATCGAGAGATCGTGGGCAATGAACAGATAAGACAAATTGAATTTTTCCTGTAATTCCTCAAGCAGGTTGACGACCTGGGCCTGAATGGAAACATCCAGGGCAGAGATAGGTTCGTCGCAGATGATCAGCGACGGCTGCAAGGCCAGGGCGCGGGCAACACCCACACGCTGGCGCTGTCCACCTGAGAATTCATGCGGATAGCGGGAGGCAAAAGCCGGGTTCAAGCGGACAAGATTCAACAAATCTTTGACCCGCTCGTCGATCTCGGCACCTTTGGCAACATTATGGATCATCAGGCCTTCGCCGATGATATCGCGGATGGTCATACGGGGATTCAGTGAAGCATAAGGATCCTGGAAGATCATCTGCATATTGCGGCGCATTTTGCGCATTTCTTCGGGTTTTAATGTGGTGAGATCGGTCTCGTTGAAATAGACATGACCGGAAGTAGGCTTATATAACTGTAAAATGGTACGGCCGGTGGTCGATTTGCCGCAGCCGGATTCGCCGACAAGGCCCAAAGTCTCGCCGCGTTTAATGCTGAACGAGACTCCATCCACCGCGTGCACAGCACCTACCTGGCGCTGGATCACGCCGCGGTAGATCGGAAAATGCTCTACCAGGTCTTCTACTCGAAGGATAACGTCGTTTTCGCTCATTTGCGTTCACTCCCGGATTTTACATCCACCCAGCAGGCGATCTTGTGACCCGGTTGGATCTCTTCCAGTTTCGGATTTTCGTGCCAGCAGTGGTCGATTGCATATTTACACCGCGGTGCAAATGGGCAGGCAGAGGGGGTTCGGTAAAGTACCGGAGGATACCCTTCGATCGAGAACAACCGGTCATTACGTTTGGCGTCCAAACGCGGCAGGCTGCCCAATAAGCCCAGGGTATAGGGGTGACTCGGGTTCGCGTAAAGATCGGTAACCATGGCTTCTTCAATAATGAAGCCGCCGTACATTACCAGCACGCGCTGTGCCAGGTCGGCGACCACACCCAGATCGTGAGTGATCCAGATAATGGCCATTCCCATTTCATCACGCAGCCGTTTGACCAGGTCCATGATCTGCGCCTGAATGGTCACATCCAGAGCAGTGGTCGGTTCATCGGCAATAAGTACTTGTGGATTGCAGGAAAGCGCCATAGCGATCATCACACGCTGGCGCATACCTCCAGAAAATTGATGCGGATAATCATTCAAACGGTCCTTGCCGTTGGGGATACCCACCATCTCAAGGAGTTTGATCGAGCGCTCTCTTGCCTGTTTCTTGTCCATGCCCATATGCAGGGCAAGGGGTTCTTCCAGTTGTTTACCAATAGTTAAAACAGGGTTGAGGGATGTCATGGGGTCTTGAAAGACCATGGCAATTTGAGCGCCGCGGACCTGGCGGATCTCTTCGCTAGACATGGTCAGAAGATCTTGACCATGGAAAAGGGCTTTTCCAGCCACAATTCGACCAGGCGGCATGGCTACCAATCGCAAAATCGAGAGCATTGTAACGCTTTTGCCGCAGCCGGATTCGCCAACAACACCTAACGTTTCTCCCTCTTTTAACGTAAAAGAGACGCCGTTAACTGCATGGCTAAAACCTTCCTGGGTCTTAAATTGCGTTTCAAGCCCTTGTACATCGAGTAAGGGAGCGGGCATGCACTTTATCCTTTACAATTTTGGAGTCTGTTACCATTTCTTAAAAAATCAGGCATACAGTAAATAAAATTATACACGATTTTAATATCAGGTCAATCAAAGCACATTCAAGATAGATATACGCAAAATCCTTCCGGTTTCGGACTTCGGATCATCAAACTGAAATTGTCTGATCGTGGGGCTTGTGGCTTCATAGAACCTGTGTGTAGGATTCTTCTTGACCTTGGGTCCAGCCAACCGAAAATATTTACAATTAAAGGGGTGCCATATACCGGTAAATTTTTATTAGGGAGAGTATACCCATCTTTCTGTGGCGTGTCAACATTTTCATCCTATGATTAAGCCGGTTCTTCGTTGCCGTAGCGCAGATGCAGATAGGATATATAACGTTCCTCACTTACTGTGCCGTTCTTTACTGCCTCAATCACCGCGCAGCCGGGTTCTTTGCGATGGGTGCAATCATTGAACTGGCATTCCTGCACCAGGTCGCGCAATTCCGGGAAGTAACCGTCGATCTCTTCGGGCTCGGTATCCCACAGCGATAGCCGGCGGATGCCAGGCAGGTCGGCCACAAAGCCGCCGTCCACCAGCGGGAACATCTCGCGCACCACTGTCGTGTGCGTACCTTTGTTGGTATACGCGCTGATATCCCTTACTGCCAGCCCAAGGCCGGGTTGAATGGCATTGAGCAGAGAGGATTTTCCCACACCGGAGGGACCTGTGAGTGCGGAGATCCTGCCTTTCAGGCAATCGTGCAGTTCATCCACACCGATCCCCTGTTTGGCTGAGGTGATGATCACCCGGTATCCCAATTTTGGATAGACGGAAAATTTCTGTTTGACGGTTCCCAGATCAGCAAGGTCGACCTTATTGATGACAATGATCGCCTTCAACCCCTGTTTCTCTGCAATCACCAAAAATCGGTCCAACATGCGCAGATGCGGATCTGGATTGGCACAGGCAAACACGGGCAGGATCTGGTCAGGGTTGGCCAGCAGGATCTGGCGAAAATCACCTCTGGGAGTGGGGTCAAGGCGCACCAGTTCGGTCTTTCGCGGCAGGATCTCTTCGATCATGCCGGTCCCCTCCGGCAGCAGAGAGATCTTCACATCATCTCCTACCGAGATAATATCGCCCTGTATCGTGCGGCGTTTCAATCTTCCGCGCAGACCGCAGACAATAGATTTTCCGGGTTCTACCAGGATGGTGTAGAACCCGGATTGATAACGTAAGACTTTGCCAGGGATGACCTCTAAAGCACTCATCTACTGAGCTTCAGTAGGTGCCGGTGTATTGGTGAGATAGATCTGTTTCTCCCACGGGTAGAGGGTTTCGGCAGATCCGGTATAGTAAGATTCAATAATGCGGCGGAAGATAGGGGCGGCATAGATCGCGCCTTCCCCGGAATTTTCACAGATAACAACCACAGCAATATCCGGTTTATCCGGATCATTTTTAGCGGTATAGCCGGCAAACCAGGCGTGCGGTTCCTCCTGAGAGGTAGTAGCCGTGCCGGTCTTGCCGAAGATCGGGAATTCAAGAGTGTGCAGCTTGTTATAAGCAGTACCGCGTGAATTGTAAACGACCATATTCATACCTTCACGAACAGCAGCCAGTGTTTCTGCCGAGATCGGCAGTGTGCCGCGGATCTCGGGGGTGAAAGATTGAACAACCGTGCCATCTTCAGAGGTAATGTTGTCGATGATCTGCGGTTTGTAAAGCGTGCCGCCGTTCGCCACAGCCGCGACGAAATCGACCACCTGCAGCGGAGTCACCAACATATCGCCCTGGCCAATACCCATCTGGCTGGCAGAACCATCATCGGTCGGGTTGTTGATTGCGCCGGAATCTTCCGCGATCGCGTCGATACCGGTAGCTTCGCCCAAACCGAAGCTGCGGGCCATATCTGCCAGATAGGTGGCGCCTTTATTGCGGTAGAGGTCGAGCGCGATATGATAGAAATACGGGTTACAAGACCGCATTAAACCCTCTTCCAGGGTCAATTGACCGGAAGGAGGCAGACCATCATCGAAGGTCCAATCGTTGTACGGCGTGCCCAACTCAGTCCATTGGCTGGTGCAGTCATAAACGGTATCTTTTGTATACAGCCCGGATTCCAATGCGGCTGACATGGTGATGATCTTGAAGACGGATCCCAGCGGGTAAGAAGACTGCGCGGCCCGGTTCCACATGGGGGTGGTCTGATCGTTGACCAGATTGCCCAACAGGTAGGAACTGTTGATATTGTCCGGTTGGAACAGGTTCGGATCGTAGGTGGGGGAGGAAGCCATTGCCAGGATCTTGCCGGTATTCACATCCATCACCACTGCCGCCCCGGTGAAGCCCATCAGGGCTTTTTGCACCTGGATCTGCAGCACTTTATCGATGGTGGTTGTGATATCGTCCGCCGCGGCTGGATCGGTGTGGCCCAGTCGGGTGACGGTAGTACCGTCGGCTGCCATCACATACAGATCGGAGCTCGGCTTCCCGGCCAGGTAACTCTCGCCGGTCTTTTCCAGACCAGCCTGGCCGACCTTCTCATCGCCGGCATAGCCCTGCTTTTTATATTCATCCAGTTGTTCCGCTGGAATGCTCAGGGTATAGCCGAGCACCTGTGGAGCAACACCGCCGTTGTAGTAGTAGCGGGCGGTATATTCGTTTGCCACAAACCCGGTGATGGCGGTCAGCGTGCCTTTGTAGGCTTGATAGCCCTCCTTGGACACTTCGCCCATCGGGACATAAGCTTCATTATAAGTATTCAAATACTTGTTGTAATTGTCTTCGATCACATTGGTCGGCATTTTCAGCATATCCGCAAACACCATCAGGATCGTGCTCAAGCCTTTTTGCCCCACGGTCGAATTGTCGATGCCAACCGAAACAGCGTCGGTCTGGGCTGCCAGGGGGTCACCGTTGCGGTCAAAGATCGTACCGCGCGAAGGATGGGTAATGTTGAGCAGCAGGTGATTGCCGCCGGCCAATTCAGGCAGGATCATGGCATCGTCCCACTGGATCTTCCATTGGCCAGATTCCAGGATCAGGTTCATTTCCATCTGCTTCTGGAACTTGTCGAACAGGCTGGTGGTAAAGTTCACCTGGTAGCCCACCTTGGCAGTGGTGGACTGCATTAATGTGGAAACAATGCCGTATTCGATCGCAGACAAGGTCATGTTATTGGCTGCGTCGGTATATTTTTTTTCAAAATCGCTTTCGGAGAGGGCATCCTGGCTGGTCTTGGCCAGCATTGCGTACATTCCAGCGTAATCCGCTGATTTCCATTTTTCAAGGAAGGCTTCAGCCGTCTTGCCGACATCTGGGACACTGGTGGTTTGAACAACCGGGGTTGGCAGGCCGTTGGCCTGGTTCGGGGTCGTTTGGGCCTGGCTGCCGTTGGAACAGGCGGATAAAACAAATACGAGGGTAAAAGCCAGATATGCTATTTTTTTGATTTTCATTCTTTCCTCCCGGGAGATCCCGGTTCTTTCATCCTACATCCTCACCGCGGAGAACACGTTGAAAGATGGGACAGTTATATGAAAGCTTATCCTGACAGATGTACGGCACGTTCAACCGTTCGCCGTAACCCATGCGTCTGAGGGTGCGCTCCACGTGGCACAGGGGCAAGCCCATCACACTGGCAAAGCAGCCCTTCATCTGGTCCACGGGATGAAATTGTTCATTCTGGATGGCGTATGCACCGGCTTTATCCATCGGGTCGCCTGTTTTGATATAGGCTTCTATTTCTTCATCGGTATAACGGCGCATGCGCACACGGGTGGTACACAGTTCACTTTCCATGCGTCCGAACGCCGGGGAGGAGATCACCACCGCGGTGTGGACGAAATGGACACGTCCGCGTAGTCTGAGGAGGATCTCGCGTGCTTCCGCAGCGTCTGCTGGTTTGCCGATGATCTCTTTTCCATCTGAGACCGTGGTATCCGCCGCGATCAGCAGCTCTTTGAATCCGGCTGATCCCGAAGATTTGCGTGCCTTGCTGACAGCCAGGCGCTGCACATACTCTACCGGGTTCTCATCCGGGAGCGGGGTTTCATCGACATCCGCCGGGCGGATAGACACATTAACGCCCATCCAGCTAAGGATGTATTTGCGGCGCGGTGAATTGGAAGCTAAAACTAAAGATAACTCAGACATGGTTTTTTTATTCTAACACATTTCAAATTGCCCTCATCCGTTCAACACAAAAAGGGATTTCGGGACTAAAATAGCTTTTTCATTAATATTACGTCATCCACCTGAAATTTTACAAAAAATTGAGTTTTTTTCGGACATTTATATTGAAATGTCGATTAATGCGTTGATTTACTTCCCCCTTTATCCACTTCAATATAAAATGTCTATACAACCCACCTGCGGAGGAACCTATGGAATTATTAAAGAACAGGATCGCTGCTGAAGGCAAGATCCTGGGCAACGGTATTCTAAAAGTAGACAGCCTGATCAACCACCAGGTTGATCCCATGTTGATGGACGCCTGCGGTCAGGAATTCGCGCGCCTTTTTAAAGAAACTGGCGCCACCCGCATCCTCACTGCCGAGATCTCCGGCATTGCCCCGGCCCTGTGCACCGGTTTTCACCTGCACATCCCGGTCGTCTATGCCCGCAAGACCCGCCCGGTGACCATGCCCGGCACGGTATACCTCACCACTGCCCCGTCGCACACCAAGGGCAATATGGTCGATCTCATCGTCTCGCCCGAGTATCTGAAAAGCGGCGAGCGTGTGCTCATCATCGATGACTTCCTGGCCACCGGGGCTACCATCTTTGGATTGATCCGCCTCGCCCAGGCTGCCGGAGCGACCGTTGTCGGTGTCGGCGCCCTCATTGAAAAGACCTTTGAAGGCGGCCGTCAGGCGATCGAAGAGATGGGCCTTCCCGTTGAATCCCTGGTGCAAATTACCAGCATGGAAAATAACCAGATCCATTTCAATTAGTCCACCCAGAGGAGAACATTAATGGTTGATTCGGTTGTCATTCTCGATTACGGTTCCCAGTACACCCAGTTGATCGCCCGCAGAGTGCGCGAGATGCAGGTTTTTAGCGAGATCGTGGCCTGGGACGCCCCTGAAGACAAGGTGACTGCTCTTCATCCGCGCGGTTACATTCTTTCCGGCGGTCCCAACTCGGTCTATGAAGAAAATACGCCTTATCTGCCCGAATATGTGTTCAAGGCCGGAGTTCCAGTACTGGGCATCTGCTACGGATTGCATGCCCTCACCCAGGCCCTGGGCGGCAAAGTTGTCCCGGGCGGAGTGCGTGAATTTGGTCTGGCCGAGATCGAGGTCTCCTCGCCCAATCCACTGCTGCCCGATGTAAAGCAGAAGGTATGGATGTCGCACGGCGACCGCGTGGAGCGGCTGCCCGAGGGATTCAAAGTGATTGCCAGCAGCAGCAACAATGTTCTGGCCGGGGCTGCCTGCATCGAGAAGAATTACTATGCCGTGCAGTTCCATCCCGAAGTCAACCACACCGAACGCGGCCGTGAGATCCTCAAGAATTTTGTGATCAATATCTGCGGCTGCAATGCCGAATGGACCGCGCAGAGCATCATTGATAATTCCATCCGCTCCATCCGCGAACAGGTGGGCGACCGCAAGGTCATCTCTGCCGTCAGCGGCGGGGTGGATTCCAGTGTCGCGACCGCGCTGGTGCAAAAAGCTGTCGGTTCGCAGCTCTCCACCGTCTTCATTGATACCGGTCTGCTGCGTGAGGGCGAAGTCGCCCAGGTGCAGGCGGCTTTCAAGAATGCCCTTGGTGCCGATCTGACCACGATCGATGCCAGTCAGCGTTATTTTGACGGATTAAGCGGTGTGACCGAGCCGGAAAAGAAACGCAAGGTCATCGGTGAATTGTTCATCCGCCTCTTTGAAGAACAGGCCAACCGTGTGGGCAACCCGCCCTTCCTGGTGCAGGGCACCATCTACCCGGACGTGGTGGAATCCTCCGGTACCGCCTTTGGCAAAGCCGAACGCATCAAGTCGCATCACAACGTGGGTGGTCTGCCCAAGGATATGAAATTCTCCCTGGTCGAGCCCCTGCGCGAATTATTCAAAGACGAGGTCCGCCTCATCGGCGAAGCGCTCGGTCTGCCCGCCAGCCTGGTCTGGCGCCAGCCCTTCCCCGGCCCCGGACTCGCTGTCCGCTGCCTCGGAGAGGTCACCCCGGAACGGGTAGCCCGCCTGCGCAAAGCCGACGCCATCTTCACCTCTGAACTCACCGAGGCCGGTCTGTTGGGCAAACCCGCCCGCGAAGACAGCCGCCAGCTCTCACAGGCCTTCGCCGCGCTGCTGCCGGTGCAGTCCGTGGGCGTGATGGGCGACCAGCGTACCTACCAGGAGACCATTGCCCTGCGCGCCGTCACCACCGAAGACTTCATGACCGCCGATTGGGCCGTGCTGCCCTCCGATCTGCTGGCACGCGTGTCGAACCGCATCGTCAACGAGGTCAAGGGCGTCAACCGCGTGGTATACGACATCACCAGCAAGCCGCCCGCCACCATTGAGTGGGAATAATATTATTAACACACCCACATTAGAAACAGAACGGTTGATACTCAGGAAATTTACAGAAGATGATTTTCCTGCATTATTTGATATTTACAGCGATGAAGAGGTAAATACATATTTACCTTGGTTTCCGCTGAAATCAATTGAAGAAATAAAAGTGTTTTTTGCAGAAAGATATGCTGTAGATTATGCAAAACCTAAAGGGTACAGATACGCTATCTGCTTAAAAAGCGATAATGTTCCGATTGGCTATATCAATGTGTGTATAGACGATGACCACGACCTCGGGTTTGGGCTTTGCAAGGAATTTTGGCATCAGGGCATTGTCAGCGAATCTGTCAAAGTAGTTGTTGAGCAAGTAAATAAAGACGGTATGCCATATATCACAGCTACACACGATGTGAACAATACTCGCAGCGGAAATGTTATGAAGACTTTAGGAATGAGCTATAAATATTCTTATGAGGAATTATGGCAACCTAAGAACTTTCTTGTTACATTTAGAATGTATCAATTAAATTTTAATGGAAAAGATGAGTTTGTATATAGAAAATATTGGGATATGTATAACAATCATTTCGTTGAGAAATTATGATTTGGGAAGAATTTAAGTGAAATCGAAATAAGAATTTTAAGTGGTATACCTTGAGAAACACAAGTTTTCATTCAGATACTATACTCGTTGCAAACCAATACTGAACCATTCTTATTTATGTAATATGGATGGCTGTTATCAACACTGATAACATTTTGACAACAGTGCTTAGTACAATTTGAGAATATCAAATTGTCAAAAGACAAAAACACAGAATTTCCACATAAAAGTGTTTTGAGTAGGACTTAGGTAACGAGTGGGAATAACTCCACAAATTTTTGAATGATTTTTTCGGATTTTCGCATACAATGGTAGGTATGAAACTGCCGGCGAAATTCAACAAGTTAATTAAGCCAATCCTAAGCGCGGTCCTCTGCGGCGGGTTGGCTTTTTGTTTATTCTCCTCCGCGGCCGCACAGGCCAGCGATACCCTTTCACTCTCGCAGCCGGATACCAGCACTTACCCGAACATCACCTTCAACTTCTGGCCGATCAGCGCCGACGGCACCTTTGTGGCCGACCTGACCGCCGCGGATGTTCACGTGATGGAAAACGACCGCGAAGTAAAAGTGACCTCTCTGGAGCTGGTCGAGCCGGGCATGCACATCGTGTTTACCGTCAATGAAGGCAAGACCCTGTCCAATTCATACGCCGGCAAACCGCGCTTTGATACCATCAAAGCTGCCCTGGCCAAATGGATCGAAAGCGAATCCATCACCACCCTGGACGACTTCAGCCTGGTGAATAACACGGACATTCTGCAAAATCAACTGGCGCACCCCTCCGAGTGGGCGCAGGCATTGACCGAGTACACCCCTGATCTGCGGGCAGCCACGCCCTCGCTCAACAGCCTCTCGCAGTCCATCTCGCTCATTAAGAGCCTGCCCTCCACCGATAACAAAGCCCGTGCCATTCTGTATATCACCCCGCTGCCTAACGCCGCCGATTTCACCACCCTGCAGGATCTGGGCACCCAGGCAGTCTCGCTGCATACCCGCCTGTACATCTGGCTCATCGGCCCTGCAGAACAGTACAAGACAGAAGCTGGTGCCACCCTGCTGCAAAAGATCGCTGAAGACTCCGGCGGCAGCTTTTTCATCTTTTCCGGTGCGGAAGATCTGCCCAACCTGAATACATACCTCAACCCGTTGAGCCACGAGTATCAGCTTACTTATAAAACAAGCCTCAAAAAAGACAGCACCAATACCCTGCAGCTTTCAGCCGAGAAGGATAATTTCAAGGTCACCTCCGAAACTGTGTCCTTTGACTTGAAAGCGGCAGCCCCCAACCCGATCTTCCTCAGTCCCCCCGAATCCATCACCCTCAACTGGGTACAGGGTTCCGACAAGAAGACCTGGAAGCTCACCCCGGATGCCTATTCCCTCAAGTTCATGGTCGAGTTCCCTGATGGGCATCAGCGCGACCTGACCTCCGCCCGCCTGCTGGTGGATGGACAAAAAGCCGCCGAGATCACCCAGGCTCCCTTTACAAGCCTGGATTGGGACCTCAGCGCGATCACGGAATCCGGCTCGCACATGCTGCAGATCGTCATTGAAGACAGCGCCGGGTTCACATCCAAAACCATCGAGACCCCGGTAAAGGTCATAGTAACACCCAAGCCGCAGACCCCATTGCAAAAATTCATCAGCGGGATCAATTTCATCACTGTCGGGATCATCGCGTTCATCGTCCTGCTGGCAGTGGTCATGTTCTTTGTGTTTTCGCGTGGGCTGCTCAAGCATCCCCGCTTGATCAAGAGACGGACCAAAGGCGACAAGGACCCGGTAACCCAACCCGTTGAGATCGCCCAGGTCGAGAATCCGGCGGTTCCCACTATTGAATCTCCCTCAGATTGGCCAAAACTGCCCGGCGGCGGAAAAGCTCCAGCTCGCCTGTTGGCGGTCTCGACTACAACCAATAAAAAAAGTATCCCGCTCCCGCTGCAGGATACCTTCTTTGGGAATGATTCATTAAAAAGCGATGTCGTGCTTTCCGATCCGACCATCGCTCCGGTGCATTCAAAGATCTTCACCGATTCGGCCAGGCACTTCTACATTGCCGATTGCGGCACCTCCGCTGGCACCTGGGTCAATTACGCCCCGGTCACACAGCAGGGCACCCAGTTACAGCACGGCGACCTGGTCAATATCGGCGCGGCCACCTTCCGCTTCGAAGAGATCAACCCCGAAGGCCGGCCGATCCAGGTGATCCCTCTGGATTGATCGTCTATTCCACAGAAATTCCCGCCCTCGCCAGCACCGTCTCGGCCCGCTTGATCACCGGTCGGTCCACCATTTGCCCATCGATGGTGAAGGCTCCCTTGCCCACCTTGCCAAATCGTTTGGCTTCCTCCAAAATATGTTTCGCCGCGGCGATCTCCTTCTCGGAAGGGGTGAAAATACGCTGTACAGGTGCCACCTGCAAAGGATGGATGACCTGCTTACCGGAATATCCCATCTGGGCTCCCTGCAGGGCCTCCCGGTCCAATACCTCCGGATCTGAATAATTGACCGTTACCATATCGATCGCCTGCAAGCCGTAGGCTGCCGCGTACATCACCAGGCGGCTGCGCGCGAAGAGCATTTCCGTCCCTTCGGGGGTGCGCGTCGCGCCCATATCGGCCACAAAATCCTCCGCGCCAAAGACCAACCCCTGCAGCCGGTGCACCTTCTCTGATGCCCGGCAGATGGTGCCAAGGTTCACCATCCCCAGCGCGCTTTCCACGATCGCCAGAAGTGCCAGGTCCTCTTGCATACTCACCATATCGGCCAGTTTGAGAAGCTGCGTATCATGTTCCAACTTGGGCAAAAGGATTGCGTCCGGCTTGGACGGCAGCACCGCCTGCAGGTCCGCCACGGTCCGCCCCGAAGCAAAGCTATTTACACGGACCACCCGTTCTGAAGGACCGAAATCGATCTCCAGTAAGGCCTGCGCGATGATCTGGCGCGCCTCATCCTTTTTACCCTCGGCCACGCCGTCTTCGAGGTCCAACACGACACAATCTGCACCAATCCCGGCGGCCTTTTCGATCTTGTGCAGATCACTGCCTGGAACATACATGAATGCTTTACGTGAGCGCATGCGATCCTCCTGTGATGTTACAATTTGATTATATATCGACCGGGAGACAACATTCACGATCAATATATGGAGATATTGTGAAAAACCTGCCTCGAAAAGCACTTCCCGATAACTATTCCCTCTCCTGGAAATTTGACCTCACCCGGGTACGAGAATTGTTCTGGCTGAACTTTTTTGCGTTGACGATCTTCTTCTTATCCATTTTTGTCTTCGGGTTTCTCATTTTCCTGTTTCGCCCTGAGGTCATCCCGGTGAATTATCACTATCACCCGCCTACATTGGGCCAGGCGGCATCCTTCCTGGCCAAGGTTTTTGGGGTAATGCTCCTGATGGTGCCCCTGCACGAAGGCTTTCACGGTCTGTTTTTCTGGCTGTTCACAAAAACACAGCCAAAATATACCTTCAAGATCTATTACGCGGCAGCTTCGGCCCCGGGCTGGTTCTTCCCCCGCTGGCAGTATTTCTTCATCAGCCTGGCGCCTTTTGTTGGTATCACTGCCCTGGGGCTCCTTGGAATTAGCTACCTGCCTGCAAATTTTATTCTGCCATTTTACTTTTTGCTGCTTTTAAATTCGACCGGATCGGTCGGCGATCTGTGGGTAGTGCTCAAACTGCTCTTCCATAATTCCGATACCCTGATCCGCGATTTCGGCGATGCCATCGAGTTCTACATGCCCATTACTGGAGAAAGATCATGAGCAATAAAGCTGTACAATCCATCCCCGAAAACTATGTGTCCTTCTGGAAGCTGAATTTTGACAGCAAACGCTCCACGATCATCGTCAACCTGCTTGCCCTGGTATTGCTTTTCATTTTCGGCAGCGGTTTTGCCCTGCTGATGGCACTGATCCGCCCGGGCGACATCTCCTTCAATCTGACCTTTACCGCCAACCGGATCTGGGACGCATTGATCTTTCTGGCCGAAGCCCTGGCGGTCACCCTGGTGGTTATGGTGGTGCACGAGGCTTTTCACGGTATCTTCTTCTGGATCTTCTGCGGGAAGCGGCCGATCTTTGGCGTGAAAGGGTATTATGCCTACGCCGGGGCGCCAGGCTGGTATTTTCGCCGCGGGCAATATGCCGTTATCGGCATCGCCCCGCTGGTGGGAATTACCCTGCTCGGATTGTTGGGTACAGCCGTTTTGCCAAAATTATGGCTGATGCCCATTTACCTGATGCTCGTGTTCAATGCCAGTGGTGCCGCCGGCGATCTCTGGGTGGTAGTCCGGTTGCTCTTTTGTCCATCGGATATCTGGGTGCTCGACCAGGGAGATGGAGTGGAATTCTTCAAACCCCGCAAGGACTGAATCTGAATCGACAGCCCAGTGCGAAAAAATTGACATTTATTAATTGTTGTAAGGCTCGCTTGCAAAATAATTCCGTTTTTATCCGAATATTATGATGGTACAATCGAATATGTTAGTTGTCTAAAGGAGTATAAATAAATGAAAATTAATCGAAAATTAGCAATTTCTGTTGTTCTGGCAACCTGCATGATCTTGAGCGTTGTCTCCACCGTTTTTGCAGAGTCCTCGACTGACAATCCGACGATCCACTCAAATGTGAAAGGTCTCGTTTACGCCTACAAATACATTAAGCAAGCCGACCTTCCTGGGACCGTCAACAATGGTACATCCAAGATCACCCCGGCAGGATTGGACAGCACCAAACAATTCAGCGGGAATGGCATTAATATCTTCGATATTAAGACCAACGACAAAGTGACCATTTGCTTCAATCTCCCGAACTATTCAGATGGATGGCGCGGAAAGATCTACAAATGGTACGGCGATAAATGGACCCCCTGGCGCGGCAAATTGATTGCCCCGAAAGGCGAAAATACCAACTATCAGGTATGCGATCCCTATGCTACCAATGGTACCTACGCGCTGATCGTAAGCTACAATCCTCCCAAGTAAGCAGCAACTCGAAATCTTGAAGCATGCTCTCCAATCCTATCGGATTGGAGAGTTTTTTGTTTAATTGTTATCAGTGCTTCGATCCTACCAGACCTCCGTGAAAATGATTGCAATGCCTCACTCTTTTTGCTATTATTTGTTTACCAGATCGAAATATTGTGTGACGGCTGATCACGGTAATCCACCCATCGAGATACAAGCTAACCATCGTTAACCTCCCAGCCCGGAAGTGTATTTTCATTACTCTTCAAGGAGGTGATTGCTTATTAATTCTTCGGTTATTGTTTATCTCAATCCATGAATTGACTTATTGCTTTTATCAGGAGAAGAAAATGAGACTATTTCCCAGAATTTCCATCGGAGCAGCGCTTGCCCTCGGATTCCTTTTAGTCACCACAGCCACTGTATTGGCCTGCGGACCTGGAGGCGGCCCTGGCCCCAGCGATTGGGGAGACCCGACTGTTTCTTCCGGGACCGGGGTTGTGGTTTCACCGGATAAACTCCCTGGCACTCAGGCAACACAATCCGGTATGGTCCTCCCGGCAGGCTACGGTACGAATGGCCAGTTTGGCGGCAGTGGAATTACTGTCAATGGCGCTCCTTCATCGAACAACACTAAATTGTGTTTTGCCTTCCCCACATACCGCTATGGCTGGGAGGGAACGATCACCAAATGGAACGGCAGCCGGTGGGTAACCGTAAAGAATGATCTTGTCGCTCCCTCAGGCGACAGTTCCTCCTACCAGGTCTGTACGAACTCAGCCGGAAACGGCACCTACAGTTTGATCATTAACTACACCGGACATGATTGATCAATAACTCTGTACATCTATTCAATGGTCCCCCGGACTCTACCGGGGGATTTCATTGTCGCTGGAATTAGATCATTCCTAATGGAGAACTAAGCAGGGTGATATAATTCCACCCAAGTAAACTTTCATTTCATTCCACAATTGAGTGTTCCCGTTCCACGGGAGATCATTGGCAAAACCGGAAAAAAAACCCGGTCGATTTGATATTGGAGTGAATATGGAAGGCAGATTTACCCTTCTTTTTGAAGACCCGTTCTGGGTGGGTTACTTTGAACGGCAGGATGAGAACGGAATACAGGTAGCAAAATTCATTTTTGGTGCGGAACCCACCAGCGCCGAATTATTGGCGTTCATTCACCGCGATTTTCCCCGTTTGTTGTTCTCAGCACCGCAGCAGCAATCGCCCTCCACAGTGCTTGAGGGGAATTTCAAGCGCCGCCAACGCGAGATCAGAAAGCAGATGTCTGCACCAGCGGCATCCACCCGCGCGCAGGAGATCTACCAGCAGGAGCTGCAAAGATCGATTGGAGAGTTGAAGAAAAGCCGCCAGGAAGAAACCGCATTGGAGAAGGATGCGGAACGCCGCAAGGCCCTCGCCAAAAAGCTGAAAAAGAAGTTGGGGCATTGAAACAGCCGCTTCGCAATATTTTTGATTTCCCTTAGAATTCTTGTACGCCTGCCCCAATTATGTTAGAATTGACACGCCCTGTAAATGGAGGGGTGGCCGAGCGGTTTAAGGCGCTTGTCTTGAAAACAAGTTTGGTGAAAGCCAACGTGGGTTCGAATCCCTCCCCCTCCGCCTTATTCGCGAAGGGCTACAATTGAATACCCGGGGAGGTGCCGGAGTGGCCGAACGGGATCGCCTGCTAAGTGATTGTCGGGCTTTAAACTCGACCGAGGGTTCGAATCCCTCCCTCCCCGCCAGAAGATATGGCAGCCGTTTTGAACGGCTGCTTTTTGTTTACCTAAAATTCCCCCCTAGTCTTTACCGGCAGATCAGGTGTTAAGGGACTGGACAGAATAGGGAGTTTATTGCTATCATTTCGCAATTAATGATCCGAAGCAGAGGAATTTCCATGAAAAACACATCGAGTACGACCAGCGCATTGATCAATTTCCGCGATCTCGGCGGGCTTGAATGCGCCGACGGCAGGAGGATCAAGCCTGGAAAAATATTTCGTTCGCCAGTGCTGCCTCTAAAGAACCGCGCTGACCGGAATTTCCTGCTGGGAAAGAACCTCCAGGCCATTCTTGACCTACGTACTACTGAAGAAGTAAACGAAAAAAACGACTGGATTCCCCGTGGATGCGAGTACATTCATGCTCCCGCTTATACCGAACAAGATTATCCACATCTGCCAGTCTCCCGGGCTGCCCGTATGCGTACCTTTTTGCTTCGAAATAGCCACCCGGATGATGTGGTCGAGGAAAAAAAAGCTTCCTACCGCACCATGCCGCTGCAAAAAGAGGCCTTTGGCAGGGTGTTCTCACTGATGGACCAGGGAAAAACCTTCCTTTTTCACTGTTCAGCCGGTAAAGACCGCACCGGCATCTGTGCCATGTTCATCGAATTTTCCCTTGGCAGGACCTTTGAAAGCATCCTCAGCGAATATCTGAAATCCGATGAAATAAAAAAGGTTTACCGACGTAACAACTTGAAACTGCTGGGGGCTGACGATCATTTGATCGACAATATCAATTATTGCGAAGGCGTCCACGCTGAACTGCTGGAGATCTCCCTACAATCCATGCTGACCGGTTATGCCTCTCCCATGGATTTTCTGGCAGGAGAGTACGGGGTCACCCCGGACCGGGCTGCGAAATGGAAAGAAACCTACCTGGAGTGAACATCCCCGTACCAGCCTTCCATTTATAGAAAAAAACTGATTGTGAAGTGATTTCCTTCCATCAAACCCCTGCCTTTTATAGTTGACTTTCGCAATTACTTTTCTATAATGAATCTATGTCCCCCAATCAAATTAAAATCGATGTATTGGATGTAAGCCAGTGCACCTATGCGGAACGGGTATGTGCTGCCGCCCTACAGGGCCTGGTCAATCGTGAGGGCCCCTGCCTGTTCCTGGATTATGGGATCTACGATGAGCATTCCGCCCGCCGCACCAATGAAGATTTCATGGATGATGAGATCTGGTACGGAAAGTACCGCGAACTGCTCGGCCCGCAGGATCAGCGCAACCTGGCTTATTACCAGAAGGAACACGGCGTCGAGCCGCAGCCCCTGGCCAACCTGGATGCCGCTGTCGAAAAATACCGCGGCCGCCTGCACGGCATTGTGGTCTGGGAAGCAGCGATGCTCGATACCGTCAACATCGCCCTGATGCTGGCCGCCCGCGACGACCTGCTCGTGGTCGAGGCTGCCGATCTGCCGTCTACCCTGGCCCATGGTCTGGAGGTAGTCCACGACCTGCGCGGCCGCTGGACTGATCGGGTCGTCCTGTATGAATGGGCTTTCAAAGAGCTCTTCCCCGCCTGCGAACCGGGCCGCGTTGCCTGCATCGAACCCGACTGGCAGCGTCCGGAATTCATCGATTATGTGGTGCAGCACAAGATCTTCACTTACAGCCTTTCCAGTAAACAAGAAGGGCTGGGCGGAACACTCCTGCTGCTGCTCTCTTTTGGCCCCGCCTGGCTGCGTGAACTGATCTTCACCCTTCGCCTGGATAGCCCGATCCGCCGCCTGGCCGTCAACTGGCTGGGCAGGCACTCCCCCGAGATCGCCCTCAACAACCGCATCCAGAAAGCGGTCCGCTCCGATACCTACCCCACCCTCTTCGGCTGGCACACCCGCCGCGATGATGAGATGACCTTCATGCTGCTGCTTTCGGCCAATGGCCTGCGCCTGGTACCTTCCCATCTGGCCGCCAATTTCTCCTTCCACAGCCGGGTGAAACCGCTCGGGCTCAATGCCCGCGCCGCCCGCCCGGCCCCCGCGCTTGACCCGGAGGGCACCTACATCATTTTCACCCTCTCCGACGGCGATCAACTGATGATGATGTCCACTGCCGAATTGGGCAGTTGGTACAGTCCGCGCCGCGGCGAGGTGCCTTTCAACTGGGAATGTCAGCCGCTGCTGATGGAGATCGCTCCCGCCCTGCTGGAGAAATTCCTTAACGGCGCCACTGCCAATGACTGCCTGGTGGCCGGGCCCTCCGGTGCGGGCTACATCGTGCCGCCGCTGGCCCCCGATCTGACCGGTTATATGCGTGAAACGCTGCGTCTGTGCGGGCAGGCCGGCATCAACGTGGTTACCACCTATGTACCCGATCCCCCCAAACCGGTACAGCACAAATTGGCGCATCAAAGCCGGGGCAAGATCAACTTCATGGCGGGGTACGCCATTCTCGGCCGCGCCCCCATGAACCGGGTGGAGGATACCATGATCGTTGCCAACCAGATGCCCACCCTGGAGCAGATCTGGTATCCTGCCGATAAATTGATGACCTGTCTCCGTGATCTGATCGCGAAACCCGCGCCCGGGCCGCGCTTCATCGGCGTGCATCTCTTTGCCTACCGCACCGCCTACGAAGATATCGTCCGTTTTGCCGAAACCCTGAATGATCCGCATGTGCATATCGTCCGCGCTGACGATTTTCTGGAACTGGCGCGCATACATACCCAAAATTTCCACAGATAGGAGCGTGTAAAAGTGAACGGAAAACTCCCGACCAAGAATAAAGTTCTATACGGCATCGCGGACCTGGGCATTTCGCTGCTCACCGCGTCCATCCAGTTCTTCCTGCTCTTCTACTACACCGACATTGCCGGCATCGATCCGGGCATTGCCGGTTCCGCCCTGCTGGTGGGCAAGCTCACCTGGGATGCCTTCAACGATCCCTTCTTCGGCTTCCTCTCCGACCGCACCCGCAGCCGTTGGGGACGCCGCAAGCCTTACATGCTGCTCGGGGCCGTTCCCCTGGGCCTGAGCATCTGGCTGCTCTATTCCATCCCCGCCGGCCTCACCGGTGCCAAAGCTTTTTTTGCCGTGCTCGGCACCTTCCTGCTGGTCGATACCTTCCAGACCATGATCAGTGTGCCTTACTATGCGATGTCGGCTGAACTGACCCTTGATTACGACGAACGCACCTCGCTGATTTCCATCCGCATGATCTTCACCGTGCTGGGCTATATCATGGGCGCCGCCCTGACCACCGCTCTGGCCGGGATCTTCATCAACATGGGCTGGAATAAGAACGCCGCCTACAGCGGCATGGGTGCCATCTTTGGGGCTGTGGCGATCATCACCGCCCTCATTACTACCTTTGGCGTTAAAGAGACACCCAACCCGGACTTCAAACCCTCAGAGATGCCGCCGCTCACTCAGTTGAAATTCGTCTTCAAGAACAAACCCTTTGTGCAATACATGATCATGAGCACCATCATCAGCATCAGCTTCTCGCTGCTCACCACCCTGCTGCCGTACTTCATCACCTACCAGTTGAAAATGTCTTCAGAAGAGCCGATCATCATGTTTGTCATGCTGGCAACCATCGGCGTCTTCCTGCTTCCCTGGCGGCTGATCTCGAAATACCTGAGCAAAGGTCCCGCCTACGCCCTCGGACTGGCCATTGCCTGCGCGGCCATTTTGATCGCCTTCTTCCTGCCCGCCCATTCCACCTGGGTCATCTACCTGGTGGCCTTCATCGCCGGCCTGGGCTTTTCCGCGCAGTATGTCTTCCCGTGGAGTATGGTGCCGGACGTGGTCGAAGTGGACCAGAAAGCCACCGGCGAACGCCATGAAGGCATTTACTTCGGGGTAAATTCCTTCCTCGGTAAGCTGACCGGCGCGGTCGGTGTGGCTGCGGCCGGCTGGTCGCTCAAACTCTACGGCTATGTAGCCAATGCCGAGCAGACCACCCACACCCTCTTCGGCATCCGCTTCTTCTTCGCCATCATCCCGATCATCGCCTTTGTGGCTGCCCTGCCCCTGCTCATCTGGTACCCCATCAACCGCAAGAACCACGCCGAGTTGACCGGCCAAAGCGAATACAAGGTAGATTAGAATCCTTTTTCCCTTGTGTAGATAAACCCAGACACCCGGTTTCTCAAGAAACCGGGTGTCTCGCTTTTAGATTATTTGATCAAATTCGTTTACTTTAGAAAGATGGAATTTGAAGAAATTTCGTACGAATAAGAAAAAAACGGGGGGGTTCTTAGCGATTTGCTCTCTAAGAAATCTTCATCTTATATAGTTTCCCATACGCGATCATCCAAAGGGTATTATCATCATCCTCAATTACAGAGGTAATATCGGTTGTTACCCAGCACCATTTTTCTTGCATTGTATCTAGATATGCAATACCGTTATCTGAACTGAACCAGAGGAAACCATTTGTGCTCTCGTAAAAAGGAGTTCCAAATTCCCATGAATATTCATATCCGGATTCCGGCTCACGATTCACAATGAATACTGGTGACCGGATTATCTGGTGCCAGACACCATCTTTATCCAGCCAACCTGTATCATTAACCCATAGTTCACCTGATTTTGTAATAAAAAGGCTATTAGGATCAATACTATAATACTCCCTGATTGGATCGTATATATAAGTGAATGATCCTGTCTCGGGTACAAATTTGTGCAGCAAATTCGCCCTTGTTCCAGTGTTGTACAAAAGATAAATATCCCCATTGTCGGCAATTTTTACTGACGCATAGGTCGGAAACGTATTGGCATATAAATTTGGAAGGGAGATCCAAAATTTAATATTGCCGTTGATTGGATCAATACTAAAAATACCAGCTTGATCAATAAACGCCCAAAATAGCTGCCGCTTAGTATCAAAAACCAATGGCCCGTCAAGCACATTCTTAATCGCGGTATTTTCAATAAAAACTCTTTTTCTTTCATCAAATGTTGCAATAAAATGCTCAGTGGGTGAAAAACCATCTGCAATTACACTTCCATCCGCTAATTCATAAACTCCAAATATCTGTGTTGAAGTCCCTTCAAAAAAATTATCGATTTTTTCCCACTTGTTCTCTTTTGTATTAAATATCAAAATATACTTTACTGCATTTTTTATCCGCCCATCTTCTATATGACCCCACTTACTAACAAACCAAATTTCATTACCACCATCTTTCGCCTTTCTAGTTAAGAAAGGGGTAGTTGCGTAATTATCTGAAGGCACTGTTACAATTTCTTGCCATGGATAACCAGGGGGTCGGTCAGGTAAAACGGACGTACTGGAAACTCTGGTTATTGGGAAATCAAAATTCGTTATTGGCGGAATACATCCATTTGATCCACTAGCTTTTTCAATATTTGCTGATTTGGAGCAACCGGCTAGCAAAATAGTAGAAAGTAAAGCGATTAAGATGATTGCTCTTTTCATATTTCCCCTTTTTTAGACTTTTTCGACTTTTATCCAATCCCTGAATAGGAAAACTTTGTTTTTTATGATCTGTTGTGCCTTAGGGCAAGCTAACCAAACAAATATCTCTTTTATTGCTCCTATATTATCATCCATATCCATGAACTGTTCCACGCCGAGTTGACCGCCCAGAGCGAGTACAAGGTAGATTAGAATCCTTTTTCCCTTGTGTAGATAAACCCAGACACCCGGTTTCTCAAGAAACCGGGTGTCTCGATTTAACCTCACCGCTGGCGAAGAACACTATTTGATACTATTGTTTTGGAGTTTGTTACCTAAACTATCACCAAAACACATTACTTATTATTTCTATTCAACCTTCTGTTGGTGTAACATATTTTCTGTAAAATAGGGAACCTTAACAAAAGTGGTGAGTCAGAAGTATCCTTCAAGTTGCGAAGACAAGAAGGGAGACCGAAATGACTCACCAAGAAGATTATACCTTTGCTT